>JADEYI010000574.1_pt1 | contig 46539 bp, 32 predicted proteins | sample 8542331 | NCBI WGS metagenome assembly JADEYI01 (sample SAMN16510988, study PRJNA670497) | mine drainage metagenome | isolation source: biofilm near Copperflume 1 | place: Germany: Marsberg coppermine Kilianstollen | collected 2018-02 | reverse complement strand
CAGCTATACTCTTTGCAATATGCTTCTTGATCGTCATTTGTGCGTAAATACCATCAGCTAAAGAAGCCAGGGCAAACGCATCTAAACTGGAGAGGGGCCGAGGAGTACCTTGAAGAGGTAGTCATGGTCCCAACCACAATTGAGCCGCTTCCCTTTCACACCCACCCTTACGCTCTTTTCCGCTTTGAGCAGGTTGAGAGCAATGTGGCGTAAGATAGCAAAGTTGTGGGCAGAGTGGTCAGAACGGGTGCGGTTATGGTCCTCACGGAAGGCTACGTCCAACACCCAGTGTAGCCCATTCTCTATGCCCCAGTGTCCTCTGGCTGCGTGCGCAAACTCCTGGACTGAACTGACTGAACACAAATAGTAGCGCCTCTCTTTGCTGGTCACTGCATCAATCTCTCGCTCTGCTTCTACCATGCCTATGCTACACAGACCCAGCCACTTCTCCTGTTGGTCTAAATACCTCATGTACAGGGGGTCGTCCACAAGGTAGTAACGGCGGCGTTCTATGCGACCATGCCCCTTCTCTACCGTCTCGTAGGTTTGGTGGCTAATTCCCTTGAACTGAGTGTCCATGCCCTCTGAGAAGGTGGTGATTACGTCCTGGTGTAGCGCCGAGTGGTTGGCTTTGAGGGCGAGCACATAGTCACCTCCTCCCTCAGTGATAGCGGTGGCTATCTCCTTCTGGCAGCCCATCGCGTCTATGGTCACGATGCACCCCTCTAGGTCGAGCAACTGCAACAAGGCAGGGATAGCGGTAATCTCATTCGATTTGTCATCAACTTTCATCTGACCTAGCACCATGCCATTGTCTTGTGCCCACGCCGACACCATCTGGATTGCTCCCTTCCCATTAGGAGTGTCGCGTGAACCGCACACCCTCTTGCCGTCTATGGCAACAACTCCCTTCACTCCTTTGACCTGACCACTACTAGCGCGCACCAATTCTTGCACCCACTCCAAGAAGCACTTCTGGAACTGTTCAGGGTTGAGGCGAGCAAACACTCTGTTGAAGGTGTCATGAGAGGGTATGCCGTTCGGAAGGGGCAAGAAACTCTTGAAGAAAGCTTCTTTAGCATGTCCGAACAACTCGATTTCCGACCAATCGTCCGCTCCACAAATGACGGCACAGATGGCGATGGTGATGATGTCGAGCAGTTGGTGTAGCTTGGTACGTTCTACTCGTGGGTCTTGCAGGGCGGCAAAGCGCTGGCGTAGTTGCTCTACAGGTGTTGGTTTCACCTCCGGGGACATACGGCTTCCTCCTTAATGCGAGTTGCCGATATTATCCCCTATTTAGATGCGTTTGCCCTGCTAAAGAAGCATTCCCTCCTTGACTTCACACACTGCACAAGGTACACTGTGCTGCAAAAAACTAATATTTACTATTAGTTTTTTGCAGCATGGCGGGATCTAGTCTTGCGATTTAGTGATCTCATATCTGCTTCAGCATGAAAATCAGCAAGCAGCGAGCATTGATGGCAATCGCCAAAGATCAAGGAGGGTACTTCACAGCCCAACAGGCGCTGGTGGCGGGTTATACATACCAGGAGCAGAGGCACCATACCCTGCGCGGCAACTGGGAAAAGGTACAACGTCGTATCTATCGCTTCCCGGAGTTTCCTGAGCTGCGGTACCCTCAGCGGGACGATCTGGTAGTCCTGACGCTTATCAGCCATGATAGGCAAGGAGAGCCGCAAGCTGTGGCATCCCATGAGACGGCGCTGGCGATCCATGAGATCAGCGACGCCAACCCTGCGAGGATCGATCTGACGGTGCCTCCCAGCTTCAGGAGGTACATGCCGCAAGGCATTGTGCTGCACAAAGCAAAGCTATCTCCCCAGGAGTGGGAAGAGCGCGAAGGATATCGGGTGACAACTGCACTGAGAACCATTCTCGACGCCGCGGCAAGTCCCTCAACCTGGTCATTCCTTCCCGACACCGTCACTGATGCCCTCTACAAAGGGCTTGTCAGGTCCGAGCAACTTGTCCAAGCGATAGACAAGGTGGAGAATGAGGAGGCCAAAAGGTGGCTTCGAGCTGCGCTTGAAGCAGCGGAAAAGAGGTTGCGGGGAAAGAAGATATGGGTAAGAGAAGGTTGAGAGGGGACGAGAACAATAATTCGGAGGGGCCCATCCTTGTACTTGGGGGCGAGGGCTTCTATGGAAGTTATGTGGTGGCCGACCTACTCCGGCACACCCAAGCCCCGATCCTGATTGCCAGCCGCAAGCCCCAGGGCAAGCAGCACATGTGGTCGAACGATCGGGCTCGCGCCGTCACTTGCGATCTGAACGACCTTGAAACATTGAAAACATACGCGAACGGTTGCCGCATCATCATACACTGCGCCGGTCCGTTCAGGTATCTGCCCCTCAACCCTCTTCGGGCGGCCATCGAAGCCGCAGTTGACTACATTGACATAGCCGAAGACCGTGAGTATGCCCGCCAGGTGCAAGCGCTCGCGCCGGCTATAGAGGATGCGGGGATCACCGCTCTAAATGGCATCTCTGTTGTGCCTGCGATGGAAGCGCTTTTCACACGATTGATGCTCCCTTACTTCGACAAGGTGCTTTCGGTGCGCACGTTCGCCGCTCCGGACACTCGGAAGCATCGAGGCGCGGCAATGTTCAACACTATGCTCTGGGGCGTGGGGCGACCCTTCAAGCAGCTACGACAGGGACGATGGGTGCCCGTTTACGGCTGGGGTGAGCCGGAATGGGTGAACTTCCCACAGCCCTTAGGCAAGCGCCTGACCTATCTCGTTCTCGAGATGGCCGACCTCGACGTGATGCCTCGTCTCTTTCGAGAGCAGGGGTTAGAGACAATCGAATTCAAGGCGGGAAGCGAGCGCCCATTCCTCAACCGCCTGCTAGGGCTAGCAGCCACCCTTCGTGTTCGCACGGGACACCCTCGGTGGGAGCACTATACCGCACTGGTGCGCGCCTTCTCCTGGCTGGCGGGTAGATTGGGCAAGGACGAAGGCGGGGTCATATTCGAGGTGAGTGGTCTGCGCGGCAAGATACCACAAACCTATCGCCTTACCCTAATCGCGGCGAAGGACGGCGGGCTAATTCCTGCTGTGCTTGCGGGGATGGCCGCTGAGGAGCTACTGAGCGGCAGACTCAATAGAGTTGGGTTGGTACCCGTCAACAGCTGGATTGACAGTGAAAGACTAGTGGCCGGCTTGCGTAGGCGTGGGCTACAGATATTGTGGCAAACGCCGGAAACGGTGGGATGGCAGCCACTACCTCGTGCAGGGACTAAGGGCCATCATTAGCGAGAGCGCTTGAGCAGCGCCTCCAACAATGGCACCAGGCTGTACTTGCGCTTATGGTGGGCAATTGTCTCCTGGACATAAGCACGCCACTCGCCCTCTTGCCCTGCCGCAACGGAAGCTTGCCGGGCCTTTTCCAGCCAGCGAGCCGCTGCACCATAAAGTTGCGACTTTCCGCCTTCGATGATCGCCTCCGCCTGGCGGCGACAGGCATCGATCACCCACTCGTGATGGCTCCCTGCTTTGAGCGCACCGTCAACTACCATGTCTACCAGTTCATACGAGGTGTAGGGACTCGACACGGCGGCTACGGCCTCGTCAATCAATCCTTCATACAGATATATCTCCACTTGCGCTCTCGACGGGGATGACCTTTCGCGGAGCATCTTGAGCAACTCTTCCCGCAGTTCAGGCCAACGTTCTCTGTCCAGTTCCCCGGCCAACGACTGCACATCCTGGTAGTCGTCCAGGCTGGGCACCTCTCTCATGGCGGTCAGCGCTGCTTCCAGGGCAAGCTCTCGCCGCCCCACGCTCTCCGCGAGGTCGCGCAGCCAGTGCGCCAACCCCAATCTCCCACCGGAGTAGGCTCTACCTTCCAGCGATAGGCCGTGGTGGGCGACTTCCAGAGCCTGCTCGATTGCACCCTTGCCGCGTAGCGCCTGCGCCACGCTCAGTACGTCGTTGGCGGTGCGCAAGCGAGTCAGGGCGTATTGAGTGGCTTCGTCCAGACGCCCAAGCTTAACCAGCATGTTGACGTAGCGCTCCACCTCCTGCTCGGCACGGGCCAGATTGAGGTATTCCTGCGTGCGGCCCTGCCGTTCCAGTACGTTCAGGCGAGCAAGGGTCAGCGTGTCCGCGTAGTCGCTTTCGTCTTGTCGCCAAAAGTAGCCGTCTTCGTCATCCTCGTCTTCCACATCATAATCTTCGTCCTCTTCGTACTCCGTTTCCGCTTCGTCTTCGTCTGTCTCGACTTGCTCGACTGCTTCGCCCCGCAGGATACGCAGGAGAGGCGGATAGTCCCAACCCTGCTCGGCGGCGGTCTCGGCGGGCTGGAACGCCACGTCTATTCCATAATCATCTACCTCCTCCTGCCACTTCCTGAGGCGTTTTGCCCATGTCTTGCGCTCGGCAGGGGTGAGGTCGGCAGTGAGGATCGCCTCGGTCCAGAGCGCGCCCAGGTTCTCGAAGTAGGCGCCTAGCTCCCCATCGGAGTCGTCCAGGTTGGTCCACTCGGCTTTGTACGCTTCGGTCACTCCCTGCAGGATGGCGAGAGCGGAGCGCCCATCGCCCGCCTCTATGAAGGGGATGGCCTGCTCTGCCACCTGGCGCACCGACTGCACTATGCTGCCCACGTGCCAGTAGGCTTCGGACATCCTCATGCGGTCGAGGGAATGGAGGATGGAGTGCACCTGCCGCTTGAAGGTTGCAGGATCAACCGCCGTTTGCCGTTGTCGCGGTTGTTGGGGTCGTCGCGGAGCTTTGCCGCCTGCGGATGAGGGGCGTTCACTCTTCTCATCCTTTCCGGTATGGGCCTGCTCTGATGTGTCCGCTGTGTGTGCCATAGCGCGTGTCTGGAGCGCCAGCACTTGGGCCTCAATCACCTCGGTAAGGCCCGGCTGCTGCTCGGCCAACGTCGAGAGGATGCTGCGTAATTGGTTGGGAGTGAGGTCGGCGAGCAGAGCATCAAGGGGTGGTCGCTCTTCCACCTGCTCTGGTTGGTTGATATACGCCAGGAGGACGGCGACAATGTGCTTGCATGCCCCGCCCCAATCGTAAGGGCAGGTGCATTCGGCGGAAGCCATGCCGCCTGCATCTAGGATGATCTCGACCCTGTAAGGCTCGTAGGAGCTACCCTCAACATCAGCGAGCAGGCGGTCTCCACGCTTGGTGAGGTTGGTTACGGCTCCGCTCTGGAAGTACTCGCGCCCGCGCTGGAACGACTCGCCCGAGGCGAGCCTGCGGATGAGCTTCTCGGTGATTACAGGCGGTTCGGATTTCGATGAAGTAGACACTCCTTGGTCCTCCATCAGAACGCCAATCTTGACACGTCTTCACACGTCTCTTGACACGTCTTCACACGTCTCTTGACACGTCTTCACACGTCTCTTGACACGTCGGAAGGACACTTGCTGGCAACCCATAAAGCTCGGTCGCTTTCACAGTTGCGTGCCCGTGAGCATCCAACGCGCGGCCCATCTTGTGCCGGTTAATTCTATTAAGCCAAGGCGTCGCAGCATTTGCAGATTGTCTTGCACAGTTCTCTCCGAGGTCTCTGCGGACAAGCTAGCTCTGATTTGTTTCAGGGATGCAGACGAATGGCGGGCCAGTACATCCAACAACTCTCGCTGCAAAGGACTCAGATCATGAGCTATCCGGGTTGGCGGCACGTACCGCGTCGGGCGAAATCGTACCAATACCTCCCCGGCGCTACTCTCGAACTCAGGAGGTGCTAGCCCTGCCTGTTCTGTCAGCTCGGCCATCTTGATGGTGCCTCGGCCCCATGCTTCGATGATTCCGCGGCGATAGAAGACCTGGGCAATTAAGGGATTCCAGGGTCGGGAGGTATGGGGGCGCGTCAGGTCTTCAGTGGTCAAGCCGAACGGGAGCGTTCCAGTACTTGATACCTCCAACCGGTCGTCGTAGATTGCGATGCTTACTGCGCCGCCAACGATGCTGTAATCACGATGACAGAGAGCATTAGCCAGCGCCTCGCGCAAAGCGGCAGGCGGGTAGAGCGGATCGTCAATACGCTCAAAGACGTCGGGCAGGATGCGTCCCGCCACCGGCAAATGGTCCCGCAGGAAGCGCTGGCCCCGCTGCAGTAGGTCAAAAGCGTTCCCCACTTCCTGGCGGTTGTCAATGAATTCGCTCTTGTCCGTTCCCCGGAAGCGGGCCATCCGGAGCAGGCATTGCGGGTAGTTGGGCAACAGCCGATCTGCCTTGCAAAAGAGGACAACGGCAGCGTTGAGGAGCTGCCCATCTCTCATTAAGCCAAGCCCCGTGATTAGCTCTCGTGGGTCGCGGGTGCCTGGGTCTTCCATGCGCTGGCGGCGGAACGCTTCATCAATGGTGCGTACGATCTCAGCGTGATCCAGGTCCGCTATACCAATCCCTTCCGCCGGGCGGTTCTCCCAACGGTGGGTTGCATGCATTCGTTCCAGCAACCGCCTCTCGTACTGCTCGCGCGGCATGATGCTGGTCGTGGGGCATGAGCGCAAGCGGGGGGTGCGCATGTAAGGCCTTCCATCATAGGTGTAAGGCCCTCCACCTCCTGGCACGCGCAACACGATGACGGTGTTGCCGTTTTCCAGAGCTACCGTCTCTATATCCGGGAATGCAGGCGGCTCGATACGACGCAATTCCTGAATCACCTCTTCCAGAGTGTGCGCCGAAACCTGCTGGCCCACTATCTCACCGCGGTCCGATACGCCGAATAGCACGAAGCCACCCAGGCCATTAAGCATCGCGCAAACCGTCTTGGTGGCATCTGTGCGCTGGCCAGTAGAGCGCTTGAACTCAACGCGATCCGATTCGCCACCAGCAACCAGGGATCTCAACTCCGCAAGGTTCATCTTCTCTATTCAAAACCTCTCGAACGCTCCACTAACCGCAGAACTGTGGTATGTAGCGAACCTACCACCCTATCGATAGATGCTACCACATTATAAGCTCTTCCACTTGCAGCTCCACTGAACTCTAGATCTCTCCTGCGGTCTGCATCGCTAGAGTACGAACGCGAGCTCATCGAATGCGCCCATTGATCTCAACTTCCCAACCGATTCCAGCGCCTACCCTCTACCCTAATAAAGACGATCAGTCACCTCCACAGAAGTCCTAGAGGCATCGAATCGTGTTCCTTAGGCGTTGTGTCATGAAAATCCTCGGGGTATCTCACCGGAACTTGGCGCAATTCCCAGCAAATGCTGGGCTCATATACCACTTTTGCAATATCAAGGCTCGTTCCCGCCCATCGCAATGGTGATCATCCTAGGCTAACCGACCAAAAACAAGCGTGAAATCGGCGCAATTGGCGATGGAACGAAGCCTCCGGAGGATGGTGACAATTATGAGACCCTCTTTAAGGTACAAGTTACATAAGAGCAGGACGGACCGCCACGGCTAACAATAGACCAGGAAGGATGTAGGTGCCAGACGGCGGACCAGCATACATGAGGCAAATTGAACAGATGCACGTAGAGAGTGGAGAAGGACGGGGAGGAGGTGAGAAAGTGAACAACCAATTGAAAGCAACCAGGCGCGCGCGAGGGCTTGCCATCTGAGGCCTGTCGGTCATTTCGGGGGTGAGCCCTTCGCTCCTGACCGCTATCGAGGAGTGGGGCTACGTGCCGAGCGCCAATACCCAGCGTATTGCAGAAGCACTGAGAGTGCAGGGCGAGGATATCTGGATACGGGCGGAGTCTCAATCTGAATCTACGCCCGAAGGAAGTGAGTGTTCTGAGCCGCTGGCAACAGGACAGAAAGATACTGGCGAGTAATTAGGTAAGCACACTACGGATTGGTGTGCAGGAACATTTCACGGGAGGCGCGAAATGGAGAAGAACCATGTAAAAGACCGGGACCGCGAGCTTGACCAAGAGCAGCCGGCTCTGCTCACCGTGGAGCAAGTCTGCCGCATCATCAACTTAGGACGCTCCAAGACCTACGAGTTAATCGCCGCGAATCTCATTCCCAGCATTTCGATCGGGCGTTCGCGCAGGGTGCTGCGGGAGGATCTGATGGCCTGGATTGAGAAACAGCGCAGCCAGCAAGGCGATGACGGCAGATAAATCGGGATGGACCAGCCACAAGAGGTCACGCAGACAGAAGCAGCCAGCGAGGGCACAGAGCCAGAAGCAGGGGCTGGAGCCGCGAGCAACAAGCAGGACGAGAAGGAGCGCATCCGCGATCTGCATAAAGCCTTCTGGGCCGTCTATAAGCTTGGTCTGGGAGTTATCCCGATTACACCGGGGGACAAGGACCCGCCCCTCATTAGATGGAGCAGGTACAAATGTGAGCGGGCTCCGGCCCACACGATCACATGGTGGCTAGCTCGCTGGCCCAACGCCAATCCTGCTATCGTCACAGGCCGCGTGTCGGGTGTGATAGTCCACGACGTCGATGGTCCGGAGGGAAGGGAGACCCTGGCCGCCATGGGAGGCGCTCCACGCACCTGGGCAGTCCTAACTCGCAAGGGATGCCAATTCTACTACCGCTACCCAGCACATCTTATTCCCAAGACATACAGGCTCAAGAACTTCGTGAAGCTGTTGCCCGGGTTTGATCTACGTGTAGACGGCGCATATGCAATGGCGCCGGGAGCGATCCATCCCGAAGGCGGTGTGTACAAATGGGCGCCAGGGCTGTCTCCCTACGACGTTGATCTGGCTGACCCACCCGATTGGCTCATGGCCCTCATAGAGGTCGAAGATATGGAAGAGTCTACACAAGCATCCCAAGAAATCGGAAAGTCAGAGAGCGGGCATCGAGCGGGCAACGGCAAAGCCGCAACGGTCACCAAGCCCAGGCGCATAAATCAAACTTATGCACAGGCGGCACTGCGAGGCGAGATCGAAAAGGTATCTACCAGCGTTCAGGGCACGCGGAATGACCAACTCAACAGGTCAGCTTTCGCGCTGGGCCAACTGATAGCTGTTGACCTGCTGGATAGGAGTGAGGTCGAGCGCGAGCTTGAGGTGGCGGCCCGCGCCTGTGGGCTGGACAGCGATCCCGGCTGCGGGGTCACAGGGATCCGCGCCACTATCGCTTCTGGTTTGAGGGCCGGTATGCGTAGGCCTCGCCGGGTGCCTGTTGGAGAGCAAGATAGCCGTTCCCAGCAAAGGCACGAGCGAGACGGGGAGCAGCAAGGGCAGCAAGGGAAGCAGGAGAAGCGTATAAGCCTCGCAGCCCTGGTTGCAGCATCCAAATCAGAAGGATCGCCAGCATCGCCTGCATCACGGGACTTACCTATGATTGACATCACCAACAGACAACTGCGCGACATCACTGCCGATGCACTGAAGGCGCTGATAGATGCGAACGACCCGCCAAGGGTTTTCCTGCGCTCCGGCGACCTGGTGCGCGTTAGGACGGACGAGCATGGGCGGATCAGGATCGAGATCCTACGCGAGAGCCACGTGTGCGGCAGGTTGGCGAGGGTCGCTAACTTCGTGCGCTACACCAAGACCGGAGAGGTGAGGCATGTTCCACCTCCGATCCTGGTCGTGCGTGACCTCACAGCCCTGGGCAGGTGGGACCTACCTGTGCTTGAGGGGGTTGTGGAAGCGCCCACAATGCGGCCCGATGGCTCAATCCTCGACACGCCCGGCTACGATGTAGCCACCCGCCTCCTCTATATCCCGGCAGCAGGCCTTCACATACCCTCTATTCCCATGCAGCCCAGCCGAGAAGAGGTGCGAAGGAGCCTGGCACTGCTTGACGATGGTTTCGGCGACTTCCCTTATGTTGATGAAGCTTCACGCGCCAATATGCTCGCGCTCCTTCTGACCTTTATAGTGAGGCAGTTGATAAAGAGTCATGCGCCGCTGGCCATAATCGACGCGCCACGTGCGGGCACCGGCAAGACTCTCGCCGTGGAAGCGGTGTCACAGATCACTACGGGGCGCACGGCTGCGCTGATGAGCGCGCCTGCGGGCGACGAGGAGTTTCGTAAGAGGCTGACCAGCGTGCTGATGGACGGCCCGACGGTGGTCACGATCGACAACGTGGAGAACAAGCTATCGGCCCCCAGCCTGGCGTCCGTGCTGACCGCCTTCAACTGGCACGACCGGATGCTTGGGAGCACCAGTATGGTCACGTTACCTCAGCGGGCCACCTGGATAGCTACCGGCAACAACATCAAGCTTGGCGGCGATATGCCCAGGCGCTGCTACTGGATCAGGCTCGATTCGCAGCTTGCAAGACCTTGGCAGCGCCCCACCGAAGGTTTCCGCCACCCGAACCTCCTCGGGTGGGTCGGCGAGAACAGAGGTGCGCTGCTGGCGGCACTCCTGACGATAGCGCGTGCCTGGTTCGTTGCGGGTAAGCCTGCCGTTGAGGTGCCACCTCTGGGCAGTTTCGAAGTATGGGCGCGCACTGTTGGAGGCATCCTGGCATTCGCAGGTGTGGGGGGCTTTCTGCAGAACCTGGACGCCCTTTACGAGCAAAACGACGAGGAGACCGGCGAGTGGGAGGCGTTCCTTCTCGCATGGTCTGAGGTGTTCGGAGAGGAGACCATAACGGTGGCCGACCTGTGCGATACGCTCTTGCCGGCTCCCGCAGGCGGGCAGCAGAGGCTGGGCGGCACCTCCCGGACTATATCTGAAGAGCAGGCCGCAGCACTGAGAGAAGCGCTGCCGAGCGAGCTTGCTGAAGGGCTGGAGATCGAGCAGAAGCGCGCGGTAAGCATCAGCGGCGCCAATACCGCGAGTAGCTTCCGGCGAAAGCTGGGCAAGGCGCTGGCGAAGAGGGTCGATGTGCGGTACGGCGATTTGAGGCTGGAAAGGGCCTCCGATCACCCTCATTCGAAGGTCAGCAGGTGGCGCGCGCGGTATATGCGGGATTTGCGGTATTAGTTTTCGGCGCTACGCGAATCATTGCATGCAAAACGAATCCCGTTTGGGCGAAATTAAACCCCGCAAACCCCGCATATACCGCGCGGAAGGACGGACGGCAGTAGTTGTGACGACAATACCAATATCACCTCTGGAGGTTCAAACCCATGGAAAACCCTGACGATAAGATTCCTAACGATAAGAATCCTGACGATGAGAACGACAAGAGAATACATAGAATGCGTAGGAGGCGAAGAGATGGGAGGGATGGACGGCGGAAGCGGGATGTGCCGCCGGGCGGCACCGTAACAGATGGAGCGGGACGCTTGCGCGTCAGACGGCCCGATACATACCATCACCTGTGGTCGGCTGTGCCTGTAGGGCCTCAGGCTGCACTGCAAATGAGTATAGGGCTGCACGAGCGGGACTTCCTTATTATGCTTATGGCCGAACGAGCGCATACCATCACTACCGAGCAGGTCGCCCGGGCCTTCTTCGACAGTGCCGTCACGGCAAGGAAGCGCATACGGCTGCTCCGCGGGCGGCGTTTCCTCGCTACTCCCGAAGCGGATTATAGGATAGTCAGCGCGGCGGTTGGTCACAGAGGAGACACTCACAACGCGCCGTTGGTGCTCGATTGGAACGGCAAGTATCTCCTTGAGCATCTCGGCTACGAGCTACGCACGTGGGACCCTGCCACAGTTGCTCAGGCCAACAGCCGCTTCGGGCACACGCTGGCGGTGAGCGAAGTGTGGAGCTACATCGTGGCCGCAGCCCGTGCCACTCAAGTGACCGTCGTGGTGGCGGGCCACATTGCTAGCGGCGCGCGTGATCGCCTTGCGGTAGGCTTGCTCAACGAGCGCGAGTCGGTCGTCTATCACGAGGGCTGTACGGGCTGGTCCCTGCAGATCGAGAAGTCGAGGGTGTCGGATCTTGACTTACAAAGTAAGGCCCCAGCGCGAATGAAGAAACCTGGAGACTGGAGGCCGAGGCCCCTTGTGAGACCGGACGCCACGCTCTTGCTCTCGGTGACTCCCGGTGATTCGGAGAACGGTAGCCTTCCGTCCAGCTATCGGGGCGACTGGCGCAAGGTTGTATTGCCTGGTATCCCGTCGCCTGCAGAAATGCGAGCTACGGAACAGTTGGGCCGCACGAACTTCAGGCAGATGTTCCTTGAGATGGAAACGGGCAGCAACTCGCCAAGGGACATGGCGGACAAGATCGAGCGCTACAACTGGTTGTACAAGCTGCTGCGCGAAGGCGACTTGATGAACGGGCAAGGCTGGCGGACGCTGTTCGGCCCGACCCTTCCCTTGATACTGGTCGCCGTAAGGGACACGAGCCAGGTGGACATGCAAGTAACGCTATGGCGTGCCCATTTCGAGCACAAGGCACCGGGGACAGTTATCCTGGCCGATCTTGACGTGCTGGCGCAGGTGTATGACATGGGCCGCTCATGCCTGCTGACGCAACCCTGCTGGCTCGACATGATGAGGCCGGAAGGTCCGAAGTGGCGATCCTTTGGTGAAATCCTAGGGCTGCGGGTCTAGTACCACAGTGACACTTAGGCGGAGGCACTCACTGGGGATTGCTTCTAAAATCGGTATCGAGTAGCGCGGTTGACATTCTCCTCGCCTACGTTGAATGCCAAGGCCACGCTGGGAGCGACTTCGTAAACATCGTAGGGGCCGGGGCCGGTCCAAGGCGCACTGTACGGAGCATCGAGAACGCCGTCATGCACGTAGGCAGGCCACCCCTGGTCTGCGTAGGCGCGGGCTATGCGCTCTAGCTTCTCTACCTCGCTCACCTTCGCGGCTTCCCCTTCACATACCATGTCGAAGCCCCCACTCGATAGGGTGATGACGCAGTGAGCGTCGTGGTCAAGGTTGTTGCCTTTCACGGTGCCCTGCCCTGTTGTGACATAATAAGCGCCGTCCACCCAGAGCGCTCCCACTGGCACCACGTGGGGTCGCCCGTCGGGCCGCACCGTCGCCAGCCAGGTGTGCCCTCCTTCGATCAGGCTGTCGCGTATCGTAGCCCACGTGGTTATCGTGGAGGTAATCGTCGGGTTATTGGGCGTTGGCAACTGCTCTGCTATAGGTTCTCTTTCAGCCATAGATTTCTCCTCTCCTTTTTCTCGGTCGTTCTGGTTGCGGTCTTCTGGTCATTCTGAGAGCTAGTTATGCACTTTTCGGCGGCAAACAGGCTATTTGGACTTAGTCTGTCTATCAAGCACATATTGCACTGAAGGACTAACCGCCTTATCTGTCCGATGGATACACCCAAGCCAACAGCAAGGTCGGCGCATTCCCTCCTTAAGTTCTGTACACACCCTTTCAACATGCTCCCTTCTGGTTTCCGGCTTTTTCACGGAGATCGTCCAGCATATCCATACATTGCGTGCAAGGGGTGTAAGATTCTCCCATGCTGCGAGCGCTTCCGGGTCAGAAGTCAAAGCTTCCCGTAAATCCGCTGGAACTTCGTGTACTACACCGCTGGAAATGTCTTTTATAGTCATAGGGCCATTATAACCTCCTTCAGGCTGTATTCTTCAACTTTCGCCAGCCGCCTGCGCGATTATTGGCAGCGATATGCTTGAACATGTCGGTGAGTGCCCGTGCGTTGATCTGCTCTCCCTGGTAGAGGGCCACTGTTCGTCCGGTCTTGTTGTCGTGCCCGCCCGTAATGATGCCTTCAGGATCAGGGACTATGCCCCCGTCATATAAGAAGATGTTTACATGGTCCTTCGCGGCGAGCAGGGCGCAGACGTTGCCTTGAAGCACGAAGTACGGCTGGCGTGTGCGTTTGATGGTTTCTCTTATCTCCGGGTCGGCAGCGTGAACCAGTGCGCGAACCTGGCGGCAGATATCCTGCTGCCATGGAGGGAGGGCATCAATGTAGGCGTCGACCCGCGGATCGGTTGCATATTCCTTAGATTTGGACTCAGATGTCATTGCAGATACCTCGTTCTACAAAAGTGCGCTGGATGTTTCTGCGGACTAGCTCAGAACTAATCGAGGCGGGATCATAAATAGAAGGCTCTGCTCAAGGGTTGCCTGAGCGCAGAAACCCTCGTATCATTATAATTGCTGATGCGGCATCGCTGTTGATACGGAATATGGGGACAATGGTATAAGACGTAAGAGGAACGAGACCTTGAACGACATCCTGAATCAGGATAACAAGGGTAGTCAGGTTGCGTTCCCTAACTTTGAGCTTATGCCAGTGCAAGTGACTGTGGAGTCTGCCCCTACAGAGTGTCCCTAAGAGTGTCCCTATGCACAATGTACTGCGTGCCATCGGGGAGCGACTTGAGGGCCTCACCCAGGAAGGATGGGTAGAGGATGATCTCGTTTAGCTCGCGCAGGGGTATCCACTGGAACATAATGGTGAAGCTAGTCTCAGGCTCGTAGCCCTCGAACGGCTCGGTCTTTTCACAGAGGTGGCAGCCTGGCGGCAGGGTCGCCAGGAAGTAGAAGGCTATCTGATGGAAGGACTTGCCCGCGTATTCGAAGAAGTTCTCCACGACCCACACCAGCCGCTCGACCTCTATCTCGACCTCTAGCTCCTCGCGCATCTCGCGGCGGATGCCGTCTACGGCAGGCTCCTGCCAGGAGGCCGGGCCTCCTGGCAGGAGCCAATGCCCTTCTCCCTCGACGGTCTGGAGGAGGACTTTGTCGCCATCGCCGTTGAAGATGATGGCAATGGTCCTGACGTTGAAGCCAAGGTTATTTTGCTCGTAGGTGATCATGTTGTGCTCTTCTCATACCTTCCATTTTACTATTACTGCCACTCTTTTGTTAGTGTGGTACTGAGCGGAGCGAAGGCGGCATACAGAAAGCAGCGAAGTTATTGGTGGAAAGCAGGAAACAGGTTCGGACAACTGAGTCCATACTTGGCCTTGGCACATGGCACATGGCAGGCGTACAAAGTAGAGGCTGAGGACGAAGGACGTGAGGGAGGCTGGAGGATGAGTTTCGAGTCTGAAGAACAACAAGCAGTCTTGCGGCGGTTCGTGGCAGCCTGTGAGCAGGATGAACGGGTTGTGGCAGCCTTCCTTGGAGGCTCTCTTGCTGCCGGCAGCGCTGACGAATGGTCCGACCTTGATATCTACTTGATCACAACCGATGAGGCATACGAGGATTTCCTCGACAGCCGCAAGGCTTTCATACGGCGACTGGGCGAACCTGTATTCCTGGAGGACTTCGACCTTCCGTACACCTTGTTTTTCGTATTTGCTGATGGTACTGACGGTGAACTCGGTTGTGGCTGCGAGAGCCGATTCCTGGATATGCACAAAGGACCCCACAAGGTGCTGCTCGACAAGAAAGGCATACTGGCGGGAGTGCAGTTCAACGGCAGCCAACCTGCTCAACACGAACAGGTCGAGACCTTACGCCGCCAGGTATACGCGTTCTGGCATGACCTATCCCATTTCCTCACTGCTATGGGGCGCGGGGATCTCTGGTGGGCGCAGGGCCAGTTAGAGGCACTGCGTCGCTGTTGCATGAGCCTCGTCCGACTTCGACAAAACTTGGCAGCGACAGATGCGGTTGAGGATCCTTACTTCAAGGTGGAGATAGCGATACCTGCAAGTGATTTAGCACTGGCATCTTTGCAGACAACTATCTGTCCCATGGAACCAGGTGCCATGCTCCGATCCGCGCTCGCAATCATAACCTTCTACCAGGAATTAGCCCATTTGCTCGTAGAGAGACACGGGCTATCCTACCCGGCTGATCTGGAACGAGTCATGCTTACCCGCCTGGAAAGGCTGCGCCATGCAACCGGATAGAACTCATTCGGTAGATCTTCCGATAGGTCTGCTGGTTGGATATTCCTCATAATGGCTCGAGTTTTGAAATGCGCTGTTAGATGCGTTTGCCCTGGGGTGACCTTGACATTTCCTTGATAGTATAGAACTTATGTGCTATAATAGAGCATCATATTGACGCTTGCCTCTGCCTTGCCATCCCACTCGACCTGCTCCCCGACTCAGAGGTGCTGAACCATATAACAGGCTAAGGCGTTCTGCAACCTGGTTGCCAGGGGCTAAGAGTTTCATCTGGCTGTGGGATACTGGGAGACGGGACAAGCGAGTTAGCACACGACAATCCATACCAAACGACGAATGTGGGCTGTCGGGGCAGATGAGGACGGAAGAGAGAAATCAGGAAATACTCAGGGGGGATGAGGCGATGTGTGGTAGATACGACCTGAATGCAACAGCTTTGGAACTGGCAGTGCGCTTTGGACTATCAGTGCGAGGTGCAAGTGATAAGGATGACAAGAGCGCCGGGTCGCCTTCGGACCTCAACCTGGGATGGCAACCGAGATACAATATCGCGCCGAGCCAGCTAAACCCTGTGGTTGTGCGGAATGCCAATGGGCATAATCAGTTGGAACTTATGCAATGGGGCCTGGTGCCTGCATGGTCCAGGGAGGCTAGGGTAGCCTACTCCACCATCAACGCCAGGGCTGAGACCGTGGCGAGCAAGCCGACATTCCGCAAACCACTGGCTACTCAGCGCTGTCTTGTGCCTGCCACCGGCTATTTTGAATGGGCGCAGGTGAACAGGGAGAAGCAGCCGTACAGGATAGGGTTGCGAGGCGAGAGCACAAAGGCGTTAGGTGAGATATTTGCATTTGCTGGACTGTACGACATCTGGGAGGGGCCTGGTGATCAGGAGTTGCAATCCTACGCGATTGTAACCACCAGGGCAAACGACGCTCTCAGTGCCATTCACTCTCGTATGCCAGTGATTTTGCGGAGCGGCGTGGAGGGAGAATGGCTGGACGGGGACTACAAGGATATTGAGAAGTTGCTTTCCCTGTTACAACCCTACCCAGGCGAAGAGATGACAGCGTACCCTGTATCAAGATTGGTGAACAGCCCAATGAACGATGGGCCAGAGCTTATTGAGCCACAGCCCCTTGGTCGTTTGGCGGCTTAGAGCTTGCCTGAGGGGAATAAATGCACCCGCAACCCGTTGCATCAGGCAAATAAAGGGAGAGTATTCATGGATCAGAATCAGCAGACAGCAAGAGTCGCAGACGCACATCCTTGGCCCCAGGCGATTACAGCCGTCACGCTGTTCGTTGAGGATCTGGCAGGGGCGAAGCAGTTTTATCTGGAGACCTTTGGATTGCCTGTACACTTTGAGGACGACAACTCAGCCGTGTTCAAGTTCGGGAATACCCTCATCAACCTGCTCAAGGTCACGGAGGCAGACGAACTCATAGCACCGGCAAAAGTGGCCGCTCGCGAGGCCGGATCGCGAGTGGTATTCACAATTGAGGTGGAGGACGTAGATGCCTTGTGCGCCGAACTCACCTCCCGAGGGGTGGTGCTGCTGAACGGGCCGATGGACCGACCGTGGGGTATAAGAACCGCAAGCTTCAGCGATCCGGGCGGGCATATCTGGGAGATTGCCCACTAGACACTAGACACTAGCACACTAAACATCAAAGAACCGTATTGCGTCTTGCAACCATCACGCACCCTCTATAGTGCGATGGCCGGAACTACTGTGAGAACTACGAAGATAGGAGGAGCCGTGGCTAACCACACTAACGACGCTAACCACATTCGGGTGATGCTGGAAATCGGACCGAGGGGCAAGAAGGTGGTGGCGGTGGCACCGGATTGGCCCGGTCTCGAGCGCGGGGCCAAGACCGGGGAGGCTGCCATCGAACGCTTACTCTCCTACGTTCCACGTTATGCACCGGTGGCGAATCTGGCCGGGATGGAGGCCGAGTTTGCGACTAGCACGACTGGCAGCAGCACAACCGGCACGGCCAGCAGCGCCACTGACGTGGTCGAACGCTATCCGGGCACAGGCTCAACGGACTTCTGGGGTATCTCCTTCGCGTTTTCAGGTATTGACCAACAAGCCATGTCAGACGAAGAATTAGAGCGTGAACTGACCCTGATGCGAGCCTGCTGGGTGTTTTTCGACGATGTGCGCTGCCGCGTGTCGGCTGAGATGCAGAAGGGTCCTCGCGGCGGTGGGCGAGATCGGGACCGCATCGTCCGTCATACGATTTTCACGGAGCTAGACTGGGCGAAGATGCTCGGCGTGCTCTCGCCTCAAGAGGCTCAAGCGCAGGAGACGCGGGAGGCAGTGCTGACCGACGAGGGACTGAGTGCCCATCGTGACGCCTACTGCAACGCTATTAGGGAGTTGCATTCCGAGGGCAAGATGGCCCGCAAGTGGCCGCTGCGGTTCCTGATTCGGCACACCGCCTTTCACACTCTCGATCACGCCTGGGAACTAGAAGACAAGGACCTGACTGCCAAATAGGCGCGAGTCAGAACGCTACAGACGCTACAGATGCATCGACATGGATGAGCTTGCCGCACACTGCATACTACAGGCTCGCGAGGTCATCAGCTACACCACGTTATGGTAGAGGAAAGCATAGAAAGAAGTGAGCAGCATGAACAACAGCAACCATCGAATATATACAACGAGCGTCGCAAGTGTCTATCCACATTATGTTGCTAAGGCTGAAAAGAAAGGCCGTACGAGGGCAGAAGTTGATGAAATTATTCGTTGGTTGACAGGTTACAGCAAGGAAGAACTGGAGGCGCAGCTGGAAAAACAGATAGACTTTGAGAACTTTTTTAGACAGGCTCCGCAACTGAATCCTTCGCGGGCTTTGATTAGAGGCGTGGTTTGTGGTGTTAGAATAGAAGATATCGAAGAACCAACTATGCGGGAAATTCGCTACCTGGACAAACTAATCGATGAGTTAGCAAAGGGAAAAGCGATGGAGAGGATTTTGCGCACTAACACTGGCTGACACTGGTTGACGTTTGATGTTGGGAAGCATTTCAGAACCGCGCGGATGTGCCGTGTGCCGCGTAAGGACGTAAGGAAAGGAAGTGGGTATTGGATATGGCTAAGCTCGTGTTCGGAATGAACCAGTCCCTGGACGGCTACGTCGACCATACAGCGTTTGCGCCAAGCCCCACGCTCTTCCGCCACTTCATCGAGCAGGCTCAGGGGCAGGCGGGCAGTGTGTACGGTCGCCTAATGTACGAGGTCATGCGTTACTGGGACGACGATCATCCTGAATGGGATGCAGCGGAACACGCCTTCGCAACGGCATGGCGCAACCAGCCGAAATGGGTCGTCTCGCGCTCGTTGAAGAGGGTCGGCCCCAACGCCACTCTTGTTGAGGGTGATCTTGAGGGTGCGATCCGCAAGCTGAAGGCCGAGCGCGAGGGGGAGATCGAAGTTGCTGGCCCGAACTTGGCGCACAGCCTCACCGAACTTGGCCTGATCGATGAGTATCGAATCTACCTGCACCCCGTCGTGCTTGGTCAGGGCAAGCCATATTTCTCCGGACCCCGGCCGCCGCTGCGCCTTGTGGCTAATGATCGGATTGGCGAGGATGTGATCAGGTTGATCTACGTTCCTGCTTAGTCTCGCGACTCGCCGCATGAAATCGCTCTGATGTCTGGCTTTGGGTTTGGCGCGAAGCGGCGGGAACGGCCCGCTTTGGTCGCAAACCCCGATGACATGGCGCGTATTTACGGTACACCCTGAGGTACAAGGTGTGGTCATGTGTGGTTACCTCAGGGTGTACCGTAATTCGTGCGTGAATTGGCGATTTGCGGTGCGTCCAGAGTGGGTTCAATGTATAGGCGCTCAAATCTTGCCAAATCAGCGGAAGAGTTTCTCGATGCCGTTACCTTGCTTCCAGACTAGGTTCACACTCTTGAATCGGCCAAGCAGGTCGAGGGCTTCCGCATGATGGTTCTGCAAAGCCCGCGACCTCACCTTATAAGCGCCAGTCAGTTGCTTCACCACCAACTCTCGACGGCTATAGACCGTCAGGGTAAAATCGCCAGGATCGCGCCCAGCCTCGGTGATCTTCCGGCCCAGATCAGCCAAAGCCCCGATTAGAGTGAGGTATTCGGCTTCATCGTGGGCACGCTCGCCCGTATGGACGACCCTCGCGTCCCGGCTCTTCCCGCTCCTGACCCACAATCGAAACCACCCCTCGCAGCGTGCTCGCCCGACGCTCGGCTGGCCTCTTCCGTCCAGGTGTGTGAAGATTGCGAGGCTATAATCGGTTGGTGCAATCCATTCCTCTTTCTCCTCTTTGCCAGGGTGCGGGTCCGCCCTTCTAGACGATGACCCGCCGCTCTCTATTGCCGACGTTTCCAATACTCCATGCCTGGAGAGTGCTGCCTGCCCAGGTATCTCGCGACCTGTCTCCTCCTGTGCCAGGCGGTATCGGGAGTACACATCGTCATCGAAATTGAAGGCGGCGCGGGTCGCAAGCTCGTCAGCGGCTTCATTATAGATATTGCCCGTATGGCCTTTGACCCATCTGACCGCGTACTCGCAAGGCATTATCTGGCGCAGGTCTTCGGCTAGCACGTCTACGACCGGCCACAGGTCCGTGTTACGCCTGCGTTTCCAGCTGCCATTCATGCAGTTGATGGCATACTCGCTATCGCTCCAGACCGTTAGCTGCGCCGGTGAGTCTCCGTCCTCCGGGTTGCGTCCTTCGCCCAACCGATAAAGCGCTTCAAGAGCCATCATGATGCCCGCGATCTCGGCCCGGTTGTTGCTGGTAAGAGGCTCTTTCTGGCGCTCTCCGAGGTAGGCAGCTAAGTCGAGGCGCGCCTGTGGCTCAGGTCGTTGAGTACCGAATTGGTTGACAGGCTCAGAGAACCCTAAGATGACAGCAGCGCACCCCGTAGGGCCGCCAGGGTTGCGAACGGGCGCCGAGCCGTCGGTGTAAACCTCGATAGCTCGGCAGTGCGCGAAGGATGCCCACGAGGCAGGTTCCCGCTCCTGCGACGCATCTATGGCAGCCTCGACCGCACGCCACTCCGAAGGGCGGAGTGCATCCGTGCCAAAGCTGGGCATGGCGAGCTGATTGCGGGTAGCTGAACGGCGCAGTCGTGGCATCGTTTGTTTACGGCTCCTGGACTCTTTCCATCGATCGAGCGCGGCTATCCTGAACCGTGTCGGTTTGCGGTCCGCTGCCAGGCTCAAAGAGAAGCACCCTCACGTTGGGTACCTGTGCGAACGCCTTCTTTATAAGAGGTTTGACATCTGACCAATCGAGGCCACCCAGACCGCAGCCAAGTGCCGGCACCGCAATGGAACGTATTCGGAGCCGCTTGACGGTGCTGATGAGCGAGTGCAGGCCCGCTTCAATACTATCAAGACGCGACCTGTCCCGCCAATGGTACTTCGTGGGGAAATTGATGATGTAGGCAGGGTTATCCGTCCTGCCCGTAGAGACGATCAGCATCTCCCCCAGATGCACATCCCCGGCATCGCAAGCCTGCCTGTACTGCTCGAAGTTCTCCGGATACGCCAGCTTGAACTGTAAGGCGATCCCCTTACCCATCACGCCCTTGCAGTTTACCGCGTTGACCAACGCCTCCACGTCAGCGTCGAGCAGGCTTCCCTCGCCGCGCTCAATCATTCTCTTCCTTCGTTTCCCTGCGTTCTTTTGCAGCGCTGCGCCAAACCCAAGAAAGCTATTGCCCCACCTCCGTGCTAGTGGATCGAGCCTCCACTCCATTTTACCTGATAAAGATCGCGCCAGTAGGCCTAGCCGTGCACGCTCGCACCAGAGCAAGTGTGACGGTTGCGTGACTCCTCGTCTCATATCATCCGGACGGGAGCACTTCGATTAGTGCTGCCTCTCGACGCTCGTAATTGGCCGACGGTGTAACAGACCAGCGGCGCAAGCGAGCGGGTCCGCCATGGGGTCGAAGCAGGACAAAGTGAGGAGCAATGCGATGAGTACAAGGAACAGGTCAGACAATACAAGCGATGCGTGGTGGGCAATGCTCACTGCCATACTGAAAAGCATGCGCGATAGGCCGGTCGCCTGGTTAATAGGGATGTGGCTCTGCGGCTGGGCGCTTGTCGCCTGGCGCGTTTTACACCCGGCTTCATGGGATGGTGTGTGGGGCACGGTAAATAGCGTGCTGGTGCAAGGGCAAAACGGGGGTGTACAGCCACTCAGTCCGCAAGAGGGTGTAACTTGGCTGCATGAGGTGGTGAAGTGGGGGCAGACCGCTCTGTACATTTCCACAGGGCTGCTAGCTCTGTATACCTGTTACGCCTTGTGGGTATGGTGGCGCTACATGCACGCTTGGATGCCGGAGGTGCGCGAGGATCGCCTGCGAGGAGGGCGGCTGCTGGAGGTGCTCATACCGCGGGGGAGCAAAGCAGATGCTCGTGCGGCTGCCGATATGCTAGAGCACTTGCGGAACCTCCTCAGCGAAGCAGCGCTGGCAGATCGAGGATTCGGTCCTGGAAGAATGGGTTCCGAAAGACAGGCTTTGAGCCTTGAAATGTGGAGTACTCCACATACCGGAGGTAAGGTCGGCTTCTACATATGGTGTCCGCTTGCCGTTGGTAAGGCGGACCCAGATGGGGCAAACCTCACAGCGTCCCGCGCCGAAAGTGGTCACTTCATCGAGGAAGTCCGACATCTGATCAAGGTCTATCACCCCGACTGCCGGGTGCGCTGGGTGAAGGATCCCTTGGTGAAGGCTCTGGACGACGTCACTCAGCCGCCGGAAATGCCTGGCATGGCAGGGCCGGTCAGGATGATCTGGTACGACCTCGGTTTGTTGGCGGATAGCCGCTACCCTATCGGGTCGGGGGTGTCCGGCCCGTCTGGCGAGCGCCCAGCTGGGGGCAATCGTCCTACGAATCGTACTGGATCGCCGGGAGCCGGGTCCGATCCGCTGGCCGCCGTTATGAGCATGTTGTGGACGGACAGAGATATGCCGGTCATGGGCATCCAGGTCATAGTCGCAGTTCGACCCACGGGAGCAACCCAGAGCCAACAAGCGGTGAACAGGGAGTTGGAGCGCCTGCGCGAGCTTGAGGTGCAAGTCGGCAGGAGGTCGCTGGGTCCACAGCACGAGGCGCGGGTGCTGGCCCTGGAGGAGAAAGCGGACAGGCAGGGCTTCGATACGACGGTCAGGCTTGTGGCTATGGAGTGCGCAGATGAGACTAACCAGGGCGCCCTGGCGGAAGTTCGTCTGGCGGCGCTGTTCAGAAAGTTCAGACAGTACGACCGGGCCATCGCAGGAGTGAAGCAAGGGTTTCAGATCATGAGAAGAGGTCAGGCTGCTCTCAGCACAGCACCTCTGTTGGCCTCCTCGACGCCCAAAACCCTACAAAGGACGTTGCGGAATGCAGGAGCAGTCATTGGGAGGTGGCCGAGAGAAGGTATGTATCTCTCTCGGCTTCTGCCCTTACGTCCTTTCATGGGAAGGGGCAAGCCATGCATCCTCAACACCACGGAACTCTCTGCTCTCTATCACTTTCCGCATCAGGGCATCGAGGGTGTTACGAACCTGCTTTGGGGACCTTACCGGCAGATACCACCTCCCACGGAGGCCCGAGTTACGTCGGAGCAGGTAGCTGAGGGCCGTAAGGTCATGCTGGGCGCGCTGGACGAGGATCTTCCTCCGACAGCCTCGGAATCCGTAGCCAAACGAGAGGAGCAAGACAACGCTAGAGCAGAGAAACTATGGGCCGTGGAGGAAGCAGGAGAACAGAGAGAACAAGAAGGGCAGGGCGTAGCGGAGGGAGTGGGAGCAAATGTATTACCACCAGGGCTGCAAGGTGTAGGCACCGATTTTGAGGAGTTGCGACGGGGCACCTACGTGTTTGGACCGATGGGTTCCGGGAAGAGCATTTACCTCTGCAATGTGATCGCTCAGCACATGGCGGCGGGGCGAGGCGTCGGCCTCCTCGACGGCAAAGGCGACAGCTACTGGGACATGCTAGAGCTTGTGCCCCCTCACCTGGAAGGGGAAGTGCTGACGTTCGACCCGGAGAATCGCTCAAAAGGTGGCGCCCGTAACGGTGAGAGCAGAGCAAGCCGCGGCGGGCGGTCGATAGGGATCAACCCTCTGGACGGGCGAGTAGCTGCCCAATTAGGCGCCGAGACGGTCGAGTCCCTCACAATGAGCCTCATGAGGAAGATGATGGGGGCGAACTGGGAGCAGGCCGTCTTGATGCAGCGCTTCCTGCGGGGCGGCATCATCGCAGTGTTGCAGGCTGAGGAAGCCCCCACGATGCTCAATCTATGGCGCTGGTTCCAGGACGACGGCAAGGGCGGCAACCAGTACCGGGACGCTCTCGTGGAGAGGATAGGCAACCTGGTGGTGCGGGATTTCTGGCAGAGGCAGGTACCTGCCATGAGCGCGCAGAACCGAAGCTCCATGCAAAATGTGCTCACGCGCGTTGACCGCTACGTGAAGAACGATGTGCGCTACTTGCTGCTCCAGCCGTACAGCACGGTAAACTTCCAGGATATCATGGACCGGGGCATCATATTCGTTGGGAAGGTAAGCCCGCGACTGGGGGAAGACCAATCGTTCCTTGGCGCGCTTGTGCTCAACGGCTTCCTCACGGGCGCCTTCGCCAGAGACTCAATTCCACAGCATCAACGCCGCGACTATCTGCTTGTTATGGACGAGTTTCAAAACTTCGTCGATACCGCCCGCCAGGATGTAGAGCGGATGCTGTCGATGGCCAGAGGCTACCGGCTGGGGCTGATGCTGGCCTACCAGTACACCGACCAACTTCCCAAAGAAGTGCTGAGCGCAATTCTGAAAAACGTCCAGACCTGGGTGGTGTTCGGGTTGCAGGCAGACGACGCACGCCGATTCGCCGGGTACATGGACGGGCTAGAGCCGGAGGACTTTCAAAACCTGCCGCCCTACTACACTTATCAGCGCACTATGATGAAGGATGCGCAGACAGGAGTATATTCGGCGGCGCCGCTGCCCGTTCCCATTCCCTTTGCAAACCCTGGGAAGCGTAGGGTAGCCAGTATCGAGGGCGATCTCAAGGACTGGGCGGCGCGGGAAACACTGGAAAGGAACAGGGAGGTATTGCGGGCGGCGAACGCACCTGAGCAGATGCAGATGCTGGTACGAGGTGAGCCTGAGGAGAATGAAGAAGCGAGGCGCGCCCGGATAATGAGGCTGGCAATGCACATCTACATGCCTGCGGAGGAAGGGGACCCGGAGGCTGTGCAGATACTCAGTACGCTGAGTGGCGCGGATCAAGAGCTATACAGGCAAGCAAGGCGGAAGCTGGATAAGGAGGAGCGGGTATATCTGCTAGCACACCCGCAGCTCATTCCGAACAAAGTGGACCGAATCGAGCGCTTATCAGCACTGCGTTGGGGCACGCCGTGCGCGGAAGTCGACGCGCTGATATTTGCCACTCTGCGCAATGGTGACTACGGGTTGAACGGAGGTGTATCTACACCTGTTGGTCCGAGGCCAACACCAACGATTGAGCCATTCATGCTGTCGCCTGACTTGGAGGGGCCAGATGAGAGGTCAGGAGGTGACAAACAGGACGACGAACTAAAATGAAGAAGTCAGATAGAAAGCCACGTACCGGTCTTCGCCAAGGATATCTGCTTTACAGGTCAAGACTCGGGGTTTCTAGGTAACGGCTCTAGCTTCGCAGCCTTCGCCATCAACCGCTTCTGCCCAACGTAGGAAATTGCACCATGACTATCTGGTATTGCCCGCCAGAAGCGAAATATATCACCTTCCCCTCAATGAATATGGAGTGTTGCACATGTTCGCCTATCTGCAATTGAGGTGGCACTGACTCCTCAACCTGCAAGAGGCCTCGAATAACTGAATATTCCTGGGTGACCTGCCGTCATGCGAATCATGCACCAGCAATACTAGGTAGTGCAGCGCAGGTGAGCAGTGTTTAGCGGATAAAGTCCACCAGCATTGTGGGGCGGCGGACTATTTCTTCCGAAAACCTCGCCTCATCAGTTATCAGGTGTTGTGGGTCGTAAACCACAAAGAGCACGCGTCGGCCACTATCCCCATACTTTGTGATGTCCGCCGCTATGGCCTCAGTGATCGGCCTAACGTCACTTTTCGTGCGCACGTACTTCAACTCCACCCACAGGAGCAAAGGCTCAGCCGACCAGTCTGGCTTTGTCAGTGAAGAGGCCCAGCGCATGAACGGGAACTCACGCACGAGATCACTCTCTCTAGCCGTTAGGATACCATCACAGATTTCCTGGAGGTGTGGTTCGTCTTTGGGTTTGTGAGTCTTGCAGGCAATAGGCAAACCCGCACGCAAGAGTTCCAGTATTCGGTCTGCGTAGCGCTTCCAAGACGACTCGAGATGTTTCTGCCCGGCCACGCTGGCGAGCATGGAACTCTCGTCCAGCCGACCCTCAACGAGAGCCGTTAGGTGCTTTTGCAGTTGCTGTTGCACCACGCTCGTCACAGTTTCGGCATGCCGTTGGTGCATATCAACGAAGCATTCTGCGGCCTCTCGTCGCTTCGGGAAAGGTCGTGCGGCGCGTGTCAGCCCCAGGTTGAACTTTGTGGCCATTGCGAGCGGCGTCATTCCCTCCAATTCGACAGCATGGCGAACATAATTCACGGCCATGTTCCGCTCGTACCCATCCTTACGCTGGCCCGTGAACACATCCGATCGATAATCAGTTTCAGGATCCTGGCTCTCCAAGCCCGCTGCAAGCACGGCGATCCGTCTATCTATGCACTGGCTGCACGTACCGCAATGCCATTGGCTCTTTGAACTGAAGTGGCCGGTGTGTGCGCATGAACACGTATGCCTAATCAGTTCCGCTGCCCCATGATTAGCAATGAGGGAAACAACTTCCTTCTTGGTCTTGAAGACGTAAGGGTTGTCTACCACGAACTCCCGATCGGTAACGAGCCGGTAGAGGCTACTGAACATGTCCAGAGACAGCGGGTGGGTAGTACGCGAGGCCCTAGCCCGGAGTACTTCATCGGCGACAGGTAAATTGAGGCTGACAATGCCGTTTTCGAAGAAGCGCACACCCTCTGCCTCAACCGACTCTGCCACAACCACACCGAGCGCGGAGTAGAGGAAGGACCGGGTGCGCTGGTAATGTTCGCGTCCGAAGTTGGAGTCTTTGTTGATCCAGACTGGGACGTGGATCATAGGGGTGCTCGGAAACGTAGTCCGCAATTGCTTGTAAAGTTCACGCTGGCGAGAGTCCAGCATACCTACTGGCCTGTGGCTGACCAGCACAAGTTTGCCACCCTTAGCGGCAGTTTCGACTGCTCCAGCCAAGGAATCTAGCCCACCGGAGAACATGAGTACCCGCTCCACACGTTGGAACGGCCAATCGTCACTGTCACCGAACTGAAGATAGCCCTGTATAGGTCTATCCTTGGACAATGGCTCGAACTGGAAGGCAAATTTATCATCGGAAAGAAAACTGAGCACGGCCTGAAGTGCCTCAACCGTGGCATCCGAGCGCCAAAAGTCTACGTCCCGGACAGGGATAACAAACTGGAAGTCGCGAGGCCAGGGCTCTGTCGTGTGGTCGTTCAGCCATCCCTCTCCCCGGCGGGTTGCGCAGTCGGCGGTATAAACATAGGTAGCAATCTCTAGCAGGTCAACAAGGCGCGGCTTCAGATGCCGCAAGAATACTCTTGCGACATCTTCGAGCCGGAGGTTTACATTGGGCTCAGGGCCGAGCGAGTCCAACGCCACCACCCGCCGCCCCTCGCGAAGCGCGTGGTTCTCTGGCAGCTTTATGCCACTACACAGAAGAAGGCGGGGTTCGATCATGACTCCGCCCTCTGCTCCCGTAGCTCGTTCTTGATTTTCCTCAGCGCGACGGCTACGAACCGCTTGGTATTCTCGGGGTCTATTCCTTCCTGAAACTCGGTCTTCGAGTACCATTCGCCACAAAAGTCGCGTACTATTCGGGCCGTCTGGTGGCAATGAGTCTCTAAGGCTTCGTTGAAGTCGGAAAGATCTCCGACCTGTTGCAGACGTGTTGTGCCGACCTGCCCCGCCGTTATGCGGCTAAGATAGAAGTTTAGATAATGCCGTAGGAATTGCCCGAAGAAGCGCTGCCCCAAGTCAGAAAAACCCTTCTTGGTAGAGAGCCTGCGCACGGCAGCCTGCAATTCATCGCTTCCGCTGCCAAACAACGTAGTTGCCCAGGGCGCGGCCAGGGTCGCAATGGCTTCGCCAGCGGCCTGCTGGGCCATTTCACTGATGTCCGTCGTGCGCCCCTGTCGGTAGAGGTGATCGTCAACGGCTGCCTGGAGGCCGGATGTTAGGTCGAAGAGGGTGCCGTCCGCCGGCATCTCTATGCCTAGCTCGGAAAGCGGTTGCTGCCAGTTATCCTTCCTCGAAGCCAGCGCGATCTGCGCGAGCAAATAGAACACGTAGCTGAAACCTGCATCTTCCGTGGCCTTTTCAAGACCCGCGCCTGCTGTTTCGAGCGTCTTGTTCGCTATTTCCTCGACTTCTCCAACAGCCGACCCACCCGACTCGCCACCGGCAACAGCGGTGACGATCTCAAGCCATTTTCGTGTCTTTGGGATTGTTCCTAAGCGTGTATGGCCCATATTTGATCCTACTCAGTCACCCAGCTTGCGGATCGCGGACTGCGCTCCGTAAGTCCGTATTGGAGCCTTTAGTGGTAGAAGGCGAAACTCAGGTCCGTGTCCAGGGTCAGAAGCGACTCAAGCACAGCCAGACCATGCATAACTAGAGTCTTGTTCCTCAGGGCCGCTGGCTCTGCAGGTGAGTCGGCGGTTAGGAATTTGCCACCGTGGAACAAGTTGTTACGAATCCGCTTGAGTGCATCGACCATCTTTTCCAATTCCGTCCCGCCCTGCAATGGGCATGTATCGTCCCAATAGAGCTGCTTCTTTGTAGCGTCCCATTTCTGCTTTTTGGGCGGCGCATTCGAAATGTAGTCGTAGGCGGCGCGGGCGCGCTGTTCTATCTCGGCTTGCGGGTTCTGAAGAGAGGCTGTGAAGGCACACCTGCGGCCCCCATCCTTTGCCCATAGCTCCCAATTAGGCTTTGCGTACGCCTCGCCCTCGTTGACAAACCCCGTCGCTTTCAACGCATATTCGAAACGGGCAAACGCTACGAAGAAGTCGCGCGCCAGCCGCTTACTAATGCCGAGATCCTGGAACACTTGATAAGGTACGATCATAATTCCGCCTCTCACTCGTGACTAGTTTCTGCCTAACGCCGAATTCGCCTTATGCGCTTCCCAGGTGGCGACCAGGAAGGTTGCGACGCTTCCCGCCAGATTGACGGCTAGTTCGGCATGGCGCGGAGCGGGTCGGGCGGCGACTTTCCCTTTGCCGTGCGCATCGCTCAACCTATTTCGTAGCCCCGCCAACTCATTGACTACCGTCTGGCAGCCGCCCAGAATCTGCTTGAACGCTTGCTCCGTATGCTGACTGGGGGCCAGGTTGAGCTGAGTGGCCGCCTTGCTGTACAGGCGCGGCAGGTCGTCCTTGTCGTCATAGGGCACGCCACTCTCGTCCAATATAAACTTGCAAACGCTCTCTACTAGCGTCCTAGCCGCGGTGATGGCCCCGTCCGGATCGGTGACGCGCCTCTCCAGCGCTTTTGTCCAGGCATCTTTCACGTGATCCGAATCAACGGTCTGCAGTGTGGCTGTGATCGGGTCATCCCCCGGCATCGTATGGCCGTTCTCCAAGAAGGCAAGCAGCGGCGCAAACTCCTCGCGCAGGAACTCCCGGCGCTCCGCATAGTGCCCGAATTTAGGCTTAATGAACGTCCAGAAATCGCCGAGCGTGCGACACTCTCGTACGAATGCCGGCAACCTGGATTTGACCAGCGCCGTCCGTAGTAATTCATGGCGGAGCGCACGATATTCGGTGTCATCTGCCTGCCCGCCGGTGGCGTGGATTTCGAGCATATCTTTGAGCCGTTCGGCTTTTTGTAGTAGTTCGCTGTTATTCATCATAGGATGGTGTTATCGGAACGCGCTGAATATCTCCTGCCAGAGCAGGTGTAGTGCGCTCCAATCGTGGGCTCCCTGCTTTGCTGGGTCTTGGAACGCTTCTTTGACTACGGCCCGGAACTTGTCTTGCAGCCCATTCTTGTTTTGTATCTCGCCCTGGTAGTGCTTGCTCCCCTCGCTGTAGCCTTTCCACTGGATAGGAGTAAGCGTGCCAGTATCGTCCATTAGCACCTGTTGTCCGAAGAACAATTCGATGCTAACCGCCAGGCCATTTATGTCCGCATTGATAGGGGCTGTGCCGTAGGGGCCGAGCGTCGGGTAGTTCTTAGCGAAGTCCAGAACCGGAAGGGTGAATATGGCGATATTATCGGGTAGTGGCGTAAGCGGCAAACTCCTAAGGGCGTCTGCGGCAGCGGTATCATTGTCAAATATAGCCACTATTCGGTTGGGGATGCCTGAGCCGATGAACGCCTTTATGACGGTTACCAGCGTGTTAGCGCTCCCCGGCATATTTGGCGTGCTGAAGTCCATGAACGAGTAGTAACCGTACAGGTGTGGATAAAGAAGGCGCAGCGACTCCTTCAGGACTGCTATGTCCGATGAGCCTTCCGTCAGGACAATGATCTTGGCATTGACCGTATACTCCGACGCGTAGTCTGCCAGCGCCTCTTCGCAGAGATTGGCATCGCGGTCATGGTAACCGGCGTCTACAACGTCGGTGATCTCTAAAACCACCGCAGCATGAGGGTCTACAACCTCGAGCATCGCCCTGAGAGTGGAGCGGAAATCAGCATCGTTGAACCCATCCGTTAGAGAGTCCATGCCATTCCGCAAGAGCCTGGATACGATCGGGTAGTGGGCACTCCCCGAGTAGTCCTCGGCCTTCCTGGAAGGCAGTTTCCTGCCCAGGATTTCATGCATCGCCGCCGACCAATCCTCAAAAGAGAGGGTCGTCAGCGGATCAAAGCGGGCGGCGAACTCGTCCCTCGCCTCGTCACCGGCATCATCTGGAACCATGCCACGAATTATGTGTCGGTGCTCCTCGAGCGACGCATAGAAGTCGTCGCGGGCCCTTTCTAGGGTAAACCCCATGACGTTGAGGCGCTCGATCACATGAGCGGCTGTGCTTCGGTACTCTACCGCCTCTTCTTCCTCGTCTTCGCCTTCCTCGACTTCACCGCAAGTGAGCCTGTTACGTTCGCTAAACATGCGCTTATAGATGCGCTTGTCGGAGTCGCGGTAGAAGGTGAACAGAACGGGATCAACCCAGCGCTTGGTCCAAAACAGCGGGTATCCTGCGACGATGAACTCGTAGCCGCTGGCCACCTACAACTTCCCCTTGAATGCCTTGTCCAACACGGCAGGGACCATGGCATCCAGTTCGACAGTGGTCTCGGTTTGCAGTCTCTTCAGGGCATCGACTTGGGTCTGAAAGCCTTCGAGGTACTCAGCAGCGTGTATTTGCTCCGCAATGGCGGGAAGTGGAATTTGGACCGACTCTAACAATGCACTTCTAAGCCGTGGAAGCATCAGGTTGTTCGTAAGGGCATTCGCCTGACGGAGAAACATGGGACTACGCATGTAGGCGGCCAAATAACGAGTATCGACCAAATGCTTATCAGGCCGCAGAACATATTGGTCCACAGAGCAAATGCCTTCGCAATCGGCAATCCATACCTTGTTGAGATAGGGGCGAAGGTAGCCGTACACGATTTCTCCAGGAGAGAATTGGAACTTCCGCCCATCCAACTCCTCAGCCAGCATGTAGTCCTGGCCAAGCCTTCTCCCGGTTGCTGATTCGACGTGTTGCAACCCCACAAAGCAGAGATTGCCAGTATGTCCGTCACCTGGTCGAATAAGATCATTACGGAAGCGGAAAGTGCCTCTAAGTGAGCGTGTGCCCGATGTGCGTGCGAGAGCACTAAACACTTCGTCAGCAGTAGAAAGGAGAATCACCTCGGTCTCATCTACCGCTTCGCGCCGCAGCCCACACGCCTCTTCTATTTTGCCTGCCAATGCCTCTATGCGCGCAACAATCCGGTATTGCTCGCACAGAGGCGGTAACGGTATCTTATAGCCCAATACCGTGGAAGGCCTGATCGCAGCATAGTTAGTAGAACCACGAGCCGTGATTTGATCGCGAAAAGCAAGAGTTCGGATAAAGTAGTCGAGGAAACGTACATCTAACACGTCGCTGTTTACCCGAAATAGGAAGTAGTGGCTGCTAACGATGGCCCCTTCCAGATAGGCTGGTACGATTCCGTAGCCCCCTACTTTCGCGTCGATCTCCGCCACCAAGAACTCATTGGCATGGCAAACCTGTTGCTCTTTGGTCTTGATCTCAGCGCCGGTGACAACGTCGCGTAGCACCACGCCCCTGGCATGGAGCTGCACGCGACACCGTTTGTACGTGTCCTCGTCGCTGATCCTAATGAACTCTTTTCGATGTTGTAGCACCTGAGAGAGCGACACTTCGGGCCACACCGGGGTCATGCTCCAGTCCTAGAGAGAACTTGCCTTATCTCGTCCATCAACTCAAGAATGCGCCGTTCCTTCTGGATAATGCTCTCAGCCAACTGGTCAGGTGGCATGTGCTCCAAATCGGCCTTTGCTCTGGGATTCTTGATGTCAAGGTTATAGCCGTTGTTGGCTATTTGCTCGGCTGGCATTCGCCACGCGTATTCGTTTTCCTGCCTGTTGTGCCACCACGCTATGCACTCGGCAAATTCCTCGAACTGCATAGGCTGGGTCTTTGTGTAGTTCTTCCGCCCCTCAGGAAGTGGCTGCTCGTAATACCACACCTCTGTGGTGGGTCCGTACCTATCGAAGAAAAGTATGTTCGTTTCGATGTCCGTGTAGGGCGCGAACACACCTTTCGGAAGTCGCACAACCGTATGAAGGTTGAAGTCTCGGAGCAGTTCTTCCTTTATGCGCGCGGCCACGCCGTCGCCGAAGAGCGTCCCGTTCGGAACAACCACGGCGGCCCTGCCCGGCTTGGGCGGGCGCTTGAGTTTGCGCATTATTAGTTGAAGGAAAAGAAGCGCCGTTTCGCTGGTCTGCTTGTCGGCAGGGAAGTTTGCTTCTATACCTCGCTCTTCCTCACCCCCGAAAGGTGGGTTAGTTAGGATAACATCAACGCGGTCTTTATCCCCGATCTCCCATAAGGGGAAACGCAGCGAGTTCTCCGGGTCAACCTTCGGCGACTCCAGTCCGTGAAGTAACAGATTCATCTGTACTAACAGGTAGGGCAGCGGCTTGGCCTCACCCCCCTTGATACTGGCCGTTTGCAGTACGTGCCGATCTTCGACGGTCTGACACTGCTTCTCCAGGTGCTCGTAGGCGACGGTCAAAAAGCCCCCCGTGCCGCAGGCAGGGTCTAGTACCGCCTCGCCCAGGCGCGGGTCGCTGACCTCTACCATGAAGCGAACTACGGCGCGGGGCGTATAAAACTCGCCCGCATCGCCGGCGGCGTCCCGCATCTCCTTAAGCATGGTCTCATAGAGGTGCCCAAGGGTATGTATCTCCTCGCTCGACGTGAAATGGATGGAGTTCACCTTGTTGATCACGTCGCGGAGCAGGTAGCCGTTGATCATGCGGTTTATTGTGCCTTTGAACACAGTAGCGATCACGCCGCGCCGGTCACCGCCGTTGTCGCTCTGCAAGCCACGCAGGTAGGCGAATAGGCCTGGCCCTCGTGTGCCGTCTGGCCGCACCGCCTCATCATTGTTGATAAAGGCGATCAGCTCGTCGCCCGTAATGCCGTCTTCCTGGGCAGCCCAATCCCGCCAGCGGTACGGCGGCTCAATGGCGGGGCGGAATGGCTTCGCTTCGAGCAAGGCTTTGGTTTCGCGCTCTAACTCCTGATCGTCCAGGAACTTGAGGAACATGATCCAGGTAAGGACCGGCAGCCGGTCAATGTCGCCGCTCAGACCCTTGTCCTTGCGCATGATATCTCTGGCGGCCTTGATCACAGTACTCAGTTTCTGCCCTGTGGTCAACTGCACTTCCGCCTTCTTGGCTCTCTTTGGAGGCACGCTCACTCCTTCTATCAAGGTAAGCTGCCGGGGTTTCGGATCGCCCATTACTCGCTTGCTCCCATCAGATAGCCTGTGGTGAGGCCGTTATGCCTCAGCCAATCTTTCACTACACCCTTGCTACCCGCCAGAATGTTATCGATCTCGCCGTTCGCGGGTGCTCGCCACCCCTTCCATGTGACGAGGCGTTCAACCACGCGCCTAACTCTATCTAGTTCCTGTGGAGATAAATCCCGGTAAAACGGTCTGGCTCGGTCCTCGGCGTCCTGTAGGTCGAGCTTGCCACAGATAGCGTCCCGTAGCAGTTCGGACCATGCCATTATAGACTTCGATCCGAACAAGCGTCGTAATTTCCTCTGATTCTCGTCGTTCGGTCCGGCTTTAGGATTCCAACTGGCGAGTGCTAGGTCATAGATCATATTCATGACTGCCACAATGCCGGCTATCTCTTTATCTCGCTTGTAACTATCCGTCGCCATGTTGTCCTCGACGGGTTCTCGATAGAGCAATGTTGCGAGAATAGACTTCTCGAGCATATCTATGGTAAGTGGCTTCTCGTCGGTGCTGCGGTTGCCCTTAGAAACCAGTACTGCGCATTTGTTTTCCGGGTCATCCAAAATGGAGTTGTAAAGGTAACTGCGGAATCTCTCATTACGCTCAGCGCGGGTGAGGGTCTGCGCCGGGTCTCGCTCCAGATACTTCATGAAACCTGCTTCGCTCTTTGGTGCTCCGTCCTCCAAGTTCTTATAAGCTTCGAAGTCCGCACCGAACTCTGTCCCAAGCTTCAGCACCATGATCGAGGAGAAGAACCTCGTCTGTGCAAATCGGTCATGTGCCGCAATATTAGTCTGGTTCAGCAATCTGAGATCAGGATTCAGGTATATCTTGCACTCGAATTCTCGCCGCCCAGTTAGCAGCAGAGCTGCTACTTTGTGCTGCCCGTCAAACAGCACCACGTGCTGACCATCAACACGACCAATCGAAGGCTGAAGGACAGGGTGGCGTTGGAAGTGGCGGTACATGTCAAAGACCTTGTCGAAAATCAGATACCGCGGTTGGAGCCCAATCTTTCGGTCATCTGTATCGTCACTGTCCAGAACCTCAACCGGTAGAGTAGCATAGAAATAGTCCCCTACGGCCGTCGCGCTGGAGTGAAGTGGGTAGTCGTGCTTCGACTTTGCGGTTTCTAGATAGACGCGACGGTCTTTTTCGTACACTGCCACCGGCTGGCTGAAGGCCGGGATATCGCCACTCTCCTTTAGGTATAGCAAAAGGTCGTGGAGCGTCAGTGTATCGCCTCGCTTGAAGAACTCCTCTAGCCGCAGTTTCACCCTGAAGTCGCCCAACGGTAGTACACCTTTGGCCTTGTTGTGCATCTCGCACATGGGGGCAATGTTGTCTACCTCGCTGGCGCCGTCCTCGGTGAACGCCTGGATGTGATCGAATTGGATATTCTCGTCGTTGGCAATAGGATGGCCTGTCGCAAAGCACACGCGCCCGTGCAGCTCTAGAATGCGAGCCTTATCACCATTACTGAGTTGTCTCTTAAGCGTGACAGTCACGGGGGTTCCTTATTGTTAGGCTGCGTACAACAACGTCTGTAGTTCAGAAACGGCTGATCGTAGTTCAGCGGCCCCACCGAAAATCCGGGCTATCTCCATAACATTGCCTACCTCGGCAATCGGTGGCACTTCAAGCACAGTAGGCAATTCAATCTGCGTTGGGCCATAGGCGGCGTATTTTTCCAAGATCGCTTCGAGGATCGAGCGGGCTTGCCCGCTGTACTTTTCGAAGAACTGCCGCCTCTCCCGACGTACCGAATCGGCGCGCTCGCGGCGGGTGCGCACCGGGGCATTGAAGGCCAAATTGCAGAGCAAGTCAAAGGGGTCTGCATCGGGCTGCTCCATGATAGCAGCCAAGTGTTCCAGTGCAATACCCCGCTCGTCTAGCGCCCGCACTATCTCCTGGCGCGTCTGCATATCGGACCATGATTGTCTCAAGGCGTCGGCTGTCGGGTACAGATCACGCACCTGCTCTCCGGTATAGGTGGTAAACTGTACTAGCCTCAGCCGTTTGCCGTTTGCATCCAACTCCTGAACCATTTCGTGGAGTACGGACACATTTACACCCTCTGAAATGTAATACTTTCGGGGACGCCACTCGCTGTCGTCGCCCCAGTTTACGTACAGGTCGCCATCCCCGTCTTCGCCTACCTCGGCAACCTCGTCCTCTTCAACTGTCTGCACGTTCCCTTCTGCATCAACGGTCTCCGTTGTTGCCGCTACCGGCTCGCCATCGAAAGCTGGGTCGGCGAAATTATGAGTCGCCGTGCCCGTGTAATCGAGGATAGTAAAGAATAATTTCCCGTAGTCTTCACGCACCCTCGTGCCTCGCCCAATGATCTGCTTGAAGTCTGTCATCGACTTGATAATGCGGAAGAGCACGACGTTGCGAACTAGTGGCGCATCCACGCCCGTGGTCAGCAGACGGGACGTGGTGAGGATTGTGGGTATGGTAGTTTCGACGTCCTGGAACGTAGACAGAAAGCCCTTGCCGATCTCGCCATCGTCAGCCGTCACTCGCACGACGTAATTCGGGTTTTGCCTCACCAGATCGGCGTTGGCGTTGCTGAGTGCCCGGCGCATCTGATCGGCGTGTTCTTGGTCGTGGCAGAATACGATAGTCTTGTCATAGCAGTTCGTCGCTCTGAGATAGTTGGTCAGGTGCTGGGCTACGGCTTCAGTACGGGCGCGTATCGAGATGATGCGTTCGAAGTCCTCGGGGCCGTATTCAGCATCGGGAATAGCCTGCCCATAGTCGTCCACCTGGCCTGCATAAGGTCGGTAGCCAGTGGCATCAATATCAACAACGACGCGGCGAACCTCGTAGGGTGCGAGAAAGCCATCTTGGATGCCCTGCTTGAGGCTGTAGGTGTAAACGGGATCACCGAAATACTCATACGTATCCCGATTGTCCTCGCGAAGGGGTGTGGCCGTCATCCCGAGCTGAACGGCCCCTGTGAAATACTCGAGAATCTCGCGCCACGAAGAGTCGTCGCGAGCACTGCCACGGTGGGCTTCGTCCACAATGATCAGGTCGAAGAAGTCCGGGGCATACTCTCGGTACAGGCCAGGGCGGTAGTCGTCCTTCGCAATCGCCTGGTAGGTGGCGAAATAGATCTCACGGCTTTTGATCGCCTTGCCGTTTTCGATCTTGTGGCGCGCGTCGCCGAACGGAGCAAATGTCTTATCTTTCGGATCATCGACCAGGAACGAGCGGTCCGCTAGGAACAGAATGCGCGGCTTGCGGTGCGGCTGCGCCTTTGTATTCCAATACGCACTCCAGAGCCGCCATGCCACTTGGAAGGCGATCAGAGTCTTACCTGTGCCGGTGGCGAGCGTAAGCAGTACCCGGCGATTGCCCTTGAGGATGGCTTCTACCGCTCGGTTGGTCGCGATCTGTTGGTAGTAACGGGGTACTTTTTCTGAAGAGTGATAGGATATGAGCAGTTTGTCTTCCAATTCCTCAGGCAAGCCCTTGTAGGCGCGCAGCCGATCCCATAACTCTTTAGGGGGAGGGAAGTTATCTACGTCACGCTCGATGCCCGTTGTGAAGTCGAACTCCACAATGCCCTTGCCATTTGTTGAGTATGCGAACGAGAGGTCCAATATCTGAGCATACTCTTTCGCCTGTTGCATACCGTCTGATGGACGCAGCGAGTCCGCCTTCGCCTCAACTACAGCGATAGGGTAGTCGCGCCGGTAGCGCAAGATATAGTCTGGTTTTTTCGGCTTCCCACGACGAGCCTGGCGTCCACTAACGTAGATACGCCCATCCGTGATATTGACTTGTTCCCTTATCTGGTCGTCCGTCCAGCCCGCAGCCTTCAATTTGGGTAAGACGTATAACCGACACGTATCGGCCTCGTTGCTCATAGCTATGGCATTTGGCAGGAGTAGCTACCAAACTTGACGTAATTCTATCAGGTTATGCCTAGAAGCACAACATCTGAGTAGGGTGACTAAGACGTTACTACAGGGCTACCGACGGGTACAAGCGCGTTACCCCAGGCCTGAATCGTGTATCCGTTTCGCTCGGCTTCCCATAGCAGCATGGTGCAGGTACGGCGCAACAGATTCTTCCACAGCTGGGCATTGGCGAAAGCCTCCTCGTCCGGACTGAACAAGGAGAATACCGAACGCGATGCCACCAGGATCATCTTCTCCTTCGCCCTGCGGATCACTACGGTCAGACGGTTCGGGTCGTAGAGGAACTCGCCCACGGCCAGCAGGTAGTCGCCGTCACTTTCCGTGGCGCTGCATATGACGGCTGTACGCTCCCCACCTTGGAAGCGTTCGACCGTGTCCACTGCCGAAGGGAGCACCGATCCCCCATTGGGCTCTATCACCCGCAGTCGAGAGGAGGCAGTGCACATATCAACTCGCTGCCCCCTATAAGCCTCATATGCTTTGAGGCTCAACTTCCCCTGTCAGGGTACGAACCTTCAGCCGCAGTGCTCCGGACGGGATCATACCAGCAGGGTCTCGGAACGGCTTCATAGTAGGAGAAATCGTATCTACTTCATAGACCCTACAGAGAACATAATGTTGTCTCTCCCGAATAGCAAGTCGCAGTTGAGACTCCTCCCACTTGAACCTACCATCTGTGCCTGTCGTTGATTTCACTTCAAGATACTGCGGCTCTCCATCGTCACCAACCGAGAGAATGTCGTAGGGCGACGTCGGATTGATTCGGGACTGCCAGACCACTCGAGATGTATCGAAGCCAAGGCCCTTCACTCTTTTTTTCTCGTGGTCAAAAACAAGTTCCTCACCGCGCTGACCCAGCTGTAGTGCACGTTCCTCGCTTATGACGTTGTGATGCCCTGAATGGCCGCCCCCCTTGGATCCGCTTGACGGCTGCTCCTGCGGAGACCATCCTCCAGAAGATGTAAGCACTTCAAGGTTGACCGAGTCGATGGGCGGGAGAGGGGGCAGCGTTGCTTGTGGTTCTATACTCGTGGTAGCCCCCAAGCTATTTTCCTCATCTTCCTCTGTATCCTCGCCAGCAGCCTGTTCCGTCATGAGATCGCTGCCCTCACCTGCGCTGTGACCTGCACCAAATTGCTGGGAGATCGAAAGCGCCAGCAGATCACCAATCGTGCTAGTGATGGAGGCATCATCAGAGGGATCCTGTGCCGACACCTCCTCGTACGAGCCTGCCTCTTCATCCACTAATTCCTCGTCACTATAAGACTGCTCATCAGAAAGTTTCGGAGGACGCCACCTAACGCCCTGTTGTGAGAGCAGATTTGCCAAACCACTCCTGCCCTTGCATGCGAGCAACCGAAAAACCGAGTTAGCGAATCGCCGTCGGTCACGCGCGCTGGTTTCAAATAGGCCAGCAACTGCTACAGCCATCCGATCGCGTAAGACCTCTCTATTCTTTACATCAGCAACCAGGAGACGATCCGGTAATAATATGACTTCAGTCGGAATCGCCACTGTCTGCCCGGCTACATGGAATTGTTCAATCAGCTCATCATGGAACGTAACCTGCCTAACAGCTCTCAAGCGACGTCGCGGAGAGGGGCTTGGGATCTTCAGGTCCTCACTAGCTGCCAGTGCCTCTATGGCCGATAAGTAAATAGGGTCGTTGATTTTGTTTAAATCCTCCTCCGCTTTGTACCACGCAGGGGCCTCCATTTCTGCGCCAACTCTAGGTGAGCCTTCGCCAGGGACGCTTGTAAGAGGGTGAACCGGTATTGAGCGATAAAATGCCATCACCTCCATTGGCCTGAAGCTAGAGGTTTGGGCAAAAGCCAGAGCCAACCCTTGTTTCTGAATAGCATCTGCCATTAGCGGGTAATCGTCTAGCACGTAATTGCTGTCCTCAGCGTCTACCTGGGAGTGAAGGTAACCTTGTGTATCGAGCAAGACCTTGGCGGTTGCTGGCAGCCCTTCCGGCCATCGTTTTATTTGACTATACGCAGAGAGAAGCGCCTTCTGATAGTCACGAGGCAGTACTCTGCCAGGTTTGCCAAACATCTCATCATACCAAGACAAGAGAAAGATCCAGTGCACCGGGAGCGGTTCAGTCGGAACTCCCAACCTTAGAAAGGCGGCACGTACTGCTGGCTGAGGATTTAGTTGTGGAATGATCTTCAGGAAGGTTGATGAGTACTTCCTGCTCATGAGCACGTCTGTCGGCTTCGAATAGCCCGCCCCATTCCAGATGATCTCCTTCGTCTGATAAAGAACAGGTATCACTTTCTCGCGTGCAACTGCATCGGCCAGCGCAGGATATAGGATCTCTGGGTGGTTAGGCCCGGTTCCACTAGGGCGTAGATCCTCTATGTGCTTCAGGATGTCGGCTGCACGTGGATGGGTCAAGCATTCGAGGCTTTTGTACAACTCGACCCTTTGGCCCACGACAAAAGGCGCACCAGGGCTCAAGGAATTCGTAGTCTCTTCATTCCGAAGGTACAGCGAGACCGGCGCTGCCAAACCCCCGGAAGATGACGGTAGGAAAGGGATGGTCTTCAGGGCCAAGCGCTCCTTGTTTGCCAAGAGCTTTTGGAATCTGTGAAGCGTATTAATCAAGCCCTGCGCCAAACTTGGCTGGGCAGATACAATTCGAGCGAAGTCTACAAGGTCCAGGCCACTGATGCTTTTCCGGAACCTGAAGACACGCGCCAATTCCTTGTTTGCTTCGTAATCTGGATGGGGGAAACTCAGCACAGGCTCCAGTTGCGTGGCACCTCGCGCTCTGCGTAACGTGATCGAGGCTGGCGTGGCCCATTCGCCTCGATGGTCCAGTAGAACCGGCGCTTTGCCTAGAATTGACCGTGTCGAACGATCAAGTCGGCTACCTGGTGCAATTATGTATCTGTAGAGAGCCTCACGTTCTTCGCCATTTGCTGTCCCGGCCTGCGCTCTTTGTGCAACATCTTGGATCCACTCCTTGGAGTCATATTTCCTGCATAGTCGGGGTATAACCTTGGACGCAATAAGGGAAGGATGTAGTCGGTCAGAGGGAGGCACTGGGCAATAGTCACCGATGCGAGGGTCGACAACCCACAAGGGTTTATTAGGTGCCTGTAGACTGTCGTCAGCGGCCAGGGTTGTATCTGAGGACCTCAGATCCTGCTTGTGTTGCTCCGTGAGAGCCAAGTTGTCGAGCGCATTCGCAAACTCTAGCTGAAAATCTGGCGTTTTCACTGGTCCCGGAAAGTTTGGGTAGTGATAATTTGCTTCACCAGGCTTTAGATTGGTTACGAAGACACCGCCTTCCTTTGGAGCGCACCGAAGGCGAATCAAAGAGCTAACAGTGAATGTACGCGGTTCGTAAGATGCCAACATCTGCGTAACTTGGTTATTCTTAGCCAAATCCTCATCAAGCCTGTCACCTTTAGGGAAAGCTATAGCCGTCAGGAAATCTTCGATTGTTTTGTTGCTTGACAGCACAATCTTGCTCGCGCTCACGAAAACCGGGGGCTTGACTACGTTTTCAGCACGTGCGCGTGTCGGCCAGCAAGGATCCTCCTTCAAATGTGCTCGTACGCCATCCAAATACATAGGAATTGATGGCGTACCGTTTTCCTTAAGCGCGAGGTATGCACTGCCTCCAAATGCGTCAAACCAATGAGACTTAAGTAGCTCAATCGTCATGTCCGCCGCCGCCATCAACAGCCACTTATTCCAAGTATTGTTGTCGGGTGGGACCAACTGACTCCGGTCACCGTCCATCTCAAATGGCGCGCTAATGCTAACGGCTGTGCCTGTGTAGCTTCCTGCCACGCCTAGCGGATAATAGAAAAGTCCGGGACGATTGTAGTCAACCTTTCCCTTGAAAAGTGCCAGCGAAAGTGCAAGTCGAATCCGCCGGCCAGGTACCGAAAAATAGCCCGGTATACGCTGATCTCGCAATTCACCAGGGACGATAAGCACACGCTGGTATTCTATTTCCTCAAGAGTTCGTGTTTTGGTTTTCGAGCCGTCAAAGGAGGAATCAGAAAAGCGGATTTTGCGCTGGACAATCCTGGTGCCCTGTTTGTAGGAAAGTTCGGTGGCCCGCTGATGCCAGACCAGGCGACGATTACATCGCTCGGACCTAATCTCAATCCGACTGAGGCTCTTTTGCGCGGAGGGATCGGCTAACTTCGCGAGTGAGGAAGAGAGGTCCGCGACGAAGTTGCTTAGCGCTCGCGCCTCGCGTTCTTCATCGAAAGGCTCGAGCTTATTCCGTGCAGACTTGCGGTACGGAACCGCAATGCTCACCCCGGGCATTCTCTCCGAGCTTGGATCTGGTACCGGAGCATCGACTGGCGTGCCAAATTGCAAGTTAAGGGCAGTCTGCCAACCGCCTGACCTAACGTAGATCTCATCGCCATAGAGAAACAGGCTTCGAAGCCCAAAGTTCTTTGAGCCAAGGCCGTTAGTCTTCTCGAGTACACTTTCACCGGATGAGCCAATTAATCCAGTACCGAGCATGACGCTCAGCCTTCGCCAGCCAGCCGCCTCAATTACTCTACCATTGCCCTCTATAAGGATCTGCTCCTTGTCAAAGGACACAGATAGCCTTGTGCCGCCAGCATCGTACTCGTTCTGGGCCAGCTCTCGTAGGACAGCGGCGTCGGTGTGGCCCTGCGCAAATTCCTCAACGACACTGTTTGCAACCCTGAATTGAAATTCGACCTTACCCAGGTCAATCAGCGTCGCAGCAGAGTCATCATTACGAATTCGAGATCCCTTGCTTGCCATCACTGTTGCCCACCTATGAGGACCGTGTTGCCGAGGCCAGGGCCGTCAAAGAGGTACTGAGCGTTGCCCCAAACCTGTACGCTATGGCCGAGGCGCTCACCTTCCCACAACAATGTGGTGCAGGTACGGCGCAGCAGATCCTTCCACAATTGAGCGTTAGCGAAAACGGCCTCATCAGGACTGAATAGCGAGAAGATCGAGCGAGATGCCACCAATATCATCTTCCGCTTGGCCCGGCTGATCGCGACAGTCAGCCGGTTAGGGTCGTACAAGAATTTGCCTGCGGCGAGCAGATACTCCTGATCGCTCTCGGTCGCGCTGTACAGGACGACTTGCCGCTCTCCTCCCTGGAATCGCTCCACGGTGTCAATGGCTGAGAGCAGCACCGCTCCTGATTCGGGGTCCACCTCTGACAGGTAGGGGAACGCACTTTGCATGGCCGCTCGCTGGGCCCTATGCGGGACCACCACTCCCATGCCCTCGCGCGCGGTCAAGCTGTACAGGCTAGAATCAGCCAGCGCCTCCAGGATGGAGGCCATGAGGCGCTGCTCGAACTCATTGCGCGTCTGGCTGCCTGCCTCATCGTGGACTATCACTACGAGTGGATGCTCAGGTGCCAACACAGCAGCCACAAATGGGTCGGACAGCCAGAGCTTAGGCAACACAGTATGCCGGTTCGAGTGGTAACGTATACCGTCTTTGGAGTAGATCTCCCGACGCAGGAACTCGGCCATGGCCGAGTGGAGGCGGAAGCTCTCGGCAAACTTGATCATCGGAACAGGTGGGTCGTGCTCAAGCAGAGTGACGAAGAGGGAGCGATACGTTTTGTACTCCTTGAAGGTCCTCTTTGGCTCGTTGTCCCACGAGTGCTTGACGATTGGCGCCATCTGCCGGTGGTCGCCTACCACTATCAACTGTCCTGTCGGCTTCAGCGGTAGGGCTGCCATGATAGCTTCGGGGATGTTCATCTGCGAGGCCTCGTCCAGCACCAGCAGGTCGCAGAAGTAGTGGCCGAACAGGTCTTTGTTGCCCCACCGCGCCTTGACCATACCGTAGATGTGCCCCGGCGTTGAGGCCACCACGCACCACCCCGACCGGATGATTATGTCGGTGTTGCCGTCCTCGCCTTTCTTCTTGTCCCTCTCTTTGTCGAGGTTGGTAACCCCAGCCACGGGCTGTTTGGGGGCTACCCTGAAGAGATCGACGTCGAGGAGCCGCAGATCGAAGTATTGGGCTGACATCTCGGGATAGTGCTCGTGGAAGTACGTGAGGCGGTCCTGGACGTGGCGCACGTTCTCAAGAAGCACGTCGGTGGCGGCATGCGTCTTGCACGAGATAAAGATGCGGAAAGGCCGGTCGGACGCCATAGCTCCCTGCATTCGGGCGAGGATAGCGAACGCCGTCGAGTAGCTCTTGCCAGTGCCCGGCGGCCCCTGCACGAGCAGCACCGGGTCATTGCCGTGGCTGGAGATGTATTCGCGCTTGCTCTCCTCGAACTGCGGCATCTCGCGCTCGTCCAGCGCATGAAGCGCCTCCAACCCCTCGTAGAAGCGGGCCTGCCCTTCGGTCGCCCGCTCGTCCCACTCCACGTGGCCGCCCTCTGGGTTGGAGAGCCTGCTGTAGAGGGTGTTCACCCCGGTGAATCCGCCCTCCACAGCCTCGGACAGAGTCTTGGTGGTAACCATGCACCAGTAGCCGTAGATGTCGTTGATGTCGGGGTCCAGCGTGTACAGCTTGTCAGCGACGAGCGGGCGCTCCTCGGAGCCTGTGCCGAAGACGAAGCCCTTGGACCACTCGCCCCCTATCTGTTCTTGCCACTCCACGTCCACGAAAGCGCGCAATGCCTCTCCCTGCTCGTTGCGCTCCACTTCGATGCGCTCGATCCTCACCTGAGGCCCGTACAGCATCTGCTTGGGAGTCGGCGTCTGGGGCGTGCGCTCCTCAAGGGGGAGGCGCTCGTCGTAGGTGATGCGAGGGTAGAGGATCACGGTGTCGCCTTCGCGCAGGTTGGTGAGGCCGAGCACCTCGTCCATGCCCGCGTCGATGCCGGCCCTGGCGGTTTCGAGTCGCAGGCTGTAGCGCATCCCCGCCTGGATGTAGTCGCATGCCTTCTTCTGGTCGGGGGTCAGGCGCACCTGCTTGGCGGTGGGGTTGGCCGCTTTGAAGGCCGCTCGGTACTGCTCTTTCAGGACGTGACGGCGGGCGTGCTCGCGGTTGGCTTCGGCCACCTCAGGGTCCTGGTCCTCTTCGCAGTAGCGGACGATGAGGGTCTCGCCCATGAGCACGCGTCGCTCAGGCGCTATGTTGCGGGCCGCTTTCCACCCTGCCAGCGTTACATGTCGCTCGATTGTGACGAACTCCTCAAGGGCGTGAGCGAGCGAGGGCGCTTTCTCCGAAAAGGAGGCGAGGTCGGGCAGGCGGAAGGGCGTCTTTGTGGTGAGGCGGTTGCCCTGGAAGTCGTGGCTCACGATGTAGTGCATGGCGTCCAGTCGCCTGGCCTGGAACTCGGTGATAAGCTCGGCGGTAGCCCTGCGGTACGGCTCGAACGGGTCGGCCTTGCCTTGGGCGGGGAATGGAAGCTCGCCCCATGCGTGGTAGGCGAACTCAAGAGGGATCTCGCTCTTGAAGCGAGAGCGGTTCGTGTACCATGCCTGCTGGTCCTCCCGGTCTTCGAGCTTGCCCCAGAAGTCGAAGATGCGCTCTCGGAAGATGGAGCGGTAGTTCTGAGGGCTGCGCCAATCGAACTTGAGGAAGGCGGCTACAGCCTGCAACGACTGGCACAGCATCGGGTAGTTCTTCAGCTCGCGTATCTCGTCGTCCAGGAAGGTGGCGATTGGAGAGTCGAAGGCCGCCTTCTGGGTGAGGAAATCGTACATGGGCGTGGCAGCCAGGATGGTGGGCAGGTGCCGGGCGAGGGCATCGAGGAGCACTCTCTGCTCGTACCTGTTGAAGAAGATCAGGTGGATGGGAGCGTTCGGCTGGCCATTCTCGTCGGGCGCTACCAGCTCGGCCACCGCACTCAGTGTCTCAGCGATCCACTCGACCAGCAACGCTCTCTCCTCTTCGTCCGTTTCGGGAGGGCCGGCGGTCATTTTGACCACGCTGCCATGCTCGGCTTTCTCCACGCCTCCCTCGTATGCCACTACCAGCGCACCGATGAGATACACCCGGTCCTGGAGATAATCGTGCTGGGCGTCTATGTATACCTTAACCAGGTTGGGATTGTGCGTGGGGTCGCAGTAGGGGAGCGAGCCATGGCCTTTGCTTGGGATGTAGGGAATAGATTCTACGTCATAGTGCTTCCAGTCGAGATAGCGCCTGGCCCGTAGGATAAGCTCGTCGAGCCGGTGCCCGACACCCCACTGCCCTGATATCTGCCTAGTCAGCTTCTCCTTGCCCGGCGAAGGCACGAGATCGTCGAACCGTTTGCCGTTCGCACCATCCGCGTAATGCAGCCGCTTCAATTCTGCAATATCGAAGATGGTGTTCACGCCTTTGCGCCTCAACCCTTCTTTTTCCAGCGCGGTGAGGTGGGGCACCAGCGACAGGTCGTCGCGCTCGGCGGTCCACTTCATGCAGTACTCGTTGTACAGGCAGCCGTCGCATTTGTGGGAGAGGTGATAGGGCAGCTCCTCGAAGGGCGCGTTCAGCAGGCGGAGGGCTGTAGAATCGGGGCCCGTGACCAGATCTTCTACGGAATCGAGGTATGGCGTGGCGTCGGGCGCGATCTCGAGTAGAGCATCAACACCCAGGAGTTGTTCCGCGAGAGCCTGCTCCTCAGCAATGCGGGCAAGCTCCTCGTGGTTCATGCCATCTGTGGGTAGGGCGGACCCCCGGTAGAGGATGCCCATGCTGATCTCACCGTGCGAGATACCCTCACGCTCAAGCAGGGCGGAGAGCATCCGATGGTAGAAGGCCACCTGCAAGCGGTGCTCCATCTTCGCCTCGGCGGAGCTTTTCATGTCGGCGATCAGGAGGCGAAGGGTGCCGTCCTCGTAGCGCTCCATGCGCAAGATGTCTATGTCGCCACGGAACCACCAGTTGCCGAGCGGTAACGAAAGGCGGGCCTGGAAGAGCACAAGTACGTGGCCAGGTGGTAGGCTTCGGGCTGCTGTCGAAAC
>JADEYI010000573.1_pt1 | contig 46636 bp, 40 predicted proteins | sample 8542331 | NCBI WGS metagenome assembly JADEYI01 (sample SAMN16510988, study PRJNA670497) | mine drainage metagenome | isolation source: biofilm near Copperflume 1 | place: Germany: Marsberg coppermine Kilianstollen | collected 2018-02 | reverse complement strand
CTGCTACGTTAAGAGAAAAGACCGGAACAGGTCCGTCAGCGCTGCCTGCCGCTCCCTGGACAACTTTTACCGGCAGGAATCCGGCCACGTCCCGTAGTCGAAACGCCGTCCCATATCGATGACGATGGGTGTCCCAGGTAAATACCCGGACCTGGTCGAAGTCATACGGCAGTCCTTGCCGGTACGGCGTTAAAACGGTCAGATATTCTGGCACCTTGCCATCGGGCTTGCCGGAGTCGGGATCATCGACCGTCCGCAGAACGTAAGCGCCCACCATCTTTTCGTTTTCGGCATATTGGGCCACGTCCTGAGGAACGTCCACTTCCAGATCGCGCGACAGCATCCAGCCTGTCCGCCCTGAACCATCGCGCACCAGCCACCAGTCTTCCATGGGCACACTGGAAGCAAACTGCGCATCAAAGCTCTGTCGATGAGTTTTCCCGGGACGAGCCTCAGCGTGAGAGCGACCGTGTATCTGTGCCGACGGAGCTGAGGCGGGCTTGGCTGTTTGCGTTGCCAGCCCAAGGACGCTCGTCGTGGCCACCCTGGGGACTGAGGCCCGCTCCAGCAGGGAAACTCTCGTATTGGCCGGAAGTAAATAAAACCGCTGTGTTTTCCTCCCCGGGGTCAGGTGGATATACAGTTCATTGAAAAGAATTGCCTCCGCAACCGATGGCTGACTGGCGTGTTGTTTCGCTAAAGTTTGAAACAAGTCAAATTCATTTTGATCGATAACTGCGTGGTCTTCGAGCCAACCCGTTGCACCTTGCGGTGTCTTCACTTTTATGAAGCGCGGGATGTGTTCGATGACTGTCAGCCTCTCGCCGTTGGTCACCTCCGCCACGCGATTGGCGACCACTGCCACACGATCACGCAGGTACATATGTTTGACCGTAACGTAAACATATTCCGGCGTAGTCATGGGATGAAAACGGCTGCAACTCGTCAGACCGATCAGGATTGGGGCTACGCAGATACTGGCCGCGAGTCGCCGCAGAGACCGGAGCCACGATATATGCACGGGGGAATTGGACATGAGGCTTTGTGTCGATAAAATTCAGTCGACGGATTCTCAGTCTACGCTGAACAGCGAAGGAAATATGTCTCAGTTCAGTACCCGGTGGTTACGGAGTGGATGCCCTACGGAACTACCGCAAGGGAGTATGCACCCGCAGGATCGGTCCCGGTTGCCGCTGTCGCTACGGAGTCCAGCTTGCCGCCGGTAGTAGTATCGAAGTTGAAAACCTGCAGGTCAGGGTTGCCTCCCTGACAAATCACCAGCAGATATTTTTTCGTAGAGTCGAGCGCCATCATTCTTGGTTGACTGCCGGTTGTAAATGGTGAACTGGGCAACGGAGCCAGTGCTCCGCTGGAGGCCAGAGTGTAGCCCGTGATGACGTTCGTGGTGCTGCTGGAGACATAAACGTAGCTATTGGTTGAATCGACCACAATGGAGGATGGGCCCAGCGGCGACGCAAATGGTGAACCCGATACTTCTGTCAAGCCTCCGCCTGCGTTGATCTTCAGCACGCGGACCCCGTTCCCGGTTTCACCCACAAATAAAAACGCTGAATTGTTGTCGCCTCCCAACGCGTTGTCCGCCGCTCCATTGGAAGTCGCCGGAGCCAGATGCGCATGGTTGGTTAGAGCGCCACTGGAGTCGTTGAAGGCGAAAATGTCCACGCCACCGCTTCCCAGACCCACGTAGACTGCCTGATCGTTCGGTGTCACGTAAACCTGGGTGGGAGAGCCGGCGTTGAGCAGAATAGGACTCTGGCTATTCTGGATCAACGTTCCGGTCGACGTATTGATTTGAAATATCTGCAATTGGTTCGAGCTGTTCGCTACCAGGAACAACCAGTTCCCACTGGGGTCCACCGTCATCCACGTCGGGAACAGCGCACTCACGACTGGGCTCGCGCTATTTCCCAGGGTCGGGACTCCATTTGTGCCAATGGTATAGAGAAATACGCCGGAAATCGTGGCTACGTAAAGAAAATTTCCCTTCGGGGTCGCTGCAATCGCCGTCGGCGCCGCGCCCAGTGCATAGCTTGTGCCGCTAAGGCTGGTAAATGCCGCAGTAGGAAGTGGAAATAATGTCAGAGTTCCCAGCGTCGCGTTGGCGATATATGCGTAGGAGCTGTAAGTCCCCCCCCCGCTGCTTCCGCAGTCGTTATTCGCCTGGCAGACCGGTATAAAAAATTTTCCTGAACCGCAGCCAAGTATTGCCGTAAAACTGGCCGCCAGTAGAAACAGACCCACTCTTAGCGCGGTTTGGATTCCATCCAATTTTCTCATCGTGTAGCTTTGGGAACCTCAGTTTCCCTCACTCCAGCAAGTAAGGAAGTTAGTGAATCGCAGGGGTTGCACGCGCTGTGGCTCCAGCAGCGGCAATCAACCTTCCAGGCGTCTTGCTGTCAAAATTGAACATTTGCAGGTTAGACTCGCCGCCATGCGAAATGGCTAACAAATGAGTTCCAGTCGCATCCAGCGAAAGTGCGGTTGGCGAGCCATCCGGCGAGAACGGCATGGTCGAAACCGGGGTCAGTTCGCCATCGGACTCGATTGCGTAGCCTGCTATTAATTTGGAGGCTGGATAGGCGGCATACAAAGCATGGTTTGCTGCATCGACGACCAGAGATGAAGGCGAGGCTGTATTCGACGCAAAGGGCGAGCCCGGCGCCTCAGTGAGCGAGCCATCACCGTCAATCTTAAGAACCCGTATGCCCGCACCTGATTCGGCAATGTAAATAAATTTGGACTGGCTACCCGACGCAATCGCGTTGTCCGCCGTAGTTCCGGGCCGCAGCGGGGCCAGATGTACTCGATGGGCGACCGCTCCACCTGCGGCATTCAACATGAATTCATCCACTCCGCCGGAGCCCAATGCCACGAACAAGTGACGGTTGTCCGGTGTGATTGCAATCTGCGTGGGATCGCTGGCATCCAACTGGACCGGACCGCTGGCCGCTGGTGTCAAACGATTATTGGACACGTTCGTCTGAAATGTTTGGAGTACGGAAGAACCTGAAGACGCCACAAACAAAAGCCGCCCAGACCGGTCTGTCACCATCCAGGTCGCGCTAGGCACGCTGGCGACCGCACCACCCGCATTCGCCGGCCGGAGGATCTCTCCAGCGGCGATGCTATACGCATAGATCGGTCCGGCAGCTGTCGCCACAAATATCCGATCGTCGTTCGGCGTGGCAGAAATCGCGGTCATGGCGGAATCCGGCGGAGAGTAGGACTTTCCCACTGCCGTGATCTTTCCCGCGCTTACGGACGAAGCCTGAATGGCGCCGCTGCTGGGATTGGCCGTGTATATAAAGGAAAGAGCAGATGTGGTCGGGGTCGTAGTCCTGGCCGTCGCGGCGGTTGTAGTTGTGGTCGTCGTTGCAGTTGTCGCGGTCGTTGTCGTAGTGGGGCAGGTATTGTTCTCTTGACAGACCGGAACGAAAAATCCCTTACATCCCGTCATCCCGGCCAAGGCGGCAACCCCAAAAAGGGCAACTACGCGCAGCAAAGTCCGCTTCCATTGTGAATGACCCATACCCGGACAGTTTACCCTGTACCGGCTAGTCATGCCTCAAGCATGCCGACTGCAAATTCAGTTTGGTTTTTGTTTTTGCGGACGCCGAAAACGCTCGTCGACTGTTTGACGGCCGCTGAAGCCGGAATCCATCGTGTGCCAATGCAGGATTTCCGTCTCTCCCATCTTCCAGCATAAGAGAACAATGTCATCCCCCAAACTACAGGGAAAATCAAGCAGACCGGCATCCAGGTCCTTCACCTGCACGCCAATCGAATCAATCTCAGCCAACGTATCCTTCACCTGTTGAACGGATTTGTCGTGCTGCGCCCGGCGTTTCGCAACCTGGGCAATGCGGACAAGCGTTCCCCCGTTCATAAAGATGCGCTGGCTCAACGCCTGTAGTTCTTCTGCAATCGTCTCGGCAGTATTCTTTGCGGCGATGGCGCTCTTCAGCAATGACTCCAAAATAGGCACCAGCGTCTGTGCTTCTTCGAGCGTAAAGGTCTTCATGATCTATCCCCGAATCTCCAGCATACGATCCAATGCTATCCGCGCCCAGTGCTTGATGTCCTCGGCTACGCGGATACGGTTGAACACGCGCCCCTCCACCAGATTTTCAAGCGCCCAGGCCAGGTGCTGGGGAGAAATGCGAAACATTGTTGTGCACAGGCATCCGGAATCATCCAGGGTAATGACTTTTTTTCCGAAAGGCGCAAATCGCTTGCCCAGCCGGTTTACCAGGTGAATCTCAGTGCCAACGGCAAACATGGAACCTGCCGGCGCATCCTCGATTATTTTAATGAGCCGTTCTGTCGATCCGATTGCGTCTGCCTTCTGGCAAACCTCTAGCCGGCATTCCGGATGCACGATGACTTGAATGCCGGGGTAGGCTGCCCGTACTTTGTCTGGGTGTTCCGGCAAAAAACGCTGATGCACGGAACAATGTCCCTTCCACAAGATGACCCGCACTGAACGCAACTGTTCTGGAGTGAGTCCTCCATTGGTTTGATACGGATCCCACACCGCAGTTTCGGACAACGGAATTCCCATGGCATAGGCGGTGTTGCGCCCCAGGTGCTGGTCGGGAAGAAAGAGCACACGTTTCGCCCGAGCGAACGCCCAGTCAAATGCTGCTTTGGCATTGGACGAGGTGCAGACCAGGCCGCCGCGCTCGCCGCAGAATGCTTTGATCGCCGCCGTCGAGTTCATATATGTCAGGGGAATCAAGCCGCCCGCATCGGGCTTGTCCAGCCCGGCCGCGACCAGTTTTGACCAGCATTCTTCCACCTGTGAAATGTCCGCCATGTCGGCCATAGAGCATCCGGCGTTCAAATCCGGAAGCACCACCTGCTGATAAGGGTGAGCGAGAATGTCGGCGCTTTCAGCCATAAAGTGCACGCCGCAGAAAAGAATATAACGACCACTCGTCTCGGAGGCAATCTTTGCCAGCTTGTAGGAATCGCCCGTGAAATCGGCGAAACGAATGACTTCATCGCGCTGATAATGATGACCGAGGATGAGCGCATCCTGGCCCAGTTTGGCACGCGCAGCCGCGATGCGGGCATCCATCGTGTGGTCGGGCATAGCCAGGTAATTATCGAGAGAGCATGTCGCCTGCAAGGATTCCGCAACCATGCCTGGAACGGGTTCAACCAAAGTAGCCACTGTGTTCCGCCTTCAGTTTCGGACGCCTCTTGCCGCGCCGAAACGGGGATGTTGAAAGCACTTCTGCAATTCCGATTCGTTGCAGTGGATTCGCTGAGAAGTGGCTGAAAATTCGCCGCATCCCCCAACCCACGGGGTTGTTGCAACAGTTATTTGACGTTTTCCAGATCGATTGGATTCATCCCTGGAGAAACTTCTATTCATTCGATTGTAATATGGCGACGGCCCGATAGAATCTCTTTTTAACGCTGTGACGTTCCCACAATGGTTCTCTATACACGTTTGTTTGCACCAGCACCACTGAGTATGATGGGATTCGATGAGTCTGCCCGACACAGTCTTTATTTTCGTACTAGCCCTGATCATTTTTGGGCCGAAGAAGCTGCCTGAAATTGGGCGGCAACTGGGCAAACTGGTAGGTGAGTTTCGCCGTGCGAGTAATGAATTTAAATTCCAGATCGAAGAAGAACTGCGGCAGGCTGATCTAACTGAAAGACAGGACAGCGAGAAGACCATTGCTGCCCCGTCACGGGACGTGTCCCGCGCAATGGAAACTTTAAATTCTCCCATCTTCCCAACCCCGGCTCAGGACCCGGCAGAAAGCCTGCCGGTGGGGCAGCATCCAAACATTGAAAGCCTGGATCACACAGAATACAAGGATCCCGGTGACGATCTTCTCAACTCCCCTGCGGTAGAAGCCGCTACCACCCCCACATCCATGCCTGTGGTTAGCCCCGCGCTCGGATCCTTGGCGCGTACAACTGTACCGTATGCAGCCGAAGCGAATCCCGCGAACGGCACTCGTTCCGACGCGATCAGCGGCGAAGCTGGAGGAGATTCCCTGCCTCAGGCGAAATTGCCTGCATCGGTAAACACAAATTCCAGCCTCTCCGAGACGGAAATCACCCATGGTTGATCTGGTGGATCGCGCCCGCACTGCGGTAGGCGAACGCGCAGACCTGCCCGGTATGAGCCTGCTAGAACATTTGCAGGAACTACGGAAACGGTTGGTCTACTCGCTGATATCTGTGGCAGTAGGATTTGGTCTGGCGTATGGCTTCCGTCAACGTATCGCCGCGTTAATGATCGCGCCCATCACCAAGGCGTTAGCCGAAAATCATCTGCCGACCAAGCTTGCCTACCTGAATCCGATGGATCCTTTCAATTTCTTCTTGAAAATCGGCTTATTTGGCGGCATTATTCTGGCTTCTCCCTTCATTCTGTATCAAGTTTGGCTGTTCATTGCTCCTGGGCTGTATCAACATGAAAAGCGCTATGTGGTGCCATTCATGGCCGCCACGGTTGGGCTTTTTCTGGCCGGGGCATTCTTCGGCTACAGGTTTGTATATCCCGGCGCACTGACGTTTTTGATCGGCTACGGCTCCCAGTTCAAGCCGGTCGTAACCATCGGCGAATACATGGAGCTGTTCAGTACAGTAATCCTTGGGCTTGGAATTGTTTTCGAGTTGCCGATCCTGGTGTTTTTCCTCGCGCTTTTCGGCATTGTGAATTCGAAATGGCTCTGGAAGAACGTTCGCTATGCAATTCTGATCATCTTCATCATTGCCGGCATCATAACGCCGACACCCGACCCCCTTAGTATGTGCATCTTTGCGGCCCCCATGCTGCTGCTCTATGTGATTAGCATTTTCATTGCCCACATGGTCCACCCAAGCCGCAGAAATAAATTGAAAAAAACAGCGCAGGAGGGCTAATGTCCAGGCGGCTGATTGCAAAATTTGCTTTTATCTGGACATTGTTGCTTGGCTGCGCTGCGTCGCAGGTCTTAGCGGCGACGCTGCACAGTGCGAATGCCCCCGTAGCTATCCCGTTTAACGGCAGCCGTGCCTACCAGTACGCGCAGCAATTCGTGGCCTGCGGTCCCCGCTGGATCGGAAGCCCCGGTCACGCTTGCGCCGAAAATTACTTGAAGAAGCAGTTTGCCAAAGACAATCTCGAAGAGGACACCTTCACCGCAAACACGCCTGCCGGAGTCATGACAATGCACAATTTCATTGTCAAATTCCCCGGCAAGAAAGATGGCGTAATCGTGCTGGCATCGCACTATGAAACCAACTACTGGCTTCGCCACGTTGACTATGTTGGGGCCAACGATGGCGGAGCAACCAGTGGCCTGTTGATTGAAATGGCCAACTATCTGCGCGGGCGTCGCTTGGATGGGAACAGTGTGTGGCTTGTTTTTTTTGATGGTGAAGAATCCATCACAGAGCAGTGGACAAATTCCGACTCCTTGTACGGTAGCCGGCACCTTGCCGCCAGGTGGGACCGCGATGGAACACTGAAACGGATCAAGGCGTTTTTGCTGCTCGATATGATCGGCGACAAAGATCTCGACATCGACCGCGACCAGAATTCAACTCCGTGGCTGCTCGATCTGGTGGACGCAGCAGCAAAGAAACAGGGCGATCAGTCTTATTTTTTTGTGCGACCCAATGCCATTGAGGACGACCACCTGCCGTTCGTGCAGCGTGGAGTGCCGAGCGCGGACATAATCGACATTGACTACGGCCCCCACAACATACTGCACACAGACGGCTACCACCATACCGTACAGGACACTATGGATAAGGTCAGCGCCCACAGCCTGACTGTAGTGGGGAAGACGATGCTCGAAACCATCCATTTACTGAATCAGCGTTAGACCACTTCTCCTGATGCCGTCCGGTTGGAATCTGATCCAGGCGTGGCCGTCTCGCAAATAACGGCGCACATAGAAAATTTGGTCACACCACAGGAACAGGAAAAATACTCTAGCATTCACTCATGCCCATCGGCACAGCTCAACTGCTCCATCACACTTTCGGCGCAGCACCCTTGTGGTTATGGCTGATATTCCATCTGCTCGTGTTCGCACTGCTGACAATAGATTTTTTTCTGACTCGTGGGTCGTTACCCACCCCATTGGTCGCTCGGCGCTCCTACTGGCTGACGGCCATGTGGGTGCTGGCTGCTCTGTTCTTCGGCATAATCGTGCATCTAGCGCTCTCCAGGCAGTATGCACTGGAATATCTGACTGGATTCGGCATTGAAGAAGCCCTCAGCATCGACAATCTTTTTGTCTTTCTAGTTCTGTTTCGTGCGTTTGGATTGGACCCCTCCCTTCAGCGACGTGTTCTTTTCTTTGGAGTAATCGGCGCCATTGGAATGCGCGCACTGATGATTTTTGTCGGCATCCGGCTGCTGAATTCGTTTACGTGGATGAACTATGTCTTCGGAGCTGTCCTCCTCTACACCGCGTGGCATCTATTGCAGGAGTCATTCCAGTGCCCCGAAGGCCCACACGCGGAACGGCCACCCCGCGCGATCGGATGGCTGGTGAAGCATCTTCCCATGGCAGAGCCTGAGACCGATGGTGTGCGCGGCAGGCAGCAAGATCGATTTCTAGTCCGACAGGATGGAAAGCTGCGCCTGACCCCGCTATTCTTAGCCTTGATTGCCGTGGAAGCCACGGACGTTGTTTTTGCAACCGACTCAGTGCCAGCGGTTCTCGCAGTCTCCCACCATCCGTTCGTCGTCTATTCTTCGAATATCTTTGCGGTGCTTGGCCTGCGTTCCCTCTATTTCAGCCTCGCAGCGGCCTTGGAGAAGCTGCACAAACTGCGCTATGGATTGGTGGTCATCCTGGCTTTTGTCGGCTTGAAGATGATGCTCGCTCGCGTATTCGAGCCACCGATCTGGATTTCACTGGCGTTTCTTGCTTCCGTTATTGCGAGCACTACGGTCTGGTCCCTGCTTACTGATCCTGCTTCCGCGAAGTCAAAGTTCACATAAAATCGATGAAATCTACCTGACCTCGCACCATGCGCGAATGCAGCGCAATGCCGGGAATACGTCTGGGGAAGTCAGTCCGTGCATGGGCACCGCGCGACTCTTTGCGCGCCAGTGCGGAGGCAGTGATCAATTCTGCAACGGTATGCAGATTTCGCAGTTCTGCACCTTCGCGGGTTGTAGCCGCTGGCAACTTCGTCAGCATGGCTCGCAATTCAGCCTGCATCTGTCTCAGGCCCGTCTCATCTCGCAATAATCCTGCATATTGCCACATCCGGCGGCGTAAAAGCTGGCGAACTTCCGCCAGATTCTCTGGTTCAGACTGATTCTCATTCGGCAGACCGTTCAGAAATTTTTCATCCTGTGACGTCATATTCCGCAATGCTAGCGCGGACTCTCTTACAGATGCAGATTCCTGCAACATTGTCTCCGCTGCGCGAGCACCGAAGACAAGCCCTTCAAGCAAGGAATTGCTGGCCAGCCGATTCGCACCGTGGACGCCCGTGCAGGCTACCTCTCCGGCGGCGTACAAGCCAGGAACTGTGGTTCGCCCGGATAAGTCCGTGCGAACACCGCCCATTAGGTAGTGCGCTGCAGGCCGCACTGGAATCAAATCTCGATTGAGCGCTAGCCCATACTTACGTAGAAACGATGAAATGCCGGGAAATCGCGCCGTGAGGTCTTTCCCTGTAATGTGCCGCATGTCGAGATAAATCGGCAATGTCTCTTCTGGCGTCGCTTCCGCTGCGGGGTCTATGCCTTCCCGCGTGATTGCGCGTGCCACTACGTCTCTTGGCGCCAGTTCTGCAAGCGGATGATATTTCTCCATGAAGCGTTCGCCCCGGCTATTTCGTAGATAGGCGCCTTCACCACGCAATGCCTCCGATAGAAGGAACCGGGGCGCTCCATCAATCGCCAGGGCAGTCGGATGGAACTGATAGAACTCCATATCGGAGACTTCCGCGCCCGCGCGATAAGCTATCGCAATGCCATCGCCAGTGGCCACGGAAGGATTCGTTGTGTCGCTGTATACCTGCCCAGCGCCGCCGCTGGCCAGCAACACTCCGCTACCGTAAAACTCCATTGGACGACCGGCTGCGTCCAACGCAGCGACGCCGATGACCCGGCCATCACTCAGAATCAGATCGCAACTCATCACCCTTTCATGCAGATGGATGCGTGGCTCGTCGTTCACGCGGGCCAACAGCGCCCGCCCAATCTCTCTTCCGGTCGCATCGCCATTTGCGTGCAGAATGCGCGGCAGGCTGTGCGCGCCTTCCCGGGTGCGCATCAGATCCGCGTGTCCATGCTCGTCTTTCTCGCGGTCGAAGTTGGTTCCCCAGCCTAATAGTTCCGTGACACGTTCCGGTCCTTCTTCCACTAACAGATGTGCCGCTGGCTCAAATACCAGCCCGTCTCCGGCATCGATCGTGTCCTTGCCATGCAGTTCAACATCCAGCGGGCCGCCCATGGCCACCGCGATTCCACCCTGTGCATAGTGGGTGTTCGACTCCGAGGCAACTTCCTTGGTGATCAGAGTGACCTCCGCAGCAGAAGCCAACGTCAAGGCCGCACGCAGTCCCGCAATTCCTGCGCCGATAACAATCCACTGGGGCAACACAGACTTTTCCACGATTTCGAGGGTAGCACGCGGGCCACCCTTCTCCCTTGCGGACGTCCCTTAGGCAGGAAGCGCTGCTCGACACTGCGATACGATGAAATTCAGCATGAGTACAATCCAGGTCAAAACTGCTTCAGCGGAATATTCTGTCATCATCCAGCCTCGGCTGCTCGATAAACTTGCCGCCCACATTGCATCTGCCTGTGGCAGACAGCCTTCGATTTTCGTGGTCACTTCCCCGGAAATCTGGGCGCTCTGGAACAAACGGTTTCTCGCCTCATTTTCGACAATAGGAACCTGTATCCACGTGCTTTTTGTTCCCGCCGGGGAGCGCTACAAGCGGTTACAGACCATCGAGCGTCTTGCAGAAGAGATGTGTCGTGCCGGGGCAAAGCGCGATGCTCTCCTGGTAGCGTTCGGCGGCGGCGTGATCGGCGACACAACCGGATTTCTTGCCGCCGTATACATGCGCGGCATCCGTTATGTTCAGGTGCCCACCACCTATCTTTCACAGATCGATTCCTCTGTCGGCGGCAAGACAGGCGTAAATCTTCGAGTTGGGAAAAATCTGCTGGGCAGCTTTCATCATCCCGCAGCAGTGTTCTGTGATCCAGCGATCCTCTCGACACTGCCGAGTACGGAATTGCGCGCCGGACTGGTGGAAAGCGTGAAAGCGGCTGTCCTGGGGGATGCTCGTTTTTTTTCCTGGCTGGAACGCAATCTGAACAAACTTCTCGACGGCGATGAAAAAGCGCTGACACAGGCCATTCAGACTTCTGTGCGAATTAAAGCCAGAATTGTAAGCGCGGACGAACGCGAAACCGGCCAGAGAATGCTGTTAAACCTTGGCCATACAGTCGGGCACGCTATCGAGGCCGTCACTCGCTATCGTGGCCTGCTGCATGGGGAAGCGGTGGCGTGGGGCATGGTCGCAGCGCTCCGCCTCTCGGTTGCTCGCACCAAACTTTTGCCGGCGCAAGCCACACGGATCGAGAACTTGCTCTTTCGTTTAGGTCCGTATCGGCAATTTCGAGCAACGGCAAAGGCGCTCCTAGAACGCACTTCCTCAGATAAAAAACATTTACAGAGCGCCCACAGGTTTGTGTTGCCGGTTGCGGTCGGCAATGCCATCGTTGTAGAGGATGTGAGTCAGCAGGAACTGCTATCGGCGATCGAATCCATGTTGCGAACAGTGAAGGAGCGCAGTGCATGACACCCCTTCCCGCCAAAGGAGCTGAGCCGCTCCCATGCGCTAACCTGCATAGCGTCAGTCAAGTCGAACAGGCTCGAGCCGTCCAGATGATGTTCAATGGGATTGCGCCGCGCTACGATCTGCTGAATCACCTGCTGTCGGCTAATATCGATCGGCTCTGGTGGAGACGCACGGCGCGCACCTTTCACCAGATTCTGCAAAAACCTGAATCCACAATTCTCGATGTATGCTGCGGCACCGGGGATATGACGCTCGCGCTGCTGCGACTGCGTCCCGTCGGAGGCCAGCCTGTCACTGCTCTCGACTTCGCTCACGCTATGTTGTCGCGCGCGCAAGAAAAATTTTCATCTCCTGAATTCTTACCTCATCGAGCGATCACCGTGGAAGCCGATGCCCTGCATTTACCCATTGCGAACAGCTCTGTCGATCTGATCACAACGGCCTTCGGGTTCCGCAACCTGGTCAACTATGAGGCTGGCCTGCGCGAATTTCACCGCGCTCTGCGCTCCGGAGGCGAGTTGGGAATTCTTGACTTCAGTGAGCCTAGCGGCATCATCGGCCATATCTATCGGTTTTATTTTCGCCATGTTCTGCCACAGATTGGCAAACTCCTGTCCGGGTCAGCCGCTTCTTACGAATATCTGCCGCGCTCGGTGCACCGGTTCCCTCCGCCGGAAGAGATGCTTGCGATGATGCGTCTGTGCGGATTCCAGGATGCCACCTGGACCCCCTACACTTTTGGCATTGCCGGGCTGTATCGCGCTGTGAAAGCATGAGCATCAGACCAAATTGATTCCGCAGTGTGCAAGCGAACATCAATCGACATGGCGCGCCCAAATTCCATCTTCGCTCCAAAGGCATCGGGCACAGCCGCCAAAAAGCGTACCGTTGCAATTTCGCTGCTGTTCGCAGCGATCATGGCATTTCTAAAGCTTTGGTCCGGCATCGTCAGCGGTAGCATCGGCATGTTGTCGGAGGCGGCGCATTCCGGCCTTGACCTGATTGCTTCGATCATCATTCTCGCATCCGTCACGATATCTGATCGGCCCGCCGACGAGGCCCATACCTACGGACATGGGAAGATGGAGAACCTGGCTGCATTCACAGAAACGCTGTTGATGCTTGCCTCTGTATTATGGATCGTCGGTGAAGCTATCGAGCGTATTTTGGGCCACGCTGCTCCGTTACGCCTCTCCATCTGGCCATTTGCCGTGTTGCTGCTCTCCATGGCAGTCGACTTTGTGCGCTCGCGCGAACTGGGCCGCGTCGCCCGCCAGACACATAGCCAGGCGCTTGAAGCCGACGCACTGCATTTCAGCATGGATATCTGGTCGAGTCTCGCTGTAATTGGCGGACTACTCGCCGGCGTTGCCGCGCAACGCTGGCATCTTCATTGGCTGCGGTTGGGAGACCCGCTGGCAGCCGTCATTGTTTCGCTTATCATTTTGAAGGTCTGTTGGAGGCTGGCGCGTCAAACTGTCGATATTCTTACCGACGCCGCGCCGCTGGAAACACGCCGCCGCGTTACTGAGTCGCTGCGTCATCTGCCGGAGAACTTCAATATCGAGCGTGTCCGCCTGCGCCTTTCCGGCAATCATTATTTTGCTGACCTGACAGTCGGCATGTCGCGTACTCTCAGTTTTCAGCGAACAGAGCAAATGAAGGAACAGGTGGCGGAAGCTGTGCATCGCATCCTGCCGGACGCGGATGTGGTGGTCAACGTAGTCCCGCGTGCCGGCAGGTCCGAGAGCATCTTTGACCGTGTCCGTGCCGTGGCCGCGCGCCACAATCTCTCCGTGCATGAGTTGAGCGTGCAACATTACGACTCCAAACTACACCTGGAGCAGCATCTCGAACTACCGGAATCTCTGAGTCTCCGCGACGCCCATGCGCTGGTAACAAGCATCGAGTCAGAGACGCGCGCGGACGTTCCGGAAATTGACACTATCCTGACCCATATCGAAAGCGAGCGCGGAACAATTGAGAGCGAGGCAAGACGCAGCCAGGATGCAGCTCTTGAAGCAGAGCTGCGGCACATCGCCGCAGAGTTCTCCGATATTCTGGATGTGCACGATGTTGTGGTCTCAAACTCGCGGGACAAAATGCAGATTTCCTGCCACTGCACTCTGCCAGACGATCGCAGCATGGCTGACGTTCACGCCCTGATTACGGAGCTGGAAGATCGTGTCAAGGCGGAAATGCCGCAGATTGCTCGCGTGTTCATTCATCCCGAACCGGCCACCGACAATGACCGGTGAACCTTCTTGTCTGACATTTTCAATTCATAGGAGCTGCAAGCATCAATGAAATCCAGCGTTACATGGAAATCGGAAACAACCTTCGATGGGCTGTCGGAGAGCAACCACAAAATCCCGCTCGACGGCGACGCTGCCCACGCGCTCGGAGCGAGCCCCATGGAAGTGGTGCTGATGGGCCTGTGCGGCTGCACTGCCATCGACGTTGTCAACATTCTGCGAAAAAAACGCGAGCCATTTACCGGACTTACAGTGTCGGCCACGGCGGAACAGGCGTCCAATCCGCCAAAGGTGTTCACTCACGTGAAGTTGACATACAGGGTCAGCGGCGCGGTCTCGCACAAGGCGATGGAAGATGCAGTTCATCTCTCGGAGACGAAATACTGCTCGGTCGTGGGCATGATTTCCAAAACTGCAACCGTTGAATACGCAATCGAATATGTGAGTGCATAAAATCAGCAGGTAGATATCCATGCGGCATATATTTCGCGCACTGTCCGCCGTACTTGTCCTGGTGGCGATCGCGTTGATCTCGGCACTTATCACAATGCGGCTGGCCATTCACGGTGCGGAGGTTCACGTACCCTCACTCTCCGGCCTGACCCTGGAGGAAGCCGCTACCGAACTACATGCCAAAGGACTGGAGACCGGGGTTGATGGACATTTTTTCAGCACAACCCAGCCGATCGGACATGTACTCACGCAAAGTCCGGCGTCGGGCACACTGGTTCGCAAATCCTGGCGTGTGCGAGTCACGATCAGTCTAGGGCCCCAGAAACTCGCCGTGCCATCTGTTGAACAAATGGATGAAGGAGTAGCAGCTATCACCATCCATCGTCTCGGATTACAGCTTGGCGATGTGATCTCCATATCTTCCGATTCTGCTGCTGAAAATACAGTAGTGGCACAGACTCCTCTGGCGGGCGCCAAAGACGTGGGAGGCCCGAAGGTGAGTCTTCTAACCGCCAAGCCCCTTGCGTCGCAAGCGGACAGCAGCGTCATGCCGGACTTGACTGGGGAGACATTTACGGCTGCGGCTTTGTCGATCATCCGTGCCGGGTTCCAGCTTGCGCCTCTGCAGAATCCTGCCTCGGTAAAGCTCCCTGCAACCGCTGCCCCGATCGGGCCTGCCAGCAGCAACGCTCCTGTTTCAGCACCTGTGGCCGTATCTCCTGCCGCTCCTTCCGGTACAGTCATTGGGCAAAGTCCAACGGCAGGCAGTCGTATTGCAACTGGCTCGACCATACGGCTTACGGTTCAGCCTTAAAAATTTTCATGGCAACAACCTAAGTACGTTCGATCAACGCAGCAAAGAATCCATCACACGGATGCACACCTGGGAGCGTCCGCAGGTATCCATCTCGAAAACCGGTATCACGAAGCCTCTGGACCGCCTTGCCCTCGAGAATGCCCTGTCGCGTAAGTAGATCGAACTCCATTCGTAAATCCAATCGGTTGAACAAGTGCCTGTTTGCCATCGAATCCAGGCTGGCTTCAACCACGGCTTCATTCTCTTCCGGCTCAAGGGAGCAAGTGGCGTAAAGCAGCCGCCCACCCGGAGCAAGCAGTCGCAGCGAGGACGCAACGATAGCGCGCTGCCGTTCTGCCTGGCGGGTCAATTCACTCGGCTTGAGCCGATGGCGAATCTCCGGGTTGCGCGCCAAAGTACCAGTCCCGGAGCATGGCACGTCACACAAAATTCTGTCGTAAGGGCCAATGCCGGCCAGCTTCCTCGCATCCGTCACGCGATAATCAATACGGGTTTGAGGCATCACTCCGGCCAGCCGCCCTTGCATCGCCGCCAATCTTTTAGGGTGCATATCGCAGACCGTCATTTTAGCTTCCGGATTGTTCGCAAGTATTACCGCCGTCTTGCCGCCGGGAGCAGCGCAACAATCCAGAATGTTCTCTCCGTGGCCCAGTAACTCAGCTACCAGTTGCGATCCTTCATCTTGAAATTGCGCGGAAATCGAGGCTGGAATCAGCGCCGGTACAGCATATCGGGCATTTGATAAAAAATGCCCAGGCTCGATTGCAATTTCCGCTGCGCGCAGCATGTCTTCTGCATCCGGCCTCAACAGACACAGTGCTGTTTCAGGTTCGCGCTGGCCTTCCTCACAAATTTTTTGGCATGCTTCAGCGCCGTAGATCTTCCTCCAACGTGCGACCATCCAGTCTGGATAGGCCAATTCTGCATCGAAATTCCGCCCCTTCGGCATTACTGCTACCTTGCGCAGCACCGCATTCACTAAGCCTGCCTGCCGCATAGCCTGTGACTGCTTTACCCATTCCACGGACTCAAAGATCGCCGCATGAGCAGGAATACGATCCAGAAAAAGTAGTTGATACGCGCCCACACGCAGCGCCAGCAGCACATCTTCAGGAGGCAACAGATCGGGTCGAGCCAGAAATCGACGGCATTCCTGGTCGAGAATTCGCTGCCACCGCAACGTTCCAAGCACCAGCGAGGTGCATAGATTGCGGTCCTGCTGGGACAGTTTATCGACCTGCGGTGAATGGAGCAGGCTATCACTGTTTCCTAGTTCCTGGTCGATGCCACGCAAGATCTCGAATGCGGCTTGTCGTGCGGGTGCGATCGATGGAGACACGGCACTCATCCGAGTCTTTCGCCGGATGCGATGGATGCTCCATTTATAAACGCACCCGCGGCCATGCGACGTCTGCCTTCCATCTGAACTTCAATAAGTTCAAGCCATGTTCCATCAGCGCAAGCCGCGAAAACCTGCCCTTCATGCCGTAGCAGGGTTCCTGCTGCGGCTTGTTCTTGTAAACCAGCAACGCGAATTTCATGGAAGATAATTTTTCTGCCTCTGAAATAACTAAATACTCCAGGCCAGGGCTGGAATCCACGCCAGCGATTGTAAATTTGCGCGGCTTTGCTGCCCCAGTCGATGCAGCCATCCTCCCGTGCCAGGATAGGTGCTAGGGTGGCCTGCGTATTGTCCTGCGGAACCGGGTGCAGCGTGTCCGCTTCGAGTCCGGTAAGCGTTTTCACCATTAGTTCCGCGCCTGTAGTGGAAAGCGTCGGAGCGAGTTCGACAGAAGTCTGCCCGGAAAGAATCGGAACGCGCTCCTGCAGCAGGATAGCGCCGGTGTCGAGGCCTTCATCAATGCGCATGATAGTGACACCTGTCTCGGATTCTCCGTTGGCCACCGCCCACTGGATCGGCGCGGCCCCACGATATTTCGGCAATAGCGACGCATGAAGATTCAAATTGCCGTAGCGCGGCAGCGCCAACATCCACTGAGGAATCAGGCGGCCATAGGCGACAACAATAATAGCGTCTGGTGCGATGCTGCTCAGCTGATCCTTTAGCTCATCGTTATGACGAATCTTCTCAGGTTGCGCCAGCGGAAGGCTTGACCTGGCAGCGAATTGCTTGACGGGGGAAACCTGGACTTCCAGCCCGCGTCCGCTCCGTCGGTCCGGTTGCGACAGGACCAGTTCAACGGTATGGCCCGCGTGCAAAAGGGCCTGTAATGTTGGAACAGCAAATTGCGGAGTGCCGCAGAATACGAGCCTCATCGTCTACCACTCGCCGGCTTTTTGCAATTTGCGAATTTTACGCAGTTGCAAATCTCGCTTCAGCCTGCTGAGCCTAAAAATAAAGAGGACGCCATCGAGATGATCGATCTCATGCTGGAGTGCACGCGAGAGCAATTCGGTGCCATCCACCTCGACCGGCTTGCCTTCAGCGTCCAGCGCCCGCACCTTTACCTCTGCCGCGCGCACGACACGGTCACGAATTTCAGGCAGACTCAAACAACCTTCCTCTTCCGTCTGCTTGCCGCTTGTCTCGACGATCTCCGGATTGATGAGAACCAGCTTCTGCTTCGGGTCCTTCTGAAAGCTGACATCAATCACCGTCAGACGTTTCGATATGCCAATCTGCGGCGCGGCCAGGCCAATTCCCTGCGCGTCGTACATGGAACTGAACATGTCGTCGACCAGTTGCCGCAGCTTCGCATCGAACACGGTGACGGGTTCGGCAGGCTGCTGCAGAATCGGATCCGGGAACTTCACTATTGGATAAATCATCGGACGTGTTTCTATTCTCTCCAAAGACTCTACTTCAGAATTTGCGGATCTGGTCGCAGTACCCCTGATAGTTTCTCACCATTTCCCGCAGAGAATCGCCACCAAACTTTTCACAGGCAAGCTGCACCAGCGTAAGCGCAACCATTGCCTCGGCGGCTACACCGGCTGCCGGAACCACGCAAACGTCGGAGCGTTCATAGGCCGCCTTCACTTCTTCTCGCGTCGCAAAACTGACAGAAGCAAGCGGACGCCGCAGCGTGGAGATCGGCTTCAGATATCCCCGGACAACGATGTCTTCTCCATTCGAAATGCCGCCTTCGATGCCGCCAGCATTGTTCTGTTCCCGCGCGAATCGAGTGTGGTGCGCCTCTACCAGCTCGATCTCCGGTGCGTAATGGATCGCGTCATGCACCACCGAGCCGAAGGCTGAAGCCGCAGTCACACCACGGCCAATCTCAACCGCCTTTACAGCCTGGAGTGACATAACAGCGGCCGCAAGCATACCGTCGAGACGCTCATCCCAGTTGGCATAGGTTCCCAGGCCCGGTGGCGCTCCATGCGCGACCACTTCGAAGACGCCGCCAACTGAATCACCGGTTCGCAGCGCATGATCGACGACAGCCTTCATCTTTTGCTCGGATGCACCATCGACACAGTTGAGCAGAACCTCATCCTGTTCAAGAAGTGTCGCTATCTCATGCCATTCTGCTTCTCTGTCGAGTTCCGCACTGCCCACCCGGATTACATGGCTGGCGACGATAATATGGAGCGCCTCCAGAAGCTGTTTTGCAATTGAGCCGGCAGCCACCCGCGCGGTCGATTCTCGCGCCGACGCTCGTTCAAGTACATAGCGCGCATCGGGAAAGTCGTATTTCAATGCTCCGGCCAGGTCTGCGTGCCCGGGCCGTGGCGAAGCTACCGCTTTGTGCTTGGCTGGATCGCCTTCCGCAACCGGCAATATCTCCGTCCAGTTTTTCCAGTCATTGTTTTCGATTCGAATGGCGATCGGCGAACCGATGGTCTTGCCATGCCGGACTCCGGAGAGAATCTGTGCTGTGTCGCGCTCGATTCGCATTCGCCCGCCGCGCCCGTAGCCTTGCTGACGCCGCCACAATTCGCGGTTGATCTTCAATTCATCGATAGGCACGCCCGCCGGCATACCGGAAACCATCGCAATCAAACACTCGCCGTGGGACTCTCCTGCTGTCGAAAAACGGATCATAACTGGAAACCCGGAATCACTTTCTATTTAACTTCTGAATTGCATGATTGCTTTTTGAAATACGGTTGCTGGCCCAGTCCCCACGGCCATCAATCTTTGAGCAGCCACTCATATTGCGCGTCGGTCAGCGGCACGACAGACAACCTCCCCTGCCGCAGCAGAGGTGAGTCGGCGAACAGCCGCTCAGCTTTCATCTGCTCAAGTGTTTTTAACGCAATCGATTTTCCATTGCGGATGCGTACCAGCGGCGTCTTCGGATCTTTTGCGTCCACGCGAACGACAGTTGCCGTCCCCACTGCCGTCCTTACTCCACCCGTGTGATAAATGATGAGGCGCTCGCCGGGCTCCATCTCACGCAGATATTTCACTGCCTGCGGGTTCGTGACCCCATCCCACACCGTTTCCTTATCTCGTTCAAGATCATTGAAGGAATAAACATCCGGCTCGGTTTTTAGTAGATAGGGCATGGCTCACTCGCCCTTCGCAGCAGCCTGCGCCATGTATGTACGCGTGTTTACCAGTGGACGCTCCAATGCGCGCACCTTGTCGATGTATACGGGCGCCGGCAATCCCTCCGGCTGACATGCTTCACGCATGGCCAGCATTTTAGCCTCCGCATCATCAAGATAGTGAAGCAGCACGGCTTCGGGAATCATGGGCAGCTTGGGCGAACCAAATTCCAGCGATCCGTGATGCGACAGAATAATGTGTTCCACCAGCGTGTGGATATGCTTGGGAAAGCCAGGCAGCGACTTGGTTTTTTCTTCGAGCAGGCGAGTGGCAATCGAAATATGTCCGATCAGTTGTCCCTCCAGCGTGTACTCGAAACCACGCTCCCAGCTAAGTTCGTAGATCTTCCCCACATCATGCAGTATCGCGCCGGTGAGCAGCAGATCACGATGGATCAGCGGAAAATGACCGGCGGCCAATTCACAGAACTGCAATAAGTCGATAACATGCTCCAGCAGTCCACCAATCCAGGCATGGTGCATAAATTTGGCGGCGGGGGCTGTCTTATAGCGGCGCGCAATTTCCGGATCATCTAAAAATGCAAATACGAGCCGCCGCAGGTCGGCATCGGTAAAACTGGTGACCGTATCGCGTAGCTGCTTCCAGAGCAGGTCGAGATCCCGCGCGCTTTTCCGCTGAAAATCCCCGAGCTCAATCTGGTCTAGCTCCAGCCGGACAATATCCATGACTCTCAGCTGTAGCTTGCCATTGAACTCATCCACGCACGCGCGCACGTCGACAAAATCGCCCTGCTCAAACTTCCCAGCAAGGATTTCTGCATTGTCCCAGACACGGCCGTCAAGACGTCCGGTACGGTCGGTCAGCGTTAAAGAAAGATATTTACCGTTTCCATCATTCCGTTCGCGCAGTTGCTTCTGCGCCACTAGAAAATGAGAGCGTATATTCCGTCCGCGATGCTTTACGGCATCTGTTAGGAAAAAATCTTTCATTAATTTCTCTCCTGCAACGGAATCCCTGCGCTGTACCTGCATGGTTCGCCGTCATCGGTCAGCGCGTCGGTAACTCGCCAACCGGAAGTTCTCCGCAGACACCCCATGACTCAATCCCTTACGGAAACTATTGGGACAAACATCCGGTTTCGCGCGGCATTACTGCGGTGTAGAAGTCGAGCCGGGGACCGGCTGCGCTGTGGAGACCGGCTTCTTCTGGTCGCTCAGACGGGTTTTTTTACCGTTCTGAACCTTGACCTTCTGCTTCTTCTTTTTATGCGTCGTGTCTCCTGCCAGTCCCAGCGGAGCGGAATCGACCTTCTGATTCGCCGCCTCGGCGGGAGTCAGTTCTGATGGCTTGGCGTTGTCCACCTTCACTTTTTTGACGTTTTTATGATGCCCTTTTCTCGATGACTTGCTCGACTTGCTCCGTGCCTGATCGCTGAAGCGCGTCTTCTTTTGTTTCGGTTGTGTGATGGTCGGATTGTGCTCCAGATCGGGGCCAAGCGGCTGCACATCGGATGCCGTGGCAGGACTCGATTCTCCCGGCGTCACTGGCAGTGTTGCAGCTGCTGAAGTGACCTGTCCCTCCGACACGGGAGTAGAAGGCGCATGTCCATAACGAAGCTTTACACGCTTATTCTGGCTTGTGGAATGCTTTTTGCCGAACACCCGCTTTACAATTCCGGGACTGGAGCTGGATGAGTGAGTGGCAGCAGCAACGGCGGTCGTTGACGCCTCTGTGGTTGTTGATGTCGCGGGTGCGGCCGTTGGCGCGGTCGTGGTGGCAGCACTGGACGCTACGGCGGTGGCCGGAGTTTTTTTACGGTCGGACATGCGTCCAAAGCGCTTCACGCGGCTGTCGAAGCGTTTTTTCTTCTTTTTCTTCTTTGGTTGCGGCGGAACATAGGCGGTAAAAGTAGGCTTGGTTTCGCTCGAACTAGCTGCTGAATCCGTGAAGCCGGGACGTATGTCGATATAGGCTTCATTACGCAGGCGTGTCAGATAGCGCCGGACCGCTGGCTGAATCTGCTGCATATACAAAGTCTGTTCGATCTGCGGTTCTACCTTTTGCAATGGTTGCGTGCCGCCCGGATTGTGCGAAGTTGTCTGCAAAATAATGTAGCCCTGCCGCGTGCGGATTGGCTTGGTGTAGCCGCCGATGGGCAAATCGAATGTCTGATCTTCCAGGACCTTGGCCAGTGCTCCGCGCTTGAATTCCCCTAAATCGCCACCCTCCTGTGCAGTCGGGCCTCCGGAATATTGTTTCGCCAGGTTGGCAAAGCTGCCTCCCGCTTTCAGTTTGGCTTCCACTTCATTGGCTTTCGCCTCGGCAGCGGTCAACTGGTCAGATGTGGGGCTTGCATTAGTTGGAATCAGAATTTCATTCAAGTGGACCGATTCCGGCTGGGTAAAGGCATCCTGATGTTCGTTGTAATACTTCTGGATGTCCGTCTGCGACATCTGCATCTTGCTGCCGACTTCATCCCGCACTACCTGTTGCGTCACAATGCTGTTGCGGATGTTTGCCTTGAAATCCTCATAAGAGGTGCCTTGCTGCTCAACAGCTTTCTCCAGGTCTTCCAGCGAGCTGAGGTGGTTCTGTTTGCGAATATCATCGAGACGCTTGATAAGTTCCGTGTCCCCGGTGATCCCCAATTGCTTGCCTTTCGACAACAGCAGTTGTTGATCGATCAGGTCCCGCAACAGGTTCTTCTCGGCATGGTTGTATTGTTCAAGCGACCAGTTTCCCTGACGCGAATCCTGGGCAAGCTGGGCCTGGGCGCGGGCAATGTCGGAGTTTGTGATGACTCGGTCATTGACACGCGCAACAATCTGCACCACCGGTGTACCGTACAAACTGGCCAGATCGTTTGAGTTGGAACTCAGACTGGTACTGGAACCGATGGTTGGGGCCTCCCCAACCGGAGACTGATCGGCTGGCTGCGCGGGGCTGGCAGTCTGATCGGGGCTTTTGGTTTGACCGATGCCGGAAAAACATACGGCAGCAGCAAAAGTCAAAGGAAGTACTACGCGCGCGACTGCTCTAAACATCATCTGTTAACTCATACCATCCAAGCCTGCTGGCGTCATGGCGAAGTTCCCGGGCGGCATTCGAATCAACGCCTTATATTCGGCGGGAAAAACAGCAGCACGATGCAGGTCGATTCCGTTCTTCCCATTCTAACCGCATCTCGCCCCTGTTTCCCAATCAAGAGAAATCGATGCCCCGGCCTCGTATCGACACTCTGCTGGAAAGATGTCTCTGCGTGGCGGCGATGCTACACTTCAGGCATAGATTATTGAGCTTCCCGTTATATGAAGCTGCGTCGTAAGTAGAGTCGATGCGGCCAGAAGGAACACACGGTTCATGACTCCCCGCGCTTGCCGCTCGCTGCTTTTCGTCATCGTATTTCTAGTTGTTTGCGGCGCCGCCGGTGCTTTCTTCGACCGCAATGTTGGCGCGCAGACAGCCAGCAACGACTCCACCCTGCATGACAGCCTCAAGCGGTTCACTAATGTCTATAGTGTCGTCGAACAGAACTATGCCGAGCCGATGACCAAGGATCGTGTCAATACCGCGATCTATGACGGCGCTATTCCCGACATGCTTCACGTCCTTGATCCCCACTCGAACTTCTACGATCCCAAGGCGTTTGCCGCCATGCGCGAGGAGCAAAGCGGAAAATACTACGGCGTTGGGATGCAGATCATGCAGCAGAACGACAAGATCGTTGTCGTGAACCCGTTTGAAGGAACGCCTTCTTTCAAGGCCGGCATTCATCCGGGCGATGTAATTCTTGCGGTCAACGGAAAGCCTGTCAATGGCGCCGGTCCGGACGGCAAGCCGACACGGAAAGCCACCACGCTTGATGTTGCCAATATGCTGAAAGGCCCCAAAGGAACTCCAGTCGATGTAACCATCGGACGCGAAGGCCGTCCACAACCGATTGTGTTCCACCTGGTGCGCGCGGAGATTCCACGCGCCAGCGTCGATCTGGCCTATGACATTCAGCCCGGTGTTGGATACATCCATATAAAGGATTTTGCAGAAGAAGAAACCGGGCATGAAGTGACGGCCGCTCTTCAGCAAATGGGGGCCATTCATGGATTGGTGATTGACCTGCGTGGAAATCCCGGCGGACTCTTGAGCGAAGCAGTTTCAGTTTCCGGCGATTTTCTTCAAAAGGGCCAGGTCATCGTTTCGCAGCGCGGCCGGGCATTTCCACCGATTACGTATCGAGACACCCACGGCGACCAGGGACGAAATTACCCGATTGTCGTTCTGGTGAACCGGGGAACCGCCTCGGCAGCAGAGATTGTCAGCGGCGCACTCCAGGACCACGACCGCGCCTTGATTGCCGGAGAGACCACTTTCGGCAAAGGCCTCGTTCAGACTGTCTATCCCTTGTCCGACAGCACTGCGCTCGCGTTGACAACCTACCACTACTACACTCCCAGTGGCCGGTTGATTCAGCGAAACTACACCGGCATCTCGATGTACGACTATTTCTATAATCCCGCCGACCGCCCCAGCAGCGACGCCAACCGGGAAGTTAAACTGACAGACTCAGGTCGTCCTGTTTATGGCGGCGGCGGCATCACTCCAGACGTCAAGATCGATACGCCGAAGTCGAACCATTTTCAGGATGTATTGATGGAGCAATATACTTTCTTCAATTTTGCCAGCCACTACCTGGTGAATCACACGGTGACGACGGCGTTTCAGGCCGATGATTCCGTCATCAAGGACTTCGAGGACTACCTGACCAGCAAACAGATTGCCTGGACTCCGCAGGACATTAGCGGGGTCCGCGACTGGATCAACATGAGCATCAAGAGCGAGTTGTTCACCTCGGTTTTCGGCCAGCAGGAAGGCCTGAAAGTCCGCGCGGCTTGGGACCCGATGATTGGAAGGGCAATCACACTGATTCCGCAAGCAGCGACGCTTGAGCAGAATGCCGAAAAGGCAATTGCCATGAAAGCCAGCGCCTCAGCCGCAGTAAGACATTGAACCTGTCCGACTCTGTCCCTGTCGACTTCTGGCCGCTTGAATGGACAGATGAATACGGCCCTTAAATTTTCCTGTCTTTCGCTATCTGTTTCCGTAGACATTGGTCACTTGTTCCGCTACCCTTGGAAACAAATTTGCAGGCTGCTTCGTTTCTCGCGCCCCGGACCAGCGTCGTTACATCTTTGGCTTACGCGTGATATGCCGCTACCCGATCTGATTGCCGGACGTCCATCTATTAACCGCTCGAGGAGGCTGGTTTGTCAGTTTTAGTCGTCCAGCCCCCGCATGTCAGAACGGAAAATACGACCGTTAATCCCTCGCTCGCGGTTCAACCCTCGCCAACGGGCAAATGGGCAGGACTACTTAACATCTGCCGACAGCCTATTGTTTTCCTCTCCGGCCTCACCTTCCTTGCGCTTCTCATTCACGGCTACCACCCCTATGTCGATGACGCAGCGATCTATGTCGCAGGTATTGAAAAAACCATCAATCCATCGCTGTTTCCGGTCCACGCGGAATACGTCCTGCCGCACTTGAAGCATTCGCTTTTTTCCTTTGCTCTGGGTGGCCTCATCCGCACATTGCACATTCCACTAAGGTATGCGCTCTTCACCACGTACTTGGCATCTCTGTGGCTTATGCTGTTTGCCTGCTGGCGTCTGGCGTGCGCTCTGTTCACAGGCCAGCGGGCGCGTTGGGGCGCCATTTTGCTGATCACTGCCGCCCTGACGCTCCCGGTGGCCGGCTCCGCAATCTTTTTTATCGATCCATATTTGACGGCCCGCTCCTTCTCCACTCCGGCAACATTATTTGCTATCACCTATGCCCTGGAGCGGCGAATGCTGGCATCCACGGCCTGCCTGCTGGCCGCCTTCGTGCTGCATCCGCTGATGGCCGCCTACGCGATCGGCTACGTGGTTGCGCTGATTCTGGTGCGTTCACGGCGATGGGGATGGCTTGTTGCCGCAACACTCGCAGTCATGGCGGCTGGATATGCAAGCGCTCATGCCGGTATCTTGCTGGGAGAATCGCCTGCGTATCGCATAGCAACAGTGAGCCGCACATATTTCTTCCTGGACCATTGGGCTTGGTTTGAAATTTTCGGCCTGGCGCCTCCTTTAGTCGCTGCGTTCCTGTATCTGGCTGTCAACCCTTCCAGGCTCCGCTCCAGCTATGGTCTGGTTTCCGCTGCATCCCTGTACGTTGGGGTCGTTGCCATATTATTCGCCCTGGTTTTCACGCGGACTGAAGCGGCTTATCTTCTGGCGCGACTCCAGCCGCTTCGCGCCTTTCAGTTGATCTACATTTTGTTCTTCCTGCTGCTCGGCAGCCTCCTTGGCGAATATTCCTTCCGGCGTCATTGGTGGGTGGGTGCGGCAGGCTTTGCTGCCATCGCAGGCATCATGTTCGTCACCCAGCTATATATTTATCCTTCACTGCGACATGTAGAGTGGCCCTGGATTCAGCCCGTCAACCCTTGGGAACAGGCCTTCCTCTGGATTCGCGGCAATACTCCCGCCAACGCATTTTTTGCCATCGACCCGCATTACCAGTCCCAGCCGCAGGAGGACACGGTGGGCTTTCGCGCCGCAACGCAACGTAGCGTGCTGCCCGACTGGGGTAAGGATGGAGGGGTGGCTGCCATCGACCCTGCGCTCGCAAAGCAATGGTGGATTGAAGTTTCGGCTACTCGAAACTTTAATCAATGGACGGATGCCCAGCGCATCCACGTACTCAGCCCGTATGGAGTCACCTGGATCGTGCTTCCGGCCAACTCCTCAACCGGCTTTGTTTGCCCCTATCAAAATTCCGCAGTCAAAGTTTGCCGATTGCCTGTTGGCTCATAAAGGCCTCTTCAGCGCAGCCGCCAACTTAACAGCCTCATTCCCACGAAAAACCGCTGGCCGTATACCATAAACATATGACTCTGCTCGTTTACACCGCAGCCTGGTGCCGCGACTGCCGCGAAGCCAAGCGTTTCCTTACCAGGCACAACATTCCCCATACTGAGATCGACATTGAAAACACCCCGGGCGCTGCCGAAGAACTGATCGCGCAGACCGGAAAACGCGCTATTCCTCAGTTTGTGATCGACGGCAAATGGGTGCAGCCCTATCGGCCTGGGATCGGCTTCCTGCATCAGGAAATGGCCGAACTGTTCGGCGTACCAGCATTAAGATGAAGCGGTCGCCATCATGGCCAGCTTTTCGGCCATATGTGGATTTGAATCACCGACGAGGATTTTCACCGTGATCGAACGCTACACGCGCCCTGCCATGGGCCGCATCTGGACCGAAGAAAATAAGTACCGCATGTGGCTGGAGGTGGAATCCGCCGCTTCCGACACGCTGGCGGAATCCGGCATCGTTCCGGAAACGGCCGCGAAGGCCATCCGTGAGCGCGGCCTCATTGACGTCGCGCGCATCCAGCAGATTGAGGCGGAGGTCCGCCATGATGTCATCGCCTTCACTACGGCAGTCGCCGAAAAGATCGGCCCGGAGGCCCGCTGGCTGCACTACGGCCTCACCTCAAATGATGTCGTCGATACCGCGCAGGCCTTGCAACTGAAGGCAGCCTCCGCAATTTTGCGTGAAGATATTTTGCGTCTTCTTGAAGTACTCAAGCGCCGTGCCATTGAATTTCAGCACACCCCGACCGTGGGACGCACCCACGGAGTTCATGCCGAGCCGACAACCTTTGGACTGAAACTGCTGAACTGGTATGCCGAGATGCAGCGCAATCTGAAACGCTTCGACATGGCCGCGGAGGACATGCGCATCGGCAAACTTTCTGGCGCAGTCGGGACGTTCGGCCACTTGAAGCCGGAGCACGAAGCGCGCATCTGTGAGCGTCTTGGCCTGATGCCCGCACCGGTCGCAACCCAGGTGATTCAGCGTGATCGCCATGCGTTTTATGTCGGAGCTTTGGCTCTGATTACAGCAACCCTCGACAAGATTGCTGTAGAAATCCGCCATCTTCAACGGACGGAAGTTCGGGAGGCCGAAGAGTATTTTTCCGAGAAGCAAAAAGGCTCCTCGGCAATGCCACACAAACGCAACCCCATCACCAGCGAACAGATCAGCGGGCTGGCTCGCGTGGTCCGCGCCAACCAGCAGGCCGCGCTGGAGAATGTGGCCCTGTGGCACGAACGGGACATCTCGCATTCATCCGTCGAACGGATTGTGCTGCCCGACTCGACCATCCTGACCGATTATCTGCTGGATAAAACCGCATCGCTGATCGACCGGCTGGTAGTCCATCCCCGGCGAATGCTGCGGAACCTGGAGCTGACCGGTGGATTGATTTTTTCCGGCCAATTGTTGCTGGAACTCGCCGAAGCAGGAATGTCGCGTGAGGACGCATATCGGCTGGTACAGTCACACGCCATGCGTGCCTGGCAACAGGATCTCAATTTCCGCGAGCAGGTCGGCAATGACCCCGAAATTAAAAAACTGCTGACGCCGGAGAAACTGGCGCACGCCTTCGACCTCAACCGTCAATTGACGAATGTGGATGCCATCTTCGCCAGGGTGCTGAGCGAGCCAGTATAGACAGGAAGCCCATGCCTCCAGAAAAAGTCCTGACCGTTGCAATGACCGGAGCAAGCGGCGCCCTGCTCACGCGTGAACTTCTGCGAATGCTGGATGCCGACGAGCGGGTTGGGCGCATCCACTTTGTACCGTCCGAAAGTTCGCTCCGGGTGCTGGCCGAGGAATTACAGATCAGCGGACGCACCGGACTGATTGCCAAGCTGCTGGAGCGCGAAAGCAGGAAGATCATACAACATGGTTCGGCTGACATCGGCGCTTCCATCGCCAGCGGCAGCTATCCCACAGACGGAATGATCGTGATGCCATGCAGCATGGGAACTCTGGGTGCGATTGCCAACGGGCTGGCGGATAACTTGATCGCCCGATCAGCCGATGTCTGCCTGAAGGAGCGGCGCCCACTACTGCTCTGCGTGCGCGAAACACCCTTCAATAAAATTCATCTACGCAATATGCAGCTGGCAGCCGAAGCGGGCGCGATCATTTTCCCAGTCATTCCCGCCTTTTATAACCATCCGGCAGACACTCTCGAAATGGTGCGTCAATACGTGGGCCGTGTGCTGGCGCATATTGGGTTGCCGCAGGAATCCGCCTACCAATGGAATGGAAAATCCCCTTCGTAAACCGAAGCGTTTCTCCTGCGAATGGGTAGTGGAATTTAGACTCGGTCTGCCCGCTCCACAAGGAATGCCGCACATAGACAATCATGTCGCATTCCAGTAACAGGAAAACACTCTAATAAATGTGCGATCCGCCTGCGGGTGCCGGATCGCTATGCAGGAAATGGATGACGCGCGGCACAATGCGCCCAGCGCATGTTGCCGGACCAATGTGCCCGCATCTCTGATAGATTTCCAGCACAGATTGCGGCATCGCGCGATGGATGCGCAGCCCCACACTGGGCGGAATCAATGTGTCCTGCTCTCCCCACACAATCAGCACTGGAACGCGGATCTTTTCCAGTTGACCGTCGAGCAGGTCTCGGCCTGTCAGCATGGACTCAACCGTGCGATGCACCACGGGGAAATTGCGCTGCATTGCCTGAAGCAGCGCGCGGTCGAAAAACTCCGGCAGCCGCGGCGGGTCGGGCACCAGCAGCGCCTCCAGTTGTTTCAACTGCGGTATCGTTCGCGGCTCGAATACCTGCGGAGTGATGCTGGTTTGGAATCGCAGTCCTGCACTGTCCATCACCACCAGACGGCGAACGCTCTCCGGATGTTCCAGGGCGAAGTCCAGCGCGATCCAACCGCCCATTGACCAGCCGATTACATCGGCCTGCTGCACATGCACCGCATCGAGAAAGCCATGAATCAGGTCCGCCTGCTGCTGAATCGTGTACGCGATGTCAGGATGGTCCGTCCGTCCGCATCCCAGCAGGTCGATGGCATAGACGCGAAACCCGCGTTTCGCGTAATCCGGTATCTCCGGCGTCCAGTCTTCCGCGCGCGACCCCAACCCGTGAATCAGCAACAGCGGCTTCCCTTCACCGCCGACATAATAATGCACCCGGTACGGACCCACCATAACGAACCGGCTTTCCATCCCGGCCAGCCGGAGCCGTGCGTGCATGGCCTGATCGATCACCCATATCGGATGCCTGTAAAAAAGCAGTCCCAGAACAACGTAGCAGGCCAGGATCACAAACAGGCACAACGCCGCTATTCCCTTCAGGATTGGAAAAGTGCGGGAGTTGCGAATACCTCGCGCTGGGGCTGTGCTAATCGTGGCCATTTTCTGTAACGAGATTGTAACGTCCTTTAGGCTATTCGATCCTGCCTGATCTAGGTCAGGTCATTCCGTAGAGTCCGCTCTTTTTTGTCGAATATTTCTGGGCGTAGTTGAGCGCGCCTCCATCCTTCTTCGATCACGTCGAGAGTCCAGCTTGTAATAAGGAATTCCTTCGAGTCGCGCAATCCTGCCACCGGTGCCCACACCGCCTCCAGGACATCGCTGCAGGCGACAGGCATTCTATTGCCCTTTTCAACCTGATCTACATGGCACAGAAAGTCGATCAGCACATAGTGAAACCGAATATGGCCTTTCGCATCGAATTCAATCCGGTCCACCGGTTTCAGAATCGATACGGGAACAACTTTCAACCGGGTCTCCTCGACAACTTCACGAACAACGGCCCCCTCTAACGTTTCTCCCAGCTCCACCGCCCCACCGGGAACAGACCATTGTCCCTTCAAAGGTTCCCTTCCGCGCCGAACTAGCAGAACGCGGCCCGAATCGATCACCACCGCACCCACGCCGGTAACGGGCGCGGTTGGATATTCACGTGACATAGGCAGGATTGGCTCCGCTGGATATTTCTTTGAATATTTCCCACTGAAACAAGCCGCTATCTGGAAACGATTGACGGGCCGAAGTACACGGCTAGCGCATTTCTCCTGATGGTATGGAATAGAAATTTGAACTTTTCGTGGCTGTTCCAAAGAACGACCACAAACTCGAAAATCTCGCCGCACCATTAAGAACAGGGAAATGCTCTAGAAGCGAATTGGTTTGCCGTATTCCTCCGCAAACACAGTGCGGGCCATGTCGAACCGGCCGCCATTATGTTTGTCGGGACCTTGCAAATGACCAATCCCAAGCAAGGCGACGACATGATAGCTGAGAGGCAGTTTTAGAACGTCGCGCACTTTCCCCTCCTCAAAACCCTCCATCGGAGCGGTATCGTAGCCCAGCGTTTCTGCCATGAGCATCATGTGGGTAAAGGCAATCATCACATGGCGATTCAGCCACATTATCATGTTGGGGTGGTTGGAAAGATAATTCGGAATCGTCTCCTGGGCCTGTGCCGCATAGCTCTCGGACATTCCTCCCACGCGGCCAAGACGCAGCATCTCCTCCAGATCGCCATTGCGCCAGCCGTCGGAATCACCACAGGCGACAATCATGACGGAAGCCTCTTCCACCTTGGCCTGGTTGAAACTGGCGGCCCGCAGGCGTTTTTTCTGTTCCGGATTGCGCACTACTATGAACCGCCAGGGCTGCATGTTGTAGCCGCTGGGCGCCTGTAGCCCGGCTTGGAGGATCCGTTGAAGGTCCTCGTCTGGCAATACGGCGCCTGCAAAGCTAGGAGTAGCACGGCGTTCGCGGATCGCCTGCGAGAGTGGCTTTTCAGTTGAACTCATTCGTTTCCGTTCCTTAAACTGCCGCTGGCCAGCGTGCCGATAGCTGCCTCGCCGCACAGGACAAACATTGTTAGTCTAGTACACGGATGCCTTTTACCTCCTATCGCGTGGCCAAATGTCCGAATCGCAACACTGTAACCCTGGTGACAACGGGCCCCCAAAAACAGCGCCTCTCCAGTCCTGCCGGACATTCGCGCGTTTCTTTCTTCATCTGTCTGCTCGCCCTCTGCGCCCCGCTCCTATTGACGCTGTCAACATCAGCCCAATCGACCGCTCCCACCGCGGCCAGCACGAACAGACCCGTGGTTCATCGCAAGACACGCCGCCATTCGAAAAAAAAGGAACCTGTTCCTGCCGTAATTGCGCCGGCCGCTCCCCCTCCGCCAGTTCCCCCTGCTCAACAGCCTGCACGTCCGGCGCGGATTGATTTTTCTCAAGGCCTCCTGCGCATCGACGCGGAAAATGCGAGCCTGATCGAGATCCTCAACCAGATTTCACATCACACCGGGCTCGCCGTGGAAGGCCTGGATCACGATGAACGTGTCTATGGGCAATATGGCCCTGGAACCGTGACCAGCACCTTGACAAAGCTGCTCGACGGGGCTGGATACAACTATGTCATCGTCGGCGGAGCCGGAGACGCTACCCCCAGGAAACTAATACTGACACAGGGTTCCAACTTCTCCGCCGGCAATCCGGCGGCGCCGGTGACTGCCACCGGCATCCCATCCGCGGCAAGTGCCGGCGGGGCCTCTAGCTCAGCGAACCCATCGGAACCTGCACGACCGAAGACACCGCAGCAGATCTTCGATGAATTGAGAAGAATGCACCCGCAGCAGCAGTGAATATCCGCAACGTGGAAATCCGGCTGGTGTCGTCCTGCGGAAGCCCGATGTCTAGGGATGGACAGATTCCGGGTGTATGTGTAGACGCGCAGGGCCATGACTGCGGACGTGCACACGCAAAAGGGCGAACAAAGCGGTGCAAAGCCCGTATGCAATCGTAACCCCCATTGCAAGAGAGGCCAGAATGGCCGAGATGACCAGCAGCATCATGGAACTTCCTCCGGCGGAGCGCTATGGGTGTGAGGAATGCAGACACAGCCGGCGACCGCTGAATTATCCTGAGAACTTGTGCAACAGGGATTGCTTGATCCTCATTGAACCGGATTCCCGCGCGTTAAACTAGTGTGTTAACGCTGAATCCTGTTGTTGAGTGAGATTCCCGCTTCCCGATACGAACCCGTGCGGCGGAAGGCCGCGCGCAGCTTTCCTCGAAAAATACATGCCTATATCGCAACTGACAGTGCGCGGAGCGCGCCAGCACAACCTGAAGAACATTACGGTCGAGATTCCGCGCAACTCGCTCACCGTCATCACCGGACTTTCCGGCTCCGGCAAGTCTTCGCTCGCCTTCGACACTATCTATGCCGAGGGTCAGCGGCGTTACGTGGAAACACTTTCCGCCTACGCGCGCCAGTTCCTCGACCAGATGGAGCGACCCGATGTTGATTCAATCGAAGGACTGAGTCCGGCAATTGCCATCGAGCAGAAAACCACCAGCCGCAGTCCGCGTTCCACTGTCGGCACCATTACGGAAATTTACGACTACCTCCGTCTCCTCTACGCGTCTGTGGGCGTGCCGCACTGCCCCAACTGCGGAAGACCCATCTCGCGCCAGTCCGCCGACCAGATTGTCGACCGGGTCATGGGTCTGGCGCCCGGCGAGCGCGTGACCATCTACGCGCCCATTGTCCGTGGGCGTAAGGGGGAGTTCCGCGATGAACTGGAGAATCTCGACCAGCAGGGATTTCGCGCCCGCATCGACGGCGAAGTGCGCGACCTGGCCGAAAATGTCGTTCTGGAGAAGCGCAGGAACCACACCATCGATGCGATCGTGGATCGCATCGCGGTCAAGCCGGGAGTGGAAAAGAGGCTGGAGACAGCAGTCACCAAGGCATTGCAGATGGCAAATGGGCTGGTGCTTGTGGCTATGCCCGCGCTCGGCGGATCGAAGGCGGAAGAACACCTGTATTCCTCGTCTATGGCCTGCCCGGACTGCGGCATTAACGTTCCCAGGCTGGAGCCGCGCAGTTTTTCCTTCAACAGTTCCTATGGCGCCTGCACACACTGCAATGGCCTCGGCAGCATCTACGATTTTGATCCCGCGAAAATTATCGTCGACTGGTCGAAGCCGCTGCTGGAAGGCGGCCTGGGACCGGGAGGAAGTTCTCAATATCTCGCTCGGCTGGTTCAGCTTGCAGCGGAAAAATACAAGATCGATCTGCGCAAGCCGTTTGAACAGTTGCCGGAGAAACAGCAGAAGTTGCTGCTCTTCGGCCCGGAGCGGGGAGAAGGCCCACGCACCGGTTTTCATGGCGTTCTGAAATGGTTGCGCCAGTCGCTTGATGAAGTCCGCTCCGACAACTACCGGGAGTGGCTCCTGGGCTACATGTCCGCCACCACCTGCCCGGAATGCCACGGCAAGCGCCTTCGTCAGGAGTCGCTTTCCGTTCAGGTAAATGGCCTCTCCATTGCAGACTTTGCCGCGTTGCCCCTGACTACCGCTCTCGAAACCATGCGTGGTTTCAAGTTCCGAGAGCGCGAGCAACTCATCACCGATCGGCTACAGCGGGAGATTATCGAGCGCCTTGAATTTTTGAACGCTGTCGGCCTCGGCTACCTTTCGCTCGACCGCAATGCGGCCACGCTCTCCGGAGGCGAAGGCCAGCGCATCCGCCTCGCCACGCAGATCGGTTCGCGCCTGCGCGGCGTGCTTTATGTATTGGATGAACCTTCCATCGGACTGCATCAGCGTGACAATCAACGGCTCATCGAAGCACTCACTTCCCTGCGCGATCTCGGCAATACAGTGCTGGTCGTTGAGCATGATGAGGACACGATCCGTCATGCCGACTACGTCGTCGATCTGGGCCCGGGCGCCGGGCGGCTGGGCGGAACATTGGTGGCCCAGGGAACGCCGCGGCAGATCATGGCTGCTCCCGATTCCCTTACCGGTCAATATCTGAATGGGACGCTCGAAACCGTTCCGCGAAGCGAGCCGCGTACCTCCACGAAGCCCTGGCTGGCTGTCGAAGGCACGCGCGGGCATAACCTGAAGAACATCACCGCTCGCTTCCCCCTCGGCCTGCTGACGGTCGTCACCGGCGTTTCCGGCTCAGGCAAAAGCACGCTGGTCAATGACATTCTGTATCGAGCTCTGGCGCAGAACCTCTACGGCTCGCGCGAGGAACCCGCCGAGCACGATCGCCTTGTCGGTCAGGAACAGATCGACAAGGTCGTTCAGATTGATCAGTCTCCCATTGGCCGCACCCCGCGTTCCAATCCCGCCACCTATACCGGCGTCTTCACCGCCATCCGCGATCTCTTCGCCATGCTGCCCGTTGCCCGCGAGCGCGGCTACAAGGCCGGGCGTTTCTCCTTCAACGTGCCCGGAGGCCGCTGCGAAGCCTGCCAGGGCGATGGGCAGCGACGCATTGAAATGAATTTCCTGCCAGATGTCTACGTCACCTGCGAAGTCTGCAATGGGCGCCGCTATAACCAGGAGACGCTCGCAGTCAAATTCAACGGCCATTCCATCGCAGACATTCTGGAACTGCCCATCGCCGATGCCTTGAACGTTCTGGAGGACATTCCGGTCGTGCGTCAGAAACTGGCCACGCTGAACGATGTAGGTCTGGGATATGTGCATCTCGGCCAGTCCGCCACCACGCTTTCCGGTGGCGAGGCTCAGAGGATGAAACTGGCGCGCGAGCTTTCCAAGCGCCAGACCGGACGCACCCTGTATCTGCTGGACGAGCCAACTACCGGCCTGCACTTCGACGATGTGCGCAAGCTGATGGAAGTACTGCGCCGACTTACAGAACTGGGCAACACCATCATCATCATTGAACACAACCTGGATGTGATTCGCAGCGCCGACTGGGTTCTCGACCTCGGCCCTGAAGGCGGCGTGAACGGCGGCGAAATTGTCGGTGAAGGAACGCCCGCGCAGATCGCGGCCATTACCGCCTCGCACACAGGTGAATTTTTACGCCGCTATTTTCCTCAGCCATTGCAGAATGGAATATCGAATGTTTCACTCACAACAGCAACAATGAAAACTCGCAGCGGCGCGCGCACCAAGATCAAATAATTTGGATCTCTGAATAGGACTCCCTCCAATGAACGGGAACGGATATGCAGCTCCGGAAATCATTCCACCCGCACCAGGTGATTCCTGCGCGGACATGCTGGCGCCGAAAGCAACACCCACATTTCTAGAAATGATTGCCTTCTTTACTCTGGCTGCCATTTTATTGACCGCCATCCAGGCCGTTGGCGCGGCCGTGTTCCTGCACTGGCATGTTTTGGGTAGGGTCACGCTTCGCAAGCTGGCCTACGAACCGAAATTCACCATTCCAATGATGGCCCTCTCGTATGGCGCTATACTCCTGGCTGCCTCCATGCTCTTCGGCCGCGTATGGCAATACGGCTTCTTTGATGGCATTCACTGGAACTGGCCAGCGTTGCGCCGCAATTGGATGTGGCTTCCTCTGTTGGGCGTGGGCCTTGGCTTCACCATCCAGCTGGCGTCCAATTATTTCCCGGTTCCCAAGGAACTCCCGGTCGACGCATTCTTTCGCAATGCCAGCGACGCGTGGATGGTGGCCCTTTTCGGTATTTTTGTCGCCCCGGTTGCGGAGGAGATCGCATTTCGCGGTTTTCTGTATCCCTCGCTTCGCCCTTGGACCGGACGCATCGCCGCAGCCATATTGACCAGCGCGCCCTTCGCATTGCTGCATGCCCAGCAGGTTGCCCATGCCTGGGGGCCACTGGCAATGGTCTTCCTGGTCAGCCTGGTGCTGGTTGCGATCCGGGAGCGCACCGGCTCGGTGGCCGCCTCGGCGCTGGTTCATGCCTGCTACAACCTCTCTATTTTCGTGGTGATCTTTTATGCCAGCGGCGGTTTTTTGCACCTCGAACGGCTGAAGGACTAGAACATTTCTCCTCATCGGTGGACTCGAAATCTGAACTCCGCGTGGCCCTACCCCGCATAACAGTCTCCCACGGAAAACCTCTCCACCCCAGGCTCAGGAGAAATGCTCTGGCATTGGCCGTTCCGGACTTGCTATTCTTTTGCATCAAGGAGAATCAACATTGTCGATTCGTGTCATGGCCCTCTTCCTGCTCGCCGGCTCCATGTCTGCGCAGACGCCGCCTTCCTCGGCCCCCTCTGCGCCAACCCGCATCCTCGGTTTCCGCAATGCTGCACCGCAGCTTAAATTGGACCAGGACTTCCTGCAGGTCCCCGACGCCGTCCTGGCCGGCCAGGAACTCAAGACACTCACCGCCGCTCCCCATGTCGCCGGTTCCAAGGAAGACTATGCGACCGCCGTATATGTCGCCGAAAAGTTTCGCCAGGCCGGCCTTCAGACCAAAATCGTTCCCTATCGCGTGCTGATGAATCTTCCGAAAAAGATTCAGGTGAGCGCGTATGGGGCAGACGGGAAAAAAATCATGTCCGGCCCAACGCCGGAACATGTCAGCGACGATCCATATCAGGATGACAAGCGCATCGTGACCCCTTTCCACGCCTACTCCCCTTCCGGCGACGTAACGGCAGAGGTCGTCTATGCCAACTACGGACGCCCGCAGGACTTTGCCCAGCTGGCGGCACAACACATCAGTGTGCGTGGAAAAATCGTAATTGCTCGCTATGGCAAGAATTTTCGCGGTGTAAAAGCTTATCTGGCCCAGCAGAACGGTGCCGTTGGCATCATCATCTACTCCGACCCGGCAGACGACGGATATTTCCGCGGAGACAAATATCCTGAGGGCCCATACCGGCCCGCCTCCGGCGTGCAGCGCGGTTCGATTCTGTACCTGTTCAAGTTCCCGGGAGATCCAACCACACCCGGCTTTGCCTCGACAACAAATCTTGCCGCCGGTAAACGTCTCTCGCAAAAGGATTCCCCAAGTCTGCCCGCGATTCCTTCGACGCCGCTTTCCTACCAGGACGCAGCCCCGATCCTGAAAGCGCTGGGCGGACCGGAGTCTCCACGCAAATGGCAGGGAGCCTTGCCCTTTACCTATCACATGGGTCCAGGCCCGGTTACGGTTCATCTGCTGCTAAAGCAGGATTATGCTCTGCGCACCATCTGGGACGTCATTGGGAAAATTCCGGGAACAAAATACCCGGATTCCTGGGTGGTCGTCGGGAACCATCGCGATGCCTGGGTCTTTGGCGCGGTCGATCCTAACAGCGGTACAGCCTCCATGCTGGAAGCCGTCCATGGCATCGGCGCACTGCTTAAACAGGGCTGGAAGCCGCAGCGCACTCTTATTTTTTCCAGCTGGGATGCCGAGGAGGAGGGACTGATCGGCTCGACCGAATGGGCCGAACAACATGCTGCGCAGCTTGAAAAAGCTGTCGCGTATTTCAATATCGATGTCGGCGTTGCCGGGCCGAAATTTGACTCCTCGGCGGTTCCCTCGCTCAAGCCGTTCGTGGTGGACATTACCAAACTGGTGCCAAGCCCTATGGGTGGCACCGTCTATGACAAGTGGCTCCGCGACCAGCAGCAGGCCGCAGCAAAGAGACATGCGCAGCACCCTGAGACTCCCGCAGCACTGCTGGTCGATGGAATTCACATGGACGACCTTGGCAGCGGCTCCGATTACACGCCTTTTATTCAGCACCTGGGTGTTCCCTCGACCGACATCGGATCGAACGGCGCATACGGTGTGTACCACTCGGCATTCGACAATTACGCCTGGTTTACTAAGTTTGCCGATCCCACATTCGTCTATCTGCAACAGCAGGCACGCGTACTGGGATTGGAAGGCATCACCATGGCCGATGCCGACCTGCTGCCCTACGACTATGCTTTGTATGGCGATGCCGTCGTCAGCTACCTGCACGCAGCCTCTGACAAAGCCTTGGCGGCCAAAATGCCGGGTCTCGATTTTGCCCCGGCCCTGGCAGCCGCGCAGCGCTTTCGAGACGCAGGCGCCAGAGCGCTGCTGGCTGAAAAGAATCCTGCCGGGGATCTGCGGCAACAAAATGAGGTTCTGCGCCGGGCGGAAGAAGATTTGCTTTCCAATACCGGTCTGCCGGATCGTCCCTGGTTCAAACACACCATCTATGCTCCCGGGGAATATACCGGCTATGCTGCGGTCGTAATCCCCGGCGTGAATGAGGCCATCGATGCAAAAGATCCCTCACTGGCCGCGAAACAACTGCTCGTGCTCACAAAGGCCCTCAATCGTTCAGCGGCGACCTTGAGTGGAATGCCATAATCAGATTTTTTGAAGCAGGCTGGTTCCCGCGCCAATGCGCATTAGTTGGGCTGATTGCCTTCCGGATGCCATAATGCGGATATGCAGATTGGCGAGTTTCTGCGCGAGAAGGTTCTGGCGGTACAGGAATATTCCCTCCTGTCCTGGGCGGCCATCAGCAATATTTTCCGGCGCCCTTTTTATTGGTGGGATCTCTATACCCAGGCTGATCTGATCGGCGTAGGTTCCCTGCCGATCGTGGTGCTGACCGGTTTCTTTACCGGCGGCGTGCTCGCGCTGAATTCCGCCACTACGCTGGCCCAGTTCGGCGCCAAGGCGGTCACCGGTGAACTGGTCAGCCTGTCCATGATTAAAGAGCTCGGTCCTGTGCTGACTGGCCTCATGGTCTCTGGCCGTAACGCTTCCGGCATGGCCAGCGAGCTCGGATCCATGCAGGTGACTGAACAGATCGACGCCATGCGCGCTCTGGGAACCGATCCCCTGAAAAAACTGGTCACTCCCCGGGTCATCTCCACTGTCGTGATGCTTGTCTTTCTCACCATCATCTCTGACGGCCTCGGCACGCTCGGAGGCGGCTGGATTTCGAGCACGATGGGAATCGACACTTCACAATATTTTCACATGGCCTACCAGTCGCTGATGTACCCGGACATCCTGGAGGGCCTGGTCAAGCCCCTGATATTTGGCTTCATCATTGCGACCGTCGGCTGCTATTGCGGCCTGTCGACCCGTGGCGGCACCCAGGGTGTGGGCCGTTCCACCACCCAGGCAGTAGTTATCAGCTCCGTCCTGATCATCTTCAGCGACTTCCTCATCAGCCGTTTGACCATCGGACTTTTCGGGCGCTAAAGAATGTCCACGACATCCATGTCCTCAACCACCCCGGAACGTCCGGCCACTGCCCTGGAACAGCCGGTTGTTCAGTTTAAGCATGTCTCCATAGGTTTCGACGGACAGGACGTTCTCAATAACATCAATTTCTCTGCCCGTGCGGGTGAAATGCGAATCCTTCTCGGCGTCGCCGGCACTGGAAAAAGCGTCCTCTTGAAGCTGGCGAATGCGCTGATGCGTCCGGACTCCGGACGCGTCATCATTTTCGGCCAGGACATCAACGCTCTTCCGCAGCACGAACTATTTTCTTTCCGCAGCAACATTGGCATGGTCTTCCAGGAAAGCGCACTGTTTGATTCCCTTTCCGTGCGGGACAACGTTGCCTATCGCCTGCGCGAGCAGCATGACAATGAGGAAGACATTGAACAAAAAGTGAAAGAATCTCTCCGCTTTGTGGAACTCGAAGATGCGATCGACAAGTTCCCCGCCGAACTCTCCGGCGGAATGCGCCGCCGCGTTGCCATCGCGCGCGCCATCATTACCCAGCCCAAGCTGCTGCTCTACGACTCTCCTACTGGCGGTCTCGACCCGATCACCTCGACGACAATTATTGAGCTGATCATGAAACAGCGCGATGTATATGAAAGCACGGCGCTTCTCGTCACGCATCGCCTGCAGGACGCATTTACTCTGGCCACACATCGTTTTAATCGCACGACGAATCAGATGGAACGGTTCCCCAATGATGGCGTCGATCCCAATACGGTGATTATGGTGCTGAAAAATACCGGCATCGCCTTTCAGGGGTCGCTCGTCGATCTGCTCAAGTCGCAGGATCCCTACATCAAGGAATATCTGGAGTAGGCCTCCCCTTAGCGCCCTGCGATCTTTTCTCTTCTCTGGTACGCTAAGGAGTTTGCCGTTTGGCAACTGGAGACTCTACCTCATGGCTTTCAAATTCAAAGGCGTCGATTTTATCGGTTTCGACACCCTCCTCAGCGAAGACGAGCGGATGGTACGGGACACTGCCCGTAAATTCATTGAAGAAAATCTCGTTCCCATCATCGAGGAATGCAACCGCGAAGGACGCTTCCCCAAAGAGCTCATCAAGCCAATGGGGGAGCTTGGCTTCTACGGTGCGACCATCGCAGGCTACGGCTGCGCCGGCATGAACAATGTTGAATACGGCCTGGTCATGCAGGAAACCGAGCGCGGCGACTCCGGGGTGCGCAGTTTTGTCAGCGTGCAGTCCGCACTCTGCATGTATCCCATCCACGCCTTTGGCAGCGACGAACAGAAAAATGAGTGGCTGCCGCAAATGGCCAAAGGCGAAAAACTGGGCTGCTTTGGCCTGACCGAGCCGGACTTCGGCTCCAACCCCGCCGGAATGCGTACCCGCGCGAAAAAAGATGGCGGCGACTATATTCTCAACGGCGAAAAGATGTGGATCACATCCGGCACGCTGGCCGATGTCGCCGTGATCTGGGCCAAGGTGGACGATGAGGATGGCCGCGTGCGCGGGTTTCTGGTCGACACGAAACTGCCCGGCTTCAGCGCATATGACGTTCACGGCAAGTGGTCCCTGCGCGCCTCGGTGACCTCCGGCTTGTCCATGCAGGACGTGCGCGTGCCCGCCTCCGCGCTGCTGCCTGGCAGCAATGGCCTCAAGTCGCCGCTCATGTGTCTGAACCAGGCGCGCTATGGCATCGGCTGGGGTGCGCTCGGCGCGGCCATGTCCTGCTACGATACAGCGCTGCAATATTCCCTGCTGCGCAAGCAGTTCCGCGATCAGCCCATTGCAAGCCACCAGCTGGTGCAGGAAAAATTGGCGTGGATGATCAGCGAAATTACCAAGGGTCAATTGCTCTCATTGCAGGTGGGCCGCATGAAAGATGCCGGCACAGTGACCCACGAGCACATCTCCATGTCGAAAAGAAACAACGTCTGGATGGCGCTCGAATGCGCTCGCATCTCCCGCGACATTCTCGGTGCCAATGGAATCACCGACGATTACCCGATTATGCGTCACATGCTGAATCTGGAGTCGGTGAAGACCTACGAAGGCACACACGACATGCACACCCTCATCATTGGCCAGAGCGTGACCGGTATTCCAGCTTATTAGGCTGGTCTCGGAGGAATAATTCTGAGCGCAGCGAAGAATCCAGAGAATCCAGATTTCTCAAGCGCCGTTCCGGAATAGCGAGAAATGGATGCCCCCGGAGCGCAACGCTAACCCGGGTGAGCGTTGCGTCACTACCCGCGACGCTTTTGTATCTGTAACTCCCGCAATTGCGTTTCGCTGACCGGCGATGGCGCATCGACCATCAGATCGACTGCCTTCGCTGTCTTCGGGAAGGCGATCACCTCCCGCAGGCTCTGCGCCCCGGCAAGAATCATCACAATGCGGTCCAGCCCCAGCGCAATCCCGCCATGCGGAGGTGTGCCGTATTCCAGCGCTTCCAGGAAAAACCCGAACCGCTCTTTCGCCTCTTCATCGCTCATTCCAAGAGACGAAAAAATCTTCGACTGCACATCCTTGCGGTAGATGCGGATCGACCCGGAGCCAAGCTCCAGTCCGTTCATTGCCAGGTCATAGTAGCGCGCGCGCACAGATGCCGGGTCGGACACGAGCCGTTCCATGTCTTCCTCATGCGGAGAGGTGAATGGATGATGCGCCGGCATCCAGCGATTGCTCTCCGGGTCGTGCTCGAACATGGGAAAATCCGTCACCCAGATGGGAAAAAACGCGCGGCTGCCATCGATCGAAGCGCCGGTCGTGTCCTGCGGCAGACCGCCGGCTTGTTGAATGACACCTTCTGTCGCCGCAAACGCTCCGTGGCGTACCGCATACTTCCGCGACAGCTCCGTCCGCAGGCTGCCGGCTGCCGAATAGATGGCGATTTCGCGCTCGCTCAACCGTCCCGGAATTTTTGTGTCACTCGCCTCGATGTGCGTCGAAGCATCCCCGGCGACGATGAGCAGCAAATCTTCCGGCGCGGCCTTCGCCTGTAGGCGGACGGCGGCAACGGCTTCAGGAAAACTTTTCTCCAGCCGTTTCAAATCGTCAATCAGCTTTGCGCCCTTGCGCCCATCGAACAGCGGACGGTTCTCTTCCCGCTCCTTGCGTGACAGCTCGCCGACTTTCGCAATGTGCACCGCAAGGATCGGAAGCGCGGGATCGATACCCAGAGACTCAATATCGGCAGCGTTAAAAACCTCTCGCACATCAACCAGCTCCGGCAATCTACAGTCGGGCTTGTCGCTGCCAAAGCGGCGCATCGATTCGTCATATGTGATCTGTTCAAACGGCGTCGGCAACACGATACCGGCGGCTGCAAAAGCCGCGGCCAGAAATCCTTCCACCACGCGGAACACTGTCTCCTGCTGGGGAAAGGTCATTTCTAGATCGATCTGCGTAAACTCCGGCTGCCGGTCGGCCCGCAGGTCCTCGTCGCGGAAACAACGCGCGATCTGAAAATAGCGGTCCAGTCCGGAAATCATGAGGATCTGTTTGAAGAGCTGTGGCGACTGCGGCAGCGCGAAAAATTCTCCGGGATGCACGCGGCTCGGCACCAGATAGTCCCGCGCCCCTTCCGGCGTGGAGCGCGTCATATAAGGAGTCTCGATTTCGAGAAATCCCTGTTCGGCCAGGTTGTGCCGGATGGCCAGCGCAATTCTGTGGCGCAGAATCACGTTGCGCTGCATCGCCGGCCGTCGCAGGTCCACATACCGATACTTCAGCCGCAGCTCTTCATTCCCGATCGCATCTTCCGCCGGAGAAAAAGGCGGCGTCTTCGCATCGTTCAAAATGTGCAGCCCGGCAGCATCCACCTCAATTTCCCCTGTCGGCATGTTTGCATTGACGGCTGCTGCCTCGCGGCGGCGGACCCGGCCTTCGATGGCAACGACAAATTCAGGCCGCACGGACTCCGCTTTGGCGTGCGCCTCCGGACAAAATTCCTTGTCCAGCACAATCTGCACAATCCCGCTCCTGTCGCGCAGGTCGAGAAAAATCAGATTTCCATGGTCCCGCCGCCGGTTCACCCATCCCATCAGCACGACGGACTGTCCATCGCCAGACAAGCGCAGTTCGCCGCAGGAATGTGTGCGCTGCAAAGTTCCCAGAAGATCGAGTTTCATTATGTCCTTACCGAAATTTCCATCTGAAATTATTAGTATGGCGGCTTTCGCCGATATCAATTGCGAAGCAATTCCGCCAGCTCGCTGCGGGCCACTTTGGTTTGGGTTCCTGTTCTGAAATTCTTTACAGTGACCATCCCCGAACGCGCTTCATCTTCTCCGAAGAGGACAATCGAACGAGCAATTTTGTTCCCCATCTCAAAGGACTTCTTTAACCGGAAAGACCCATCGCCCATGTCCACCCGCAATCCTGCGCGGCGAAGTTCACGCGCCAGCAGCAGTGCCTGCGGCCCTTGCGCCTCCCCCAGCGGAGCAATGTATGCGTCGGCCATACTTGCAGAACCGTCATCCACGGATTCACCCGCCGCTCGCGTCTGCAGGGTAAGAATCAACCGGTCAGCACCCATGGCAAAACCTATCCCCGGCGCCTTAGGGCCGCCAATGGCTTCGCTCAATCCGTCATAACGTCCACCACCCAGCAACGCATTCTGCGCACCTAATCCGCCATGCGTAAACTCAAACGTTGTCCGGGTATAGTAGTCCAGTCCCCGCACCAGCCTTGGGTTCACCGTGTAGGACACGCCGCAAGCATCCAGTGCGGCCCGCACCGCGGCAAAGTGCGCCCGGGACTCCTCATCCAGAAAATCGGCGATCTTGGGCAGTGCATCGATCTTCGGTTGGTCTTCGGGCACTTTGCAGTCGAGCACGCGCAGCGGGTTCGTCACCGCGCGCCGCTGGCAGTCGGCGCAGAGCGTCGGCGCAACATCGACCAACGCATCCCGCAGCGCCTGCACATAACGAGGCCGGTCCGATGCGGAGCCGACGGAGTTCATCTCCAGAGTCCATCCGGTAATGCCAAGCTCATCCAGCAGCGTCGCCAGCATCTCCAGCACTTCCGCGTCGCGCAGCGGAGACTCGCTACCTGCGCTCACCGGCCCGATGACCTCCGCGCCGATCTGAAAAAACTGCCGGTAGCGGCCCTTCTGCGGACGCTCCCGGCGAAACTGCGGCCCAATGTAATACAGCTTTTGCAGCAGCCCGGCATCACCCAGCTTATGTTCGATATATGCCCGCACCACGCCCGCCGTATTTTCAGGGCGAAGTGTCAGCATCTGCGCTTTTTCCGACTGCGCCCGGGCGCGGTCTTCCCACGTGTACATTTCTTTCGAAACGATGTCCGTTTCCTCACCCACTCCCCGGGCAAAGAGCTGCGTGTCTTCAAAGATGGGCGTGCGAATTTCACCGAATGCGTAACGTGCGAAGACGCTTCGCGCAGTCGCCTCGACATGGTTCCATAGTTCAGTTTCCGGCGGCAGCAAATCACGGGTGCCGCGCACAGCCTTTATCTGAGTCATAGTCGCTACTATGTACGATAAATGGTCTGGGCTGGAATGTGTGCGGCCCGCCGGTGCAATTTCTCGAGAGCGTCTTAGCGAAGAGAAGTACCCCGTCGCCGGTGCGACCAGCCTTCGAATTCTGGGATACTGCCCGGGCTGCGCGCATCGGCAGCCAGCGGCTGGCACTCCGGACACCAGAAACTGGTTCGCGCTTCTGCTCCCTGGCGCCGCATCAAAATAGCGATGCCGCAGCGCCGGCATGGTTCTCCCCGCCGCCCATAAACCCACAGTTTCGCTGAGGGATCCAGAAAGTTTGTAGTTTTGCGTGCGCTCGTGTCCACATTCATCCCGACCTCCGCATCTTCGACAACATTGGCCTTCAGAAATTTGCGCGAGATCGCCACAACTTTTTCGAGCTGTGCATCCGTCAAAGTCTCCACCCGCTGAAACGGATGGATCCCACAGGCAAAACATATTTCCGACTTGAACACATTGCCGACTCCAGCCAGCACATGCTGGTTCAGCAGGACGACGGCTATCTCTTCTCCCGCACGCTCACGAATACGCAAGAGCACATTGTCAGGATCAAAATCTTCTTTCAATAGGTCTGGTCCCAGCGCTATACCAGTGACTCTTCGCACCAGAGAGGCAGACGAGTGCAACTCTGCCACTGGAATCGTAAAGCCTACAGCAATCCAGTCCGCCGTTTCGATCACAATGCGCATGTCCCGATATTGCCGCTTCCAGCGCTCGCCCGGACGATAGATGTGCCAGCTTCCATTCATCAGCATGTGCGTCAACAGGACCAGATCGCCGGAAAAATACATCAGCAGCCACTTGCCGCGAGCTTCCACTCTTTCGACCGTGCGGCCCGTGATGGAGAAGTTATCGTTGGCGCTCGCCAGATTGGCGTACACCGTCTTGAACCCGGTGATCGCTTTTCCCGCGAGTGCGCGGTTCAGCGTTCTCGCCGAACGGAAAATTGTGTCTCCCTCAGGCATGGCTACTGGACCTCACGCGGCAATTCGGTGCTGGCCTGTTTCCCGTCGGCAGGCATCAATATCCGTCGCAGGTTGAACCCGGCGGGAAAAGACTGAAAGCCTGCGTCCAGCAAAAATCGAGCCAGAAAATGCTGGCTGACGCGGACATCGTTCACCGTCGCAATCAACATTCCACCAGGTCGTCCCGACCCTTCCGTGCGCATGGCGGTCTGGCCCAATTCAAAAAGAAAATTTGCCACGTCGCGCGCAACATGACTGCGTGCCGGTTCATCCGCGGGTAGATGAACAATCAGGTTAGGGTTATTGCGGCGCATATAACTCACCAACTCGCCGTTACGCAGTATCACTCTCGCGCCAGTCGCGCGCGCCATCACTCGTGATGTCTGCTCCCTGCCGGCTTCCGCGTTTGCCTCCTTGGCTTTTTGATTGTCTGGAGCCTCCGGATCATCCTTTGGCGCGGCCGTCAGATGCGTCGGCCAGCGCAATACCGCTCCATACAGGCT
>JADEYI010000572.1_pt1 | contig 46647 bp, 47 predicted proteins | sample 8542331 | NCBI WGS metagenome assembly JADEYI01 (sample SAMN16510988, study PRJNA670497) | mine drainage metagenome | isolation source: biofilm near Copperflume 1 | place: Germany: Marsberg coppermine Kilianstollen | collected 2018-02 | reverse complement strand
ACGGCGACTGGAACTACACCGTCAGTGCTCAATCAGTCGTGGCGTGAGGCCTAAGTCAGAAGCGGTTCCGTCGATGTGTAGTCAACCGAAACGGGACTGCCATGGTGCAGTTGGGAGATCCGACCCGTGCATGCCACAACCATTGTCCAGACCGTGCCGCCAACGGCACGTCACGCCAAGCAGGTGATGGCGGTTCCGGAATCGAGATCCTTGAGCGCCGCCGAGGACTTGGCCAGGCCGCTTGTCGTCACCGGTTCGGCCTGGAGCCCGGCGAAGGCGGCAGCGAAGACGGCGGAGACATAGGCGTAGGCCGCCATCTTGCGGACATCGAGCCACTGACGATCGGGGTCCAGGGTGGGTCCTCCGGCCCGGGCCAGCCCGTCACGGTAGCGGGCGAGCAGGGCCTCACCGTGCTGTCGGCGTTGATCGGTGTCCAAGCCAAGCACGAGGAAGTAGGTCAGGTCCCGGGTCCCGTTTCCCCGACGCAGTACCTGCCAATCGAAGAGGCCACCCCGGAGGCCGGCGCCCGAGCTCGGCGCTGCGTCGATGAAGTAGACGTTGCCGGGGTGCGGGTCGCCGTGCAGGAGCGTGTGGCGCCCCGCATCGAGCTCGTCGGCCACCGCCAGGTAACGGGCCAGGATCTTCGCTCCCTCCCGGGGGACGTACTCGAGATGGTCCTTGGCCACCTTCCTCCCGGCGGCCACCAGCGCCTTCTGGACGATCGGAAGCTGCGGGTCGCCGCTGTTGGTGGTCACCCAGGCCAAGCCACCCGGACCGGGATCGGCGAGCCGGGGCGAGTCCCAGAACGTGCCGTGCAGTTTGGCCAGGGTGTCGACGACCGCCTCGGCCTCGGGCAGGGTTACGCCTCCCACGGTGTCGGTGAACCGCGCATCCCTGGTCGTCAGGTCCTCGATGACGATGGTGAACCGCTTGGTCCGAGGATCGCAGTCGAGCGCCACGACCGCGGGCGCCTCGATGTCGAGCCCCGGTGACACGTCTCGGTAGAAGCCGAGCTCACTGCGCCCCAGGTTGCTGAGATTGGTGAAGATCCTCGTCACCGTCTTGGTCGGGGCGATCTTCACGAACACCGACCCCGGCACGTCGGAGCCAGGGGAGTCGAGCAAGAGCCGTGCCCGGTCGGTGGTCCCCGAGGTGACGTCAACCGGTTTGACCCCGGTCACCTCGACGCCCAGCAGCCGACTCAGGTAGTCACGGTCGACGCCCTCGATGGTGCGGGGCACGGCCGAGCGGTGGTCGAACCGATCGGCAACCACCCGGACCGCCTCCAGGCCCATGTGGGCGACCGAGGCCAGCAGGGACTGACGACGTCCGGACGGGGCCGGACGCAGCCCCGAGGTCACGTCCACCGACTTCGTCGCCGGGTTGTAGGTCTCATGGTCCTCCGCTCCCCCGACCGGGTGCAGCCGGGTGGTCAGTGATTGGACCGGACATCGCCGGGCAGGCCGCACGTCGTCGGAGGTGCCGATCCGTGCAAGCGGTCGGCGGCCCAAGCCAGGATGCGGGGCACCGCTTGGAAGGTGACCTGGTCATGACCAGCTCCGGGGTAATGGACGTAGTCGACGACGTCGCCAGCCGGGCACGCCATCCGGGACACGAATGCGTCGGTGAGTGGTGACGGCACCTGGTTGTCGCCGGTTCCCTGGACGATGAGCATCGGCGCGGCCGTCCTCAGCTGTCCGGGGTCGTTGGCGTGCGCGTGGGCCACGAGCGCAGGATTGGTGGACGCATCGGGTTGGAATTCGTTTCGTGATGCCTGGCCCGAGAGCACGGCCACCAGTCCGTTGTCACAGTGCCGGGTCACGATCCGCTGGGCGAGGACAACGCCCGTCGGGGTGAAGACGGCGGAGGGCGGGAGGTCGGGATAGGTCTGTGACCACGTCCAACCGATGAGGGTGAAGTAGGCCAGGTCGTCCGGGAGAGTGAGCGACCCGATGACCGCCACGATGGTGGACAGACCGGTGGCCGGGGCCGCGGCGACGACGCCGATCACACGGAGGGATGGCGCATACGACGGGGCCAGTTCGCCGGCGAAGAGGGCGGCCTGGCCACCCTGTGAATGGCCGTAGATGAGGGTGGTGGTGCTGACGGACAGGCCGGGCAGCTGCCGGGCGGCCACGGCGGCGTCGAGGGTTCCGTAGCCTTCGCTCGTCCCCACCAGGTAGGGATGGATGCCCGCCGCCGCGCCGAGGCCCTGGTAGTCGGTGGCGGCGACCAACCATCCCGCCTGCAGGTACCGGCCGATGTCCGGTGTCGGGTACGGGCCCTCGCCTTCCATGCGGTCGAACAGGGATGGTGCGCACTGGACCGCGGCACCGGTGGTCCCGTGTGCCCAGGCCAACACCGGATACCCGCCGGCCGGTGCCGGTCGGGCCGGCACGGCCACGTACCCCGAGACGGCGATGTCGGCCCCCGTGATGGTGCGTGAGTGATAGAGGATCCGCCACAGCGCGGCGTCGGCGGGAATGCCACCCGCTCCCTGCACGAGCTGGTCGCGGATCAACGTCCCCGGTGGGGCAGGTGGGAGCGGGTCGGGTGGCGCGTAGAAGGTGGTGGGGCCGGCCGCGGTGGCCGACGCCGGTACGGCGCCGACCCCGTGGTGAACCTGGCCTCCGGTGACTGCCGCGGAGCCACAACCGGCCAGCATCAGGCCCACGACGAGGATCAGGACGGTGGTGGCGGCGTTCCCCGGTGCACCGGGAGTCGGTGCACCGCCCCTCACGCCGGCGTCCGAGTCGACGAGGAGCGAGTGTTGGCGCTCAGGAACCGACCTGTCCCAGGAACGGGACCAGATGGTCGAAGAAGTCGTTGTTGGGATACGCACCGGCCGGGTCGTTGTGGGCGTAGGTGGTCTGGCGATTGACCAGTGTCAGGTTTCCCGCCGGGATGTGTGACTGTTGGGCCAGGAGCGCGGCGGCGTCGAGGACGCCCTGTCCACCCAGCGCGGCCCCGAAGGCGTAGATCCGGAGATTCTGTGGGAGCTGGTGACCCATGGTGGCGTTCACGTCGAGCACGCCCTGCGCCGGGTTGGCGTTGCCGTTGGCCACTGCTCCCGTGTCGTCGGTCAGGCGTTGGGGGAAGTACCACTCGGTGCCGTCGACGCTCTGGTAGCCGGCCCCTGAGAACATGGTGGCGAACCGCGTGATCGGGGTCAGCGCACCGGTCCCGTCCCAGCCGTGGACCAGGCCGGTGGCTGTCAGGCCGGTGCCGAGGTGGGCCTGCGCCGCGATCAGGCTCGCCGGTGACGTCCCCACGTTGAGGGCGTAGCCGTACTGGCCGACATTGCTCACCCGCACCGGGGGCACGATGGAGGCAGGGAGCAGGCCCGAGGTCTGGCCCAGCGACGGTGAGTTGGGATCGAGGAGCGCGCCCGCCGACCCGGAGGCGTTGAACACCCCGGCGTAGGGCGCGGTGATCCCCCCGAAGGAGAGCCACGGGGAGGCGGCGGTGGCGTCGAGCGCCTGCACTTCCTGGGTGGCTTGCGCGGACGTCACCGGGACCGAATCGCTGCCGCCGTCGATGTACACCAGCCCGGCCAGATCCTTCGCCCCCGCCTGACCGTTGAAGTCCCAGGTGGCGTAGGCGGTGACCACCGATCCTCCCAACGAATGCCCACCCAGCACGACCTTGCCCCCGAGCTTCCGCGCCGACCCGATGACCTGGTGCAGGTCCTGGACGGCCACATTCATGCCCCACTGCTTGGCGAAGGCGACCGTGGCGTCCGGGATGATCCGGAAGTGGGGGTGCACGCTCGGATCCTTGATGTAGCCGAGGTAGTAGTTGAACAGCTGGGTGGACGTCGCCTTCCCGTTCTTGAACTGGTCGAGTTGCGACTGGTCCTCAAGCAGGTTCTCGCGCCGCTCAACCGACCACACCTGCCACCCCGGGGCCCGGGACACGATCCATTTGGCCAGGGGCACGAAATAGGCGCTCCCGGCCGAGGTGCCCGGCTCGAGGACGAGGACGTTCTTGGCGGCGCCCGATCCGACCTTCAGCACACCGACCTTGTCGTACTGGGGCGGAGTGCCAGGTGAATTGAACCCTTGCATCCACACCACGCCCGCCGGTGCCGCAGAAGTGGTGGCGGCCGGAGTCGAGGAGCTGCAGCCCGAGGCGAGGGCGGCCGCGCCGGCCGTCGCCGTAGCCAACAGAAGCGACCGTCGCAGCGCCCTGGGCAGCTTCGCCACGTTGCAGTCCCCCTTCGTCCCCCCGGAGAAGAAAGGTAACACCATGGCCGGGTTGGCGAAGGTGGCGCTCGGGCCCGTCTACCGGGCCTGTTCGGATCGGCCGGCTTCGACGAACGGCCCGTCGCACAGGTCGGCCAGGACGGCCCGGTGCAGCAGCCAGAGCCCGGCCGGGCGGTGGGGCCCGCGGTCCCCGGCGATCCACTCGTGGCCCCACTCGGCGTCGTCGGCGGATTCGTCCATGCCCCCGGCCGGGACCGTCACCGCAAACGTGGAGCCGTCGGGCCGGAGAATGGTGGAGCGCCGCTCGCCCTCCACCCACTCGCTGCTGACGATGGTCGGCCGCTCAGCGTCCGACCGGGTGACCGGCCCGCTCCGGATCGTCAACGTGCCGGAGCGGCAGCGACGGCGCGGCCGAGGACGTCCTCCGGGAGGTCGACGGCAGCCGGGATGGCGGAATGTCATCGAGGTGAGGTGCGGATTGTCAACGGCGTCGTCCTGCCCATGGGATCGTCGGTGATACGGCTGATCCAAGCATTTCACCTTCGTTCCCGCAACTCGGGGACCACCCGCCCGCGTCGGTGCTGCCTGCTGCAGGTGCCCGCCGGGCCTTGTAGGGTGCGTTCATGGCCGATCAGGCGGTGTTCTCCGATCTCGCAATGGAGTACATGCCCGCTCTGTACACCGCGGCGTTGCGGATGACCCGCAATGCCGCGGACGCCGAGGACCTGGTGCAGGAGACGTATCTCAAGGCCTACCGGGCCTTTGCCAGCTTCGAGTCGGGCACCAACCTCAAGGCGTGGCTCTACCGGATCCTCACCAACACCTACATCAACACCTACCGGGCCAAGAAGCGCCGACCCGAGATCGCCGACGTCGAGGACGTCGAGGATCTCTATCTGTACCGGCATCTTTCCGGCGACCAGGCCCCGGGCATGGGGCGCAGCGCAGAGGACGAGGCCCTCGAGCGCTTCACCGACACCGATGTGAAGGCGGCCATCGAGGCCTTGCCGGATACGTTCCGGATGGCAGTGCTGCTGGCCGACGTCGAAGGCTTCTCGTACAAGGAGATCGCCGAGATCACCGAGGTGCCCATCGGAACGGTGATGAGTCGGATCCATCGCGGAAGAAAAGCGCTGCAGAAGGCGTTGGTCGATCGTGGAAGGACACGGGGCCTCGTCGGGGCGACCGACGAGGCCAGGTAGGGAGCGCCAGCAGTGGGAGAGCGGGAAGCACCGGACAACCCGGCAGATGCATCGGGGAAGGATGTAGAGCCCATGGCGGGGTTCGTGGGCTGCGACGAGACCATCGAACGTCTCTACGTCTACCTCGACGGCGAGCTCACCGAGCAACGACGTATCGAGATCACCAGGCATCTCGACATGTGCGGGCCGTGCGTCGGGGCCTACGGATTCGAGTCGGAACTGCGGAGGGTCATCGCCAACCGTTGCAAGGACCATGTGCCCGAGTCCCTGATCGCCAGGATCGCCGAAGCGCTTCGCAACGAGCACAGCCGCCAGAGCAACTGAGCCGATGGGCCTCGGGGACGGCCGCCACCACGTCGGCCCGTGCGATCCACCAGCCGGCGCACCCCGAGCACGGGCGAACGCCGCCCGGGCACGCGGTTCCCTACACTGATCCCCGTGAGCGATTCGGCGAACCCGACAGACGGCGCTGGGGCGGTGGCCTGGGACACCGCGGAACGCGTGGCCGGCTGGGTGGGGAACCGGAGCCGGCTACCCGCCCCCTACCGGCCGGACCTCCTGCAGCAGGACTTCGAGGAGCTGACAGCCCAGGCCGAGGAGCTGGTGGCCGAGTCGACCGGGCTCCGCTCGGCCTCAGGACCGGCCCGGGCCAGTGTCACGGACCGCGCCGGGTGGGTCCACGCCAATGTCTCCAGCTTCCAGCGTCTGGTGGGCCCTCATCTGGACAAGCTGGACCCCGCTCGCATCGTCGCCACCAATCCGATCACCGAGCGCCTGGCGGGGCCGCTGGCCGCCGCCGGCCGGGCCGTCACCGGTTCGCAGATGGGCCTGATCCTCGGCTGGCTCTCGACCCGGGTGCTCGGCCAGTACGACCTGCTCCTCACCGAAGAGGCCGTCGAGGACCAGGACCTGGTGTACTTCGTCGGGCCGAACGTGGTGGCGCTCGAGCAGCTCCACAACTTCGAGCCCCGGGAGTTCCGCCTGTGGCTGGCCCTCCACGAAGTCACCCACCGTTGCCAGTTCACCGCCATCCCGTGGATGCGCGACTACTTCGTCTCCTTGGTCGAAGAGGGCATCGGCTCCCTCGAACCCGATCCCGCCCGTTTTGCCGAGGCGTTGCGCCGGATGACCGACGAGATCCGGGCCGGGCGGAATCCCCTGCGGGACAACGGCGCACTGGGTCTGGTGGCCACCCCCGAGCAGCTCGAAGGGCTGCATCGGATCCAGGCCTTGATGAGCCTGCTCGAAGGGCACGGCGATGTCACCATGGACCGGGCCGGCGCGGCCGCCATTCCCAGCGCGGCCAGGTTCAGCGAGGTGCTGCGACAACGCCGGAAGCAGACCAAGGGACCGGCCCGCCTGCTGCAGCAGTTGATCGGCATCGAGGCCAAGCTGCGCCAGTACGAGGAGGGCGAGCGGTTCATCGCCGCCGTCGAGGACTCGGGCGGGACCGAGCTGCTCGACCGGGTTTGGCGGGGGCCGGAATGGCTTCCCTCGCTGATCGAGATCCGGGATCCGTCAGCGTGGATCTCACGTGTCGGAACCACACCCGCCCTCTCCGGCTGATCGCCGGGCCGGCCGATCGGCCGATCACGCGACGGCGGCCCTGCTCGGGCGCTGCACCTTCCCCGAGCGGGGGTCGGCCCTGGTCTGCGGGGTCTCCGGGGGTGCCGACTCCCTGGCCCTGCTGGTCCTGGCCACGCACTCGGGCTGCCTGGTCACCGCCGTGCACGTCGACCACGGGCTCCGACCCGGCTCCTCCGGCGAGGCCGAGGTGGTGGCCGACGCCGCCCGCCGGTTCGGTGCCTCGTTCCGGTCGGAGCAGGTGGTGGTGGGAGACGGCCCCAATCTCGAGGCCCGGGCCCGACAGGCCCGCCGGGAGGTGCTCGGACCGGACGCCGCCACCGGGCACACCGCCGACGATCAGGCAGAGACGGTCCTGGGCAACCTGCTGCGCGGCTCGGGGGTCAGCGGGCTGGCCGGCATGCGGGCCGGGCCGCGCCATCCCCTCCTCGGCCTCCGGCGGGCGGAGACAGTGGCGCTCTGCCAGGCCGTGGGCCTGACCCCGGTCCGCGACCCCTCCAACGACGATCCACGCTTCGTACGCAATCGCATCCGCCACGAGTTGCTGCCACTGTGCTCGGACGTCGCCGGGCGCGATGTCGTGCCCGTCCTGGCCCGGACGGCCGGCGTGCTGGCCGGAGATGCCGAGCTCCTCGAGGCCGTGGCCTCGCTGGTGGACCCCGAGGATGCGGCCGCCCTGGCCGAGGCCCCGCCGGCCCTGGGCCGCAGGAGTGTGCGCGCCTGGCTGACCGGGGGTGGCGCCTATCCACCGCCGCTCGCCGCAGTGGAGCGCGTCCTCGAGGTGGCGCGCCGGCAACGTCGGGGCGCCGAGGTGCCGGGGGGTCGGCGGGTGGCCCGGACCCGTGGCCGGCTCTCGATCACCCCCGAGGTGCCGGCGGCCGAATCTGCGGTGGATGGCGCTCCGGTACAGTCGCGCCGTGACCGCCATTGAGGACGAGTGGCCCGCCGGTCCCGATCACCTCGTGCACGGTCCCGGTATCGGTCGGGTGATCGTGTCCGAAGAAGCCCTCCAGGCCCGGATCATCGAGCTCGGCCTGCGGATCAGCGCCGACTATGCGGGGCGCCCGCCCCTGCTGGTCGGCGTGCTCAAGGGGGCGTTCATGTTCATGAGCGATCTGTCGCGGGCCATCTCGCTCCCCGTCGAGGTGGACTTCATGGCCGTGTCCTCCTACGGCAGCGCCACCCGCACGTCGGGGGTCGTGCGCATCGTGAAGGACCTCGACGTCGATCTGGCCAACCGCCACGTCCTGGTGGTCGAGGACATCGTCGACAGCGGGCTCACCCTCAACTACCTCCAGCGCTACCTGCTGGCCCGGAGCCCGGCCAGTCTCGAGGTGTGCGCCCTGCTGGTCAAGGACGGCCAGCAGCGCACCGAGATCGATCTGCGCTACGTCGGTTTTCACATTCCGGCTGAATTCGTGGTGGGATATGGCCTTGATGTCGACGAGCGCCTGCGCAACCTCAAGGCCATCCACGCCTACGCCGGCGAGTCCTCGTAGCGCTGCGCTGCCCCGGTGAGCGTCGACACCGCCCGCGTCGAGCGGGCCGTCATCGAGTTGCTGACCGCGCTGGGCGAGGATCCCCACCGGGACGGGCTGGTCAAGACCCCGGGCCGGGTGGCGCGCATGTACGAGGAGGTCCTGGCCGGGTTGGGCGAGGACCCCGTCGACCACCTCGAGGTGACCTTCGCCGCCGAGCATGACGAGATGGTCATGGTGCGGAACATCCCCTTCGCCTCGCTGTGTGAGCACCACCTGGTGCCGTTCATCGGACGGGCGCATGTGGCCTACATTCCGGGGGATGACGGCCGCATCACCGGGCTGTCCAAGCTGGCCCGCCTGGTGGACGGCTACGCCAAGCGGCTCCAGGTGCAGGAGCGCATGACCACCCAGATCGCCGACGCCATCGAGGCGGCACTGGCCCCGAGAGGCGTGCTCGTGGTGGTGGACGCCGAGCACCTCTGCATGTCGATGCGTGGGGTCAAGAAGTCGGGCACCTCGACGGTCACCTCGGCGGTCCGGGGCCTGTTCAGGAGTGATGCGGCCACCCGGATGGAGGCCATGCAGTTCGTCCACGGCAGCTGATCGATCCCCAATTGGGGGCGCGGGCCCCGTTGGGGCTGGTTTACTCTGTGGGTCCATGCCCAGTTCGTTCGACGAGGAGCGCCCACTGGTGATGGGCATCCTCAATGTCACTCCCGACTCCTTCTCGGACGGTGGGGAGTGGTTCGAAAGTGAACGGGCCATCATGAGAGCGCATGAGATGATCGCCGAGGGGGCCGACGTCGTCGATGTGGGCGGCGAGTCCACCAGGCCCGGGGCCGAGCCGGTGCCCGCCGACGAGGAGCTGCGGCGGGTGGTCCCTGTGGTCGAAGCCCTGGCCGGGTCGGTGCGGGTGTCGGTCGACACCACCAAGGAGGCGGTGGCCGAGGCGGCGGTGCACGCCGGCGCCTCGCTGATCAACGACGTGTCCGCCACGCTGTGGCCGGCGGCGGCCCGGCTTGGCGTGGGGTGGGTGGCCATGCACCGGAAGGGGACGGCGGCGACGATGCAGCGCGACCCGCACTACGACGACGTGGCCCGGGAGGTCGCCGCCATGCTGGTCGACCGGGCGGGCCGGGCCGCCGCCGCCGGGGTGGCCGAGGTCTGGATCGATCCGGGCATCGGGTTCGGCAAGACCGTCGACCACAACCTCCGACTCCTCGGTTCCCTGGGCGACCTGGTCGCCACCGGCTACCCGGTCATGGTGGGCACCAGCCGCAAGAGCTTCCTCGGGACGCTGGCCCGGACAGTGGATGGCTTGCCGGCCCCGGTGGACGAGCGGCTGGCGGCGTCGTTGGCCACCGCCACCTGGGCCATGCAGCAGGGTGTGCAGATGGTCCGGGTCCATGACGTGGCCGCCACGGTGCAGGCTGCCGTGCTGGTGGGCCGGCCGCAGGAGCGTTCGAGTCGTTCGGAGGTCGGAGCGTGAAGGGGAAATGGGCCGCGGGGATTCCACCTCGCAACTTCACCTGGGTGATCAGGGATCGCCTGGCGGTGAGCGAGCGCCCAGGGGGGTTCGCCCCCAATCACCGGAAGGTGCGCCGCCAGGAGGAGATCATCTGGCTGCAGGTCCAGGGGTTCAACCGGGTCTTCTCCCTCCTGCCGGCGTCCCACAACCTGCAGGCGTACCAGGAGAGGTCGATGGCCAGCGAGCACTTCCCGCTGCCGCCGTCGGGCGACGCACGGGGCGTGCTGGCCGACCTGTACCGCGAGCTGCACAAACGCCTGGCCGGCGGGGAGCGGGTCCTGCTCCACCAAGAGGAGCTGGGCGACCGGGTCACCGGGGTGGTGGCCGGGTACCTCCTGTGGTCGGACCGACTGCCGAGCGGGCCCCAGGCCATCACCGTCCTCGAGCACATGACCGGCCATCCCATGGGACCGAGCGGGCGCGAGCTGGTGGCCTTCGCCGGCCAGCTGTCCCAGGGCTCGGTCCACCCGGGTGCGGGTGAGGACGCACCCCGGGGCGGGTGACGGACCCGTCGGGTTCGTCACCCATGGCTGAGATGGCGGAGGGCGGAATCGGCGGTGACGGCGGCGACCGGATCCAACTCCGGGGCCTCCGGGTGCTCGGGACCCACGGGGTCCTGCCGGAGGAGAAGGGCCGGGCCCAGCCCTTCGAAGTGGACCTCGACCTGACGGTGGACCTGGCGGCCGCGGTCGGCAGCGACCGGTTGGCCGACACGGTGGACTACGCCCGGGTGGCGCACACCACGGTAGAGATCGTTGCGGGGGGCCCGTCCTACGAGCTGCTCGAGGCACTGGCCGGCGCCATCGCCCGCGCCGCGCTGGCCAGCGACGACCGGATCGCCGCCGTCTCCGTCGGCCTCCGCAAGCTGCAACCGCCGTTGGCCGTGGACATCGCCACGGTCGGGGTCCAGATCACCCGCCGCCGGTGACGTCGCCGCTCGCCGAGCCCCCCACTGTCCGGGCCTTCCTGGGGCTCGGCTCCAACCTGGGTGATCGCTGGGCCCACCTGCGCCGGGCCGTCGACCAGCTGAGGGCGGGCAGCCGAGCGCCGGTGACCGCGGTGTCGCGGGTCTACGAGACCAAGCCGATGGGCGGCCCGGACGAGCAGGGCCCGTACCTCAATCTGGTGGTGGAGCTGGCCGTGGCTCCGGGGGCCGACCCCTACGGGCTGCTCGAGGAGTGCCGGCGCCTGGAGGCGGCGGCTGGCCGGGTGCGGGCCGCCCGCTGGGGCCCTCGGACCCTCGATGCCGATCTTCTGTGGATCGACGGGGTGGTCATGGACGACCCCGAACTGACCGTGCCCCATCCCCGGTGGCGCCAGCGCCGGTTCGTCCTCGCTCCCCTGGCCGAGCTGGCGCCGGACCTCGTCGGCCAGGCCGCCCTCGATGCCTCTGGTGGCGAGGTCGCCGTCGTGGGTACACTGTGACCTGATCCGCCAAGATTCTCTGACGCGAACGGCACCCGCTGGGGCTGGAACGTCGAAAGGGGTCTCGTGACCACATTCCGTGTAATCGGACCGGGCCGGGCCGGCCGGTCGCTGATGGCAGCGCTCGACGCTGTGGGGGGCTACGAATCGAGGGACGCGCTCGGGCGTGGCGCTTCACTCGTGGACGCCGCCGCCGATGTCGAACTGCTGGTCATCGCCACCCCGGACGACGAGGTCCGCCGGGTCGCCACCCAGGTGCGTCCGGTCGCCAGCACGGTGGTCATCCACCTGTCGGGCTCTCTGGGCCTCGACGTGCTCGAGCCCCACGCCCGACGCGGCTCCCTTCACCCGCTCACGCCGCTGCCGACGTCCGCCGTCGGCCGCGAGCGCCTTCGCTCGGGGATCACCTTCGCCGTCTCCGGCGATCGGATGACCCACGACGTGGTCGCCGCCCTCGGAGGGCGCGCCGTGGACGTCGACGACCACGCCAGGACCACCTATCACGCCGCCGCCTCCATCGCCGCCAACCACCTGGTGGCGCTCATCGGACAGGTGGAGCGGGTGGCCGCCACCATCGGCCTGCCCCTCGACACCTTTGCCGGTCTCATCCGCGCCGCCACCGACGACGCCCTGGCTCTCGGTCCGCGCCAGGCGCTGACCGGACCGGCGCGCCGCGGCGACTGGGACACGGTCGAGGGTCACCGGACGAATCTGGCCGCCATGGCCGGACACCGGACGGAGCTGGCCGCCTACGACGCCATGGTGGGCCTGGCCCGCAGGCTCTCGATGGACACCGCGGTGGTGGACGGATCCGCCGTTGCGGGGCCGACCACGGAGCCGCCGGCTGTCGACGGGCTGCGAGGAGCTCCTCCCGGTTCGCGGGACGGGACGGCGACGGAGCAGGTGGCGTGAGCACCGCCGTGGTGGTGTCGTCACCCACCGTCGAAGTGTCGCCGCCAAGCATCGCCCTGGCGTCGCCGCCAGGATCGGCCGTGTCGGTGATCGAGACCCTCGCCGGGTACTCGCAGGCCCTCGATGCCGTTCGCCGGTCGGGTCGGACCGTGGGAGTGGTCCCGACCATGGGCGCGCTGCACGACGGTCATCGCTCGCTCATCCAGCGGGCCGCGGAGGAGTGCGATGTGGTGGCGGTGTCCATCTTCGTCAATCCCACCCAGTTCGGCGACGCTGCCGATCTGGCCAAGTATCCGCGGACCTGGACGTCCGACCTCGACGCGGTGGCGTCGGGGGGCGGACACCTCGTCTTCGCCCCCACGGTGGGCGAGATGTACCCGGACGGCACGGGAGGCGTTATGACCACCGTGTCGGTGCCCGCCCTCGGTGGCCGCTGGGAGGGTGCCTCCCGGCTCGGCCACTTCGACGGGGTGGCGACCGTGGTGAGCAAGCTCCTGGCCGCCGCCGGTCGATGCCGGGCCTACTTCGGGGAGAAGGACTTCCAGCAGCTGGCGCTGGTGCGTCGGGTGGTCCGGGACCTCTCGCTGCCCGCCGAGGTGGTCGGGTGCGACACCGTGCGCGACGCCGACGGCCTGGCCCTGTCCAGCAGGAACGCCCGGCTCTCGGCGGAGCAACGGCGGGCGGCGCTGGTCCTGTCCCGTGCCCTCCGCCAGGGTGGCGCCCTGGTGGCGTGCGGCGTGGAGAGCCCGACGGAGGTGGAGGCGACCATGGAGCGGGTCGTGGCGAGCGAGCCGGCGGTGGGCCTCGACTATGCCGCCGTCGTGCACGCTGACGACCTCGAGCCGGCCCGCTCCTGTCGCTCCGCCCGCCCGCTCCGCCTGCTCATCGCGGCCACGGTGGGCCCTGTCCGGCTGATCGACAACCTCGATCCCCACCGGGCCCACTGACCCGGCGTGGTTGACTCCGGTGTGGCTCCGGCCCCGCTCGACGTCCTGGTCCTGGGGAGCGGAGTCGCCGGCCTGTCGGCTGCCGTCCGGTTGGCCGCCCCGCTTTCCTCTACCGGTCGCGGAGCCGCCGGTCTGCGTGTCGGTGTCCTGACCAAGGCCGAGCTGTCCCAGTCGGCGACGCGGTGGGCCCAGGGTGGGGTGGCGGCGGTTCTCGGCGGCGACGAGGACTCGACCGATCTCCACCTGGCCGACACCCTGGCCGCCGGAGCCGGCCTGTGCGACTCCGATGCGGTGCGGACCCTGGTCGACGAGGGCCCGTCCCGGGTCCGCGAGCTGATCGCCATGGGTGCGGTCTTCGACCGCCGGCCTGGCGGGGCGCTGGATCTGGCTCGCGAGGGCGGCCACTCCACGGCGCGGGTGGTCCACGCCGGGGGCGCCGCCACCGGGGCCGAGGTCGAGCGGGCCCTGGTCGACGCCACCCGGGCCAGCGCCGCCGCCGTCCTCGAGGAGTGGTTCGCCCTTGATCTGCTGGTGGAGGGGGGACGCTGCGCCGGCGTGCGCGCGCTGAGCGCCGAGGGTCGGGTGGTCGAGGTGCGGGCCGAGGAGACGGTGTTGGCCACGGGCGGAGCCGGGCAGCTGTTCGCGGTGACCACCAACCCGGCCGAGGCTACGGCCGACGGCCTGGCCATGGCCCTGCGAGCCGGCGTGCCGGTGGCCGACGTGGAGTTCATGCAGTTCCACCCGACCGCCCTCCATCATCCGGCCATGCCCCGGCCGCTGCTCTCCGAGGCCCTGCGGGGGCACGGTGCCCTGCTGCGCGACGCCCACGGGGAGCGCTTCGTGGACGAGCTGGCGCCGCGGGACGTGGTCAGCCGGGCCATGGCCGAGCGGATGCGGCTGCAGGGCGTCGAGAGCCTGTGGCTCGACGCCACCGCCCTGGCCTCGTTCGACGCCCGGTTTCCCACCATCGCCGCCTCGCTCCACGCCATCGGTCTGGACCCGTCGCGTGACTGGCTGCCCATCGCCCCCGCCGCCCACTACCTGTCCGGCGGCGTCCTCACCGACCTGTCCGGGGCCACCGCCCTCGGCGGCCTGTGGGCCGCGGGCGAGGTGGCCTGCACCGGGGTGCACGGTGCCAATCGATTGGCTTCCAATTCGTTGTTGGAGGGCATGGTGTTCGGGGCCCGGCTGGCCGAATCGATCATGGCCGGTTCGAAGGGACCGGTTCCGACCGGGGCCATGCGCGCCTTCCTGGCCGGGGACCGGGAACGGGTCGATCCGGCAATGGCCGCGCCCTGGGCCACAGCCGCGACGTCGAGGGCGACGCCGGGCCCCGTGGCGCAGGACCCGGTCTCGGATGTGATCAAGACCCGAGACGAGCTGCAGCGGTGCATGATCGAGGGCGCCGGCGTCGTCCGGAGCGCCGAGTCGCTGGCCGGGGCGGGAGAGGTGGTGGATGCCATCGGGGCCGCCATCGGTACGGGGACGCCGGCTGATCGGGCCCAGGGCGAGCTGGTCAACCTGGTCACCGCGGCGCGGAGCCTCCTCCGATCGGCCACCGTGCGCTGCGAGACACGGGGAGCGCATGCCCGCAGCGACCACCCGGAGGCCTCGGACTTCTGGCGCCGGCGCATCGTCCACACCGGGGACGGCGTCGCCGTACTGCGCGGACTCCCGGTCTCGGAGCAGACCCCAGGGTCGGGGCCTGTCACCGGGACGTCCGGCCCTTGACGGCGCCCGGCGAATCGCGGGCCCTGGTGGGGACGGCACGCCCCTCCGAGCCGCCGAGGGCCGCGGTGGTGGACGCTGTGGCCCGCGCCATCGCCGAGGACCTCACTCCTCTCGGAGACCTGACCGCGGCCCTGGTACCGGCCCAGGCGGTGGCGTCCGTCCGCATCGCCAGCCGGGCCCACGGGATCATCGCCGGCCGGGCCTGCGCCCTCGAGACGTTCGTGCAGATCGACCCCACGCTGCGGGCGGAGTGGCGGGTGGAGGACGGGGACCCGGTGCAACCCGGGGACGTGCTGGCGGTGGTGACTGGGTCGCTCCGGTCCATCCTCACCGCCGAGCGGACCGCGCTCAACTTCCTCGGTCACCTCTCGGGGATCGCCACCCTCACCCGCAGGTACGTCGATGCCGTCGCCGCCGCCAGCCCCGCCACCCGGGTGCTGGACACCCGCAAGACCACACCGGGCCTGCGCTCGCTCGAGAAGGCCGCAGTCCGCGCCGGGGGCGGCCACAACCACCGGGGCGGACTCTCCGACGCCGTGCTGGTCAAGGACAACCACCTCGGTGGCGTCTCCATCGCCGAGGCGGTGGCCAGGGCCAGGCAACTGTGGCCGGGCCGGATGGTTGAAGTGGAGTGCGACCGGGCCGAGCAGGCCGCCGAGGCCGTGACGGCGGGGGCCTCGGTGGTGATGCTCGACAACATGGGGCCCGAGCAGGTGGCGGTGTGCGCGGCCCAGGTGCACGCGGCCGGTACCGGGGCGCTGGTCGAGGTGTCGGGTGGGGTGAGCATCGAGAGCGCCCACCTGCTGGCGGCGGCCGGCGCCGACTGGGTGTCGGTGGGGGCCCTCACCCACTCGGCGCCCGTGCTCGATCTGGGATTCGATCTGCCGACGGACGTCGGCCGGGGAGGCTGACCATGCTCCTCGCCATCGATGTCGGCAACACCGAGACGGTCGTCGGGCTGTTCGCCGATGATCTCAGCGCACCCCTCGGCGACACCGGGCCGCGTGACGGCAACGAGCCCACCGGCCTGGCCCATCACTGGCGGCTGTCCACCGTGGCCGAGCGGACCGCCGACGAGCACGCCCTCCTGCTCACCCAACTGCTCGACCTCGACGGACTGGACATCGACCACTCCGTCTCGGGCATCGCCGTGACCTCATCGGTCCCGCTGGTGACGGCCAACCTGCGCCAGATGGTGGCGCGCTGGTTCAACGTTCCCGCCGTGGTCCTCGAGCCCGGCGTGAAGAGCGGGATGCCCATCCTCTACGACAACCCGAAGGAGGTCGGGGCCGACCGGATCGCCAACGCAGTGGGCGCCCACGATCTGTTCGGCGGGCCGTGCGTCGTGGTCGACCTGGGCACCGCCACCACCTTCGATGCGATCTCGGCCGCCGGCGAATACCTCGGCGGGGCCATCACCCCGGGCGTGGCCATCAGTCTGGACGCCCTGTTCGCCCACGCCGCCGCACTCCGGCGAGTCGAGCTGGTGGAGCCCAGGAGCGTCATCGGCAAGTCGACCGTGGAGTCGATCCAGTCCGGTGCCCTCTACGGGTTCGCGGGCCAGGTCGACGGCTTGTGCCGGCGGTTCACGGCCGTCCTCGGCGAGTGCACCGTGGTGGCGACCGGGGGCCTGTCCGAGCTCATCTCGCCCTACTCCGAGGAGATCGAGTACGTGGAGCCCTGGCTCACCCTCCACGGCCTCCGCATCATCTTCGACCGGAACTCGCCCACCCTGCCACCTTCCAGGGGCGACTGAGGGTCGGGTCGAGGGTGGTCGAGGTCGCCGCTCCGTCACTCCACGTGGCGCTTAACCACTCCACGTGGTGCCCTATCGAATGCCGGAACCGACCGGGAAACGGCCCCAAAGGCCCCTAACATGCGCGTCATGGATCGCTCACATCTGTCGGCGATAACGGTGATGCGGGCCGGAATGACCGGCCTCATTGTGGAGGTGGCACACCCATGAAACTACCGATGCTCGCAACCAGGAAGGTCGTGACCGGCGTGGTGGCGCTCGGCGTGCTGACGCTCGGGATGGGCGGCGTCGCTGGGGCGGCCAGTGCGACTCCCAAGGCCGGGCGTCACTTCAACTGCGCCAATGCCACCAAGGCGCTGACCCGCATCCAGAAGACCGAGGCCGATATCGCCGCCGGGCTGCCGAAGCTGCACGCCGCCGAGGCCAAGGCGGCCAAGGCCGGCAACACGAAGCGGGCTGACCGCCTCTACAAGCGGATCGCCCGCTTCGAGAGCACGAAGTTCAAGGCCCGGTTGGCCAAGCGGGCGGCGAACATCGAGGCCAAATGTCAGGTGGCGGCACCGAGCACCACCAGTGGGCTGCCCGCCGGTTCGGTGGCCCAGGCCTGATCACCACCGGCCCATGGCAGGGCGGGGTTCAGCCGGTGGGCAGGTCGTCGACCAGCGAGTGGGCCAGGGTGCCCAGGCTGGCGGCCAACCTCGGTGGCGCCCCGGCCAGGGCCGCCGTGGCAGCCCGCTCGGCGTACTGCCGGGCCACCACCAACGAGCCCCCGATGCCGCCTGATTCAGCCACGATGGACCGCGCCTTGTCCCGCTCGGGCTGGCCCAGGGGCTGACCCAGCAGCGGACGCAGTTCGGGGCCGGCCACCGGGTCGACCAGGGTTAACAGCACGGGCAGGGTGTAGATCCCCTCCGCCAGATCCTGCCCGGCCGGCTTGCCGAGCTCCGCTTCGCTCCCCACGACGTCGAGGATGTCGTCGCGCACCTGGAAGACCATGCCGAAGGAGCGGCCGAAGGAGGTGAGGGCTTCCACCTGCTGGCGGGGCAGACCGCCGGTGAGGGCCCCGATCCGGCACGAGGTGGACATCAGCGACGCCGTCTTGCCGGCGATCGCCGTCGAGTAGTCATCCTGGCTCCGGTCGACCTGATAGGCGGCCTGCACCTCGGCCACCTGGCCCCGGCAGAGCTCACCGAGCGTGGCGGCCAAGAGCCCGGCGATCTCGGTGCCCAATCCGGCGGCGATCTCCGCCGATCGGGCCAGCAGGAAGTCGCCGGCGACGATGGCCACCAGGTTCCCGAACCGAGCATTCACACTCTCGACGTTCCGGCGGACGGTGGCCTCGTCCATGACGTCATCGTGGTAGAGCGAGGCCAGGTGGACGAGCTCGACGGCCACGGCGCCCAGGAGGTCCTCGCGGGTGGCCTCCCCGGTCCCGGCAGTGGCCGTGGCCAGGGCCAGGACCGGCCGCAGCCGCTTGCCGCCGGCAGCCAGCAGATGGGTGGTGACGTCGTCCAGGAAGCCGTCGCCGGTCACCACCGACTCGACGAGCAGGGGCTCGAGCCGCTTGAGCTGATCTTCGAGAGCGGGAAGCTCGAGGAGCTCTACAACGTTCACTTCCTACAGACGATAGGCGCGGATGCCGATGACTGAAAAAAGCCCCTGGAAATGGAGCCGTGGGGGTGCGTGACCCAGTGGCACCTGTAGACTTCGCTTCAGTTACTGACCGCGGATGGAGGCGGTGGAGTGTTCGAGAGATTTACAGACCGGGCTCGTCGAGTTCTTGTGCTCGCACAGGAGGAGGCGCGCCTGCTCAACCACAGCTTCATCGGCACTGAGCACATCCTCCTGGGCCTGATCCACGAGGGTGAGGGCGTCGCGGCCAAGGCGCTGGAGTCATTGGGCGTCTCGCTGGAGGCGGTGCGGGAGAAGGTCGAGGAGACCATCGGGCTCGCCGGCACCGCGCCGACCGGGTCCCCCCCCTTCACCCCCAGGGCCAAGAAGGTCCTCGAGCTCTCGCTGCGCGAAGCGCTGCAGCTGGGCCACAGCTACATCGGAACCGAGCACATGCTCCTTGGACTGGTCCGCGAGGGCGAGGGCGTGGCGGCCCAAGTACTACAGAGTCTGGGCGCCGACCTTCCGCGGGTCCGCCAGCAGGTCATCCAACTGCTGTCCGGCTATCAGGGCAAGGAGTCGGTGGGCGCCGGGGCGCCGGGCTCCCAGTCCTCGGACGCACCCACCGGTTCGCCGGTGCTCGATCAGTTCGGCCGGAACCTCACGGCACTGGCCCGGGATCACAAGCTCGATCCGGTCATCGGCCGTGAGAAGGAGATCGAGCGGGTCATGCAGGTGCTGTCGCGCCGCACCAAGAACAACCCGGTGCTCATCGGCGAGCCCGGCGTCGGCAAGACCGCCATCGTCGAGGGCCTGGCCCAGAGGATCGTGGCCGACGACGTCCCCGAGACGCTGACCGGCAAGCAGCTGTACACCCTCGACCTCGGCGCCCTGGTGGCGGGCAGCCGGTACCGCGGCGACTTCGAGGAGCGCCTGAAGAAGGTGCTGAAGGAGATCCGCACGCGCGGGGACATCGTCCTGTTCATCGATGAGCTCCACACCCTGGTGGGAGCAGGAGCCGCGGAGGGCGCCATCGACGCCGCCTCCATCCTCAAGCCGATGCTGGCTCGCGGCGAGTTGCAGACCATCGGGGCCACCACCATCGACGAGTACCGCAAGCACCTGGAGAAGGACGCCGCCCTCGAGCGGCGCTTCCAGCCCATCAAGGTGGAGCAGCCCAATGTGGCCCTCACCATCGAGATCCTCAAGGGCTTGCGCGACCGGTACGAGTCCCACCACGCCGTGACCATCACCGACCAGGCACTGGTGGCCGCGGCCAACCTGGCCGACCGCTATCTGGCCGACCGGTACCTGCCGGACAAGGCGATCGACCTGATCGACGAGGCCGGCAGCCGCTTGCGCATCCGCCGGATGACCACGCCTCCGGCCTACAAGAAGCTCGAAGAGGACATCACCCGCCTCCGCGCCGACAAGGAAGCGGCCATCGAGAAGCAGGCGTTCGACCAGGCGAAGAAGCTCGCCGAGCAGGAGAAGGACCGCCTCGACCGCAAAGAGGCCATGGAGGCCGAGTGGCGCGCCGAGGGCGTCGACCTGTTCGACGTGGTCGACGAAGAGGTCATCGCCGAGGTGTTGGCCAACTGGACGGGCATCCCCGTCTACCGGCTCACTGAGGAGGAGACGGCCAAGCTGCTCCGCATGGAGGACGAGCTGCACAAGCGGGTCATCGGACAGGAGCCCGCCATCGCCGCCCTGGCCCGGTCGATCCGTCGCACCCGTGCCGGTCTGAAGGACCCCAAGCGGCCCAGCGGGTCGTTCATCTTCCTGGGGCCGACCGGCGTCGGCAAGACGGAGCTGGCCAAGACACTGGCCGAGTTCCTCTTCGACGATGAGGACGCGTTGATCCAGCTCGACATGTCCGAGTACATGGAGAAGCACACCGTGAGCCGCCTGGTCGGCTCCCCTCCCGGCTATGTCGGTTACGAGGAGGGCGGGCAGCTGACCGAGGCGGTGCGCCGCAAGCCCTTCTCCGTGGTGCTCTTCGACGAGGTCGAGAAGGCCCACGCCGATGTGTTCAACACGCTGCTCCAGATCCTGGAGGATGGTCGCCTCACCGATGCCCAGGGCCGTTCGGTCGACTTCAAGAACACCGTGTTGATCATGACGTCCAACCTGGGCACCGCCGATCTCCGCAAGTCGTCGGTCGGGTTCGCCAAGACTTCGGAGGCCATCACCTACGAGCGGATGAAGGCCAAGGTCAACGAGGCGCTGAAGGCCCACTTCCGGCCCGAGTTCCTCAACCGCATCGACGAGGTCGTCGTCTTCCACGAGCTGTCCAAGGTCGAGGTGGTCGAGATCGTGGACCTCATGATCCAGCGGGTGTCCAACCAGCTCGAGCTCCAGGGCCTGAGCCTCGTGCTCACCCAACCCGCCAAGCAGCTGTTGGCCGACAAGGGTTACGACCCCCAGCTGGGGGCGCGGCCGCTGCGTCGGGCCATCCAGCAGATGATCGAGGACCCGCTGTCGGAACGCATCCTGTGGAAGGAGTTCCGGGTGGGGGAGACCATCATCGTGGATGTGGAGACGGTCACGTCCGAGGCCGCCGCGGCCTACGACGTCAAGGGGGCCCCGCCTCTGGTCCCCGGCGAGATGCAGCTGACCTTCACCGCCATCGACGGGATCGAGCCTCCTCCCGTGGAGCTGGCCGGCGCCGATTCCTCGGCGGACTGACCCGGCCGGGACTGACCCGGCGGAGTGAGTCGAGAGGGGTCGGTCGGTAAGGACCGGCTCGGAGGCTCACGCCTCGGGGTCACCAGCGCCAGCCGAACGGCGCCGGCGAGCGCCAGCCCGTGGCGTTGGTCCCTGGCCGGAGCGCCCGATGGCCCGGCGCACAGGAGGTCACCCGCTCCGGCACACCCAGTCCCTACCATCGGGGCCATGGCCAAGACGGCGAAGCGCCACCGCTGCATCGACTGCGGGTCGACCACGGCCCGGTGGGTGGGGCGCTGCCCCACGTGTGGCGAATGGAACACCCTGGTGGAGGAGTCCCAGCTCGGACCGCTGGTCCGGGCCGTGGACGCCCTCGACCTCTCGATGATGCCCGTCCCGCTGTCCTCGGTGGACGTGTCCGAGGCCGTCGCCGTGCCGACAGGGGTCGACGAGTTCGACCGCGTCCTCGCCGGGGGGCTGGTCCCCGGCTCGGTCACCCTCCTGGGCGGCGAACCGGGGATCGGCAAGTCGACTCTTCTCCTCCAGGTGCTGGCCGCCCGGGCGGCTGCCGGGCACCGGGTACTGCTGGTGTCGGCGGAGGAGTCGGCCCACCAGGTGCGCCTGCGGGCGGAACGGCTCGGCCCCATACCGCCCGGGCTGCTCATCCTCTCGGCCACGGACATCGGTGCGGTGATCACCGCCGTCGTCGAGTCCGAGCCCGACCTCGTCGTCATCGACTCCATCCAGGCCGTCGCCATCAGCCCGGCCGTCCCCGGGGAGCGGCGCGCCGCAGGAGTGCCGGGGAGCGTGACGCAGGTACGGGAGTGCGCCGACCAGCTGGTGGGCCTGGCCAAGTCCCGGCGGGTGGCGACCGTCCTGGTCGGGCACGTGACCAAGGACGGCGCCTTGGCCGGCCCTCGGACCCTCGAGCACATGGTGGACACCGTGCTGAGCTTCGAGGGCGATCGTCACCACGCCCTCCGCCTCCTGTCGGCGGTGAAGCACCGGTTCGGGCCCACGGGGGAGTTGGGGCTGTTCGAGATGGGAGACCTGGGCCTCAACCGGGTCGACGATCCCGGCCGGCTGCTGTTGGGCGACCGCCTGACGGGGGTCCCCGGGGGCGTCGTGCTCCCGGCGGTGCAGGGGCGGCGCACCCTGTTGGTGGAACTGCAGGCCCTGGTGACGCCCATGGGGCAGGCGCAGGCCAAGCGGTCGGTGGTGGGGCTCGACGGCGGCCGTCTCGTCATGACCCTCGCCGTCCTGGGCCGCCACGCCGGGCTGTTGTTGCCGTCGATGGATGTGTTCGCCTCGGTGGCCGGCGGGATCAGGGTCACCGAGCCGGCCGCCGATCTGGCGGTGGCGCTGGCCGTCGCCTCCTCGGCCGCCGGAAAGGCACTTCCTCCCAACCTGGCCGCCGTGGGGGAGGTCGGGCTGTCGGGCGAGATCCGCCAGGCCACCAACCTCCCCAGGCGTCTCGAGGAGGCAGCCCGGTTGGGGTTCGATCAAGTCGTGGTTCCGGCCTCGTCGCCGGAGGGACCGGGCGGGATCGAGCTCATCCGGGTGGGGACGGTGTCGGAGGCAATGACCCGGTTCGCGTGCCGTCCGTGAGGTCGGGCCGCGGCGATCGTCGATCCTGACGCCGCCGCCGTCCCCTCGGGGGACCGACCGGCCCGGGCCCTGGTGACGCGCCGACAGGTACCATTCCCCCTGTGATCGCCCGGCCGAGCTCGCCGCTCAGTGACGCGCTGGCCATGGCGGCGCCCGGCCGGCCCCTGCGCGACGGCCTCGACCGGATCCTCCGGGCCAATCGCGGCGCCCTGGTGGTGGTGGGAGACGGTCCCGGGGTCCTGTCCATCTGCTCGGGCGGATTCCTCCTCGACGCCGAATTCAGTCCCCAACGGCTCTCCGAGTTGGCCAAGATGGACGGGGCCATCATCCTGGCCGCCGATGCCTCGCGCATCGCCCGGGCCAACGTGCACCTCATGCCCAAGGCCACCATCCCCACCTCGGAGACGGGCACCCGGCACCGGACGGCCGAGCGGGTGGCCAGGATGATCGACGTGCCCGTCCTGTCGGTATCGGCGGCCATGTCGGTGATCGCCGTCTACCGCAACGATCTGAAGCACACGGTACAGCCCATCGGATGGCTGCACGATCGCACCGATCAGGCGCTGGCCACCATGCAGCGGTTCCGCACCCGGTTCGACGTGGCCCTGAGCGGCCTCTCCATCCTGGAGGTCGAGGACACCGTGTCGGTGGGCGACGTGGTCGGTGTGGTGCAGGCCGCCGAAATGGTCCTGCGCATCGGCGAGGAGGTGGAAGGCTACCTGGTCGAACTGGGTGAGGACGGACGACTGGTCGGCCTGCAGTCGGCGGAGCTGGTGGACGGGGTGGCCCGCGCCCTGCACCTGGTGGTTCGCGACTACTGCGGGCGGGCCCCGACCAAGAGCGCCCAGCGCCTGTCCCTGGCGAACCAGGTCGTGGACCAGCTGGCCCACCTGACCTCGGACGAGCTGCGCGACGCGGAACGGGTGGCGGAGGTACTTGGGCTCATCGGAACGTTCGACCACGCCGAGTCCGGAGTGGAGCCGAGGGGATATCGGCTGCTGTACAGGCTCCCTCGGTTCTCGGATGCCATCATCGAGCGGATCGTGGACAGGTTCATCAATCTCCAGCAGATCATGCGGGCATCGCTGAGCGAGTTGGAGCAGGTCGAGGGGGTCGGACAGGCTCGGGCCCACTCCGTGAAGGACGGACTGGCCCGCCTGGCCGAGGCGAGCATCATCGAGCGCTACCAGTAACCCGGCGCCGTGGCCGCAGGCACCTGCTGTCGCCTCGGGCACCCGGTGGGGCGACCCGGGCCGCGGGCCTGCGGTCGGGAGGGCGCGGCCACCGTGTACCATTGCGTGCTTCCCTACGCGGTCCCGACGAGCTCACCAGCCCGGGATCAGCACGCAACGCCAGGAGGAACGGTGTTCGACATCGGTGACAAGGTCGTCTATCCGCACCACGGTGCGGCGGTGGTCGAACGACGCGAGACCAAAGAGGCGTTCGGGAAGAAACAGGAGTACCTGGTGCTCCGACTGGCTTACGGAGACCTGACCCTGATGGTCCCGGCGGACAACACCGACGGTGTCGGTCTGCGAGAGGTGATCAACGACGAGGAGGTGGAAGAAGTCTTCGCCGTCCTCCGCAAGAAGGAAGCCCGGATGCCGACCAACTGGTCGCGCCGGTACAAGAACCACTCCGAGAAGTTGCGCTCGGGCGACATCTACCAGGTTGCCGAGGTCGTGCGGAACCTCTCCATCCGCGACAAGGACAAGGGTCTGTCGGCCGGAGAGAAACGGATGCTCCAGCGGGCCCGCCAGATTCTGGTGTCCGAGCTCACCTTTGCCCTGGGCGTGGACGAGGAGACGGCCGAGTTGCGCCTCAACGAGGCGCTGCCCTGAGCCGAACGGCACCTGTCTGGGCCATCGTGGTGGCGGGTGGGTCGGGCCGCCGCTTCGGGGGGCCCAAGCAGTTTCTCCAACTGGCCGGCCGGCCGGTGGCGGCCTGGTCGGTGGCCGCGGCCCGTTCGGTGGCCGACGGGGTGGTCCTGGTCGTCCCCCACGGCTGGCCCGATGGGGCGACGACGGTCGCGGATCCTCCGAACCCGACGCTGGGGGCGGACCGGGTCGTGGTCGGGGGGTCGACACGGGCGGATTCGGTGCGGGCCGGCCTGGCCGCCGTCCCCGAGGAGGCCGGGATCATCGTGGTCCATGACGCCGCCCGTCCCCTGGCCGGCGCCCCGATGTTCGCCGCCGTCGTCGACGCGGTGCGGGCCGACGGGATCGACGGTGCCATCCCGGTAATCGCCGTGGCCGACACCTTGAAACGGGTGTCGGGCGGGACCATCCGATCCACGGTCGACCGGGAGGGGCTGGTCACGGTGCAGACCCCCCAGGCGTTCGTGGCCGCCACGTTGCGGCGGGCCCACAGCACGGACGGGGAGGCGACCGACGACGCCGGACTGTTGGAGCGTCTGGGCGCTACGGTTCGCACCGTGGAAGGGGATCCCTGCAATCTGAAGGTCACCCGGCCCGGCGACCTCGAGATGGCCGAAGCCCTGATCGCCGCGTCGACCCGGTGAGCGAGGGTGCACCGGCCATGCGGATCGGCCAGGGCCTCGACGTCCACCGGTTCTCCGATCGACCCGGCCGCCCGCTGATCCTGGGTGGGATCACCATCGCCGGAGACGGGGCCCGGGGCCTCGAGGGCCACAGCGACGCCGATGTCGTGGCCCATGCCATCGCCGATGCCGTGCTCGGTGGAGCGGGTCTCGGCGACCTTGGGCGTCACGCCCCTGACACCGATCCCCGTTGGCACGACGCCGACAGTCTGGAGATCCTGGCCCGGATGCTCGAGTTCGCCCTGCAGTGCGGCTGGGTCCCGGTCAACGCCGATTGCACCGTGGTCGCGGAACGGCCCCACCTCGCTCCCTTCGTCGATCGGATGTCGGAGCGGCTGGCAGCCGTGCTCGGTGCCCCGGTCAACGTCAAGGCCACCCGCGCCGAAGGGCTCGGGGCGCTGGGCCGCGCCGAAGGGATCGCCTGCACCGCGGTGGTGCTGATGGCCTCACGTCCCGAGCACCGTCGGGCCGCGGGTCATCGGTGACCCCGGCCAAGTCCGGACGGGGACGGGCCGGTGCCGGTGGCGGACGCGGTGCGCCGCGGGGAGCGGCCGGGCAGTCACCCACGTCGCGGGGCGGAGCCGGGGGTGGAACCAGGGGAAGGGGTTCGACGCCGAGGAGGGGTGCCGGCCGGGGGGCGGCGGCGCCGAACAGATCCCGGGGCCAACGGGACCGATCGCCCGACGGGTCCCGGGCCCGACGGGGGACCGGGACGCCCGGTCTCGGGGGCGACCAGGTCGAGGGGCGCCAGGCCGTCCGTGAGCTGCTGACCGCCGACCGGCGCCCGGTCCGGTCACTTCTGATGGCCGACGGCATGGACGCCGCCGCCATCCTCGACGAGATCGAGCGGCTGGCGACCAAACGGCGAGTGCGTGTCGAGTATGTCTCCCGCCGCCGCATCGACGCGGTGGCCCGGACCGACGCCCCTCAGGGAGTGGTGGCCCTGGCCCGACCCGTCCAGGAGACGCCGCTCGAATCGCTGTGCGGGTCGTCCCCCCGCGGCCGACTGCCGTTCCTGCTCATCCTCGACGGAATCACCGATCCCCACAATCTCGGCTCCTTGCTGCGAAGCGCCGAGTGCGCGGGTGTCACCGGCATCGTGCTGCCCCGGCACCGGTCGGCCCACCTGTCGCCGACGGTCACCAAGGTGGCGGCCGGGGCCATCGAGTACTTGCCGATGGCGATCGTGGCCGGCATCCCGGCCGCCCTCAAGAAGCTCACCGAGCTGGGAGTGTGGACGGTGGGCCTGGTCGGGGAGGCCCAGCAGTCCCTCTACGGGCTGCAACTGGGTGACCAGCCGGTGGGCCTCGTACTGGGTTCGGAGGGCGACGGGCTGGCTGCCCTGACCCGCAAACGGTGCGACGCCCTGGCCTGCGTCCCGCAGCGCGGATCGCTGTCCTCGCTCAACGTCTCCACCGCCGGGGCCATCGCCTGCTTCGACGTGGCCCGCCAGCGGTACCGGTAACGTCCGCCCCGTCCTGTGCCTACGGGACCTGCTCGACGGTGACACCTCTCCAGAAGGCCACCCGGTCGGTGATCTCCTTGGCGGCCTCCTTCGGAGTCGGGTAGAACCAGGCCGCATCCTGGTTGCGACGGCCGTCCACCACCACGGAGCGATAGCTGGCCTGGCCCTTCCACGGGCAGATGGTGTGGCGCTCGCTAGAGTCGAAGTACTGCTCCCGCACATCCCCCACCGGGAAGTAGTGATTGCCCTCGACCACCACCGTGTGGTCGCTCTCGGCCACCACCACGCCGTTCCACGTCGCTCGGACTGTCATGCAGGGTCCAACCCCGCCGGAGCGCACCGTGTTCCCACCGTGAGCGCCCGGGCCCTCCGGTCGGCCCGCACCGGCGGTCCGGCCTGTCATCGACCTGTTCGCCCCGCGATGGACCCCGGTGGCCGATCCCCGGTAGAACCGGTGGAGCCGTCACCAGCCCGGCTGTCATGATCGGCCACCTGATCGCCGATCGATCAGAACCCGTCCGATCCGATCCGATCAGGTCCGGTTGAAGGCGGTCCGACGTCGACACCGCCCGGTGCACCGGGTCCGATCAAAGGAGAGGGATGACTGAGCGAGCCGATGTGGTCGTGGTGGGCATGGGACCGGGCGGCGAGGACGCGGCCGAGCGCCTGGCTGAGTCCGGTCTCGACGTCGTGGGCGTGGACGGCGAACTGGTGGGCGGGGAGTGCCCCTACTGGGGCTGTGTCCCCTCCAAGATGATGATCAGGTCCGCCGACCTGCTGGCTGAGGCCAGACGGGTGCCCGGCATGGCGGGCAGCACCACCGTGGAAGCCGATTGGGCCCCGGTGGCCAAACGCATCCGGGAGGAGGCCACCGACTCGTGGGATGACGCCGTGGCCGTCAAGCGCTTCGAGGACAAGGGAGGCAAGTTCATCCGGGGATGGGGCCGGCTGGAGGGGCCCAACCGGGTGGCGGTCGGCGACCGGGTCATCGAGGCGGGTCGGGCCGTGGTGATCGGGATCGGGACGCGCCCCTGGACTCCGCCGGTGCCGGGGTTGTCCGACACGCCCTACTGGACCAACCGCGAGGCCATCGAGACCGAGGAGGTCCCGGCGTCGTTGGGCGTGCTGGGTGGTGGGGCCATCGGTGTCGAGCTGGCCCAGGTGTTCCACCGATTCGGGTCCAGGGTGTCGGTGCTCGAGGCCGGCCCCTGCCTGATCGGCCCTGAGGAGCCCGAGTCAGGAGCGCTGTTGGCCGAGGTGTTCGCGGCCGAGGGGATCGATGTCCGGACCGACGTGAGCGTCGAGTCCGTGCATCACGACGGACGACGGTTTTCGGTCACGCTCGCCGGCTCGGAGCCGCTGGTGGTCGACCGGCTGTTGGTGGCCACCGGGCGCCGGGCCGACCTGGCGGCCCTGAATGTGGCCGCCATCGGCCTCGACGAGTCCGCCAGGGCCCTGCCCGTCGACGATCACATGCGGGTGGAGGGTGTCGACCGGGTGTGGGCCATCGGCGACGTGACCGGCAAGGGGGCGTTCACCCACATGTCGATGTACCAGGCGGACATCGTCGTCAACGACATCTTGGGAAGACCGGTGGTGGCGGCCGACTATCGGGCCGTCCCCCGGGTCACCTTCACCGATCCGGAGATCGGCTCGGTGGGGCTCGGTGAACGTGAGGCCCGCCAACGAGGCCTCGAGGTGCGGGTGGGGATGGCCGCCATCCCGACCTCGCCCAGGGGATGGATCCACAAGGCGGGCAACCGGGGCTTCATCAAGCTGGTGGCGGACGCCGACCGGGGGGTGCTGGTCGGGGGCGACCTCGGCGGGCCCCTGGGGCGGCGAGGTGCTCGGCCTCCTCACCCTCGCCGTCCACGCCGAGGTGCCCACCTCCCGGCTCCGGCACATGATCTACGCCTATCCGACCTTCCATCGGGCCATCGAGGCTGCGGTGAAGGACCTCGTCGGAGGATGAGGCCCGAGGATGAGGCCCCGGCCGCGGTCGGGACGGCGCGTCGGTCAGACCAGTCCCGGCCCGGGGAGGTCAGGACGAGGGTCGGGCCACCGTCATCAGGAACTCCTCGCCATCGGAGGCGTACATGGATTCGACCACGAACCCGCACTCGTTGAGCTCGGCCTCGAGCGCCGCCGGGGAGAACTTGGTGCTGATCTCGGTGAGCATCTCCTCGCCCGCCCTGAAGGCCAGGTCCAGGTCGAGGTCGGCCACATGGATCTGCTGGTCCTGGTCGGACCGCAGCCACATCTCGATGCGCTGGTCGGGCTCGTTCCATCGGGCCACGTGCTCGAACCGTGCGGGATCGAAGTCGGCCCCGAGCTCGCGGTTGAGCACATGGAGCACGTTGCGATTGAACTCGGCCGTCACCCCGGCATCGTCGTCGTAGGCATCCACCAGTCGGGTGCGGTCCTTCACCAGGTCGGTGCCGAGCAGCAGTCGATCGCCCATCATCATGACCTTGCCGAGTTTTATGAAGAACTCGCGCCGCTGCCCCGGGTCGAGATTGCCGATGGTCCCGCCGAGGAAGGCGAACAGCCGGCGACCGTCCGTGGGCAGGAGGTCGAGGTGCCGGTGGAAGTCGCCGACCACCGCGCTGACCTCCAGACCCGGGTACTCCTCGGCCAGGGTGGTGGCGGCCTCCCACAGCGTGGTGTCGCTCACGTCCAGGGGCACGAAGCGGCGCAGGAGACCGGTCGACTGCATGGCGTCGAGAAGCACTCGTGACTTCTCGCAGGTGCCCGCACCGAGCTCCACCAGTGTGTCCGCTTCGGAGCGCCCGGCGATGTCACGGGCGTGGGCGTCGAGGATCGAGCGCTCGGACCGGGTCGGGTAGTACTCGGGCAGCCTGGTGATGGCGTCGAACAGCTTGCTGCCGCGTTCGTCGTAGAAGTAGACGGGCGGGAGCATCTTCGGCGCCGCCGTGAGGCCGGTGCGGACGTCGTGCTCCATGGCGTCGCGCAGATCGCGGGGCGACAGGTGGATGTCGATGGTGGGGGGGATGACGTCGGTCATGGGTTGGGGATTCCTTGGGCGAGGTGGTTGGGTCCGGCCCGGGTCAGCCGTTTCTGGCCGTCCGCAGGCCGGAGAACGCCCACCGGGCCGACGGGGGGAAGAAGTTCCGGTAGGTGGCCCGGATGTGGTCGGGCGGGGTCACGCACGACCCGCCTCGCAGCACGTACTGGTTGACCATGAACTTGCCGTTGTACTCGCCCACGGCCCCTGGTGCGGACTCGAACCCCGGGTAGGGGCTGTAGGCCGAGGATGTCCACTGCCAGATGTTGCCGAACGGTGTGGTCCCGGTGGGCGAGCCGGCCACCGGGGTGGGATGGAGCTTGGTGTGGTCCAGGAACTGGCCGGTCAGGGGCCGTCCGGCCGCGGCCACCTCCCACTCGACCTCCGTGGGGAGCCGCGCCCCGGCCCACCGGGCGAAGGCGTCGGCCTCGTAGTAGCTGATGTGGCACACCGGCTGGGCCGGGTTGAGCGGGGTCGGGCCGCCCAGGGTGAACTCCAGCCAGAACCCGTCTGACTCCAGCCAGTAGAGGGGGTGCTCCCATCCTTCGGCCTGCACGGTGGCCCACCCGTCGGACAGCCACAGCTCGGGACGGTGGTAGCCCCCGTCCTCCATGAAGGCCAGCCACTCGCCACACGTCACCGGCTGGTCGGCCATGGCGAACGCGTCGACGTACTCCCGGTGGCGGGGAAGCTCGTTGTCGAAACAGAACCCCGGGGCCGAGTGGCCGAGCTGGTAGGTGCCCTCGGGGTGATGGGTCCAGGTGGGTGCGGACGCGGTGCTGGGCTTGGGTAGCCGCACGGCGTCGTAGGCGGGCAGCAGCGGATTGCGGGACAGGACGTGCTTGATGTCCATCAGCAGGAGCTCCTGGTGCTGCTGCTCGTGTTGGATGCCGAGCTCGACCAGTCCCGTGCACGACCCGCAGGCCGGATCCTCGAGCAGGGTGGCCATGGCGTGGTCCACGTGGGCTCGGTACTCGGCGATCTCGTTGATGCCGGGTCGCGACAGTTGTCCGCGGTCGTGTCGGGGATACCGGGCGCCGACCCCTTCGTAGTAGGAGTTGAACAGGTAGGCGAAGTCGGGGTGGAAGGGTCGGTAGCCGGCGAGGTTGGGAGTCAGGAGGAACGTCTCGAAGAACCATGTCGTGTGGGCCCGGTGCCATTTGGTTGGGCTCACATCCGCCATGGACTGGACGGTCTGGTCTTCGGCGGACAGGGGGGAGGCGAGCGACTCGGTCATCGACCGGGTGGCGTAGAACCGGTCGGTGATCGTCAGATCCCCCACGGTGACCAGCAGATCCGTCATACCCGCTCCTCCCGAACTGCGTGGGGATCGTTAAGGCGGCTGCCCGTTGGCTCCGGGGTGTTCCCGATGCGCGGTCCCGGTGCCGTCCGTCCGCCGAAAGAACTTACCCGGAAGTCCTCTCGGCCGTGACGCGGGCCTGGGCGGGCAACGTCCGCCCGATGACGCCGGTAGGCAGCCCGCTCGCACCCCGACGGCCACGTGAGGGCTCCGGCCTCCGCTTGTGAGCTGGACTTCTCCTGGCTTCCCTGGAGCCGGCGGTGGGAATCGAACCCACGACCTGACGATTACAAGTCGTCTGCGCTACCAACTGCGCCACACCGGCCCGGTGTCCGGACCAGACCCGGAGCCGAACGCATCCTACGGTCGTTTCCAGGAGCACCTGGGACTTTCATCCTGCGTGAGGTACCCGCCCGGGGAGCGGCCGGAGGCGAAACGCTTGCTTCTGCACCCGTCGGTTGGCAGGCTGGCACGCAGTGTCCAACCCCCCGGAGAACGACCCAACCCCACCAGATGGATCGAGCGGGCGTGCCGGAGGGATCGCCCTAGCCAGGGCGCTCATCGTCATCGCCGCCTTCGTGACCACCACGGTGCTGGTACTCGGCGTGATCCACCCGCCGGCGGCCAAGTCCGCCTCGGGGTCGGCGGCGCCGTCAACCTCGACCAGTCAGCCCGGCCATCCTGTCTCCACCACCACCACGGTTCCCCCCAGCCAGGTTCACGTCCTGGTGGCCAACGCCTCCGGGTTAGCCGGTGCGGCCGCCACGGTGACCAACCGCCTCCAGGTGGGGGGATGGAGCTTGCTCCCGCCGGTCAATGCCTCGACCAAGATACCGACCTCGCAGGTCTACTACGTGTCCGGCCAGCAGCAGGCGGCCGACGCCGTCGCCGCGTCGCTGCACCTCCCGACCAGTGCGGTGGCGCCGTACACCACGGCAGCCCCGATCGCCTCGATCGGCACCGCCGAGGTCGTCGTGGTGGTGGGCCCCGACCTCGCCTCACCGGGCTCGTCCACGACCACCACCGCCCCGACGGTCCGGACCACCACCTCGTCCACCGTCAACTGATCGACGAGCCGGTGTCTGCGTCGGGCACGACGGCCGCAGGCCAACCGTCGGTTGCGGTCCGCCGGGCCCTGGCCCCCCTGTTGGAGCACGCGGCCACGACGGCGATCGTGACCGATTTCGACGGCACCCTGGCCCCGATCGTGGATCGCCCCGGGGACGCCCGACCCCTCGACGGCACCGCCGAAGTGATGGAGCGGCTGGCCCACCGATTCGGTGTGGTCGCCGTGGTGTCCGGCCGCCCGGTGTCGTTCCTGGTCGATCAACTGACCCCGGCCGGTCGGGACGCCCGGGCCGGGTCGGCGGGGCCGCCCGAACCCGGCCACCCCCGCTTCGTCGGCCTCTACGGGCTCGAGTGGTCGGGGGCGGACGGCACGGTCGGCGTCGAGCCGGGGGTCGAACGCTGGCGGCCGGTGGTCGGTGAGAGCGCGCGCCGCCTGGGGTCGCTGGCTCCGGAGGGAGTAGTGGTCGAGGCCAAGGGTCTGTCCGTCACCGTCCACTGGAGGGGGGCGCCGGAGGCCGCGGCACGGGTTGCCTCCGCGGTGGAGGCCGAGGTGGCGAGCACCGGGCTGCGCGCCCATCCGGGTCGGCTGTCCATCGAGCTGCGACCCCCGCTGGATATCGACAAGGGGTCGGCCCTCCGGCGACTGGTGGCCGGGTGCTCGGCTGCCTGCTTCTTCGGCGACGACCTGGGTGACCTGCCGGCGTTCGCAACCCTGGCCGACCTGGCCTCGCAAGACGGCATGGCCACGGTGGCCGTGGCCGTGGTCGACGCCGAGAGTCCAGAGGAAGTCGCCGCGGCCGCCGACGTCGTCCTCGAGGGAACCCATGCGGCCCTCGATGTCATGCGCTGGCTGGCCGAGCAGCCGTCGGTGGCGCCAGGGGGCTGAGATGGTGGTGCGGCGAGTTGCCGGTCAGCGAACGGCGTCGAGCTGGTCCAGCAGCCACGCGGACGGTGGCCGGGCCGTGATCACCTCACGGAGGGCGGCGATGCGGGAGGCCTTCTCCTGGTCACCCATGTCGAGGGCCTCGGCCAACACCGCCGCCGTCCCCGAGACGTCGAACGGGTTGACCTCGAGGGCGGCCACCTGCAACTCCTCGAAGGCGCCCGCTTCCCGGGACAGGGCCAGGACCCCGTTGCGGGTGTTGATCAGCGGCCCTTCCTTGGCCACCAGGTTCAATCCGTCGCGTACCGGGTTGACCAGCAGGACGTCATACCGGGACAGGGCGGCCAACGAGCGGAAGTAGTCGTCTTCGACTTCGAGGAGGATCGGCGTCCACCCCGGGGAGGCCCACCGTTGGTTGATGCGGTCCACCGTCGACTCGACCTCGTTCTGGTAGGCGAGGTACTCGGGGAGCCCCTGGCGGGTGGGATAGGCCAGGGCGACGAACACCACTCTGCCGCGGCGCGCCGGCTGCAGCTCGAGCAGCTCTTCGAAGGCCCAGAAACCCCGCAGCAGATTCTTCGACAGCTCCATCCGGTCCACGCGGACGATGACCTGACGATCGGGCCCACCGATCCGCTCCTCGATCCGCTCCAGCGCCTCGGCCGCCGCCGGCTCGGCGGCGGAGGACCGTAGTTGACCGGGGTCGGGGGAGAGCGGCGACACGAAGGTCGGCGCCGGCATTGCGTCGGTTCCGGACGGCGGACCGAGCACGGCTTGGGCCGACCGATAGGCGGAGGCCCACCGTTCGGTGTGGAATCCGCAGGCACCGAATCCGGCCATGGCCGCCAGCAACTCGTCGCCGGTGGCGGTGGGGAGCATCCGCAGCACCGAGGGATCGGCGAACGGGGTATGGGTGAAGTGGGCGGTCCGCAGGTCGGGCCGCAGCGTGGCCAGCTCAGATCCCATGAGGGCCAGGTGATAGTCCTGGGCGAGGACCCGTCCCCCCTCCGGTGCCACCTTGGCCACCCGCTGGGCGATCGACTGGTTCAGTTCCCGATAGGCCTCCCAGGCCTCCCCCCAGCGGTGGTCGGGACGAGGTCGGCGGGCCGCGTCGAACAGGTGGTGGTGGCAGAACCAGAGCATGGCGTTGGACACCACGTTGTAGGCCAGGTTGTAGACATCCGGGTCGGGATCGACGAGCTCGATGCGCAGCCCGTCGTCGGTCATCAGTCCCGCCTCGGTGGCCGCCCGGTCCGCGTCACCGAGGGCGCAGGCCACCCAGGTGGCGCCGGTGCCGACCACCATGGGGCGCAGGGATCCGGACAGGCCACCGGCGGCCTGTCCGGCCACCGGAACGCCCTCCTCGAAGTGGAAGGCTAGGGGTCCCCGGTTCGAAACCAGCACGGTGTCGGCCAGCGAGCCGTCTCCATCGTGCCGGAAGCGGTCGACAGCCATTGATTGGACGCTACCCGCTGGGCACCGATCCCCGTGAGATCCGGATACCACCTTGACAGTTAGTGAGTGAGCACTCACAATGGAACTCATGATGGTTTCCGGACGACAGACAGCCGAAGAGCGCCGCACCGCAGTGTTGGCCGCGGCCATCTCGGAGTTCGCACGATCCGGCTATGCGGGAACGTCGACCGAGGCCATCGCCGCCCGTGCCGGCATCTCCCAGCCCTACCTGTTTCGCTTGTTCGGCACCAAGAAAGACCTGTTCGTGGCCACCTATGACCTGGTCGGAGACAGGATTATCCGGGAGCTGACCCTGGCCGGCGAGGGCCTCGAGGGAGAGGACGCCCTCGTCGCCATGGGCGCGGCCTACGTCGAGCTGATGCAGGACCCGGAGCTGCTCCAGGTGCAGCTGCACGGCTTTGCCGCCGCCCCCGGGGACCCGGACATTGCCCGGAGTTGCCGGCGCACCTTCGAGGTCCTCCAGGGAATGATCCGTGACCGCAACCACATCTCGGACGACGAGCTCCGCAATTTCTTCGCCACGGGGATGTTGATCAACGTCATGGCCGCCATCGATCTCCTGTCCATCTCTGACCCATGGGCGCAGAATCTCTGCCCCGCTCCCGAAAAGGCCCAGGCCCTCAAGGCCGTTACCCAGGCTCTCGAGGCACAGCACCGTGCCGACGAGGCCACGAACGCGGAGGTTCCCGCATGAATCAGCCCCTCACCATCCCGCTTTTTTTGCCCCACGTAGCTAGTGATCAATCACAATCAACCAGGTGGCGCACGGTCAGGACCGCCTTGAAGGAAGGGCCTGGATGGTCCCGCCTGAGCGCCATCCGGACGGCCCGGCGTTCGCCGGGGCGGGCGGAGACGACCGGATCCGGGTCCGCCTCCCTTGCCGTCACCTCCGCCCCCACTGCTCCGGCAGCTCCGGCATCCCCGGCAGCCCCGGCGGTAACGGGGTCCGCGCCTGGCGACGCAGGGGCCGCCGGACCCCCCGGGTCCGGCACCCCCCTGAGCCCAGAGGCCAAGTCCCGCGCCGTGTGGGCGATCGTGGTGACCGGCCTGTCCCTCTTCATGGCCTCGCTGGACAACCTGGTGGTGTCGACCGCCCTCCCGGTCATCCGGGTCCATCTCCACGCCGGCCTCTCCGGCCTGGAGTGGACGGTCAACGCCTACACCCTCACGTTCGCGGTGCTCCTGCTGTCCGCCGCGGCCATCGGAGAGCGCTTCGGCCGGCGACGCATCTTCGTCCTCGGCATCGCCGTGTTCACCGCCGCCTCGGCGGTGGCCGCACTGGCCCCGAACATCTCTGTGCTGGTGTTCGCCCGTGCCGTCCAGGGTGCCGGGGGCGCCATGATCATGCCGTTGTCGTTGACGTTGCTCAGCGCCGCCGTCCCCCCCGAGCGCCGCAACGTCGCCCTCGGGATATGGGGCGCCATCGGCGGCGGTGCGGTCGCCCTCGGCCCGCTGGTCGGCGGGGCGGTCACCAGCGGATGGTCCTGGCAGTACATCTTCTGGCTGAACGTCCCGGTAGGGATCGTCCTCATCCCGTTGGCCTGGTGGAAGCTGTCCGAGAGCCGCGGCGTCGCCTCCCGGCTCGACCTGGTGGGCGTCGGCCTGGTCAGTGCCGGCCTCTTCGGTGTGGTGCTGGGCTTGGTGCGTGGGAATTCCCACGGCTGGACGAGCACCTCGGTCCTCGCCTCCTTCGTGGTCGGAGCGGCGGCGTTGGCCGGGTTCCTGGCCTGGGAGCTCAGGTCTTCGCATCCGATGCTGGACATCCGGCTGTTCCGTCATCGGGGGTTTGCGTCGGTCAACGTGACGGCCATGTTGTTCAGCTTCGGGATGTTCGGCTCGATCTTCTTCCTGACCCAGTTCCTCCAGACCGTCCAGGGCCTCAGCCCCCTGGCCGCCGGGGTCCGGGTCTTGCCGTGGACGGCCATGCCCATGCTGCTGGCACCGGTGGTCGGCACCCTCGCCGAGCGATGGGGCGCCAAGCCACTGGTGGTGGCGGGGCTGACGCTCCAAGCCACGGGGCTGGCCTGGCTGGCGTACGTCACCACACCGACCACGCCGTATGCCGACCTGGTGGTGCCCTTCATCATCTGCGGCATGGGGATGACCCTCTTCTTCGTCCCCCTGGCCTCGTTGGTGCTGAGTGCGGTGCCGAAGTCCCTGGAGGGCGTCGCCTCAGGGGCCAACAGCGCCTTCCGGGAGCTGGGCGGGGTGCTCGGCATCGCCGTGCTCGGATCGATCTTCAGCTCCAATGGCGGCTACGCCTCCGGGCAGGACTACGTGAGCGGGTTGACCCCCGCGGTCTACGCCGGCGCCGCGGTGGTGGCCGTCGGGGCCGTCGTCGCCCTCCTCGTCCCCGGCCGTCGCGCCAACCGCGCCGAGGTCTCCTCCATCCCGGTGCCGGTTGCCGACCCGGCGCTCGAGTCCGAGCCGTTGGTCCCTGCACTCGTGGGTTATCCGGTGCGGCCGGACACCGAGGCGGCGTGCGTGTCGGTGTAGCCCTGGTCGCCCGCCTCCTTCGCCCGTACCCCGGGTCGAACCACGGTTCGGCTCGGGGTGCGGCGCGTTCAGTCCGGAGGGATGAGGGCTGCCCGGGCCAACGCGGCGCGCAGGATGTCGGTGGCCTGGGGGCGAAGCTCCGAGAGGGGCCGATTGCGGTGGAACCGCACCCCGAGGTCGACCTGGGCGATGGACTCGACGCCGAACCGGGCAGCCACGTCGATGAGGAGGGCCAGCTCGACCGCATAGCCGTCAGCCAGGCCGCACGTCTCCAGAATCCAACGGGGGGCGGCGGTCTCCCCGGCCAGCGGCTGCTCGATCGATGTCAGGTGGGGGAAGAGCACGTCGATGATGGGTTTGGCGGTCAGTTCGGTGACCCGACCCCCGCCATCGGGGGCCCCGTGGAGGGGCCGCTGGTAGAAGCCCTTGACCAGGGTCACCGACTCGTCGAGCAGCACCGGCCCGAGCAGTCCGGTGATGAAGTGGGGGCCGAAGTTGGTGACGTCGGCATCGACGAAGGCGATGACGTCGCCGTCAGCGGATTTCAACGCCGATCGCATGGCCTGTCCCTTGCCCCCGCCGGGGGTGTGGGTGGCGATGACCCGCGCCCCGGCCAGCAGGGCCTGGTGGGCGGTCTGGTCGGTCGAGCCGTCATCGATGACCACCACTTCGTCCACCAGGGGCGCACCCCCGGGCGAGGCCGTGAGGGCCGAGACGATCGAGTTGACGATGGCGCCCACGGTGGCCGCCTCGTTCCGGGCCGGTATGCACACGGAGACGCTACGACCCTCCTTCGCCTCTGCCAGCGCGAACGGGTCGAACAACCCGCTGTCGTAGCGGCCCGTGTCCTCACCTGGCGTGAGAGCGATCGGCATGCTGTCATCATCGCTCACCGGTGCGGATTGAGTGGTCAGGGACCCGATGAACAGGACCTCTGCCGCCTCGGCGGCCGACCGCATTGACGGCGACGCTCGTATCGAGCAAACTAGAGGCCATCATCCAGAGCGGCTGAGGGACCGGGCCCTGCGACGCCGCGGCAACCAGAGCGTGACCTCGATCTGAACAGACAGATCAGGGTCCGTAGCGGGTGCCAATGCCCGAGCGATGAGGAGACCACCGTGGACTTCGTTTCTGGGTTGCGCTGCCGTGAGTGTGGACGCGCCTATCCGGCTGAGGCGTTGCATGTGTGCGACTACTGCTTCGGGCCCCTCGAGGTGTCGTACGACTACGAACGGGTGGCCGCCACCATGACCCGGGAGCGCATCGCCGCGGGACCCCGGTCCATCTGGCGGTACGCCGACCTCTTGCCGGTGGCGGACCCCGCACCGGTGGACCTCGGGGCGGGGTTCACCCCGTTGATCCGCGCCGAGCGGCTGGCCGCCGAGCTGGGACTCGGCGAGCTGTGGATCAAGGACGACACCGCCAATCCCACCGGCTCGTTCAAGGATCGTGTGGTTTCAGTGGCACTCACGAAGGCCCGCCAGCTCGGGTTCAAGGTGGCCGCCTGCGCGTCGACCGGCAACCTGGCCAACTCGGTGGCCGCCCACGCGGCGCGGGCGGGCATGGAGTCGGTGGTGCTGATTCCTCACGACCTCGAGAAGGCGAAGGTGACCATGACCGCCGTCTACGGCGGCCGGGTGATCTCCGTCGAGGGCAGCTACGACGACGTCAACCGGCTGTGTGCCGAGCTGACCAGCGAGCAGCCTTCGTGGGCGTTCGTGAACGTCAACGTGCGCACCTACTACGCCGAAGGATCGAAGACCCTGGCCTTCGAGGTGGCCGAGCAGTTGGGATGGCAGGCGCCGGATCACGTGGTGGTGCCGATCGGCTCGGGGAGCCAGCTCACCAAGGTGGCGAAGGGATTCGCCGAGCTGTGGAAGGTCGGCCTGCTCGACGAGGAGCCGTCGGTCCGGATTTCCGGCGCCCAGGCCTCCGGCTGCGCGCCGGTGGCCACGGCATTCGCCGAGGGAACCGATGCCATCCGACCGGTGAAGCCCGACACCATCGCCAAGTCCCTGGCCATCGGCAACCCTGCCGACGGCTGGTATGCGCTCGATGCCATTCGAACGTCCGGCGGGTCCTGCGCCTCGGTCACCGATGACGAGGTCATCGCCGGCATCCGCCTGCTGGCCCGAACCGAGGGGATCTTCGCAGAGACGGCCGGCGGCGTCACCATCGCCACCCTGGCCAAGCTGGCTGCCCAAGGCGTGGTGCGGTCCGACGAGCGGGTCGTCGCCCTCGTCACCGGCCACGGGCTCAAGACCGTCGAGGCCCTGACCGGCGAGGTGGGGCCGACCACTACCATCGCCCCCACCCTCGAGGCATTTGCCGCCGCCATGGGTGGCGACTCCCTATCGACCAACGAATCGGACGCCAGGAGCACATCATGACCATCAAGGTCCGGATCCCCACCCAGTTGCGGACCCTCACCGGCGGCGCCGGCGAGGTGGGCGTCGAGGGCACCACCGTCGGCGAGGTGCTGAAGGCCCTCGACGCCGCGCACGCCGGGTTCGCCGAGCGGTTGTTCGACGACACCGGCGAGCTCCGGCGCTTCGTGAACGTCTTCGTCGCTGATGAGGACGTCCGCTTCCTCGAGGGACTGGCCACCCCGGTGGCCGAGGGCCAGACCCTGTCGATCGTTCCTGCCGTGGCCGGCGGCTGACTGCGGCGCGGCCCGGCGCCGGGGGAACGCGAACGTCCCGCCGCTACGATGCCAGGCGATGTCAGCTCAGCGGGTGGAAGAGGCCATCGAGGCTATCCGAGCGTCGGGAAGCCGGGTCACGGTGGACCGCAGGGCGGTGGTGGAGGCGCTCGACCGGAGCGGCGACCATCAGACCGCCGAGCAGGTGGCAGAGGCGGTTTGGGTCCACCATCCCGACGTCAACCTGGCCACCGTCTACCGGACGCTGGAACTGCTCGAGAAGCTCGAGATCGCCTTCCACGTCCATCTCGGGCACGGACCATCGAGATGGCATCTCGCCGATGACGTCCACCACCACCTGGTCTGCGAGGGGTGCGGCCGGGTGATCGAGATACCCGATTCGACCTTCGATCCGCTGCGGAAACGGCTGTTGGATGACACCGGATTCGTGATCGATCCCCACCATTTCTCCCTCAGCGGCGTGTGCGGGCGCTGTGCGGCCAAGGCCGGCCGCTGAGGATCCTCCCCTCATTGCGAACTGTTCGCAGGTGATCTAGTCTCGCAACATATGGACGGCGGCACCGTTGACCGGGTGAAGTTGGTGGGTGCGGCGCCGGGGAGGCTCCGCCGCATCAGGGACTCCTTGAGCCCGTCCGAATGGCGACGCGTGGCCGGGATGGCCGCCACGGTGATCGGACTCACCGTCCTCGGGTTGGTCACCCTGTTCGCCGCCATCCCGCACCACTACCACCTGAGCAGAACGGGGCTGTTCGGCTTCGGGACCGGCGTGCTGGCCTACACCCTCGGGATGCGGCACGCCTTCGACGCCGACCACATCACCGCCATCGACAACACCACCCGCAAGCTGATGGCCGACGGCAAGCGCCCGCTGAGCGTGGGGTTCTGGTTCTCACTCGGGCACTCGAGCGTGGTGTTCGCCTTGGCCGTGGTCCTGAATTTCGGCATTCGGTTCCTCGACGAACAGGTCAAGAGCAGCGGCTCCGGTCTGCATCATTGGACCACCATCGTGGGGACGTCGGTGTCCGGCTCGTTCCTCTACCTCATCGCCGTCTTGAACCTCGTCATCCTGGTCTCGATCACCAAGGTCTTCTTCCGCATCCGCCACGGCCACTACGACGACGAGGCGCTGGAGGAGCACCTCAACCAGCGCGGGCTGATGAATCGGTTGCTCGGCCCGATGGCGCGCCGCATCGACAGTCCATGGAAGATGTATCCGGTCGGCCTGCTGTTCGGCCTGGGCTTCGACACCGCCACCGAGGTCGCCCTGCTGGTCCTGTCCGGGACGGCGGTGGCCAGTGGGCTGCCGTTCTGGGCCGTCCTGTCGCTGCCGCTCCTGTTCGCCGCCGGAATGAGCCTGTTCGACACCGTCGACGGCTGCTTCATGAACTTCGCCTACGGGTGGGCGTTCTCGCGCCCGATCCGCAAGGTGTACTACAACATCGTGATCACGGCCTTGTCCGTGGCCATCGCCCTGTTCATCGGGACGGTCGAGCTGTTCGGCCTGGTCGGCCAGGAGCTCGGCCTCGGAGGGTCGTTCTGGCTCTGGTTGAGCAACTTCAACCTCAACCGGGCCGGTTTCGTCATCGTCGGCGTCTTCGTGGTGGTGTGGGCCCTCGCCCTGTCGCTGTGGCGGTTCGGGGATGTCGAACGGCGCTGGGAGGACGCCGCCGAGCAATCCCGCGCCCGGCACCGCATCGAAGGCGCACTCGTGCCGGGCCACGGCGAGTTCGAGGCGGTGGCGGAGCGACAGGTGGAGCCCGTTTGATCCAGTGTCCGGGAGCCGCAGGAAGCCAGGCCGGTCCGAGCCGCGCGCGGTGCTGGTCGTTCAGGTCCCGAGGCCGTGCAGGATGAAGGCGCAGGTCGCCGCAGCCACCGCCGCGGCCGGTTCCGGCAGCGGCTCGCCGGCCCGGACCGACATGGCGCCGTAGATCTGCTGGCCGATGAGGGCGGTGGCCCGGTCCGGGTCGATGTCCCTGAAGATGCCCAATGCCACGCCCTCCACGTAGAGGTCGCTGATGAGCCGGGCGATGCTGAGGCCGATCTGGGCCAGCTCGGATCCCACCGCCTCGCCGCCCTGGGTCATGGCGCCCTGGGCCACCAGCGCCAGCCGGAAGAAGGCGGGATCATCGTCGATCCGCTCGAGCATCCCCTCGATCAGTCGCTCGAGGCGGGGAATCGGATCGGCATCCTGCTCCCACGTCACCGCGATTTCGTCCAGGAGCTGGTCGTGCATGCCCTTCAGGCAGGCACGCAGGAGCTCGTCGCGGTTGGCGAAGTACACGTACACCGTGGATCGGGCCACGCCGGCTTCGGCCGCGATCTCGTCCATCGACACGTCAGTGGTACCCCGCTCCCCGAAGAGCCGTCGCGCCACCTCGATGACCTGATCACGACGAAAGTCCCGAATGACCTCTTTGAGGTTGTCGGCCGCCTTGCGGTGCGCCATCTAGGCGGAGACGCGGGCCGCGGGAGGGAACTTCACCGGGATGTGCTTGACGCCGTTGATGAACGGTGACTGCAGCCTCTCGACGTTGCCATCGAGTTCCATGTCCGGCATCCGGTCGAGCAGGTGCTCGAACATGACCCGGATCTCCATGCGGGCCAGATTGGCCCCCAGACAGAAGTGCGGCCCCCCGGCCCCGAAGGCGAGGTGCGGATTGGGGTTCCGGGTGATGTCGAACCGCTGAGGGTCGTCGAACACGGCTTCGTCCCGATTGCCCGAGATGTGGAAGAACACAACCTTGCTGTCCTCTTCGATGACCTGGCCCCCGAGCTCGAACCGACTGGTGCTCTGGCGCCGGAAATTCATCACCGGCGTCACGTAGCGGAGCATCTCCTCCACCGCGGTGGGCAACAGCGAACGGTCGTTGCGGAGCAGCTCCCACTGGTCGGGGTGGTCGAAGAAGGCCGCCATGGCGCCGGAGATGAGGTTCCGGGTGGTCTCGTTCCCGGCCACCGTCAGCAGCAGGAAGAACATTTCGAGCTCGAATTGGGAGAGCTTCTCCCCCTCGATCTCCACATCGGTCAGCACGCTCATCAGGTCGTCCTGGGGGTTGGCCCGCTTGGCCCCGAACAGCTCGGAGGCGTAGGCATACAGCTCCATCGACGCCACCTGGGCCACCTCGCCCGCCGTCTGGTACTCAGGGTCCTCACTGCCGATCATCCGGTTCGACCAGTCGAACATCCGGTGCCGGTCCTCGTCGGGTACCCCGAGCGTGTCGGCGATCACGATCAGGGGGAGCTCGGCGGCGATGTCGGTGACGAAGTCGGCGCGGCCCTGCTCGATGACCGAATCGATGATCTCATCGGTGGCGTTGTGGATCCGGTCGTGGAGCTGGGCCACCATCCGGGGGGTGAAGCCCTTGTTGACCAGACGGCGGTACCGGGTGTGGAGCGGAGGGTCCATGTTCAACATGATCAGCCGCTGCTGCTCGAGCTCCTCCTCGGGCAGCTCCCAGAGGTAGGTGGCGTTCCGGTAGGAGGAGAAGTGTTCGTAGTCGCGGTTGACCGTCGTGCAGTCGGCGTGAGAGGTCACCGCCCAGAACCCGGGACCATCGGCCTCGGCCTGCCACCACACCGGGGCGTTCCTGCGCAAGAAGGCGAACCATTCGTGGGGCACCCGCTCGACAAAGAGGCTGGAGTCGGTCAGGTCGATGTCCTCGAAGCTGACGTCGCTGATGTCGATCTGGGTCTGAGACATGTCGGATGATCCATCCATTCCATCGGACACCCTGTCCGATTCAATGGATCGTACGTCCGACCCGAGCCCATGTCAACGAGGGGGACCGTTTCCCTCGAGATCTGCAACCCGTCTGGCAGCTCAGGTCGCAATGCCAGGATCGCAGTGCTCGGACTGCTTCGTCGCAGCCGCCCGTCCCGTCAGGGGCTCGGCTCCAGTCAGTCGTGGGAAAGAGCGAAGTGGTGGCCCCGCACCAGGCGGCCCGGACGGGCATCGGTGAGTTCGCCGGCGGCGACGACCTCCTCCCCGTTGACCAGGGTGGCGACGTAGCCGTGCGAACGTTGAATGAGCCGTCCCGCATTGCCGGGGAGGTCGGTGACCTGCTCGGGGTGAAGCAGACGAAGGTTCTCGTAGTCGATGACGTTGAGATCGGCCTTTCGGCCGGGCTCGACCACGCCCCGGTCCCGGAGGCCGTAGAGCTCAGCGGGATCACGGGTGAGACGCCTGACCGCGGTTTCCAGGGGGAGGCGATCGCCGCGGGTGCGGTCCCGGGTCCAATAGCTGATGAGGTAGGTGGTCATGCTGGCGTCACAGACCAGGCCGACGTGGGCACCCCCGTCACCAAGGCCTTGCACCGTCATCGGGTCGCTCATCATCTCCGCCAACCCGTCATAGGAGTCGCCCCCGAAGTTCAGCAGCGGCAGCAACAGAAACTCTCGGCCGGCCGATCCCAGCAAGGCGTCGTAGCCGACCTCCCACGGATCGCGACCCTGGCGTCGTGCAACTGCACCGATGCTGCTGTCGGTGGTGGGCTCGTAGTCGAGGTCGATGCCCAGCGGAAAGAGTCGGTCGAAGCCGCGACGCCCGATTTGGTCCATGGCGAAGGGACCGCTGTGGTCCGGTGGGTCCTGGAGGATGGCCATCCGAACCTCTGGACGGCGCATGGCCTCCACCCGTTCGAAGAGGGGAAGGTGGGCGATGCCCTGATAGGTGGCGCGGTGACGGAATGGATTGAGCCGGGACTGATGGCCCATGAGCACACCGAAGCAACGGCACGCAACCTGTGGCCGGATGTGGCCGCCCCTCTCGTCGGCGGCACGAACGCGGTCGAACCACGGCTTCCAGCGACCGATGTCGCCTGCCTGCTGCATGGCCAGAAACGTGAGCGGGATGCCGCTGCGCAGGCCGAGGTCGATTATCCAGTCGAGCTCGGAGTCCATGGCATCCTCAGCATCGCCGGCGATGACCCCACCGACACCGGACGGCACCACTTGAACGACGCCATGTCCGGCGGACCGCACGGCGCCCACGAGGGCCTCGAGCTCGTCCTTTGCGGCGTAGGTTCCCGGCACAGATTGACCGTGCACGTCGCGGTGTCCCGCGGTTCGGCCCGTCGAGAACCCCAACGCTCCGGCGCCGAGCGCATGCGACAACGCCTCGGCCATCTGGGCAATGTCGTCAGCCGTGGCATCGTCGCGAGCGCGTGCTCCCATGGCGTACGAGCGAAGAGCCGCGTGGGGAACCTGGGTACCGATGTCCAGGGCGAGGGGTTGGGCGTCGAGGACATCGAGGTATTCCTCGAAGGTCTCCCATCCCCACACCATGCCTTCGCTGAGGGCGGTGCCGGGGATGTCCTCGACGCCTTCCATCAGTTCGATCAGCGCCTCTTGACCATCGGGGCGCACCGGTGCAAATCCGACGCCGCAGTTGCCCATCACCGCGGTGGTCACGCCGTGCCAGCACGATGGTGTGAGGTGAGGGTCCCACGTCGCCTGCCCGTCGTAGTGGGTGTGGATGTCCACGAAGCCGGGAGTGACCAGAAGGCCGTCGGCATCGAACTCGCGATGAACCGGGCCGCTCACCCGACCTACTTCCGTGATGACCCCGCCGGTGACCGCCACATCCGCGGTGCGTGCGGCTGCGCCGGTGCCGTCGACGACGAGACCACCACGGATGACCAGGTCGTGCACGGTGGCAGTCTAGGTGCGAACTTGGGGACCAGACCGGCTCACGACACGCTCCAGTCGACGGTTCCGTCGATGATGACGCGGGGCTCCTCGGTGAGCACGAAGTCGAGATGGTCCGGGTCGAGGAACTTGGTGATGTCCTCGAACATCTGGGGGGAGTCCTCCTCGCTCATGTGGGCGTAGTACTCCTCCATCGAGGCGAACCACTGGACGGTCACCCCGTCGTATCCCGACCGGTCGTCATCGCCGCGATAGTCATCGAGCGGCCGGGGATTCTGCTCGTAGCGGATCACATGGGTGCCGCAGCGGCCGTTGGCGATCAGGGGAGCGTGGTGGTCCTTCCAGTAGGCCTGGAACTCGGTCGGCGTCATCCCCTCCTTGCGCTTCAGCAGACAGGTCAGTTTGATCATTGACGACGTCCTCCTCATAGGGATCGCATTCGTTGCGCGGTCCGGGCGCCATCGCGTGCGCCGTCGGTCCCAGAGGCTCCACCCTCCGAAGGCGGGTTGGCAACTCCGGACCCCGACCGGCGGGCGCTCAGCGCCGGCCGCCGTGGGATTCGGGCCATCACGTGGCCACGGGGGCGCAGAACAGATCGGTGATGTAGGGCATGGCGATCGGGTCGCCCAGGGTGGCGCCGAAGGCGGCGACCTTGGTGAGGAGATCCTGGCGCTCCCGATCGGGAAGCACCTGGACATAGCTGCGCGACGCCACCTGCTCGACGAAGGACGTCAGGTCGAGCCGCTGCACGAACGGGTATTTGGTGCGACGCACGGGTCCGAAGAGGTTGCTGCGGTCGATGACGGTCCCGAAGTCCATCCCAACCGGATAGGGCGCCGCTTGGTCCCACCTGCTGATCCGGACGAGCTCGGCCATCGCCGGGTCGGTTTCGTCCCGCTCGTTCCAGATGAGGGCCAGCCACCCGCCCGGCCGCAACACCCGGGCCGCTTCGGGCAGGGCGCGGGACGGGTCGAACCAGTGGAAGGCCTGCCCCACCACCACGGCGTCCATGGTCGCGTCGGCCGCCGGGATCATCTCGGCCGTCCCACCGGTGGCAACGACATCGGGGACCGTCCGACGGAAGACCTCCCGCATGGACGCCGACGGTTCGACGGCCAGGCAGACGGCGCCGTGGGCGTGCAGCTGACGGGTCAGCTTTCCTGTGCCCGCCGCGAGGTCGAGGACCCGTGACCCTCCCACGATGCCGGTGGTCGCCACAAGGTGGGCCACCGCTTCGTCGGGATAGCCCGGCCGGGCCCGCTCGTAGACGTCGGCCCCGGTCTCGAATCCGACCCGCCCCAGGTGTTCCCGACCTGTTGGCAGGATGGGTCCGACGCTCGACATGTGACAATTCTGGCTCTACTGACATATCCGTGGGCGCCCTGACCAGCCCCTGAAGCGAGCGACGC
>JADEYI010000571.1_pt1 | contig 46725 bp, 56 predicted proteins | sample 8542331 | NCBI WGS metagenome assembly JADEYI01 (sample SAMN16510988, study PRJNA670497) | mine drainage metagenome | isolation source: biofilm near Copperflume 1 | place: Germany: Marsberg coppermine Kilianstollen | collected 2018-02 | reverse complement strand
TTATTATTATTATTATTATTATTATTATTATTATTATTGTTATTATTATTATTATACGCTTTTCCTGCCAAGAGGCAAGGTGCGTCCTGCAGACAAGCTGCAGTTCCATTATTGCTTCGTCTATAAGTATGCCACTGTTACTGCTTGCTCACTGCACATCGTCAAACGTCTTCTGCCTGGGCTGCTGAATTTGCACAGCTGCGCAGCCGATGCACTGCTTAAATGACTTGTGACGTTTTGGCGAACGGGCCTGATTTTGAAATTCAAGGCAAAGAGTGTCCGTACGCAATTAAGTTTTCCTTGAATTTTTTATGTCCCAGTTTCTTGCCAACATTCCACAAATTATGCCATCTGAAGTCTGCCTGCATATGAATATGCATTCCCGGTACCACCCTTTCAGCAGTTTCCTCCGCTCCATTCCAACCTTAAAGTGCAGTCTCCTTTGCTTCGTTCCAATCCCAAACCTGTCGGACAGCAGTCTCCTTGGCTCAATCCCAATTCCACTCCGTCAGAAGGGGTCTGTGACCAAGTTCTGAGGATGCAGGCCTTATCCCAGAGCCTTTGACCCTGACATGTCTGTCGCTGTGCGCAGATGCACATATCGGCGCAGCCAAGGCTTTCCTGGAGCGGGTTGCGCCGGTTCTGTCAGCACCCGACAGGGGGCGCAACGGCGGCTGCAACGGCGCCGAGCCGCCGCTGCTGGCGGCCACTTTAGGCAGCCTGGCTGACGTGGCGCAGGAGTGCCTGTCCCAGGCACGCGCGCACCTGCTGGCACATGTTTTCTTTGTTCCTGTCAGAAGATGGGTCGAAAGATGGGCACCGGCGCGCAAATTCACAACCGTGGTCCCTTGTGCAGCCGATTAGATGCAGTTTCACCCTCATTGCATCCTTTTTCACACGACTACATTTGTGAGCATTGCGTTGTCTTGTGTTGCTCAATTCTGTATTGTGGATGTTGCTGTGCTATTGTGACAGAGTATGCATGCCTATGTGCACACTGAGACGGTGTCTCCCCTCCATTGATGAAGCTCTGTTGCCAGAGACAAGCATGCATGAAAGTCTTCTCTAGGTAAAGAAGCTACACTGCATGTGATCAGGTGGAGGCCCCTAAAAGCGGTGGTGGGGAGGGAGCCAAAGCAGGCGTGAGGATCGCTGCCGTGGTGGCCCTACTCATCTCAATGGGCGCTGAGCTGGCGCCAGGTCAGCACAGCAGCATCGCTTCCGCACACCGTGGCACAGCCTCCGCCCCAGACGGCCCCTCAGAGACAGCGGGCGATGATGACTTTGATGATTTTGAAGAGGCAGCCGAGGAGCTTCACCCTATTGCAGACAAGTCAGAGTCAGCACAGGAGGCAGAAGCTGATGTAGATCCAGCATATCTGCAAAGTTCCGCTGCACCAGAAGAGGTGGCAGGGGCAGAGAGTGGAGACTTGCCTGGCGAGAGTGCACAAGGCGGTACATTAGCCGGGGATGCAGCTAGTGAGCAGGATGCAGCTAGTGGGGAGGCATCAGGGCAGAGGAGAAGTCTGGATGTGGAGAGGATACAGCAGCAGAATGGGACGGCGGGCAGCAGTGGAAATGCAGGCACATCTGGCGCCGATGGCAGGAGAGCCTCCATTGACTCGGCGGCCTGGGAACGCTGCCTGAAGGTGTGTCCACCCTTTATCCGCCATGCAATGTTGCTCTGCTTGACAGTAACGGGGCTTCCTTGAAGAGCCTGGCCAGGCTATTTTATCGGAAGGTTTCACCCCGGAAGCAAGGCATGCATGAAGCCCGATGCAGCGATGCAGATCAAGCAACCGGCATTGATGCCTTGAGTAAAATTGGCAATGCCTTTCTGCGAATGCTGCTCTGTGTAAACGCTTGATCGTCGCGGTGCTGCATGGGTGACGCAGGTGCTAGAAGCTTGCTGCAGCTGCAGCGCGCAGCCGTCGCTGCAGTCGGCGGCGCTGCAGGCGGTGAGGGGGGCGCTGCAGAGGAGCCAGGCCGGCGGCGTTGCCTCCTCTGCACAGATGGTGACTCTTCCGAGTGGCCATTTTTCTGGCACACACTGCCATAGACACCTGTTAGTCCAGATTGCACTTGCACCACAGTGCGCAGTGACTGTCCTGCATGCACAGAGGCAATCAACGCTACTTGAGCTCTGAGAGGCGGCGAATCCCCCGCGCGAAACAACGGGATAAGAACCATTTTGTGGGCTTTATCATGTCTTCCACTAAGTGCTTCCCTCAAAATAATAATACCTTTCACCCTACGTGGCGCTTGCACTGCCTTGCAAGTTTCCACTCACTCTGGCTTCATTACTAGGCTGCACAGGGTGTGAGTGCACACTATCTTCTTATGTAGTTCTGGTGCTTGCAGGGAACGCCCCAGGCCGGCTGGGCCTGGGACTGTGCTGCGCGCGCTCTGCCGGCCGCCGCCGCCGACGTGCACGCGCTCATGCGCGGAGGGGACGCCGCCGGACTCGGCGCCGGCGAGGTGCAGGTGACTGATCTTTCCTGGTCCTGAAATGCAGTACTAGAATGACAGCAACTGACGGCAACCCCTAGGGGCCTGCCTTGAAGTGTTGGTACTGTCAAGCACAGCAGAATGTTGGCTGGGACTGTTGTGCGAATGGACATCAGCAATGCTGACAGTCTATCTAGGTGCAACACAAGGGATCATGATTGCTAAGTCGTCCTCCATTTGTACGTTTCATGCATGCTGATTGCTGGAACAGAAAGGTATTAATTTCGGTGAAATCGCTGCCCCAGGTTGTGGCTGAGACTCTGAAGCTGTCAGTTGCTGCGTTGCCGGCAGCTGAAGACCGGGCAGGATCGCTGATGAGCACCCTCCTCATCTTGCTTGTCGAGGTACCTCCTTGCCACCATTCGTAAAGCATCCCAACTGTTGCTGTTTTACATGTGTGCTCCTTTCAGCAGGCTTTTCTCAGATCACGAGACCGGCAATTGCCTTGCACGTGCTGTACATCTGCCAGCTGCCAGCAATGCTGCTTTCATGTCTTGAGAATGTGCCTTCAAATTCTGCCACCTGTCACCCATGCAGTTGAACAGCCTTAGAACCTCAGCCTCAGCACCTGTCCTGAGGCGATGGATGCTGCCTGCCAGGTGGCGTCGCCTGAGGGAGCGCCAAATTTGGCGCTGCGTGACCTGGCGGTCAAGTTAGTCACGCTGGTGGCGTCGGGGCCGTTTGCAGCGGCGTTCCAGGCCACCGTGGCAGCCCTCTCACCCGAGGCCAAACAACGCCTCCAGGCAAGCATCGAATCTTTTTCGTTCCACCAAATATAGCAATCAAGGTTGCACTGTGATAGATGGGCAATATGCAGGCTAGAGACAGCAAGGCGGCAACGTGCTGCTGTCAATGTTTCTGTTCTTTGCCAAAAGATCTGCGGCCAATGCTATTGATGTCTGTTGGCCTGCATGGGACATTTAAATGGCCTCAACCCGCCAGTGCCCCCAAATTCCGCGCAACAGGAAATATTGATAGATCAAATCAACTCCTCGCTAGGCCCGGAAGAATGGTTGCGTCGCGCCGTGCTTAGTATGAAATGTGCTGAAAAGCAGGCAGTGGCCGCTCAGCTGGCGCAAGGAGGGGTCCAGATAGCAGATTTTGGTCCTATGGCTGCCATAAATAGCAAGGAGTGTTTTATCTGCTGACGCAATGTGGCTTGTGCGCGCAGGCAGCAGTCAAGGCGTCTGCCGCGCCTGCGCCGCGGTCAGCCGCAGTGGCCAACGGTAGCAGGGTGCCGATCAGTGCGCCGCCGGCCATAACACTGCAGAATTTTGCACTCAGAAGCTGATGGCTGCGCTTCCCTGATCAGAGTTGGCCAGAACATGGTTGCTTCATGCGCGAACTTTGTGTTGCTGCAGTCCAGTTGTGTACAGCATGCTGTGCGGGGTTGGGGTCGGGGGCGCAGTTTGCTGTACTTATTTTTACTTGTAATACACTGAAGGAGCATTGCATTGTTTGAGTTTGCTAGCAATCATTGCCCATGCGGGGTTCAAATGCATGCATGGTGCAATTGCCAGGTGGCTAGTACTGCAGCTAGCTCCATTAGAGAAAGAGGTCTGCAGACATCAAGGCAGAGCGAACGCTAGCAAATAGGAGAAATGGCTGCCTAGCAAATGCACATATGTGACAAATTTTTGTCAGATGACTTATTTACTTTTAATGGGCAAGAATTCTCCGGCCCAGGAGCACTGAATGCCATTGACCATTGTCAGTAACCACATTGCTGAAAGGCATACAAGTGTGGCTGGATGAGGGTCAAAACACACCTACAGACAGGCAGGAGCGAGGTCGGCACCAGTTGGAAAGAACAGCGGCCCTGAAGATGCAGTCCTAATCCCTGGAGCAAAGCACCTGTGCACAGGTGCTTTGCAGGGCCAGTCCTAGTGGCCACTTTTTATGGAAAGGCAGCAGAGAAGAGATGGAGTTGCATGCATGTTATCAAGTGCAGGTAGGGGAGAATAGCAGGTGGAATGGCAGTGAATAATCGCTGAATATTTCTGAGACCCGCAATCACTGGTGTCATTCAGAGCCTTCATCTACACCATGTCAGACGGGCACCTTGGGGTCCGGTGGATAAAATGTGCAATCCAGCTGGCCAGTCCTGCACCAGCGCGTCAGGACAGCATTTACAGGCGTAGCACTGATGAAGGTCAAAATTGCCCAATTCCACATTTAATCCCTGCCGGCTTTTCTATGGATCTCTCTCTTAACGCATCTCATGGCGATGATCACAGTAACGCCATCCAAACGTAGAGGTCCCCCCGCCTAGGGAGCTGCTCTTAGCTGCGTGGGAAGCTGTCGGAGGCTGATGTGGACTCACACAGTTCTTCCCGGTCTAAATTCAAGCCGGCTTACTTTCATTTCGCAAAGGCTCTGATCACCCTCTTTTCGTGTTACCAGCTGAAGACGAGCGCTGTGTGTCAAAGGGCTTCTCGGAAAGTCTTGCGTGCCTCGGATATACCGGCCCCTCTGGAACGCAGCAAGGTTGCTAGGTAGTCTGACCAAGGACAGTCCCCACATCAAACTCGTCGTGCTGGTTTCATTACACTAGGCAGCGGAGGTAAAAAGGAAACCGGTTCTTGAACGGTCATCTCTCGAGCAACCAGCAGCTGATTAACAGCTGCCCAACCGTAGCGTGGGCCACCCTTAGCAGAGGAGACTGTCTGCGGGCCATTAGCACATGGTTAAAAATCGCAAGCATGTGATTGGATGCTCGCCAACTTTGCTGATTCTTTTCAGCGGTCTCTTGCTTTCGGCCGACGTCCAGGTACAGATTTGTTTCTCTGCTTTTATGTGTCAAGTAAGATGCATCACCATAGGGCACGTTTTGTTGCTGTCAGACTTATTATGTGTAAGTTTACCCCTCCATACCTTCCAGGTCATGGCATTGGGCCATTCCAGCATTTGACCAAGTAACCTTACCACACTTGATGAGACAATGTGAGGACCAGATAGGAAGCTCACGTCTCGTCGATCGGTAGTCTGCATTTCAAGCAACCTCGGAATTCCTGTTAAGCCTGGCATGCTGTGAAAACGACAGGCTAAGGGCGCTTCAGGAGGTGGTAGCGGTGGTGGCGGTGGTGGGGGAGGCAGGAGCGGTGGGGGCGGCTTCTCTGGAGGCTCCAGTCGCTCATCTAGCAGCTCCTCAAGCTCCTCTTCAACCTCGAGTGCCTCGTCAGCCTCGAGCTCTTCTGCCAGCAGGGCAGCACCTGCTGTTGGCTCTGCAGGTGCGGTCACATCCAGCAAAACTGCTGGGGGCTTCAAGGCCTCCTCTAGCAGTCCCCCTAGCCTCAAGAGCCCCCCTAGCAGAACCCTCTAGCGCCTCAGGCTCCAAGTTTCTCTCTCCCCCTAGCTCTCCCACTACCAATACAGCAGCCACCAAGGCAGCGCCCGCTGCTGGCTCCAAAGGTGTGATGCAGCAGGGAGCATCTTTTTGTTACATATTTTGTTTCATTTCTTCTCTTTTCCTTCTTATTTTTTATTGTTGTGGTTAGAGCGCTGAAGACTATTGGTGAACAGTGAACAATCGCAAGCGCTGTCATTGAGGACACATCACCAGCAGATTTCATAGGGAAGGCACTCTGATCAGCCAATGCAAGGGGTCAAGACCCAGGCGTGAGTTGCAAATCTGTCTGATTGAGCCATTTAGAAAAAATTGGTATTTTTTGGCGCGCAGGGACAGGCTCAAAACCAGCATCAAACAGCTATGTACCCAGGTCTTACAGCGGGCCCACTCGGACAGCAGCCAATGGGGCCATCGCGCCAGTCACCCCCCTGACTGGCTACCGGCCCACAGGGGGCGCCGCGTATCGCCTGCCGGCTTACTCATCGTCCGCCTACTCCTACTCGAGGAATCGCCCGTTCCTGCACTCGTGAGCTGCCCCCTTGCTCGCGCTGCTGTGCCGCGCTGTCAGCCTTGCACTCGCTGTAACCTGCTGCCTGCTTTGATGGAGCTTGCACTTGCTTGCATGTGAAGCTACCCACTACAGTGAGGACATTCACTCGCATTCAGAACTCTCAACAACAGCATGCAGAAACCTCCGCAGTAGCCATTGATGAGTGCCCGGCGGCGCAGCAGTTGCTTCTCAGTCCTGTGCATTGTGGTCAGGACAGCTGCTGGAAGGACATAGTGCAAGCAGCTCTGCACACTGCTGTTTGGCCTGCTGTGCCAGTCATGCAGTAGTTGTTTGAGGGTCCTGAGGAAAGAACCATTCCTTGCTCTAAACAGGGGTGTCTGCTCCTTGGTTCCAGGTACCCTTTCGGCTACTCGCTGCTGTTCATCCCCCTGTACTCAGCCGCGTACACAGGCAACCACTGGGCAGTCTACAATGAGCAAGGCCAGTTTTGGGGCTACGATGACGGCGACATCACAGGGGGTGACTACGACTATGACTCGGGCGATGGCCTGCCGTCCGGCTGCCAGCTCAGCAGCCCCCAGGAAGCTTCCTCCGCCGGCGTGCTTGATTTGGCCGCGCCGGCCCCGGCGCCAACTCTGGCGCTAGCTTCCGGGAACGGCACTGCATTTCCACCGGCCCCGGCTCCCGCCACTTCTGGCAACCGCACCCGACAGCTTCTGTGCAAGCCGCTGGCAGCTGCCGTGCAGCAGCAGCAGCCCTACTGGACCAGGGGAAAGATCGCTGCTGTCGTGATCTGCAGCATTGTCGCGCTGGTGCTTCTGCTAATTATTCTACTCTGCTGCGTCCCGGCTTGCTCCAGGTATCGGCGCAGACGACAGACCGAGACGCAGATGACAGCGCAGAAGCCGCAGGAGCAGCAGGGCTATAATTATGGTACTGGAATCAATGACTCAAATTGCAAGGTGTGAACCTGCAGAAGCTCACAGTACTATAATAATGGAATCAATGACTCTCAATGCAAGATGTGAACTGGCGCTTGATTGGAGCGCCATTGCTGGTGCCCCCTGACATTTTCGGGAGTGTGAGCCTTGCTGGCGGATTGTTTGGACAAATGCGATGGATGCCATATTTAATGCTGTGGAAGTGGATTTGAAGTTTTTCTTACAAATTGAAGAAGCCCCTTCGGTGATCTTGAAGCTATACTGCAAGATGGCAGTACACAGGCTTCAGTACTCTTTGATTGCCAGGCCCTGCAGAACGCATTAGCTTCTGTGAATTCCTTGAAGTACAAGCAACGCATGTGTCCTGATGACTATTGAGCTGACAAGGATTGCTACACTTTGTACAGATTCTGCAAAACAGGCTGACGATGCCTTGACGTGTTTACAGGCTGACAAAGTGTCAGCCTGTAAAAGTGTTGCATTTCATTTTGATTCGTCTCGCAATTGCTTTTTAACAGTGCTGACATAGACCCACTAGAGATAAAATAAATTGTCCAATCACGACAGTCCCAGCTTGTGGCGGGCGCCTTAGGGGGCGAGCCTGTCCTTGCCTCGGAATATTCGACAAACCGATTACGACAAGGCCTATCCAGGAATTGATGCCGTTTTCAAACCGTCAGAAGCCAGATAAATACGACAATCTCACAATAAGACCATAAAATCGACAATTCAGGAACCACCAGATAGGTGCGAGGCCCATCAGTGCTGGCCATGTACCAAACTGCATCGCCTGCCAAACGCTTTCCGATCTCCCATATTTACACAGGGTTGCTCGTCCTGAACGTGTGCGAAGAGCTGAACTCAGTTTGAATTTATGCCCTGATGCTCAGGGAAGTGTTCAACCAAGGACTGCATCATGAAGCGCAGTGCCGCGGCCCTCGCGGCATGCTGCGGAATGGCCCTGCTGCTGGTACGCCAAGTCACACCAATGCTCAGCTCCGGCTGTCATTTGAATTCGCGTATAGATATGTGATGAACTATCATAAAGCTTTATGCCTGAAGCATCAGAGTATCTTGTATGCGCTACACGTTGCTACGGCATCGGCTCAGGCCATAATCGCAAGTTCAAGGATGGCATATGCGGGCCTCTGACCATTGCTTTCCGTCACCGCAGGGCGTTCACGGACAGACATTGAGTGGCCTTCCGTCTCTTGATGTCGCTCCGGCAGGGTTCTCTACTGCTCAAAAGGTGATCGACGGATTGTTGCTGCTTTTTGGAGGATAAGGTCTGAAAAGTGTGCTATTAGACAGGGACAATAAAAATGCAGATGACAAAAGCTGTTGTGTCGCACCAGCATTGGTGTAACTGCTTGCAGTGCTCCCGGGCTGCAGCCTGTCTAACAAGAATTCGTGCGTTGCGTGCAGAGTGTCAGCTTCATCGATTTGGGCTCTCCCAGCTCAGGTGCCATCTATGAGCTGCCCGAGACCGACCCCCTGGTTGCACCCCCTGCCGGACTCACCCAGTTCACCCCCGACCAGATCCATGTCACCCTGGGAGGTCAGCACCCGCACCCCTCTTTTAGTTACTTCCCACGCCAAACCCTGCCTCTCCTTCTGTTTTCAACACACTTAGACACCTGACCATCTGCTGCACAAAGGATGCTAAAGACCAGTATGAACATCTCTTCAGTACCCCTTGTGCTGCGTCAATCAATGCTACGAAGAAGAATACACTGGAACAGAGTTGTTGCATGCAACCTATGCGGGCGTCAAACGTTAGCCCTGCACAGGTGCATTTGTAGTGTGGAACAGATTCACCCTAGTTGCAAGCAGTCAGATTTATGACAAATTGCAGAAGATAACAGAGAGACGTTTGCATGTTGCTGCAGAGGCCTCAGACGATGGCGGCTCAGTGTGGGTCTCGTGGGCGACTGGACTGGAGACTTTTGTCACCAACCCCCAGGCCCCAGCCTACCCTTCCAACAGCGTTTACGCCCCCCAGACCCCTGACCCTTCCTCTGTCGCCTCCATTGTGAGTCTCCATTTCTTCATCTGTCATCTCTAAATGAGCCTTATCAATTGCCTTATTATTGAGCTTTTACAATCTCCAGCAATGCATGCCTCCCAATTGGCCAAACATCTTACTGCTCTTCCGGCGAGAGGTCATGTGCGTCTGCAGATGAGCTACATGTAGAGGCTGCGATATGTATGCTACTCCTTGATGGACGCACCAGATTTATCCTGTACACACAGTCACTATATGCCAGTGTAGCTACCTTGACCGAGAAGACCGTTGGATCTGTGGCATGTAATGGAATTGCACTACTCCTCCAGTTTCTGAACCTCGATCTAGCTGTCGTTGGCAGGCTTGACTTGTGAGATTGAGCGTGCTGTGACTGTGCAGGTTGAGTGGAGCCTGACAGCTGGCGGTCCCTACACCAAGACTGCCAAGGGATATGCCCGCAGCTACATCCAGGTGCACCATTTCTATCATTACATGCTGTTGCTGTTGCTGCCAAGAAGCAAAATGCATCAGCAACCGAGCTGCATGTAGAGGCTGTCGGAAAGCTTCCCCTCGCCGGTCGCTGGCAGGATAGAATGCATGTAATGTCCAAAATGCAGTGACGGGCGTGGGCCTTTTGTAGTGCACCTACAGCATACTGACTCTTTACAGGAGCACATATGTAGCTGCTGGTAGCATGCTGATGACGGATGCAGCATGCTGGCATGTGTCATTAGCATTTGTATTCACAAATGTGCTGACTGATGTGTCTTTGCTGGGGTCCAGACGTATCTGCACGATGGAAACACATATGTGTCCAACTTGCTGCACCACGTGCACGTGACTGGCATCCCCTATGGCAAGACGTGAGCACCCTTGGCCAATATGGCCACAGCAAATGACCTGGACTTTTCCCTTTCTTAACTCTCTCTGATCTTTGGTGTGCTTGTGCTGTCTGAACACCTGTCCATGCCATGCACATGCTGTTCACAGAGGCCCATGCGCCTCAACTCGCGCTGGAAGCCATGCAGAAGGTGTTCTGATGTTTTCTTTGTGCTGTGAAAAACGCAGCATCTACTACAAGTGCGGAGACCCGGCCAAGGAGCTCAGCGCTGAGATTCCGCTCACGTTGCCTGCCAGCCTCAAGCCCAAGACCCTGACATACCCCTTGAGGTGCGGGGCAATATAGTTATATGAACATGCTGACAATGCATGCATGCCATTTATTGAAGTCCTTTTTAAGGACTGAATCCTTGGCAGACAAGATGAAGTCAGGGACATGCTATTTAGCCTGTCATTGAGCCATCTCACTGCATATAGTTGACTTCACTCGCTGAAGATCTGCTTGCTCCAGCCGCAAATGAATTCCATAACATGTCATAAGACAGCTGTCATGATTGACTTTTGTGCTGTGCAGGCTTGGTGTGGTTGCTGATGTTGGTCAGACAATCAACTCGTCAGTCACTTACCAGCACCTGGTTGCCAACAAGCCCGACGTGAGCAACTCCCTCCTGTCTTGTTTTTTTGAAGCTGCTTGGCTGCTGTTCTTTCGGATATGATGTGCTCAAGTGCCCTTGGAGCATCCGTTGCCATGCATGCCACTATGGCAGATTCCCATCAAAGAAACTGTCAGCAGCAAGTCTGACACTCTTGTCTTGTTCGCCTGCAGACCGTGGTGTTCTTTGGAGGTACATCTGCTGCTCTGGCCGCTTGCATCTCCCTCTCTTGCTCTTCTTGCTTATCCAAGTTGAAAGTATGTACATCCTGTAATGCCTGCAAAGGCACCTTGAGATTATTTGAGGCACTTATATCATGTTCTACCCTAAACCCTAAATATCTCTGTATTTCAAACAAAATTAATAAATAAAATACAATGTGCTGAGAAAAGTGTGTGGTTCTGCAGACCTTTCATACGCTGACAACTACGTGAGAGCTGCTCCTCCTCTCCTGCATTTTTCAATGCTGTTTGGTGCATGAACAACCCCGCGCAATCCACCTGTGGTGTTGACAGCTGATAACTCATTAACTGTCATGATTAGTCACAACCCATTTGCAGCTGAATGGTTGCTGGTGCACAGCCCACACAGCTCTAACGTCAAACACCAGGCGCATCACAACATGCATCAGAATATGCGCACAGGTCATGAGCGGAAATTTCTTGCTGACAAGAGATGTGTTTGCTGCAGAATGACAAGGGCGGCGACGGCTCTGCAGCTGTGGTTAGCCCTCCCACCAACGCAGTCCGTTATGCGAACACAACCAAGACTCTGGCCCAGACCTACCAGCCCCGCTGGTGCGATATGTCCCCCCCAATTTGCTTTCTTACCCCTCAATTTATGTAAGATACATAAATGAGGCCGCATGCTCATGCAACGCCTTCCATTGACAGCAAGTTCCAGCACCAATACACAGAGCGCCGCTGGTGAGCAGCTCTGTGTCCTTTTTCAGCCCTGCTTTTGACTATGTGCCCTGAAGCCAGCTGAAGCCCCCGCCTGACTGTTTGTGGCAACAAGTCTTGAGAATCGACGAATGCGGCATACTGCCAAGGTCCCTGTGACACCATGAAATGAGCTCATAACAGCTCCGTGCACCTCAGAATTGTACTGGATGAGTGGGAACTTTCAACGCAGAAATGCATGCATGTCAAATACGTTCGTACTCCATTCCATGGTTTAGGGCATCCCTGAGAACCCTAAATATAAACCAATAAACCTGGAAAATAACCTCGACTTTGTGTATGCTGTGCAGGGCGACCATGGGCCGTCTTCTACAGAACGCTGGAAACGGAGCATCGCTCACCTACCAATTCCTGCCAGGCAACCACGAGGTGGGCTCAAGACACTCTTGCCTTTTATCCTCACACCTGTGGATAGAAAAGGCATGTAATAATGATAATTTCCAGGAGCGCATCAGTTGCTGTGATGATGTCTGTATCGACCATCTTCACCAACTTCATGGGCGCCTTGTCAGGCTAGACTAGGCTACTAGCGGTCTGAATGGGGGGCCCATTCATACCTTATATTCAAGCCCAGTCAAGTGCCCTGCAATGATTTCACCTGAAGTGGGTAGTGCAAGCAATCATGGCACCTCTCAACTTGACCTGGCACCTGCTGAAGTCATCATGACTAATGACATAGCATGCATGCATGCGCAGATTGAGCGCGACGAATACCTGCGTCCGTTCCAGGGTTACACCAACCGCTACCGCCACTCGTATGAGGCTTCATACTCCCAGGACCCGCTCTACTACTCCAACGATGTCGGACGTGCGCCCCTTTTCTAGCCCCTAAAATTTGTATGATTTAGGAGCTTCAAGGGTTAAAGGCCCTACTAAATTTTTATATGCTACATCATTATTATATGCTTGTTCAAGCCCTCAGGGCTAGGTACGTTGCAGGAACCTTGAATCTCTCAATAGCCCCCTTCCACCCTTCTTGATGACACATGCAGTGTGAGGGTTTGCTGCTGTGAGATGTTCCCCTGACTGCCAGACCCATGACTCAAACTAAGTCAGACTGAGGCGTCCAAAGTCTCATTGGGCTGTGCTACGCAGCTCCAGCAATCAGGTCACACAGATCAGTGCATGCGCTTGCCAAATCATTCCACCAGCAACCCTTTCCAAGGCCTGTTTTGCACCTGCAAAGCGCTCACTGATTTTGCTCATGGCAAGACCCAAGCTCCAGGCTGAGATCCTTGTGTGCGCTGCGTAGCGATCCATCTGATCATGCTGAACGCGTACGACGGCTATCTGCCGAACAACACTCTGGACGTGACAACCAACGGTGTCAGCCAGGTTCTTCTGGGCAACAGCGGCGGTCCTGCCTTCCCCACTGGAAACTACCCCCAGGTGACTAATCCCCATCTGCCACTTATGTAATCCTTCCCAGGCCTTTAGTAACCAGATGGTTTCTAGGTGGGTTTAACTGTTATAGCATGCATAGCAGGCGTGTGCAAAAGGCAAGCTTGGGTCGGTCAAAGGGGCCAATTATAGTTCCCTTATCCCCGCTTGTCTTCACGGCTGCGAATCAGCTGGCAAATAGGCCCTTGAGCCTCAGGCAAGATAGGCAAGTGTGAACCTATTTTGCCAGTGTTATCGAGTGAGCAAAGAAGCTAAATACACCAGTAGGCAGCCAGCATCTTGACAGGTGCCTGGGCCAGAATTGGACATAGGAATACGTGTCCATGATGCTTGTCCAAGCGCCTACTGTCAGCTTTTCTTCTACTTGGAAACCCCTCAAGGCAAGAGTTTGTCAAGGTCTACGCAAGTGGCTCGCAGACTGCACCGTCAGGCAATGCACTCATATACAAGAAATGGTATCTGAGCTGAGAAATTGCTAAGAACTATAATCTATTCTGCGCAGTCCACTCTGGGCGCTGTCCAGCTGTCGTGGCTGCTTAATGACCTGAAGCGGGTAAATCGCGCCGTCACTCCCTGGGTCGTCGTTGGATGGCATCAGCCACCGGTGAGCTGTTTCTCATCAGCCTTTTGTCTGTTGACGTCGCGACCATGCACGTTTAGCCTTGCATTTGCTGCCATCTGTCTTGCTTGCTTTGCATGCCTGCGTGGGATCCCTCTCTGTCACAGGACGTGTTCTCCTCATGTGTTCTTGAAAGGCTTGATTTGATGAAAGATGAAAGGCTTGACTTCATGAGCTTGCCACACAGCCCTTGTCTCTGCACCCTAGAGTGAACACTGAAGAGATGCTGTGATTTGCACCACCCCTTTGTCTAATCCCTGGCACTTGCTGTGCCTGCATGCCCGCACCTTCCTGCAAAACGAAAATGGGAAGGAGGGTGGAATATGGTACCCCAGTCTTGCAGGGCAAAACTTCATGCAGAGAAACTGTTGTTGGAGCGTTCTACTGTGAGCATGCGGCACGGAGATTTGACAGGTGGCGTGATTTGTATTTTGCAGTACAACTCATACTCGGTCCACTACAAGGAGGCCGAGTGCCTGCGCCAGACGCTGGAGCCCTTCCTGTACAACTACGGCGTTGACGTCGTCATGCACGGTTTGTCACCCTCAGTCAACACTTTGTCATCATACAGTCATCGGTGCGTTTCATGCATGTCGGACGTCTCAAAAATGGCAAGAACGCCACCGTCTGAGGGCTGCCTCACAGGCTTTGCGAAAGACTTTTTGAAGCAATAGCCTCTGATCTAACTGTTCGTTGGCTGAGCTAGGCCGTCTGACCTGCTGTGTGCCACTCAATAAAACAATCAATGTATGCAGTGTTGGCACCTTCGCGCTGCGTTGCTGTGGTGGAATAACTTGAAGGTTGGGTCAGTTCTTACGTTGCTAATTCGCATGCAGGTCACATCCATGCGTACGAGCGTACCTTCCAGACCCTGAACTATGTCCAGGATGGCTGTGCTCCTCGCTGGCTCACAATGGGTAAGCACATTCTCTCATCTAATCCCACACACTAAAGAGACCGCACTCTCTTATGCGCATCTAGCCGGCCAGAGTTTGTCTCTCAATTGCTGGGAAAGCAAGAATGATGCCATGGGTCAAAATCTAATTTGCTGCCTGTGACTGCCTCAGGCATGCATGCACAATGCCATCTGCTCAAGAATTCTGATGCATTGGCAGCGCCTGTCAAGATCAAGGACCAAGCAAGGCGCCTTGTGTCATTGGCAGGAGATAAATGTTGTGAAATACCAACTTGAGAATATACCACTTTCCCCTCTAATGTCATGACTGCATGTGCCGGCAGGTGATGGTGGCAACCAGGAGGGTCTGTACAGGCAGTTTGCAGCCCAGGCCGGCACTTGCACCAACGCGGCCTGCGCCAATGTCAGCCCGAGCTCGGCCCCTCAGTTCTGCACCACTCTCCAGAACGGCCTCTATGCTCCCACCAACGGCGCACAGCCCTCCTAGTGCGCTCTCTCTTTTTCTGTTCTTCCAAAAAATTGAGAGGAATTTTACGCATAGGATGTTGCTGAAAAAAGGCAAGCTCTGTCTGTAGACAGGTTGCATGAAAACGCCGCCACAATTACAAACCCATAACGAGCTGCCAACCCCAAAGTCGGCCCTGTCAAGCGTGCTCACTATGTAAATCGCCCCGTGTTGGGTAAATTTTTCAGCAGGTCTGAGAGTTCCCTTACAGGTCTATTTAAGCAGTGATGTAAGGGTCTGAACTGCCTGTGCCGACAACAGCAGCACACAATTTGTGAGTCACTGGTGATATGCATACCGAATCTCCGCATTGTGCCTGCGCAGCTCGGCATACCGTGAGCCTTCCTTCGGCCATGGCATCCTGACCGTGCTCAATTCCACCGTCGCCCAGTGGCAGTGGTACGCACTGTGCTCCTGTGCTCAGAAACTTTCTTTTGTGGTTTATCTGTAACTTGAGGACAATTGATGGACGCATGCTTATTTGATGCCTTCATGCTCGATGCCTGACGCTGAAGGTATTGAGAGCTTCTTAGATGTGGGCGGGATGCCTGCCTGTCAGCAATGCCCCCTGCTCCTTGTCGTGTTTTAGTAGCAAGTATTGCAAGAATGTGCAGATGGCGTTGTCACATATATTTTCTGTGACTGCAGGTACCGCAACCAGGACAACCTGCCGATCGTCAGCGACTCAGTCTACTTTGTGAGGAACCCGGCCTGCAACAACTACAGCCCAGGTGGGTGCACAAGAACAGCATTGCCCCATTAAACATCTCCATATTTGAGAGAGACAAAAGGGTCTCCATATTTACTGCTCACGTGAACAGCTTGAACAACGTCCCAATCTTCAATGGCATGTCGTGCACTTATGCAAATTAGTAGACATGCATATGCACCTGATGGGGTGTGCAGACACGTGATACCTGATTGCTGGCAAAGAGGGCGCCACAAGGATGGCAATTCCGGTGCTTCTAGGACTGGAGATGTCTTGGCAGCCTTGCACAAGTTTAGACACTGCCTTAGACAGTCCAGTCACCTCCAAACCAGTCTCACAAAACAGGTGACTTCGCCAATGTGGCAGCAAGTTTTCATTTCTTTTCCAGATTCTCAAGGGTTCGCTCTTTTTGGCCGTCACATGTGCAGGCACCCCGGTGGAGGCACCTGCGACCCCGCCAGCAACAGCAAAGCCCAACATTATCCAGGATATCATCAAGGCAAAGCAGGAGATCAACGGACAGATTGCAGGCGCCATCCTCGGTTGATCCTTCCAAGGAAAATTGAAACTGTTTTTACAGTGGCGGCACGTGGGGGCGCATTTTATTGGATGCGTAGCAATGCCAGTATTACTGGAACCCCTCCAGCCGACAGCACTTGGCCTCAAATCCTCGTACATAGCATATTTTTTACTTTTTTTTGTGTGCGCAAGCACCTGCACTGTGGAGTAGATGTAGAGTTAGTAATATTTGATTAGAGGGGGCCATTCTCCTTTTAGATAGGGACTGGGACTTATTTCATACAGCGATATGGATGTTGTGATGAGGGATCATTGAGCTGCTGCATTGGCTGCGGCGTCCTCTTGTCACAAGCTCAGTTCAGTTTTTCCAAAGTCAGTTCCAAGGTAGTAGTGGCGACAACAATTGCCTGATCATAATGTTCTTGCAGTGTGATTGTTTCTGTGGTGGGAGTGTTGCTTGTGCAGACCAGAATTGGTCGCCAGCAAGGCAGTTTTGTGTGGGTATTGTAAGAAGAATTCTTTTGCTCTCATGTCATCTCAAGCAGGCAGGTCTGTCCATCTGCATAGCTCATTTACACATGCAGTGCAGCACCCATCAGGGCCAAGCACCCCTTGAGCTATGTCAGAAAAAATCAAATCATAGGAACATTCCAATATCTGCCTTCCCCTCTAGATGTCAGCACATAAAAGCACCAAGATGCTATAAAGCATATAATAAGATACGATACACAGTATGCACAAGAACTCCTCTGACCTTGTGTAAACGCCGATGCATGTTTTCTTCTCTTTTCAATGCAAGCTATGACATATTTACAGCACCCTTGCAACTAGCACACCACGTTTTCTTGCACTGAAAACCCACGTGAAGACATTCCCACGTGCACACTATCAGTCAAATCTGAAGATCGGCATGTCAAAAAGCAAAAATACACAAGTTGCACAGCCCTGATATACATCATCAAAAGCTCATGTTGTACAGCAGATCTAAGGTCATCCGTTCATCAAGACTCGGCAGCGGCAAATCGGAAGCTTGCTCTACACTGCGCTGGCCAGCAACAGCCATTCAAGGCGCTTGCAAAAACGTTTCCGAGCCTCTTCGGAGGCTGCTGGTTTCTTCACAAAATGCTTATTTCTTGACAGATCGCTCAGGTCTCTCTGAGGGTGCACCCTAGAGGAGGGCAGCATCTTGGTGACTTTCTAGCAGGGGAGCAACCTCGATCTTCGGCCGGTCGAGAAAGAGCTGCTTGCTTGCGCAGAGCGCTCATTGGAAGTTCAAGCTCGAGTGGACATATTAGTCATCTTCCAGGAGGTATCAGTCAACCTCCTTCTTAGTCAACCTCCTCCACTGTGGGGCCGCCACTTGGCGCTCCACCAGCTGGCATTCCTCCTGGCATGCCACCTGGCATGCCGCCTTCCTCGCCGCCGCCACCTGCGCAGAAAATAGCACCGGTCAAGAATCATCGCTTAACCCCTGTGTCTCCTCCACTCTCAGCACCTGTCAGCCCACAAGCAAGGTTAGCACAAGCAACCAGTGTTTCTTTTTAAAAGGTTTGGCGGGAAGCCAATGTGGCTACAGACATATGCCTGATTAAAAAACTTGAAGCAACAAATGTGGCTGAAAGCTACATGAATTTGAGGATTTATCTCCTGAAATCGGTGTTTTGGGACGTATTTCTACTTAAAAGGGCTGAAATGTGGCTTCCTGCAATGGTGCATAAATTTTTAAAAGCCAGTTCGTGGCTTCAATGTGGGAAACCCTTAGGTGATTAATGCGCCATGAAAATGCCCTGTTTATTTGTTGAGAGCCACATTGGCTTCAGAACGCCACTGAAAGAAACCCTGCACGCAACACTGCTCCCAACAGCCGACTCTGTGGTGCCGTCATATGTGCATGGCACTCCTCTCGTGCCATAACGATCAGGATGGCAGAAGTCTACGGCCGCCCTGCTGTGCTGCACCTGCTTTGATCTGTGCCTAATGGAATAGACAGCCCAGGGAGTGCTCGAAGCAGAGACAGTGACTCGAAACAAGGCTTCAGTGCCTTATACTACCCTTCAGGAGAAGGCAGGCACCTAATCCGTAAGATTGTCACAAAGCGCAGAGGGGACTCGGTCAACACCTGGAAGAGATCGGGCAGTTTGTGCAGGTCAGATAGGACTTATCCAGTATTTCAATCATATGGCAGCTGTGAATGTTTTAGGGTTAGGTTATTCACCCTGGTACATCTTGGACAAGATGGGGTTGGCGATGGACTCGAGCTCCTTGCGCTTGTCCTCAAACTCCTCCTTCTCTGCCAGCTGGTTGGAGTCCAGCCACTGAATTGTGTCCTCAATTGCCTTCTCCATTTTCTCTTTGTCCTCAGGGCTCAGCTTGCTCGCCACCTGTGCGCATGATTCCATCAGCCTTGCTGAGAATACATAGTTCAGACCTCGATACGCATATAATCGTGTCAAATCTGGTGATGATGACATGGAAAACGCGCCATCAGCAATTCTGTGCACTGTCTACACCTAATTAAACCTTCTAGGACATGTGAAGACGAGAAAGAATGCAGCCTTGCGTTGGCAGAGAATTGCCAGAGCATGCAGAAGGGGCACTTTGAATTTTGCTGCCAAAGTCAGGGCAGTGCGGACACGAAAGACAGCCGGGGTCTGACACAAAGGGACTACAGTTCAAGTGCATCAGAGCAATGCATGTTGCATTGCTGTATCAGTCCGGAAGCAGCAATTTTGTGCAGCCGTGGTGTACGCTCTGTATCCCAAGTCTGGGCAATGCAATACTATATTTGTCACCTAAAGCCTCACCCGGAAATAGGACACATCGAAAGATATGGTGACGCAAAGCTCACTGTCCCTTGAAAGGGCAGACGCAAAAAGAGGCCACTGCCCCAAAGACGATTAACTAGAAACTAACATATCAAAATAGATGGTGAGGATTTCTGTGGGCTCAGTCGAAGGATCACGTGCACACCATAGAGGAGTTTGCACCAGATCTGTGGAAAAGGACCTGTATGGGCGCTGGATGAGTCGACAGGGGTATGAGGTAAGGAAGAGATGCTATCTAACCAATTTTTCAACAAGCTGGTGCCTTACAAACATCTATAGAGGCACGTGAAAAGCTTGTGCAGCAGCTCACCTGCTTGTCTAACCAGCCAGCAAATCTGCAAAACCTCGCGGCTAGCCATTCACGTATCATGAGGCAAGTGTTCCCCTCAAGGAAAGTCGAAGCAGCGCGCCTGTTCGTCGCGGATGCTGTTGCGCAGCTGGTAGGCGTAGTTCTCCAGAGCATTCTTGGCCTCTATCTTCTCCTTGGCTGACTCATCCTCCGCCTTGTACTTCTCAGCGTCCTGAAGTCCCCAGCACACAAGTGGCGTGTGAGATTCACTCATTTATTGTGTCGTGGGGTCCTGCTAAAGCCGCATCAACAATTAAACAAACTGTGAAGTTGCTCAAAGATGCATTGGAGGCCGAGCAACAGACAGCAGAGCAATCGCTGTTTCAACCGGAGTTTTTGGCTCAATGATGTTAGGTGGTGCAAAAGGTTGGGCCGTCTGATCTGAGGCGCACACAGCAGGAAGGGGCAAATCACATAGGCAGCAGATGACTCAGGGCTTAGTTGCTACCGCCTTGCTGCCAGAGGCACAGAGAAATTGCATTGCTAGGCCTTCAGATTCACGGGATACCTCTCAGCCAGAAGACTTGGATTTGATTTTGAATTTGAAATTCAAAGCGTACCTGCACCATGCGCTCGATCTCGTCCTTGCTTAGGCGGCCCTTGTCGTTGGTAATCGTGATCTTGTTCTTCTTGCCTGCGCGCGCAGCAGACACCGGACTCGCATCAGTCTTGACTGAGAAAGAATCAGATTGACAAGATCTTTAGCCTTTCCAAGAGGGCCTCGTTGGGCAAGGAACTGGCCGGTCTTCCCATTTCCTGCAAGGGCGAGGGCCCCTTGATACCGCCTTAATACAAAAAGGCTGGTGGTAGACTTCCAAGATGTACATTACTCAAACCGAGGCACAGGCAACAACCCAAGCATAGATGTACCATGTGCGGCATTGCATTCAGGTCACTAGAAACAATGCTCCGCAGACATAGCAACCAGCACACTGCTGTACCTGCACTTCTCTGTCAAACCTTCTAGAGCCTGTTTTTCTCACCACATCATCATCGGTCTGAGTTGTCCAAAACTGGACAAGAGGTGGAGGGGAAAGCAGCTGTGGAAGGCCCTTTCCTGCTTGCCTCACACTGCACAAAGCTTGCAGCTATGCTACATTATGAGGGGGGGCATGCGTGGAAATGTTTGCTGCCATTGGGATTTGACTTTGAGTCTCTGGTCTTCTCTTTAATGTTCATGATGCCTTTAGCGTTCTTCATTCCGCCGGGCAAAAATCCTCAAAAAAACAACACTGCCAGCGGGATTCGAACCACGCATGTGTCCTTGTCCTCAGCGGTCAGGTTCATGATGCCGTTGGCGTCTTCATTCCGCCCAAAAAGGAAAAAATAAAGAAAAACATGGTGAGAGCAGGAATCGAACCTGTGGTCTTGTCCTCGGCGTGGACGTTGAGAATACCGTTGGCATCCATGTCGAAAGAGACCCCGATCTGGGGGACCCCCCTCGGGGCCGGGGGGATCCCCGTCAGCTCGAACTTGCCGAGCAGGTTGTTGTCGCGCGTGCGGCTGCGCTCGCCCTCGAAGACCTGACACACGCACGAAATTTGCATTTTGTATTTGAACTTGAATTTGAATGCCTCTGCGCACTCTGGCCACCAGAATGGATGCAACGGCAGTACAAGCAGCAGTCACATATTGCAAGGAGTATACGGACTCCATGGACAATGGTGAAACAAAGCATAACGCTTCATAAAAATTATACTGCTGCATGGAAACAAGAAGGGTCTATGCTACTGCATGAGAAAGAACTTGCCTGGATTAGCACGGCGGGCTGGTTGTCGCTGTACGTGCTGAACACCTGCGCGCACATGCCACAGCTCAGGAAGGACTGCTCATGTGCCAAATGTAGGCCTCCTACTCAAATACCAGATCGGGCATGTCTTAAACTCCTCCTGCAATGCGGAAGAAAGCAAGGTCTGGGCGGTGAAGTGCTCCCAGCTTTGGATGACTTATGCAATTGTCCGCGAGCAGGTCAGCAAGCAATCAGATTAGGATCTGTGAGACCAAAAGGGGCGACGACATTTTCTTATGTACGGCACGGCACGCTGCTTGAGAAACAGTGATCTCTGCAGCATGTTGCAATTGTGCAATTGTGAGCGCAAAAATCTGGCAGCAGGCAGGGGAGTGCTCAGCTGTGAACACTCTCTGCGGCCATCAGGTTATGCGCGCCACACGCACTTGCCAGATGGACAGATGTGGCCAATGGGAACTCCCATGCAGAGCTGGCATCACGGCAATACTTGCCTAGATTCTCCTTGTCACCTGCATTTTGAGTGTTCCTTCCTCCCACACACTGCATGCTCCTACTTGCAATCTTTTCGCCGATGTCAGTCTGATGCTGCGACCGTCCGAGGCGTGCGGCAGCATTGTTCCAGGGTGCTGGCGGGGCATAATCTTAGATGTCCTGGGATAACTCAACGCATGTTGACGCTCAAGGTAGGGAGCTGCAGCTGGCGCCCACCTGCTCCTTCTTGGTGGGGATGGTGGTGTTGCGCGGGATGAGCGTGGTCATGACTCCGCCAGCCGTCTCGATGCCCAAAGACAGGGGCGCCACGTCCAGCAGCAGCAGATCCTGCACCTTCTCGTGAACTTCCCCGCCCAGGATCGCCGCCTGAGACATTCTCAAAAATTTCAGACCCTCAAACTTTGTTTCCCTTTTGGAGAGCCCAGGGGCTGCACAGGGGGATGCAGCACAGACACAGTTGGAAAGCTCGTTATCTTGGAGCTTGTAACACACAATTGATGAGCCCCCCCAGCCCAGGATCGCCGCCTGAGACACATACACACACACACACATGCAGATATCATGGAATCTAGACACACGCCAAGTTCTGATAGGCCTGTTTGGAGAGAAGCGGCAGGCCACAATACGCACCTGCACGGCTGCGCCGTAGGCTACGGCCTCGTCGGGGTTGATGGACTTGTTGAGCTCGCGGCCGTTGAAGAAGTCCGACAGCATCTTCTGGATCTTGGGGATGCGCGTGCTGCCCCCCACCAGCACCACGTCGTGAATGCTCCCCTTGTCCATCTTCGCGTCCTGCGCGTAGCCCACCCCCATGTGATTACTAATCACACCATGCGATGACAAAACACCCAATTTGATCTAGTGTCATCTCATGTAACTGACTTGTCACCAAATATGTCAGCTGCTTTGCCCCGGCTGGCGGGGGGCGGTATAAGTACTGAGTATAGTGCGCACGGTTGGGTCTTGCATGGATCTGGCGAGTCCAACAAGGGGAGTTTGGTAGCCTTTGACTGCAGCTTGTCTGCCAAACGCACCTTGCCTCTTGGCAGGAAAAGCTTGTAATAATGATATTCATTTTAAGAAGCATCCCAAACTCTTATCGAAGTTTCCTAATAAGCCAAGCCGAGAAGAGGCGCTGCGGCCCTGTCCAGGGATAATTAATCAGGATGAATTCAACAAGCTGCTGTTCACCTGCAGATCCTCCTCCATGAGCTCCACGCAGCGCTAGAACAGTACTATGTGTATAATGGCCCACTGATGGATGACTGCCTTAGCTCAGTGAGCTACAACTCACTGCAGCACCTTCTTGACGGGCTCCATGCAGTGCCCGAACGTGCCCAATATCAAGATGTTCCCTATATTACTAAGGGACGGTTAAGCGGTGACTCACCCGCAGCACTTTTTCCACGGGCTCCATGCAGCGCCGGAAGAGGTCCATGTTGAGCTCCTCGAAGCGCGCGCGAGTGATGGTCGTGTAGAAGTCAATTCCCTCGTACAGGGAATCGATCTCGATGGAGGTCTGCATCAGCCACATTAGTCATGTCAGACAAGGTCCACAAGGGCAGGTCAGCCTCATCACTTCAGCACCCAATAAGTACTGTGTCTTTTTCTATCTTTGGCAGGCTGCTGCTCATTTGGGTGCAGTAGGCATGGGATCTTTTAGTGCATCCCATGCTCATGGCGGGAATGCAGGCTCTCGTCTCGCCCAAGCAAGCCCGGCGCAATGCCCCTAGGGTGCATCCAAAGGACGCTGGTGCAGAAAGGTAGTGATCAGTAATCGATAAGAATACTGATTATTGCTCATGTGGGCGGCAGCTAAGAAAAATACTCATCGTCCATCCAATCAGTCATGCCAAGGATAGTGTTAGTCGATGCCCCCTAAAATGAAAGTTATTAAGAAAATTTCACCTGGGTTGATGCGCTGAGCGTGCGTTTGGCGCGTTCGCAGGCCGTCTGCAGCCGCCGCACCGCGCGGGGGGACGCGCTCGGATCCTTCTTGTGCTTGCGCTTAAACTCCTGTAGCAGGCACATCATGCCCAATTAGTCAGCTCTTGCCATGATTCCACGATGTCCGGACAGAACATCAGAAAAGCGCCTGGGTCATGAAGTCGATATATAGCCATAAACCCTATAATATCTCCCCATGAACCCTGATATGCGCGAGGACAGGTCCTTCTTGTGCTTGCGCTTGAACTTCTGCGCTCAGCAGAAATTGATATTGCCAGTCAGCCCTCGCCAGGACTTTCAGTGTCGACCCCGACAGTGAAGGGCAAATTTACGTCAGAATGACTGCCCAAAGTGGGTCTAAGAGCCACTATATGCATGTAGATTCAAACCTATTGCATGCCTTCCTTCCTAAATTTTAACAGCTCTTCCATCAAGCATGTGGCCCTTCCTCCCCTTTGCTCTTGTCCGCATTATGTTCTGGTTCTCTTTACAAATGCTTGTCTTTAGGTAGGCATGCTGAGGCCAGAAAATCTAGCGCGCACGTTGATGCAGAATTGGGAGAGGCGGTTGTCAAAGTCCTCTCCGCCCAGGTGGGTGTCCCCCGCGGTGGCCTTGACCTCGAAGATGCCCTCGTCGATTGTCAGCAGCGACACGTCAAACGTGCCCCCGCCCAAGTCGAATATTAGCACCTGCGCCAGCTCAGCACATCAGTCATTGCCACATCAGCGTCATCATCTCCTAGCTAAACCCCTAAGCAGTGTCTGGACACATCAATCGTGCTGCCGCCCAAATTTTAGATCAGGACATAACTGCTCAGCAGCTTGATCCTGGTCATGTCCATCAGATTTGTCATTGCCATGTCAGCAAACCCCAGATCAGCAAGCTGTCATTGTATATTCATCGGCTCAGTCATTGCCATTTCAGTGAGGTGAACCCACCCCCGACTGGATTTCTATGTCCTATGTTTTGAAGCATATGACTTTCATCAATTGCCATACAAGCAAGCATCGGATCAGTTGACTCCTTATTCGTTACTTTGTTGTTGCCACGTCAGCAAGGTCCACCCGTCCTCAGACCTGTTTCGCCTCGACCTTAGCAGCAGGGTCTGACAATACACAGCTTCTTTGCCGGCTTCAGCAAAGTCATTGTTATGGAAAGTGAGGTGCCGCGATACTGCTCAAGCCGACAGCTGCATTCAGGCTCTGCTGCTCTGGCCAGGCCGGACAAGCCAGGAGCAAGAATTTGGTTTTAGGTATGAGAATGGTCAGGAAGACCAGTGGCATCTGGTGGTCTTCGTGGCACAAGTCCATTTCTGAAAGGATAGGCAGCTCCTTTGTGAATGGCATCCTTCAAGCACAAGGTGAAGCCATGGAATATGGCAGGCTTCATTTCTTCAAGATTCCATCCCATCCCGCTCACTTCCACATCACTTGAAGGACAACACTTTTTCACACGTTCAAGTCCAAAGAACACCTTTTCTTATGTTTGAGACAGCAGTGTGCAAAGGTGAGGCATTTGCGGTAGCACTTTTGACTCCCATAAGACCCTTTGAGGAGTTATAATGATAGGGAGAAGAAAAGAGAAAGCTGACCTGGCGGTCCTTAACCTTGTCGCCGGTCTCCTTCTTGTCGAGCCCATACGCGATGGCGGCAGCCGTCGGCTCGTTGATGATCCGCAGAACATCAAGCCCGGCTATCACGCCGGCGTCCTTTGTCGCCTGCGCACAGAAATCCAACTTCACCTCGCCTCTGAAAATTCTAGTCCGCAGGCAGGCATGCTGAGGGCTGCTTGTGCTGCAGCATGCATCGAAACACACGGTACAGCTCAGCTCAGCTCCCATCTCAAGAATGCAAGCAGGCATGCGGACTGCAGCTTACACAGTGGATGCCTGAAGGGCATTAGTGGATAAAGCTCACAGGTTAGAAATGTAAGCAGGCATGCAGCGTGCAGCCAGGACTACAGGAGTGCAAAAGCTGGCATACATTATCAACAATTTTTAAGCTGCAGAAGAAACAAAAGTCCTGTCAGAGAGTAGCATCACATGGCAACACCTGCTGCGATCCACTTCCACCTTACAGTGTCAAAATAGATTTTTGGAAGCATCCTTGAAAGCATGCAGGGGCAACTCCTTGAGGGGGAAATCACAAGTCAAATTAGTCAGACAGAGGGGACGCGGATGCAGACCTGGCGCTGTGAGTCATTGAAGTAGGCCGGCACAGTCACCACCGAGCGCTTCACCTGCTTACTCTCTCCAACGTACGCCTGCGAGATGCATGATTAGAGTTTGAATTGAAACTAGTGAACACACAGCACAGGACCAGCAAGGCAGACGAAGCACATGCTGCTTTTGCATTAATGCCAGGTGTCTAAAAACTCATGACGCTGTCACTCAACTGCGGCGTGCATGTACAGGCACTGACGCAGGGAATCTGGTTCTCTCGTTGAACCCTTCATGTTCGGACAGTAACAAGCCTCTAGGTGACGCTGCTTGCATGTGCCGGCAGTGATATGTGGAGCACTTGGGCGGGACCAGAATTTCATCACCCGAGCTCAAAGCTCTCCAGCCACAAGAGTCTCAGATTCCTTTTTCTTATTTTTCACACGCTTGTTCCAGCCCTCAGGGCTAGGTGCGCCGCAACAACGTCCTTGGTTTCTTCACACTGCACCCAATTAAGGAGAAGCGTCAAAAAGGGTTACCTGTGCCACATCACGCATTTTGGCCAAGACCATGCTGGAGATCTCCTCTGGCGAAAACCGCTTTGTCTCCCCCTTGAATGTCACTGCGGCGCACACGCAGCTTCTCAGATTTGTCGTTGCACGCTGTGGCGCATTGAGATGGTCAGCAAAGGCACAGTTTCACAGGGAAGGGTCGAGGCAGGCTCATGTGAGGGGTCTAAGGATCATCTGCAGCCCGTCGATGCTCGTCGGCTGTTTCGTCTGGGGATTTTGGCTAAAAGCCAATGTGGCATTGAACATGTGTTTGAAAGGGCCAAAGCCACAGAGAAGGTTGTAAATAGGGATTTTGGAGAGATTTTGGCTCACACTAGTGATTTTTGGGGCATTTCAGGTCAAAACTGGCAAATTGTGACTTTTGCGCGGGTTTGAATCGTTTTTTCAAAACCGTTTTTTGGCTTCCAAGCGGACATCAAAGAGCCTGCCAAAGGCCACAAATCTGCCCCTGTTTATTGTTAAAAGCCACATCGGCTTAAGGGAGCCAGTAAAAGAAACACTGGCGGGACAAAGAAATGCCGCAGATCCGGCCCTGATCTGCAGCATGCGCCAGCACATCTGGCGCACGTTCACCAAAATAGATTTTCTGGGACTCACACAATGCCTGTCTTTGCTGCCGTGCAGAACTGGGCTTGTTCCATGCTTGAATCAGCCCCTTCCCATGCTGCAGTGAGGACCACGTGCAGCAGCCATTTGCCAAGCATAGATTAGGTGATAAACATCAGCAATTTCTGAGAGACAACTAAAGAGGGGGCCATTGAGTCAGCCCAAGCATGGCAAATTTATCGTTGAAAGGAGCTCGTGTGCTGCTGTGGACCCAGAAAGCCTTGCCTTGATGTGCTGCTGGACTGTGGCCGCAGCAGCACTTCAAGGTTGTATCATGGATCCACAGCAGAGGGGGTGCAGCATCCTCATGAGATGGAGATTTTGCACTGATTAGGTTCAGCAAAGGAAAGTGCAGCAACTGGGATGGTTTGTGTTGCAGGGTGCAGATGCTGCCTCAGGCTGAGTGTCCTGTGAAACCCTGGTGCTGCTGTGGCCCCAGAAAATCTAGTGTCAAGATGCTTGTGCACTTTGGCTCAGCAACTCATGTCTAGCACAAGCGTTTATCAAGCCACAGCAGGGGTGTGGAAAGGTAGGATCACTTGGCATTGCACTTCTCCCTTCTGTATGCAGCAATGGAGGAAGCAGAGCTTTGGTGATTGCAATGCCAGGCCCCGGCTGGCGGGTGGCGGCACAAATACTGAGCACTGTGCCCATGGTTTATTGTGTCTTGCTTGGATCTGGCGAGTCAAATTAGGGGTGTGACTGTGGCAGCGTTCCCTGTAGTTTGTCTGCAGACGCACCTTGCCTCTGGTAGGAAAGGCGTGTAAGATTACCATTAATAATAGTGGCAAAGCAGCCAATGCGTCGGACGCACCTTCTATGAAGGGCTTGTGGTCTGGCCCGTCCACGACCTTGAAGGGCCAGTGCTTGATGTCTGCCTGGACGGTAGGATCGTTGAACTTCCGTCCGATCAGCCGCTTGGCGTCAAAGACGGTATTCTGGGGGTTCATGGCCACCTGAACACCAAACAGACACCAAGACTCAGCAATCGTGTGCTGTCCGACAACGATTTGCTACTTTGTTGATCTGCATACCTGCAAGCATAATATCGAAAGAAAGAGACACTGTGGGACAGGGCGTCACAAACTGGAAGTCTTTTGCACAGCAATCGCCTCCCAGATGACCGTCATGATGGCGTGGTTGGGGGGATGAATCGCAGGAAGCTGCTCATCTGGAATAACAGCAGAGATAACACACTTCTCACTAGCCTTTTCATCGTCACCTGGTTCTTTGCTGCGTCACCGACGAGCCGCTCCGTGTCGGTGAAGGCTACGTACGATGGTGTGACCCTGTTGCCTTGATCGTTGGGGATGATTTCTACCCTGTCATGTTGCCAGATGCCGACACACCTGCAGCATAATGATAATGATATATGTCATTTCTAACATAATTGCCCCGTATCTTACTCACATGCACAGCTCCCAGCGCAACTTGTTCGACAAGCGCAACAAAGCAATTGCGTAGGAAAGTCACTGATGGCCTTCGTAATAAAAGCTCAGAAGCCATTAAAATAAACTCACGAGTAGGTTGTGCCGAGATCTATGCCGATTGGAGGTGCTTCGGTAGCCATCTCGATGATCGATGCTTTATGCCAGCGTGCGCTTCTGTATCAGCAATACTGTCAGCAAGGACACAATAAGACGGTGAATTCTTTCCAACTTTCTTTGTCCAAGGGGTTTCGATGTTGTTCGTTTGTGTCCTAAAGGAGCAGAAGTTTCAAGAAGAAATCGGGTCAGGAACGCCCGTCGATTAAATTTGCATGGAGATGGCGCCAAATCAGGCTCAGAAAGTCAACCTTGACCGGAAGCTGCAAGAAGCTCTTGTGTCTTGGCTGCAGTCTGATGGTGCCATTCCTGTGATCCAATCTTGGGCACTTTCTCTGTCCGAGAACTTGCACGTCTTGAGGGGCTGCATCGTGCTTGCTGGGGATTGCAGACCTCTCAGCAGCACTGCCTGCATGCATGCCAGTGGCAGTCTCTGCATGCGCCTTCTCTGGCTCTGCAGTGTGGCTCTGGTCCCTGTGTATGTTGTCAGCATAGGTAGCACTTTCTGCATGCACCTCCTCAGGGGCTGCAATGTGTTTATTGGGGGACGCACGCCGCTCGGCAGCATGCATGGCACTCTCTGCCTGCACCTCTTCTGGCTTGGCAGAGTGGCTCTGGTCCGCCTGTAGGTCAGCAGAATAGATGACTCTCTCTGCATGCGGCTTTTCTTTCTCTGTAGAATGGCTCTGGTCCCTGTGGGATGGGTGCAGCAGCTTGTCTGCAGCGCCGGAAATGGCTCTGGCCAGGCCCGGTTCTGCAGCGTGTTCCCTGGCCTCTGCGCGCCTCACCTTTGTCTCCAGGGACAGGAAACTGTCGCCCTTGCCAGCTGGCTCTTCACGCTCGCGCTGTTCTGGCCCAGCCCCGGGGGTGCGTTCCTCCTGCAGTGCAACTCAGCTACTGTCATCATCACTATTATGACACGGCTTTCCTGCCAGAGGCAGGGTACGTCTGCAGACAAGCTGCAGGTACAGGCTGCCACATGTCCAACCCGTTGATGGGCTCATCAAATCCAAGCAAGACTCAATCAATGTGGGCACGGTGCTGAGCTCCCGACCAGGCAGGACTCAGTATCGATAAAATCTGGGCAACAGCTGCGTAGCCAATCGGAGCTTTCCTGACTCCTGCGGCATGCTCGCTGTGCAGTGTCTGTGCCCTCATAGAGCCAATAAGTGGTGTGCACACCTGCAGGTCGCCAGTTCTCCTGTAGTCAAATGGGCACCTGGATGTGCAGTGCCTGGCACCTGCCAGACAGCCACTTGGCACCTGGCGTACCACTTGACACTGCAAATGCAATAATGAATCTCACAGCTCTGCTAATCATGCACCTTGTAGACATCCTCTCTGTGGCCGAAAATATGCTGACAAGCAAATCAGATGGCTGGATCACCTGAGAGGGTTTGTCAGGCTTCTTCTTGGCGACTGGATGTGCAAAGCTCTCGGCAGTCTTGAGCTTGGCGCCTGGGCCGGGAGTGCTTGGAACGGCAGGCTTGAATCTGACAGGCATGTCTGGATCTGGCAGCGGCACATCGTGCTTCTCTGGTGGGTCCACTGCAGGATCGAAGCCGCAGTGCACAGACTTGCCCTGCAAGAGCACGGGCAACAGAGTGATTAGCACCTCAGCTGCTCCATATAGATTTGCCCTAAAGAACACAAGCAATCATTGTCTTGGAGTGCACACTGAACGGCCTGATTTAGCTGCAGATAACCCTATAAGCTGTGTCCCTTCCACACGGGAGTTTACAGTATGCACGCATAACCTGGTACCTTTCGCGCACATTCTGAGATCCGCCAGCTGCGGCTGGCAGTCTTCTGGTCGAAATTGTTATAGCCCATGCACTGCTCCAGGTACTGAGCCTTGTTCCTGCACGGGTCCCATTTGCTGCTCTTCAGCCAAGATCGGCGTGACGCTAATGCCCTACTTTTCGGCTCCCTCCATCACGCTTTTAAAGGATTCGGCCTGAAATACAATTCCCTTCATAAATGATTTCAGTATCGTGAATGCAACAACATCAAGGAGTATCGGAGAACGCTGGAGCCGAAGGTTTGGGATCCGCAAAAGTCCGGAATCAACATAACTCGAATTTTTTGCAGCGACACCAACACAAATTTTTTTCTCAAGCTTAAGGGAGGTATGTACTGGAACCGGGTGGCTTGCTTGCGTTTATGGGACTGATCAGTGTCGCGATCGAGCCGAACCAAAAGTGGGGATTGAAGCAATCGATGGGTTTGAAACAAGGATTAGCGGCTTCAAAGAGCAGCTAGTACTACTTGCAGTAGAGTGGAACCGAACATATGGACGAGCAGTGACCTCGCCAAGAAAAAATAGATATTATCTCCCAGTGGCCTCTTATGAAGGGAACACAGCCAAACCCTCCTAGGTCGAAAATCGTGTCGGAGATCTTGTCGGAAGTCTAAATCGTGCATGACAATTAGCAAGCAGGAGATGTATGAGAAACCTTATTTTCATGATGAGTGATACATGCTCCCGTGACGCCGTTGGATACTTGTAGCTTCAATTTCAGCATCGAACTTGATGAATGTTCTGTCAACGAGGTCACCTTTTGGCACATGTCCCCAGCATTGTATTCAGAAAAACCATTCAACGAAGGCATCGATATATACAATGCACAACACACAGTGACACTCCGAAGCAGAGTGAGACCCGTCAGGAAGACCCTGAGCGCGAGAAAGCCAGGTGGTCTCACTACTACAAGCACTACATTGCCTCTCCATATGGTCAGCAAGATTTGAAGCGGGTGAGAATTTGATTTCAGCTGGCTAGCAAGTGCATCAGGTTGGGATCGTAAGGACACCAAGCCACACAGTTTCCTAGTGTGCCTGCAGATAATCAAGGAAGCCCAGCTCTCCGATGATGAAAAGGCGCAGTTATCCACGCTGATAATACCAGATATATTTATGCCAGACCCGGACATCATAGAGGCGAGCCTCAGATCGTCGATGCTCATGAAGTGTTTGTTCATCACAGCCCAAAATTTCACTGTGCGTCTCCAACTTAACAAGTTTGTCGCAATTTCTACCAGGTTTTCTTTCAGGGGAGCGCAGAGGCACCGTCTTCTGTGCACAGAGTGACACGCTCAAACCTTCTGGGCTGCAGATGTAGGGAAGATATGGTTAGGGTGCTGAAGAGTGAGGTTGGAGTCCATGCTGACGAAGCTATGGAGTTCTTCTGGGCGTATGCATTGGATCCTTACTATGACAAGACAAAAAACAAGCATCACTATTTTCTAGAGTTTAATAGGCACCATCCTGATCTGGGGCATGACATCGCAGAAGCCGGTTGCATCTTGGCTGTAGATCCAGCCTGGTACGCCCTTGCTTTGCTTTCTCGGTGTCCTGTCCGCTGGGTTGCACCTCAAGTATTCTATCTTGTGCTGAGAGCGCCTGCGTGTCCACTTGAAGCTTATTTTGATAAATCACATGGGTTCCTGGTGCAGGGCAAGAAGTGAGAGCTGAACTGGTCGACAAAGCTTAGGTTGAGAAAATGCTCGTTGTATCAACATGTTGTGGCAAGAAGTACTGTGCATGATGGTGTCAGGCGGCTTTGGAACGACTGTGAGCAGAATGGATGTGGAAACTAGTCCATGAGCTGCTGCATGAGTAGGGCTGTGGCAATATGAAGGGTCACATGGGATGTTCCAAATACTTCTTGAGATATCACCTGGTGCAAACAGGGCACTCGAAGAGTAAATGGTATTCATCCTAACAATAATCACGGGTTCAAGCAGTAATGCTAAAATGACATCCTGTCTGGAAATTTTCAAATTCCATACGCTCATCAAAGTCTCACTCCTCCCAGCGTTTGAGATCCGCCTTGTCCATCTCTTTAGCCAGCCGCTCCGCCTTCTTCTCAATCATGTTCTCGATTATCTGGTACCCGCGTGTGCCCTTGGGCACAAACGGCACCTGCAATCAGTCAATCGTTCAAAATTGCTTCCAATCAACTTAGGGATGATCCAATGCCGTGGACTAATACTTAGAATTAGCGCCTAGCATGACATCTACACTTGGAAACGCATTTGGCAGCAACAAGATGATTCTGCCAGAAGAATGGCACCTGCATGCGCTCGTCCAGAATGTGCCGCGGCGAGTCATCCGGTGACTCACCAGATGACTCACTCCACGACGAGTCACCCCCGCCACCGCCCACTTTGCCCGCGTTCCCTTCGGCATCCGATGAGTCATCCCCGCCACGATGTGCGCGCTGCGTCTGCTGCGCTGTCTCGCTGCCATCGGCGGATCCGCCTCCTGCCTTGCCGACCCTCACAGACCGGCTGCCGCGCGCAGTAGACACTTCTGCCGCATTCTCTACCGATCCTGCATCCCCTACCTTGCCTGCAGCCCGCTGCATTGCCGCAGCCGGGTCATAAATCTTGGCGCCTGCCATGCCCCGCTCCTCATGATGCTTCTCCGCCCTCTGCAGGGTCCCCGGCGACAGCTGACCTGCAGTATCCGGCTGAGCTGAACCCTTTTCTTTGCTGGGAGTCGCAGGCTTGTCAGCTGCATCTGCTCTGCTCTCTGCATGCACCTCCTCAGGGGCTGCAATGTGTTTATTGGGGGACGCACGCCGCTCGGCAGCATGCATGGCACTCTCTGCCTGCACCTCTTCTGGCTTGGCAGAGTGGCTCTGGTCCGCCTGTAGGTCAGCAGAATAGATGACTCTCTCTGCATGCGGCTTTTCTTTCTCTGTAGAATGGCTCTGGTCCCTGTGGGATGGGTGCAGCAGCTTGTCTGCAGCGCCGGAAATGGCTCTGGCCAGGCCCGGTTCTGCAGCGTGTTCCCTGGCCTCTGCGCGCTTCACCTTTGTCTCCAGAGACAGGTAAGTGTCGCCCTTGCCAGCTGACGCTTCGTGCTGGTGCTGTTCCGGGGAGCGTTCCTCCTGCAGTGCAACATTAATTATCATCATTACTATCAATTCACGCTATTCACGCTATTCCTGTCACGAGGCAAGGTGCGTGTGCAGACAAGCTGCATGTAAAGGCTGCCACATGTCCAACCCATTGATGGGCTTACCAGACCCAAGCAAGACCCAATCAAATGCGGGCACGGTGCACAGCTCCTGCCAGCCAGGGCTTAGCATCAATGAAGCGCAGAGGTCAGGCTGCTGTACGAACATCAATCCATGCCTCTATAGAGTCATATGACTCTATAGAGGCTCTATGCATAGACACTGCACAGCCAAGCACGCCACAGTATTCGGGAAAGCTCCGACTGGCTCTGCAGAGGTCACCAGCACTAATCCCTCTGGCACCTGGCTGTGCAATACCTGGCATGACAATCTCTTGGCACCTTGCCTACCAATTGACACTGCACCTGGAATCAGTGGATTTCCAGCTCTGCTAATCATGCAAGTGTGACAGATATGTTCGGCATGGCTCGAGATATGTTAACAAGGCAACCAGAACAATGGATCACCTGAGAGGCTTTCTCAGGTTTGTCCTTTACAATTGGGGGTGTGAAGCTCTCAGCAGCCTTGACCTTGGCGCCTGGGCCGGGAGTGCTTGGAGCGGCAGGCTTGAATCTGACAGGCATGTCTGGATCTGGCAGCGGCACATCGTGCTTGTCTGGTGGGTCCACCGCAGGATCGAAGCCGCAGTGCACAGACTTGCCCTGCACAGTACATGCGGCAGAGTGACTTCAGTTCTTCTTTCTGTTATGGCAGTCTAGCATAGCCGCAGATCAAACTTTGATGCTTCTCTTCAAGCAAAGATCACCACAGCACCTTAGCTGCTGCTTACAGAATTGCCCTGATAAGCACAGGCACCCATTGCAGTGCAGTACACTTACCTTTTGACTGAAAGGCCTGATTTAGCTGTAGATGACCCTCATAAGCTGTGTCCCTTCCACACAGGAAATCATAGTATGCACGCATCACCTGGTATCTTTCGCAGCACCTTTTGAGGTCCGCCAGCTGCGGCTGGCACTCTTCTGGGTTGAAGTCGTTCTGGCCCAGGCACTGCTCCACGTACTGGGCCTTGTTTCGACACGGGTCCCACTTGCTGCTCTTCAGCCCAGCGATCGGCATGACGCTGACGCCCTCCTTTTCAGCTAGTTCGATCACGTTCTCGACCTCGTACGAATATTCTGCCTCCACTGCAAGTACATCCACCAATGACACCAGCGATGTGATGCATTTAATGTCTTTTGTTGAGTCCGGAGGATCGGGATCGCAAAAGTCTGACACTGCAAATATCATGGAAATCACCTCACGTCACTTATAATAGTGAGATTTACCTCAGGCTTACTTTTCAGGTTTGTTCTGCTCTGGTACGTGTGGCTTGCTTGCGTTCGCGCTCCTGATCAGTGTTGCGGTGGACCAGATCCGTAAGTGGGGAGTGAAGCAAACGATGGGCGTGAATGAATGTTAGCGGCTGCAAAGTACAAAAGCTGGTGTGCATCTAATCAACACGACTGCAATGGCACAATGAGCACTGACAAGGATCACCCTTCTCGTCGAGGCTTAAAATAGGAGAGGTCCCCCACACTTTTGTAAGGGGCCCCTTGCATGCATTGTACCTCCTCATCAAACCTCTGTGTCACGGCCTTTTTGTGATTCAGCACATCATCGGAAGGTGCAGACAAATGTTTATTTATAAAACCAGCCGATTGTCTGTTCATTATGCGTGCAGGACCTCAAACAGGGAATGAACTAAGAGGTCTCCCAGTGTGGCATTCTTCAGTTGACCTATGCCATGCAACTGTAAGAAATCTTCACAACCCTGCAAGTTTTAATCAGTGGTCCACAGAGTCATAACATCACATGTTTACACCTCAGACAAGTGCTGCACTGCGCAGGACACATCCTGTGTCTCTGCACCACATTCATATCCTCCGGCGTGCAGTTTCATTCTGCCAAAACGACAATCCACCTGGAGCTCTGTCCTTTCCGTATCACATCGCAGCTGCGCATGCAAGCCTGCCCTCGAAACTGTAAATGTAGCTGGCTCTTGCTCTCAGCAAGCTCATACCGAGCCAGACCCAGGATGCACAGGGAACGCGCATCCCAGACCCGGTAAGCGGGGATCTCTTTGATATCCAAGCCGTGCACGAGGCTCAGGATTTGCAGCTTGGGCAGGCGGATAATCGGGCCCAGGTCGCGCCTGATATGGAAACGTGCTGAGTCACGCTGTAATGACATAATCAGCGAGGTGAGCGACGTCATCAACTCAAGCTGCGCCGGCAGCTTGCGAAAGTCATTTCCCCGCAGATCCGACGCTCTCATATGAGCATGCATGGAGCAGAGCTTGTAGAACCCCACCTGTGACCGCCAGAGAGTTTTGCAATGCATGCAGAGTGTGCAGTCGGGGCAGCGCGCCAAATCAGCCTGGCAGCTCTTAATTTCTGTCACGCCAAGTTGCAACGTTCAGCACAGATAAGCGGCCGCATGTGCTGAGGCAGGTGCTCGGTCTAAAGCTTGGTCAAGTGGAGCTGCTCCAGGGAGGGGCACTCGTATGTTGGTTTAAACTATAGTATACAGCCCTGGAGTGATTACCATTCAAGGATGTCACAGAAGACATTTCGAAGCAAACTTTACAGCTCCTCTCAGTCTCATGGGTCAATGTTGCATATAAGCTAGCATTGCACATTCTCCCGTGTGTTTGTTTACTTGCAATGTGGCACATGCAGCCAATCCGCAAGTATGCAGTAAGCATAGATGAGCCTCAGATCTCTCACTACTTAATGCCTTTTGTTTTTATCCCCGTAGAACACTGTACTCAGGACGGGAGAGGCTCTCCTCCAGAGAGGTTTCCATGAGGGGCTGATCAGGGGGTTGATGAGGGGTTGATGAAGGGGCTCGCTAAAGCTATGCAGGCAGCTGCGAGCCAAATGCGCAGTGCAAGCTCTTCCCCTGTAACACAAGTAGACCCCTTGTCAACATGTCTGTAATGCCCTGCCAAAGACTTAGCGATCTGTATGCACATGCAGATGTCCTCGCCAACTTAGCCGCGGCTCCTGTTTAGGTGTCCAGCACGCACAAGGGAATAGCTTGCAGGCGTCGTTATTTGATGCAGTCAGACCGCACCTGCACGCCTTCGCAACACCGTTTCAGGGCGTCGATTTCCCTGGTGCAGGCATCGGGGTTGTAGTTGTTTTTGCTGAGGCAGGCCTGGATCTTGCAAGCCTCCTTCTTGCAGGCATCCTCTGGACTGCCGGATGCGGCACCTCTCATGGTCTTTCCCTGCTGGGCCTTGCCAAATGCAGACCCCATATTGGATCGTACAACGTGTCTTGCAGAATTGTCCCAGGAGATGCTGCTGTGGGATCGCTCCTAGACTACCGTGCAAAGGACATTTTTCAATCGTCCCTTATTGCAGCCACCGCATTCGCTCGATCCGTGGCACGAACACTATAGCAAGGACTGTCGCCAGTGCAGCAAATCCTGGACTTCACACGTTGATGACAGTGATGCGCCTTGCACACGTCACGGAATTGCACAAGAGCAGGTGTGCAACGTGAGCATGAAAAAAATTCTTGTAAATTGATGACAAGCACATTCTTGATAGCGGTTCACCGACCTGGACGTGCGCTGTGATTAACAGACCTGCTTCCCAGTGATTACATCAACCCTTCACAAGCTGCTGAATGCATGGCTACCATGAAAATCCGTTAGAGAAGTACTGTGCAGCTATAATTTTGCAGCAGACTCCCAGGATTCAACGCAAAGTGTGTGCTCAGATCAGGACTACGACACATCGTTTCGGAAGCTTCCGAAATCATCCTAGTTAGGCAACCTCACCAGGTGGCAAACGAAGGGAGAGTTCAAGACAGCAGTGAAGCGAAGCTGCTAGTAAAGAAGAAGAAGGAGACGCTCATCTGCTGTTAATAAAATTACAGACGCACTATTGGAGGCCAACCATTGATGCTCTGCTGAAGGGTGCCAGGAGTTGCGAAGAAAAGGTGCAGCTCCCACATGTGACTAAAGGCTGGTACTTGCCTAGATAACCTCGATCTGAGCTGTGAGGGTGGTTTTCGATGACAGATTCGACCGATCTGTCGAAATACTGTGTCACTTGCTCATGCGATTGAATTGCGGCGGTTCAGAACACATCTTTCCAAAGATCTAGGTGTCGAGGCTCCTTGTTGCTATCGCAATGCAATGGTGAGCTGGCTGAAGGTACAAGTCGATAGTACAATTTTAATTTAAATACGGTAACTGGCAATCTATGGGACTGATATGCTGAATAGAGGCACCTTTTGTGGATGTCTTGGTTACAGTATTGGACGGCGCGAGTCATTCGCTATACGGAATGCACTGCGCCGCTGGTGCCAAAGTCAATATGGTAGACTTGAATTGTCTTCTTTAGTACATGCTCCCCGGGGCCACCACTATTTTGGTGCCTTCTGGTGGCTGTGCAGCAACCATAAATAGATTGCTGTAGCAGATGCAAGCGGAAGCTGCATCTTGAACGCCAAACTGTTGAACATTTGTTACTTGTCCTTAAAATCCTCTTCGCGTGAGCGCTTCTTCTGTGCTTGCACAGGAAGGAGACGAGTCCCTAAGTCACCAGCTCTACTCGAGTCAGCCAGCCGCTGTCAGGTGGCTGTCTTAGACAGCCCATAGCAAGCTCATCTGCGGAAAGCGGGCCCCTCTCAATTTGTGCATTGCTCGCAAGGAGCAGCTCACAGCTCCAGTCAGCTCGCCCTACAGGCGTCAAGCCAAGGATGAGATAGCACTCAGCACCACCTCTCAGGCTGCTGCCACATCACCAGGCATACCACCAGCTGTCAGCAAGACAGCAGGGCGAGGAATAATGGCAGAGGCAGCCTGTGAGGCACCTTCTTGCTGCAGCCCTGGCAGAGTCTCTACAAGCAGGGGCGCGTGCAGCACCAGCAGCAGCTGCTCTGCGGTTTCAGATGGGCCTGAAAGCGCACACAGACATCACCACAGAGTACCACAGGCAGGCAGCCAAAATATAAGATGCAGGGATCCTAGAGGAGGTTGGAACACCGGGCGCCATTGTTTAGGGGATCTTGGCAGAATAGGTCTCATAATCGTGGTTCTGCTCAGCCCATTGGCGAGCAGTGCTGTAATGGCGCAGCAAGGAGGCGCTCGTAGAAGCTTAGGGATAGCCCCTTCACCGGCGCAGGTGAGCCGCTCTTTTTTATTTGGTCTTTTTCTTGAAGATATTGACTTAATGGAACAACGAGCACTTTCCTACGATGGCATGTTGTTCCTCCGCTGGACATGCTGTCTACCACCTTGCAAGTGCCATGGAATAGAAAATGCCAATCCTGTTGCTTTGACTGTAGAGGCATGCATGGGTGCTTAGCCTTGCAAGGGAAAAAGGGGCTTCCTACATCGATTGCATGCGCTTCTTACATCCTTTGCTCCACTTGCACTCATCTGCGCAGAACCAGAAACATTCATGCATAAATGCCTCGTGTCTTTTACAGGCGCTCAGCGTGGCGGGCAGAGCGGGGTACGAGTACATGGGGAAAGTCAGCTTTGTACACAGCCAGAAGCGAGCGGTGCCAGTCATGGACGTGAGCAGTTTAGAGGAAGCCGCGTCGCCCCCTGTGGGAGCTGATGCCGAGCACTTCACTGTTCTTGTCACCAGCAGTGGTCACAGCTTCACCAAAAGGTGCACCTCACAGCCCTTTTGCTGATTCTATCCACACCTTTCTGTTTCCGGTGCAGACCAGCTCAGTGGGTGCACACCAACTCAGTTACTTCCCAGGTTTGTTGGCTCTATATGATCAATGTCGGTGTCTTTGTGGGAGGAGGTGTGCCCATAGATGGGCAACACAGCACCGCCTAATGTTCAGCATGCTCAGCAGCTCACACAACTGCAGTATGGTCTTTGAAGAGCAGAACTGAGAGGGCTCTGACTTTCAGTCATGCAGTCGTCGGGACGCAGTGCCGCAAAGGTTTCAGAAGTTTCTCTGCTGTGCCTCTTCAGGTTAGCAGTGGACGAGAAGGAGCCAGATCTGGCGGAGGCCCTGTCTGCGACGGAGTTCTCTGCGCGCCAGCCGCAGCCAGAACAGGCGCTGCAGAGCAGCCGGCGGCTGGCGCAGGCGGCCATACCCAATAACATTGGCATTGCCAGCACTGACTTGGGATGCGACGGCTGCAGCGGTTATGACAACAGGATACAGGTGTGTTATATTTCGGTTTGATCTTGAGTGCAGCCATGTCTGTGATTGTAAGAAGAAGAGTAATGCAGGCTGTTTGCACCATTTCAATAAGGGTGTTCTCTTTCATGGCAGATTGTTGTGCCATATTATTGGTGCATGTGTGGTTGTCAGCTGAGTATAACTAATGTTTGCCTGTTTTTTGCACCTGTAATGCTCTTGGTCTTTGCCTTGCAACACCTGGTTGAGGTCCAGGCAATGCATGCCTATTGGGACACTGCCTGACTCTGGTTGTTTGATGGGTTGCAAGCGCATTGAACAATGGTATGGGGAAAAACAAGTTAATGAGCAAGCTCGATTGAAGGATGGTGTGTCCTTTGCAGGTGACCAACACCGTGCAGTTCCCCTTTTCGGCAGTGGGAGAGTTGACTGGCCAGCTGGGCACAAGCAACAGGTGCGGAAACCTGCCCTCTCCCAATGGTCTAAGTCAGGCTTACTGAGCTGTGCTGCATTCTTTGCTTTATTATTATCATTATTATTACACGCTTTTCCTGCCAAAAGGCAAGGTACGTCCTGCAGACAAGCTGCAGTTCTTTGCATCGACCTTTTTGTAAAGCTTTCTGAACACCTTGCACCTCCCTGCAGCATCAAGGGAGTCATAAATCTGCCATTCTGCTTTGCTGCAATAAAGCAGTGCATGCAATTGGGTCAATCTGGAGGTCATATCTGTGGGCACAGGGGTTTGGAGTGCACGGGGACATTGATTGGCCCGAAGCATGTGGTGACAGCGGCGCACTGTGTGTATGACATTAACGACAGCCACCAGTATGTGGCTTCCATCAATTTTGCGCCCGGCCAGAACGGCAACCGGCGGCCCTTTGGGCAGCTGGAGTGGTCCTCTGTGCGAGTGCTCTCCCAATTCACCAGCCAGGTAGAGACTCCTGCAATGCATGCATACTCTGGCATTCTCTGTCCTCCCTTTGCTGGTCCAAATCTGCTGCTTGCTGCCTCAAAGAGGATGCATGTCACCTGTGATTGAGGGTCCTTCCTTGTCACGTCGAGTAAGCATCTTCCCTGTCTTGCCAGGTATTGCTTCAGTTCTGTCTTTGGCCTTACGCTTTCGTGGCATTTGCGTTTGGGTCAAAGGATGCCTGGATCAGCCATCACATATTCCCATGTGATTGCTGTTGTCGGCATACATTGAAAGTCATTTTGTCTGCTGATGTCAGCAGAGTGAATTAGTCAACCAAGCTTGCTGTTGTCAGCGGGGCTGTGTGCGTCTGCGCAGGCGACCTACACGCCGACGGCGATGGACTACGATTTTGCGCTGATAACGCTCAAGGACAGCGGCGCTAGCGCGGGCTACATGGGCATGGACTATGGGAACAGCGGCCGCAAAGTCACCCTCAACCTCACCACTGCGGGTTACCCGGTGAGCTCCTCTTTCCCTCTATTCTCTCTTTATTCCCTTAACCCCGGGTCTCACAGACACAGAAAAATGAAGAACACTCCGCACACTGTCACACCTATACTTCCAGGATTGGGAGAGGGGTCCGATGTATTTTGCATTGGTGAGGGGAGGAGGACTGAATCGGAACGCCTTGTGATGGCAAGATCATGCTCGGACTGCAGAGTCCGGAGGGCACCGTTTTGTCTGGCTGAGGCTGGTTAAAATGCAAAGTTGTGAGCTGGCATGAGAACTTGCGAGGGAGGTCCCTTGACAGAGATCCATTTGACTATGAAGCTCATTGCATGATTGCCATTGATGTGGCATAACTGTAAAGGTCATGGTGTGGCTTGCAAGGTCATCCGGCAAGAATATGTACTTGTTGACCAACTCAGCTACCCCAGCAGTTTCAGTGAGTTGATGGGGTGTCGCTGGAACGGCAGGGGGAGAAGCCGGCTGGCACCATGTGGGAGAGCCTGTGCGCTAACATCAACATTGACTACGTCGGCAACCAAGGCGTCTTCAATGACATCGACCAGTGCCAAGGCCAGGTGACCCCCGTGTACTAAACTGGAATCCACCACAGTTCTCAGAGACGTGAATCAAGATTGGACGTCTGCCAAGTTATCAACCATAATCGGCGGCGCAATGGAGCCCACTTTTCAATTGTGTGCCGTTCCAAAATAATTGTTTCGTGTCGTTTCCTCACCATAAATTATGTTTGGTAGCAAATCCTCCGGGAAGTGGTGCAATTTGTGCAACTAGTCCCATGGATTGGGCATTAGCTGGGCAGTGCTTGAGTTGTCACACTGTCAGTCCTCAGTCCTTTGCTCAGCTCATGCTAGGGCCATGAGGATAGATGCACCTGCCACCAACCCCGCCACAGCCTCAACAATTTTAGCTCCCCCTCAGCATGGATCACACAGGATTACAAAGAGATCTGGATCCTAAGTCTGTATGAGGCTGATGGCAGCCTTACAGGGTCAGGCAGTGATCTTCAAATCAGTTGCAATAGTGGTCCAGATTGGTATGAAATGCATTAGCAATGCAACCCTGACTCAGAAGGCCTCACAGGCCACAGAAGGAGCTCGCCGGTCTCACATCGCCTTACAGGAGTATCTGAAGGAGTTTTTTCGGTGTGCTGGTGCAGAGGTGCGCCAACATTCTGCAGCACACGTGCCTGTCCAGCAACGGTCAATCCGGCTCATCCATGTGGGATGACAGCCAGCGTATCCGCGCCATCCTCACTGGCAAGGTGTGCCCGATTCCATGTCTTTGTTTCTTGAATGCTTGCCTGAGTCATTATCACTGAGCACAAATGGGGTGCACTTGTGACACCTGACTTCCTGGAGAAGGATGTATGGTCATTGAGCAGAAACTACTGATCAGAAGTTTCAGAGATGCTAGGAATGGTGAGAGAGCGGGCAAGTCTATGAGCAGCTGCGTCCTGCACAAATCACCCCCTGCCCTCACCAGCCTCTTTGAGGACCTATACTTCATTGATTGACGCCTGTTCAGCTTGGGATAATTCAGGAATGATATCATCGCTAAACCCGGAGGCCGGCAGCTGACATGTACGGTCACATGCGCGCAGGTGTCCACGAGCGACAACCAGGACATCAACGTGGGCACCAAGATAAACTCATTCGTGTACAACACGCTCGCGCAGTGGTACAACGAGGATGCGCGGGCAGCGGGCAGCAATAACACCCTGCCCGCTGCCCCAAGCGGCCCCCAGGCGCCCCCCTCCGACACGGGCCCCCGCACTTTCCTGGGGGTCCGCCTGGAGTGGAACAATCCCGTCTTTATTGCGGTGAGTGGACGTGCCACCCTGCCAGGGTTTTTTTTCTTTTAATTTATTTCTGTGTTGATGCTCAATAGTTGATGAGCTCAATTGTTGACCTGCGGACAGGCTGCCAGCCCGGCTTTGCTGATGGGATTTGCCGGTTTGTTTGCTTGCATACAATTGCTTGATTTATAGGAAATTCAGTCGTTTTTGTGCACTCCGGTGGTGCCTCTCCCAAAGCCAGAAAGCTTAATGGCAGGCTTGAGGGTCTGAGCTATTCCATGGAAGACCATGGCCTTTACCTGACCATTTGTGTTTGTCAGAGAACTCCCTAAAGTGTCTGGCAAGGACATTGTGGTGTGAAAAGAAGAATCTAAGATCGTGGCACTTTGCATGGCAATGGTAAAACTACTGCTGGCAGGTTCCCCCCGGTACTTTGACGGCCGGTGCTGCCGATAAACCCTCTCAAGCGACGTGACGAAGGCTTTCCTCTTGATCCTTGTCACTGATCTGCTTGATGTCGTGCATGCAGATTGTGGTAGCGCTGTGCTGCGTGGGCGTGGCTATTCTGGCCGGGCTGCTGTGCTGCCTGAACCGCGCATGCGCGCGCCGGCGCGCCGTAAACAAGATGTACTACGGGCCGAGGACCCCCCCGCGCGGGCGGCAGCAGCAGTTCGTGACTAACGGCGGCGGCGCGGTGACTAATGGCGGCGGGGGGTACCCGAGCCATTACTCGGCGGGCCGCTCAGAGCATGCGGTCGTCTATGACGAGCACTCGGGACAGTTTGTCGTTAATGGGCGCCCGTATGGGGCGTACCAATTTGATGCGCAGCGTGGTTATTTCCCCACGCGCGGCTAGGCTTTTTAGTATAAGCCCCTGAACCCTAAGGAGCTATTTCCCCATGCGCAGCCAGGCTTTCTGCCTGTTGCCACTGGATTTAAGGCCAGTCTGGCCTCTGGATGGGGCACACTAATGACATGCATCAGGTATTCTTACCTGGGTGGCAGCAGGGGACTTTGAAATTGACCAGTCAGTTTCAAGCTCCCCTGGTGTTGTCACAGGGCCACAAGGTATTTATGGAATAAGGGTGCGAGGACAAATAAATGGATAGGCTCTGCGCAACAAGGGGGTTTGCAAGGAATGAAGGAAGGGCTGTCAGCTTGGACAGCGTAGAACATGAGAGGAAAAGGAGCTCTAGGTGTGTGATTGCTCTGTGGGATTCATTGAAGCTTGCAAAGACACAGGCCGTGAAATGCATGGTGGCAATTGTTTGAACTTGAAGGCTAGGAACCTTACCTAGAATAGTGTGCTTGCAAGCAAGATGAGCAGCACTTGCTGACATTTTGTGCATCCAGAATAGTGAGATCGCAGCGCCTCTATATCTCTTCGGTATGACATAAGTACCATAGTCTCCATCCAAGATTGCTGCTGTGTCAGCTTGTGTGTCTCAGCTCTGAACTTCACCACATTGATTCCGCAATGATTCAAAGCGCGGCTCAAGGGAAAACCCCATAAGTGAACCGACACAGAGATCCTAGAGAACTTTGACTGCAGTTTGACCAGGGGTTTGGCCAGAAGTGCCTTGGGCAATACTTAGTCTGCCAATATTCTGGCAGGTGTGGATTCGTTTTGGGCCGACATCTGTGCTGTGCATTGGGCATGCATTGGATTTGTCTTACATGACCAAGGGCCATTCCAACCTTCAAAGATTCTGTATTACCAATACCATAGTGGGCTCGTGGGCTGTGTACCAAAAATGTTACTGAAATCCCGTTCACGGCAGGGATAACATGCCTTGCTAACCCTGGGTCTATCTTAATACAAATCATACGAAGAAGACCCCTGGATGCCATAGTCTGCTGCTAGCGTCCTTGGAGACGCTGTCAGGCGCTACAGTAGCGTTCCCTGCAATGTTTGATTTGAATTTTAGTTAGTGCCAATGTCCTTAGGGCCTGTTTGAATACAGGATGCCCCTTGCAGGGTTTGGCTTGAAGTTTGCAAGACATCCAGCTCCCGCTGATCCACGCACTTACAACAGCACTGTGACTTATATGGTGCGTTAATGTGATTCTAATCGCAGAATCGACAAAGAATGTGACAAAACTTTTTATATCGGACAATCTAAATGTCCCAAACAACGTAAAAAACTGATTCAGAAGCAATCAACTGCAAGATCCAACATGGAATTCCATCCCAACTGTTGCCGGAGAGTGTTGCAGGAGTTGCAGCCAATGTTTTATCCGATTGGCAACACGAAGGCCACATCTGTATTTCATGCCAGTCCCGAGGACTTGTTCGAGGTGCAAAATAAACGCAATTATGGTGTTATCCTTGATTAAAACATTTCCATGCCGAAAGGGGTGATTACGACTCGAATTGCGAAGCGGCTTCTGCTGATGTTAATGAAAAGGCCACGGCCATCAGTGCTTTGCTTCCGACATTCGAATGCGTTGAAATTTGCTTACAGGCCCTGTTCCTGGGCTGTGGGGACGTCAGAAACGTTCTTGCGACAGCAGCTGAGGCAGCATCATCACGCACTTTGTCCCACTTCACAGTGCACATCAACGACACAACGAGGCAGATCGTTGCTCGTGCAGCCCTGCTGCTGGTCGTGGTAAGCCATCCAGGCTAGTCTATGGACACATGCCGAGGCAAAAATGTCATAGAAATCTGCTTCTGGGCATGGCATTGTTGATGGTCAAAGCCTGCAGCTTCTAGCACTACATAATCAATAATCTGCAGATAATTGGCACCATCTTTGTACATTGGCACACAGACAGATGACAAACTGCTACATCTGGTGCCGTTTTCGGTTGCGCAGGCAGATGACATCTATCTGGGTCCGGCTTCAAATGATGAGCTGCACTTCCTGTGGGCTGTGTGGTACTGCTTGGACCTCTCGCCAGCACAGAACACTCGCCTGAAGCGCTACCTGGAACGGCTTCTAGCCAGAGACTATGGTCCAAGGTGTGCATCTACCACCTTGCAGCAGTGCTATGTTGCTTTCGTGAGCTCTGCTGCTCAACTGCTGGGGCAATGTACCCCCTTAGTGCGAGCCTCTGTTGCATGAAAAGCGAATGACTTGCTCCAGCACTTAATGATGTCTCAGTTGGGGGGACCTCACGAGACTTCACAGGCTCCAAGAGGCCGCTGATGCAATCGTATTAGTCAGGCCAAGTTCTTTGCATGACATCTTGTGCATGCAGCCATTTGAGCGCCGTTTGCCAGTTGTCCATGGTGGGTCACTGTTTTGAGATGAAGACAAGAACAATGCAACTGAGGAATTGGCCTTGTACACTTTCTGCATGTACATGCCAATCTTCTAATCTTTCTAAGCAGCACTTCCGCTACAACGACGTTCCATGTTTGGCCCCTGCAGGCTGGACATGAGCTTCGGGTCTGGAGAGGAGGCGGTGCGAGGGGTGTGGCAGGGGTGGATCCGCCTGGCGGCAGGTGGGGCACGGTCTCCAGAGGCGATCCGGCGCGAGCGCCAAAACTGGATTGTCAGGCATGTTGCCGGAAAGCCCAATTTGGGAGTGTCCGACTTTGCTGGATCAGTCGAGAGCCTGGCTACCTCAACGCTGGTTCACCTGAAGCCCTTCATGACTTCTGAACGGCTGCATATGTCGGTGCGGAGCCTTGCATAATATGCCTTGCCCAACCTTGGGCCCCGGCTGGCGGGGGGCGATATAAATACTGAGCACCGTGCCCACGGTTGA
>JADEYI010000570.1_pt1 | contig 46776 bp, 45 predicted proteins | sample 8542331 | NCBI WGS metagenome assembly JADEYI01 (sample SAMN16510988, study PRJNA670497) | mine drainage metagenome | isolation source: biofilm near Copperflume 1 | place: Germany: Marsberg coppermine Kilianstollen | collected 2018-02 | reverse complement strand
GCGTGCAGATAGCCCGGCGCCTGCAGGAAGAGGGGATAAGCGCGCCCGACGAGCAGCTTCGCGTACCAATGCCTGCCTTTTTCTATTTCGCCGGTGCAGCAGCCGGTGGCGACGCTGAGACTGGCCAGGGTGGCCAGGGTGGTCAGGGCGGTGGGGCAGGTGTGCCGGTGTTCGTGTTGGATGCTCAGCCCGGTAGCGACACCGGTGGCGGCCAAAGCGGCCAAAGCGGACAGTCGGCCCAAGGCGGACAGGGTGGACAGGGTGGACAAGGTGGACAGGGTGGACAGGGAAAGGGTGGCGCACAGCAAACAACCGGTAGCTCTGGTGGCACTCCGGCAGGGCCAGCCATGTCAACAGGAGGCACTGGCGCAGGCTCAACTGCAGGCGCGGGCACTGGCGCTGGCGCTGGCACGAGTGTGAACCCAGGCGGTGGCTCCGCAGGCCAGGCGGGTGGTGACTTGCCGGGGTTACCACAGGGAAACGGCGATAGTCGTGATACTCGAGATGCATCCGGCCCCCGAAACCAGTCGTTCGATGCCAACGGGACGCAAGGGCGTGGAGCGCAAGGAGAAGCGGGCAGTCAGGAGACTGGGAGCCAGCAAGGCCACCAGGGTCAGCAGAGTGCGAACGGTGTTGCCTCAGGCGCGGATAAACCCTCGAGTGTGCAGAACGCGCCGGACGACCGCGCACGACCTTCGTCTCAGCCACAGAGCGTGAATGCCGGGAATGCGGCTACGCCTGCACCCGCGGCGAGTACCCAACAAGCAATGGGAGGCACGGGCAGCGGCTTGCGTGAGCCGAATGCCCCGTTTAGCGCTGCTGATGCCCGACGGGTTCTGGACGATTTGGAGCGAGACCTGGCAGACGCGGTCGAGTCTGACGTCAGACGCCAGGCGCGCGTGGAAGTGCTGGGACGCAACCTGCACAAACCGATCGGCTCGAGGCAAGACGCGGAGCAGGTCTACCGGGACGTGCAGGGGCGGGTGAGGAGCGCTGCCGTACAGTTCCCCAGCCTGCCAGGCGGCGACGGCGCGCTCTCGAGGTTGCAAAAGAGGCGCTCGGCGCACCGCGCTGTGGCCCGGCAGATGGCTCGCTACCTGGAGAACGTGCAGGATACTGCAGAGGAGACGGTCAACTTCCAGTCCAGGGGGAAGCTGGACCGGCACAGGTTCACGGCGGCCATGAAAGACGCCCCCGATGTCTACAGGCGGCGGGTTGAGGTGGACGGGTCCGGCTTTGCCCTCAGCGTGGCCGTGGACGTATCCGGGAGTATGAGCAAAGAGATGAAATCGGGCGCTCTCTGCGACGCTGCCATGGTGCTGAGCGACGCGTGCGAGGAGATGTCGATGCCCTATGAGGTGCGCTCCTTCTCTGGGCGGACTTACCAATACAAGGCTATGGACGATACAACTTTCTCGCTCGACCGGGCCGCCATGCTGCTTAATGGCGAGGGAGGCGGCACCAATATGGCGCAGACGGCGGGGTTGGCCGCTACATCCCTGCTGGCGCGTCCGGAGCGCAACAAGCTCTTCGTGTCGCTCACCGACGGCGATCTCGGAGACCACGACGGCACCATGCGGCAGATGGAGCAGGCCCGCCGCGACGGTGTGCTCACTTTCGGTATCTTCCTGTCTCGCGGGGGATACGTGAACAGGGAGAGGATGGACCAGATCTACGGCAAGGCGAACTGGACGATGATTAACTCCATACAAGAGATGCCAAGGGCGGTAGGCCAGCGTATAGCGCTGCTCATGCGCCGAGCACGTTAGAGAGAATACATGCGCACCCTCTATTTCCGGTTAGCCAGCAAATACCGGAAGGGGAGGAGAGGCAGGCAGGCTCAAACGATAAGGAAAGGAGAGGACTTACGATGGCGAACGCAGAAACTGAAATAGGCGTAACGGCACCTGCTGCGAGTGAGGGGCCCGGAGAACTAGAGGATAACCAGCTAACCGGGCACTCTCGCCAGGATCTCATGGCCCCTGGACACCTCTACAACCCCCGCACCGGCACGGGCATCGAATGGCTCCCAGCCAACTCGGATACAGGAGAGCCGGGCAAGGTGCGTCTATGGTCGCGCCAGTGGAACGGAGCGTCAATACTTCTGGGCGAGGCCATTCATCATACCGGAGGCCCGCGGGAGTACTGGTATACCTTAGAGTTCGCCAACTCCTTTCCGCAGGTGACCCACTGGTGGTTTGGAGATGCGTGGACCGGCCATGTTCGCATTTGGAGCCCGAAAGCTGCGGGTCGGGACCCTGAGAGTGGCGCGCCAATGCTCATGGGGTGGCTGCGCTTCGGTCTCACCAAGGCGTCTGACACACCTAGTACGCTTGGCACGCCTGACACGCCTGATGGGGATGACGTAGGTGCTAGTGCGCTTCCCTGGACCGTGGTTCTCACCAGCCCCCCACGCGTAAACACGCCACTGCCACCCATGTCTGCCAGCCTGGCCAACCTGCCGCTGCTGCTACTGCTGAGTGAGAAGGTAATGGAGCTGCTCGCCACCCTCACCACCAAGATGCAGTATGACAAAGCTCTCAGCGACAATGCTTCACTGCACACGGAGGTAGTTCTCACAAGCCTGGTGCGACGGGAGGACCTGCAACGAGCTTTCCCCACCCATTTCGGCTCATGGCTTCTGGACAGGCTACCCGACCTGACGCCGCGTGAGGCGCTGTGCCTGGTACAAGGGTTGGAGCCGGTTGTAGTTGCTCAACCATCGAAGCATCTCTAGCGTGTTATCTCTCACCAGCAGATTCATATGCTCTGCAGATGTGCGGACGGCCTGGCGCGAACGGCGTGGTGAGAGTTGGGCAGGCCTCTCAAAAGGCAACGCTGCCATGGCCAGCCTAGAATGAAATAGAGAAATCCATGTATGTAGTTCGGTTAGTTGAGGGCGGTGAGGGGGCAAGGACAGCCCGCGGTGAGCAAATATGCCTGGTTACGCGGCCCCACTGGTTCATGGTCGCCCGAGAGGGTGCGGGCGGTTTGGTGCTTATGGGCTGTGGTATAGTGTTGACGCTGTTTACGGAGCCGCTGATTCGACAGCTGGAAATGCTGGTGCCTCATCTCCCTGCATCTCGTGATCGGTCGGGCCCCGCGCCGTTACCGATAACCTTGTCGGACTTCCGATTGAGCCTCGATGCAGCTCTTGCGGCGCTTGCCTGGGGTGGACTGGCACTCGTCCTGGTGGGGATGCTCCTGCTGGGGCGGGCGCTGTTGAACCGACACGTCACCGAGTACGCTATCACTATGTCTACCACCTCACAAGGCTTTGGTGGGCGGATCATCAAGGTACACGGAATCGTGTCCCGCCAGACGGTGACGGTGCCACTCGGCAAGGTCAATGATCTTGTGGTGTATGAGCCTCTGCTGGGGCGTATTCTTGGCTGGGGTGATATAGACATCGAGACAGGTAACGACTACACCGGCGACCGGCTGGAGTATGTACCGGGTCCTAGAGGCTTTTATCACATTTGGAAGACGCTCCTCGACAATGGTTACGCGGACTACGGGGATTCTGCAAACCATGGAGGCAGCACGGGCTCTTTCCCTATAGACCCTCATCTCAATGCCCGTACCAGCCTGGCAAGTGGAACGAGAAATCACGACACCCGACGCGGTCATAGGCGGCCAGGGTAATCAGCATTACCAGTGCGTCGGAGACGTTGAGCCTGTTGGCGATCACTTGGAGCCAAAAGGGCGTCCAAGGGTTGGGTTCCAGGGAACCCGCCGTGCAGGCCAGACCTGCCCTAGTTGTCCGCTCATAACTCAACTTGCCTGACACCCCCTCTATTTTGTCATGCCCGATTGGAGCAAGTTCTACCAGCAAATGCTGGGGAAAATGCAGCATTTGCTGGGGAAATTGCAGCGGATGCTGGGCAGGATTACAGCGCGTGTAGATTACTTAGCCCGTTCTCCATCTGATAGCATTAGAGCTGCTGGAGTACCTCAAGCCGTGTCGCGCAGAGCGAATTGTGGGACTCCGTTACAACCCCGGCAAGGAGCAAATATATACCCGTCAGTACCGAGTGTGCTGGGGTCCAGGGCTGGAGAGGAGCAAAAGGAGATGGCAAAGCGAGCAACCGCCCCTACGGCTACTACGGCTACTACGGCTACTACGGCTACTACGGCGACTGCCACCGTGGTTCCTGCTATCGTGACCATCGTGCCCCATAAAAACCTGTCGGACATAGGGCGTCAGCCGGTGTGGAAGGTGAGCGAGGCAGCGCTACTTCTCCGGTGCGATGAAAGTACCATACGCAGGGCACTCAAGCGAGGTACCATCGCAGGGGTGCGCATCAGCAATGAATGGCGCATCCCGGCAAACCAGTTCAGCCTCCTAGCGAGAGCAGCGCGATCCTCCGACCATGACCTGGTCAAAGGCGCTGGCGCCGAAACGTACTTCGATGACATTCATATTCCGCCTTTGCCCACTCAATCTGCCACGGGCACATCTGCCACGGGCACATCTGCCACAACCGACACGGGTCCCGACACCCTGAGCGCACAACATACGCTCCGGATCTACTTGCTGGGCAGCCCGCAGATATATATCGATGATGTCAGGATAACCGAGCTTGAGCGCAGCAACCGGCGGAGCCAGGTCATCCAGCTACTGGCTCTGCATCGCGCCGGCCTCAGTGGTATGCAGCTGGCAAGCTTACTGAACATGGCCGCTCACACATATGAAGACGAGGCCCTCAACCCGCACTATGTGCGCACCCTGGTCTGGGGTGCTCGCGATCAGGTCCGGAAGAAAACAGGTTGGAGTGGGGTCATCCAATCGCCCATGAGGTGCGGGGTGGGGCTGCACCATTACCGGCTGGCTGACAACACGATGTGTGACCTCTGGGAGTTCGAGGACAAGCTTGACGAGGCGGACCGGGCGATGACGCAAGCAGCAGCTATACCACTCGCTTCGGTGTGGCCGGCGTCCCGTGAGTCGAGGGGCGAGGCAAAGAATGGTAATAATGGCCGGGCTGCTGCTCTCCGGGAGGAGGCGCTCCAGATGTACAGGGGAGCGCTCTGCGAAGGCTCAAATAACGGCTGTATTGCGCAGGCAGCCCGCATAGTTGAAGAGCGGTATATGCGTTCTGCTCTGCAACAGGGTGATTACTGGTGTGCCAGGGCACTAAGCGCCGTGGGACCCGAGCGGGAAGGGCAAGATATGTCGAGCGCGCACAGCTCTCTGCTCTATTCGGGTGGGGTGCCCACATTGCTCACGTCGCCCTCACCGGCCACTTCTCTCATACCCACTCACCCCGAAGTCCTTAGCTTCTGGCGTGAGGCGCTACGCAACTATGAGCGAGTGCTGAAGGTCGACGACTACCATGAAGAGGCGTACACACGCGCAATGGAGTGCTGCGCACATCTGGGCAATGGCAGGGGAGTGGATCAGATATTCACTCGATGTCAGGACGTGCTGCACGCTGGTCTCATGCAATCACCCGGAGAGGATGTCGTAAGGACATATCAGCAATGCAAGGCCCAGCTAAGCGTTGGCAACCTGGTCGACCAAGCTGTCCAACAACCCCGTCAATACTCCGCGCAAGGCTCTGTCGAGTTCAAATAGCAGCTTCTTTTCCTTATGAGGAGTGTGGGTAGGTGCGTATATAGCCCGTAGAGCCCAGGGAGTGAGCCGGGGAAGGGATTAATAGAGAGAAAGCGTTCATGGCATTTTCAGTTCCGTCAGGTCGTGCAACCACTTCACAGGAGGGCTTTGCCGCTCAAGGCATTTCAGCCCAGAATTGGGGCTGGCGTAGACTGCGCTCTCCGCTCACCTGGTTTGGTGGCAAAGGTGTGCTTGCACGCAAAATCGTACCGCTCTTTCCGCCCCATCATTGCTACGTTGAACCGTTCTGTGGCGGAGCCTCATGCCTGTTCGTCAAGCCGCCGTCCCCTGTGGAGGTGATAAACGACCTCGACAGTGATATCGTGAACTTCTTTCGGGTTATACGCGATTCCGAAAAGTTCGAGGAGTTCTATCGCCTGGCTGTACTCACCCCGTACAGCCGGGAGGAATACCGTAGGCATAGAGCAAGCTGGCGTGCCTGCCATGGGGAGCATGGTGAATATGGTAACGTAGAGCGCGCCTATCGTTGGTATGTCGTAGCGCGTATGAGCTTTGCAGGTGAATTTGGGAGCAGCTGGGGTCACAGTATTGGCACTTCGCGTCGAGGTATGGCCAACGCGGTTTCACAGTGGCTTTCGATCATCGATATGCTCCCCGCAATAGCCGAACGAGTGAGGTCCGTGCAGGTTGAACATGGCGATTGGTTAGACGTGCTGCAGAGCTATGATACCCCTCAAACTCTCTTCTTTGTGGATCCTCCATTCGTAAAGAGCACTCGACGTTCAGGCAAGTACGTTCATGAGATGGCTGACCCCGAGCACAGTAGGCTCATAGACGCCGTGCTGCGTATCAAGGGTAAGGTGCTCCTGTCTGGGTATCGACATGATATCTATAACCCGCTTGAGGAAGCAGGCTGGGAGCGCGTCGATCTGCTTACCGTGTGCTACGCAGCTGGAAGGACCAGATACACGAGGTTGCAGGGGAAAGGCTCGCTTGTTGGACAGTTCCGCACCGAATCGATATGGATTTCACCTACAGCATGCACCCCTGCACTGAGGGCGACCGAGAAGGCATACGTACAAGGTAGCCTGAGTTTCGGACCCTGACACCTGGGCCCGGAGGCGCCAAGGGGAACGGCAGCGATGAATCGATTGATGCAGGAGCATGGCTGAAAGGACAGAAGGGAGGGAACCAGAAATTGCTTGAAAACTGGCCCTTTCTACCCCTTGACAAAGCGGCCTTCATCCCCGATAATACCAGAGCTCAGTAGGCGCAAGCCCATAGAGCAACAGAGGCTCCGATAGACCGCAAGGTTTGTTGGAGCTTTCTGTTTTGTGCGACGCGAGGTAGCATGAGATGACGGAATCGATCGTCTGATGTATATGGGTGAGTTTATCGAGCCGGCTATCCCTTCAGCAGCTCATTTCCCGCGACCCGGGATCTCCCTCATCCTCAGGATTGACTTTGAGCAGGCGCGGCTGAATGCTGCCCTCTGCTGACTTTCGGACCTGGCCTCGTTCGTCAGATAAAAGGATGGTGTGCATGCTGTGCATCCTGCCGTCGGCCATTGGCCAGCTTGGCCACCATGGCTAGTCGCGGACCTAGAGGGCCACGCCAAGAGTGATCCTGAGGCACAGATACTTAGACTTGGCTTCTCACCTGCCGAGCAGGAAGGAGGTCAAAGATCTCAGCAGATCACACAAGCGACACATACCAGCGAGCTAGACACCTAAACGCTATGATGCCGTTTTGAGCAACAGCCCGCTGGAGCGAAAGACAGGCTATCGTCATCCCGAATGCCTTGTTCAGTGATCCCACGGTTGTGACCCCCTTCGCGCCTAGTTTTGCTAACTCTTTGTACGCTTCTGCTTCTCGCGTTGCTTCCGCCATCCATAAGGAGTCACGCCGCGCGGCTTATATATATTCAGCACGGTAACCACGAGCAACACCAGCAGGCCAACTCCGGCATGAAAGAGGTCGCCTCCGTGCCCGCTGGAATTGGCACCGCCCTCCTCGCGTACCATACCCGCCAGAGAACTGACGGAAGGCATGTGCAGCAGCAATATGACGGTTGCAAAGACCGTCAGCACGAAAGAGATTACGACCCAATAATGACGGAACAAGCCCCAGGGAGTGCCCAACGACATTATGATACCGCTCAGCAACGCGGCTGGGGCCATCGGGACGATCACGAACCAGCCGATCAACTCCATCGCGATCCATGCGGCACGGACCGTCTGGGGATCAGGACTGGTTATAGCAGTGACGCCCAGCGCCAGGTACGCAACGGCCGCACCAATCCAGCCGATTGAGGAGATGAGATGGACGGTGAGCATGAGCTTTCGAATACCGGGTGTCATGCTCATGGTCAGTGTCCGATAGGAGCGAGGCCGGTAAGGTGCAAGATAACGAACAGGAGCACCAGGAGGACAGCAGCTATGCCAAGTAACTTGACCCATCCCGGCGTGCTGGGCGGCGTGTCCTGGTCTTGACCCTCGTGAGTTTGTGACATGATTTCTCCTATTGATAAATATTCTACGGTTTAACGCCAGATTACAGGTGTTTGCAGGTGTCGTCAATAATCAGGGGACGAGCTTTGTCCAATTCTGAACAGTATGAGAGAATTGGTCAGAAACCTCAGCCTGACCTCAACTAGGCTGCGCCCTCTGCAGAGGCGAGAGTAGAATCCTAGGATACAACCACTATGATTGCCTATCCTGAGAGCATTCCCTATAAGGACCCTATATGACGAAGACGGAGCGGCGGGTACAGCGTACGCGTGAAATGCTGCAGAACGCCCTCATTGAACTGATCGACGACCGTGCATACGACGGGATCACGGTTCAGGACATCGTCGATCGCGCAAACGTCGGGCGGACCACCTTCTACCTGCACTACAACAGCAAAGACGACTTGTTCGTTAGCTGCCACGAGACCATTGTCAGCGATTTCCATCTTGGGCCACTCAGCCGCCACCCACTCTCGCGAGAGGAACTGCTCTCACCCCAGGTGCCACCGGGCACGACAGCAGCATACCGGCATCTGGAAGATGCGTGGGTGCACTTGCACCCCATTTTCCGGGGCAAGGATGGTCCGCTGATACTGCGGCGAATCCGCGAGTGGAGCGCCGAAGAAATAGAGGGGAACTTGCGCGTCGCTTTTACCGGGGCCGAAAGCACGATCCCCTTAGAGGTTCTAGCCAACTTTCTGGCCGGGGCGCAGACGGCCCTGCTGCAGTGGTGGCTGGAGAAACTATCCGGGGACAGGGCGCGGTCCCACAAAGCCGAGGACGTGGCGGGGACGTACCACCGCCTGCAGCGGGCAGCAATCCGCGAAGCTTTCGGGATCTAGCGCGGCGAGTAGGCTCTGCTAAACTTTGCGAAGAAATTTGCTGGTCGAAGGTCACGGTCGCGGCCAGCAAACGAATGTCAATGATGTTGCGGGGGCGTTATGGCCTCTGGGGTTGCCCCGTGCTGCGTATACATCGTAAGGCGCATTGACAGAAGGTCTGGAAACTGTTACACTTACATCACAAACCCCTCCCATGGGGGTATGGTTTGGTAAGCAAAGGAGAGGGTCATGAGGACAGAAACCACCAAACAAGAAGCCCTGCGGCGTCTGGCATATATCGAGGGCCACCTGAAAGGGATACGCAAGATGGTCGAGGAAGACCAGTATTGCGTGGACGTACTCAAGCAGACTTACGCGGTGCAGCGCGCCATAGATAAGTTCGAGAGCTTGCTGTTGCAAGGTCACCTGAGCACTTGCGTCGTCGAGGGTATACACGAAGGGCGTGAGAAAGAAGTGATCGGCGAGCTTGAGGAACTGTTTAACCTGGCGCAGCGATAGTCGATTTACATATAGAAGCACACCACAAAAAGAGGCGGTACAGCAAAATGGCTACAGAAATACAAACAAGCACACAGCTCCAACCGGAGAAATCACCTACGAATATAGAGACAACAGCACACGAGGCAGCAAAGGGTAGCGCAACGACTGAACTGGTACTGCCCATCGGCGGCATGACATGCGCCTCATGCGTGCGCCGGGTAGAGCGCGCCCTGCAGAAGGTTGAGGGCGTCACTGACGCAGGCGTAAACCTGGCCACGGAGCGCGCTATGGTCAAGTACGATCCTGCGCTGACCGGCGTTGATAACCTGAAGGCTGCTGTTGAACGGGCAGGGTACTCTGTGCCCAGTGAAGAAGCGAACCTGCCGATAGAGGGCATGACCTGCGCCTCTTGCGTACGCAGAGTTGAGAAATCCCTTGCGAAGGTGCCCGGTGTTGAGAGTGTAGCCGTGAACCTTGCCACTGAGCGCGCCACCGTTAAGTACAACGCGGCGATGGTAGGCAGTGGTGAGTTCCGCCAGGCTGTCGAGCGCGCAGGCTACGCTATCAGGGTAGAAGAGCAGGCGCAAGCACAAAGTGCCGCAGGTGCCGAGCCGGTAGACCGGGAGCGGGAACGCAGGCAGCACGAGATAAGGGATCTGCGAAACAAGTTCGCAGTCAGCTTGATCGCGGCGGCGGTAATCATGGCTGGCATGTTCTTGCCTACCTCAGTGCTCCCCTGGCCGATGGAAACCCGCTACTATGCCATGTTCCTGATTGCCACGCCTGTACAGATATGGGCGGGGTGGCAATTCTACAAGGGTGCCTGGATGGCCGCCAGGCACCTCACGACCAACATGAACACGCTCGTAGCTGTAGGCACCTCAGTAGCTTACCTGTACTCCGTGTTCATTACGCTCTTCCCTGATGTTGTGCGCACGGCAGGACTTTCCGCCGAGGCATACTACGACACATCTACCGCCATCATCGGCCTGATCCTGATGGGACGTTGGCTGGAAGCTCGCGCTAAAGGGCAGACATCAGAAGCGATAAAGAAACTGATGGGCCTTGCACCCCGCACGGCGCGTGTTATACGCGGCGATGTCGAGATAGACCTACCTCTTGAGCAGGTACAGGTGGGTGACGTAATCCGCGTGCGCCCGGGCGACAAAGTGCCGGTTGACGGCGTCGTGCTGGAAGGCACATCTGCGGTCGATGAGTCGATGCTGACGGGTGAGAGCCTGCCGGTAGAGAAAGGACCGGGCTCCGGGGTTATTGGCGCTACCCTCAACCGCACAGGGTCGTTTACCTTCCGAGCAACCCGCGTGGGTAAAGATACGGCCCTTGCACAGATAGTGAAGTTAGTCGAGGACGCACAAGGGTCAAAAGCTCCCATTCAGAGGCTGGCCGACCAGATCTCATCCTACTTCGTGCCTGCTGTACTGGTCCTGTCGCTTCTGACGTTCGGTTTATGGTACCTGCTCGGCCCGGAACCCAAGTTCACCTACGCCCTGGTCTCAATGATAGCAGTGCTCATTATAGCGTGCCCCTGTGCCCTGGGCCTGGCAACGCCAACCGCTATTATGGTGGGTACGGGCAAGGGTGCCGAATACGGCGTGCTGATCAGGGGTGGGGAAGCCCTCGAAGGCGCCCACAAAGTCAACGCTATCGTGCTGGACAAGACGGGCACACTGACACGCGGTAAGCCCTCTGTTACCGACGTAATACCCGCGAACGGGCTGAGCGAGGACGACTTGTTGCGGCTCGTGGGGAGTGCTGAGCGTGGGTCTGAGCACCCTCTTGGTGAGGCGATAGTCTCCCGAGCCGGTGAGCTAGGCATCCCTATGTCAGCCGTCACCGCATTCAGCGCACTCACCGGTCATGGCATCTCAGCGACCGTCGAAGGACGTGACCTGCTTGTGGGTAATGCCCGGCTTATGGAACAGTCGGGAGTACATCTAAATGGCCTGGGCGAGCAGGGGTCCGCGCTGGCACTCCTCGGCAAAACCCCCATGTACGTAGCGGCAGACGGGCACGCCGCAGGTCTTATAGCCGTAGCCGACACCCTCAAGCCGGAGTCGAAGGAAGCAGTGCGCGAGCTACAGGCTCTAGGGCTTGAAGTGTGGATGCTCACAGGAGATAACAGGGCAACGGCGGAAGCAATCGCCCAGCAGGTAGGCATCACCAACATCATGGCGGAAGTACTGCCCGGCGAGAAGTCGGCCAAAGTCAAGGAGTTACAGGCGCAAGGCAAAGTGGTTGCAATGGTCGGCGACGGGGTGAACGATGCGCCTGCCTTGGCACAGGCGGACCTGGGTATCGCCATCGGCACGGGTGCTGATGTGGCGATGGAAGCATCGGATATAACACTCGTGGGCGGGGATGTGCGCGGCGTAGTTACGGCGATTGCGCTCTCCCGACGCACGATAGGCACGATACGCCAGAACCTGTTCTGGGCTTTCTTCTACAACGTGGTACTTATACCGGTGGCTATGGGTGTGCTCTTCCCCCTCTTTGGGCTGCTGCTCAATCCGATCATGGCAGCGGCCGCAATGGCGATGTCCTCGGTTTCTGTAGTTACGAACTCACTGCGATTGCGTAGCTTCACGCCCCCAAGGAACGCCAATGAGATAGTCCACCCTCCCCTCCGTCAGCGGATCGCTGACGTGAGCTACCTGGCAGGGATAGGGCTGCTCGCGCTTATCGTCGGTGCGGTATCACTGTTCGTGTTCCGTCCCTCTATGGGCGATATGGGGAATGGGAGCATACAAATGGGTAATGGTAATGTGACTGCCGGTCAGAGTGCGCGTGTCAGCTTCAGTACTAATAGCGCGCTAACACCGGGCAAAGAAACAATTGTCCGTCTAAGCCTTACAGATGCGAGCAGTGGGCAGCCGGTGAAGCCAGTTCTCTCACATGAGCGCGACATGCACCTTATCATCGTGAGCCGTGACCTTGGCTATTTCGCTCACGTGCACCCTCTCACGACGGGCAAAGCAGGCGAGTACGAGGTAGCTCAAACATTTCCACAGGCTGGTGACTACGTTCTGTACGACGAGTTCGAACTTGCAGGAACGGGAGACGAAGTTCACCGCATCGACGTGAAAGTTGGGGATGTCGCCTCGCCTGCGGCTAGCTTGGCAGCGGACATAACGCCCAAGCAAGCAGGCGACTACACAGTAAGCATAGGCCCGAGCGGCCCCGTCACGGCGGGCAGCGTTAGTAGCTTCTTGGTCACCGTGGAGCAGAAAGGCGCGCCGGTCACAAACCTGCAGCCATACCTCGCGGCGGCGAGCCACGTTGTTGTGCTCGACGAAAGCGCAGGGGGCTTCGCGCATGTGCATGCTGTGGCCGGTGCCGTGCCTCCTAGCGACAGCATGAGCGGTACGGGAGGCACGGGGAGTATGGCCGGCGCAGAGGACATGAGCGCACCACCCGCCAGCTTTGGCCCGAACTTCAGTTTCACCCACCGCTTCGATAAGCCCGGCCTGTACAAGGTGTGGTCACAGTTCAAGCACAACGGGCAGGTGCAGACCGTAAGCTGGGTGGTGGAAGTACGATAACCCGACTAAGGTAGCAACTGTGGGCCGTCCAAAGCGCGACGGCCCGCTCAACTACGATCAACAATCATAGCGAAAGGAAGAACAACCAAATGTCTCAAGTTACACTTAACGTACCCGATATATCGTGCGCGCACTGCGAGAAGACGGTGCTCAACACCCTGCAAGGCAAGCCCGGCGTGAACAGTGTGCAGGTGAGCATCCCCGCCAAGAAGGTACTGCTCGACTATGACGAGAGCACACTCGACCTGGAGCAGGCTAAGGCCGACCTCGACGAAGAAGGCTACCCGGTTGAGAGCACCGAGTCTGGTTTCACCGCTCAGATGCCAAGGGGCGGGATCATCCCTTTGACTGGTAAGTAACTATACTTCCCCCTAATCCGAGGATGGTGCCTGTTCCCCTTTGCTATTGGGCGAGCAGGCACCATCCAGAAGAGGCGATAGAGAAATATTCACTACAGAAATGGTTCACCAAGTGATGGTGATTACACCAAAAGGAGAGACGGCAATGGCTCAAGTTATAGACCCCGTTTGCGACATGACGGTAGATACCGAAACTGCAGAATACAAGTCTGAATACGCGGGAGCGACCTACTACTTCTGCGGGGCAGGCTGCAAGCGGGCGTTCGATAAGAACCCCACTGAATTTATAGGTAAAGGCCAGCAAAACAGTGGCTCAGGCGCCCAGGACAGTAGCACCAGCAGCTAGCTTTCATGCAGAGCCGGTCTGTGCACCGATCGTAGGCAGCTTGTCACCACTCGGGCCCTGTGGGGGAAGCCAGGATAACCAAATAGCAAGGAGCCCGGCGCAGTTGTATTAGATCTGCGCTAGGCTCCTTACACCCAAAACCAACATATGTAAGACGTAAATTACAAGAACGAGGCTATATTATGTCCGGTCACGAATCTATAGAAGCAGACATTACGCACACTGATCATTCCGAAAAACAACCGCAAGAACAGCAGCATGGCGAGCAGCATATAATCCTCAAGCTGGAAGGGTTGCACTGCACCGGGTGTGCCGATGAGGTCGTGCAGACACTGCGGGCACAACCCCATATCACCGGCGTTCACCTCGACTGGGCTAATAACACGGCACACGTTAGCTACCATGCCGGGATGACCAATCGCGAGCAGATCGAGCGACTGGTCACAACCACAGGGTGCAGTTGCGAGCCGTCTGATACGAAATCTGCGATACACGACCATGGCTCCCACACTGAGCAGTCGGATTTGCTCAAGGTACGAGCGTCCTCCGCCCGGCAGATGCAGCACCTGGCCCACGCGGTTGATATGCAGCCGATCACGATGGGCACCAAGCACGACCGAATGCAATACGAGATGCCGGCGACCGGCGCCCATAAGCACCACGCCTTAGAAGCTGCTGCCTCTTCTCAGGGGGCAGGACCTGCCTCCCATGCGAGAGGTGCAGCGGGGCACGCCGGTATGGACCACAGTGCGATGGGGCACCGGCGACACGAGGATACGGCCACGGCACCAGACGCAACTCTTCAAGCCGGGCCGGTGGATCACGCTGCTATGGGCCACGGCTCAGCCCCGATGGAGGGTATGGACCACAGTAAGACGGGACATGGTGGGCATGGTGGGCATGGTGGGATGGACCATGATATGTCAGACCCCGGCATGGCGGCCGCCATGGCGCTGGACATGCGCAACAAGTTCTTCATTGCCCTGCTCCTCACGATCCCAACAGTGCTTTACTCGCCATTGGGCGTGAACCTAATTGGCGTAGAGCTGCCCACGTTCGGCCTGGGCAGAAACCTGATCATGCTCGCGCTCTCCACACCCGTGGTCTTCTACTGTGGGTGGATCTTTATCTCGGGCGCCTACTACTCCTTGAGGCGCCGGATGCTCAATATGAGCGTGCTGATCGCCACAGGCGTGCTCGCGGCGTACCTTGCCAGCTTGCTCCTCACGGTGGTGGCTGCTGTAACATTGCAGTTACGGAAGAAGCGCGCACTTCTAGCAGCGCCGCTATGGCGTTTGTGGTAGCCCTGTCGTCGGCCTGCTGAAGCTTAAGTATGGCCTTGAGATAGTCCTCGATCGCGCGAGTGGTCATAGTACACCAGTATCTACAAGCAGGTTGATCATACCCTTATTCTAACATGCCTGCGACAGCCTGGCTGGTGTAGAGATGGTTAGGCGTGTTTCCTCGCACAAACAGACTTCTGCAGTATAGTCTTGTCCAGTTCCTTACGTTGGCTAGCTTTGAATTAGATAGGACTAAAAATCTATTGACAGCAGTCTCATGTCGTGTTATGATGTCGGTGATTTAGATTAGCCTAAATTTCTCTTTCGATTTGATGAACCGTATACCCGAGGTACACAAAAATATGTCTGAAGGCGATCTTTCCCGCAGGGGCTTCATGAAAATAGGGGCGATCGGTCTTGCGAGCCTGGCTAGTATGCCCGCGATCAATCGCCTCTCCCCTTCGCAGGGTGTGCAAGTGGCAGCCGCCGCAGCAGCAGCCGCCCCTGGAAACGAGCATGTTACCCATGCTCCCGAAAGTGGCCATGGGCACGGGCTCGGGTACAGTGGTACGGTGGGCGATGTTGACACAGCCCGCTTTGACCCTTCGGAGTTCCTCACCAACTTCGATTATGGACGGTTGAGTATGATGCCTAATGGACAATCGCTCAGGGAATGGGACATTTTTGCCGGTGACGTTGAAATTGAGGTTGCCCCCGGCGTCTTTTTCCCCGCCTGGACATACAACGGGCAGGTGCCTGGCCCAACGTTTCGGTGCACCCAGGGCGATCGGCTCCGTTTCAACTTCATTAACGGCTCACTACACCCGCATACGATCCATTTTCATGGCATCCACCCTCCGCGTATGGACGGGGTCGAACCTATCGTGCAGCCCGGGGACCGCTTTGTGTATGAGTTTGATGCCAAGCCTTTCGGCCTTCACCCCTACCACTGCCACACAACGCCCCTCGCCCGTCACATTCACAAAGGCCTTTACGGAGCCTTTATAGTCGACCCGCCCGGCGGTCGCACACCGGCCAAGGAAATGGTTATGATCATGAACGCCTTTGACACCAACTTCGATGGGGAGAACGAAATATACGCGGTGAACACGGTTGCATTCCACTACGCAAAGCACCCGATCCAGGTAAAGGTCAATGAACCCCTTCGTATCTACTTGCTGAACCTCACCGAGTTCGATCCCATAAACTCTTTCCACCTGCACGCCGGTATGTTCAACCTCTACCGTACGGGCACCCGCCTCGACCACTACGAGTATACAGACAACGTGATCATGGGCCAGGGAGAGAGGCACATCCTGGAACTCTCCCTCGAATACCCGGGTAAGTATATGTTCCACGCCCACCAGACAGAGTTGGCCGAGCTGGGTTGGATGGGCTTTTTCGAGGCAACGGATTAGGAGTTGAGTAGTATGGCCACAAACGAAGAAACCCTCAATAGGACACCTACACCTACACCTACACCTACACCTGCGCCAGTTACGTATGCATCTGCAGAGGTAGCAGCAGTTTCGGATCGTGCTGAACAAGCTCAACAGGGGCGGGTGGCGATAGAACATAAAGGCCCGCTTACCTGGCTGCTAGCGTTTATCCCACTCGGTTTACTCGCTGTAATGCTGGCGGTCTTCGCGCTCACCAACCCACTGGCGATCTTCAGCGCAAACATTCCGCCCACGGAGAGCCTGAGCATCCAACGCGTGACGGTGACACAGGACGGTTTCAGGTTTGACGTGGTGAATGGTGGACCCGCCGATGTCACGATTGCCCAGACAACGGTTGATGGGGCGTTCTGGAACTTCTCCATTGAGCCTTCGGCCACGATACCGCGCCTGGGCACCGCCACGATAGCCATGCAATACCCCTGGGTGGAAGGTGAGCCCCACGCCATTACTCTCCTCACATCAACAGGCGCCACGTTCACAGGAGAGGTAGGCGTGGCAACAGAGACACCCACTCCAGGCGTTTCGCAGTTCCTCACCTATGGCTTGCTCGGTATCTATGTCGGAGTTATCCCGATAATACTGGGCATGGCCTGGTTCCCTGCTATGAAGAGGCTGGGCAGGAGAGGGCTGAACGTAATCCTGGCTCTTACAATTGGGCTGCTCGTCTTCCTGCTGGTAGATACCTTGCTGGAGGCTTTCGAGTTCAGCGCCCAGTTGCCTGAGGTGTACCAGGGAGTACCCCTGACTCTGTTCGCCGCCATTCTGACCTGGCTCGGAATCTCGGCTGTCAGCAGCAGAGGCGCCAGGAAGAGTGAGGACCCAGCTAAACAGCGATCTTTCGTGGCGACGCTGCTCTCGCTGAGCATAGGTATGCATAACATGGGAGAAGGTCTTGCGATTGGCGCGGCCTTCGCTCTGGGCCAATCGGCTCTCGGCTCGTTCCTGGTGATCGGCTTCACGTTGCACAACATCACCGAGGGCGTAGGTATAGCCGCCCCCCTCACGCGAGACAATCCGAGGCTAAAGCAGTTCGCGCTCCTGGCCTTATTGGCTGGAGGGCCGGCAACCATAGGAGCCTGGATAGGCGGGTTCTTCTACACCCCACTGCTGGCGGTTATTTTCCTGGGTATCGGGGCCGGAGCCATCTTCCAGGTGATCATAGAGGTTGGCCGTCTTCTCGTGAGGGATGCGGAAAGAGCGAAAGAGCCCGTGATGCACTGGTCGAGCGTCGGGGGGCTGGCTGCCGGAATAGCGATAATGTATTTCACCGCGTTCTTTGTGAAGCTCTAGGGCCTCTTACGAACTCTCCACAGCAATATATGCTTGTGATATACCTGGTATACCTGAGTAGGGCTGCGAATGCATAGTTTGCAGCCGATCCGGTACACATCCCGCCTGCCGCGCAGTGGCCACGACTTTGAAAAGAGCCACGCCTTTCCAGCTTAGGCAAGAGTGTATTCTTCCTCCTATTCACCGCGTTCTCACATGTCATATGGGGGTCTCAATTGAGCTAGGGAAAGTGGAGCGTGCGTTCATAATAGCGGCATCGTACACAATCTGGTACAACTTTGAATATATGCGCACGAAGCACTTTAGCATCATTCCAATCGCACTGCTTCTGTTGGCTATTGTTCTGGCAATATCCGCCGCCACAGGAATAGGTCCCCTGGCAGGAGCGCTCCGGCCTGCCGGCGATGTCCTCGTACGCCCGTCCGATGTGCCCCCTTGTGGCCCGGCCTGGCGTGCCGTGACAGCCGCCTCCGCAAGCACGGTGTACAACGAATTACATGCGGCCGTAGCGCTTTCGCCCACCGATGCGTGGGCGGCGGGAATATACGGCGGCGAGCAGTACGCACTCACCCTAATCGAGCACTGGAACGGTACGCAGTGGCAGACGGTGGCCAGTCCGAGCGTGGCGAACTTCAGCAACCACCTGTACGGCATGGCCGCTTTGTCGCCGGCAGATATATGGATCGTGGGCGCCAGCCACCAGGGGACGGGTTTATGGCGTACGCTGGCGATTCACTGGAACGGCAAGGAGTGGAGCATCGTACCGACCCCAAACTCGGGCGCTATCAGCAACTTGAACGCGGTAGCGGCTGCGTCAAGCGATGACGTGTGGGCCGTTGGCGATGTGACTGCTAACCCGCGAACAGAAAGCTCGCAAGTGCTCGTGATGCGCTGGGATGGCAAGGAGTGGCAGCGTATAGACACAGGTGTCGGAGCACAGAACTCCACACTGAGTGCCGTTGCCGCCATTGCCTCCAACGATGTCTGGGCGGCAGGGTCATTCAGTGACAAGTCGGGGACCCTCTCACAGCCATTGTTCTTGCACTGGGATGGCGCTTCGTGGCAAGAGGCCAAAGTGGAAGGTGGCGGCGCCGTGTGGGGTATCTCCGCGCGGTCAGCGTCCGACATATGGGCCGTGGGTAACGCTGGACCCTCTACAGCCGCCTTTCACTGGGACGGTAAATCATGGTCTCGTGTTCCTACTCCGAACCCGGGCGACGGCAAGGGCGGTAATACGCTGAACGCTGTGGCAGTTGTGGCAAGTAACGAGGCGTGGGCCGTTGGATCGTACAGCCAGAGTGGAAAAGACCGCTCGTTAGCGCTGCGCTGGGACGGGAGCAAATGGGCGCAAGTTCCCGCACCTACGCTCGGCGACTACTCCGATGTGCTGAATATGGTAACCGGAGTTCCAGCTCCGGGGGGCGAGATGTGGGCCGTGGGAAGCACGATAGCCGACAACTTTGGGGACAATCTGCCGGTAATCCAAAAATACTCCGCCCCTTGCAAGTAGCACCGTCAGCCAGTGCCTCCAGAGCTTGTTGGGAACGCCAGGCGCTCCCCTAGCCGGCATTATTTCACCACATCATGACATGTTCATCGATTGTGTGGGCGCGCATGACGCATGAATTGTACGCTGAGTGGTGCAGCGTCGTGATCCTGACCCCTTGCAAAAACTCTCGATCTTTAGTACGATTTAGTATATGATAAATCGTTAAATCGAGTGGAGCGAACCTATGGATAAGTTGCTACAACAAGCCGCCCGTGCGAGAGACGAAGTTGCGGAGGATGCTGGCAGGGGAGAGAGTGGGGCCTGCGCTGTTAGCGCTTCGAGCCCGGAGCGCGTGGAGTGCGGGCGTTCGTTGATGCTCGATGATGCCACGTACGGGGAGTTGGCCGAGACCTTTCGGGCCCTCTCGGATACCAGCCGCGCCAAGATAGTCTACAGCTTGCTGTGGCAAGAGCTGTGCACGTGTGACCTGGCCGCCATCACCGGGAGTTCGGAGTCCGGGGTGTCTCAGCACCTGCGCGGGCTGAAGCAGCTCCGGCTTGTGAAGAGCCGCCGAGAGGGGAAGATGGTCTTTTACAGCCTGGACGATGCGCACATCCGGATCCTGCTCTCGGTTTGCCTGAGCCACGTTCGGGACGCCGGCAGACAACCCGAGCAGCTACCTGATATTGATAGGGTGCTTGGCCTGATGGCTCACGCAGCTGCGAAAGGTAATACGAAGACCAAGACGACAGTGAACGAAGGTTCTACCAGTTAGCCAGGCAAACGCAGTTGGCACCCTCGGTGTCGTACGTGTAACAAGGCTAAGAGCAGGGGAGGAAGCAATGTCAGATAGTTCTGGACGAGCTAAAGATTCAACGGTAACGCGGCGCGGCCTGCTTAGACTCATAGGAGTAGGGGCGATAGGACTGATAGCGAGCGCGTGTGACAGTGCTATGCCCGACATCGCAAGCCCCACTTCCACGCCGCCCGCCATGAACCACAATAGGGGCGAGCAGCCTACCCCCACCTCCTCCGGTAATGTTCAGCAAACTGTCCCCCGTGTTTTTCCAGTAGGCACCGACTACTCGGCTCGCTTCGCGGGTTTTGAGGCCGCGGACGAGCCGAATGGGGACCTATCTAAAGTGGTGTGGCCGGACTTTGTTACCTCGGCGCCGCCGGAGGTAATACACATGTACGAATTTCAGATACTGAATGGAGATCTGATGAAGTACATGCCTTGCTTCTGTGGTTGCTTCAAAGAAGATGGCCACCTGAACAACCGGGATTGCTATATAAAGCAGGTGAACACGGACGGAAGCGTGGTCTTCGATACCATGGCCCCCACTTGAGACATTTGTCTGGGTGTCACGCGTGACGTGATTTCTATGAGTGCCAAAGGCCTGACCGCGAGGGAGATACGCAATGCAATCGATAACAAGTACGCAAGTTTGCTCGCAGACGCCACACCTACCCCCTACCCACCCGCATAGTGGGTTCATTATTAGAATCGAAGGCATGCGATTTCCAGCTGGAGGCTGACCGGGCATTATGAAGCGAACAGTAGATAGTCGTGCCGGCGGAGCGGACCACGCAGACGAGCACGCTCACGAACATATCCATGTACACGACCATAAAGGCAGCCACAACCACGGAGACAGGCGTGCTACTAGTACTGTGTCTGGCCGCGAAGATAGTGGTGACCATAGCCACAGAGCGGGCCACGGGCATAGCCATGCGCCAGCGAGTTTCGGTAAGGCTTTCGCTATTGGCATAGCCCTCAACCTTGCGTTCGTTATCATAGAGGGCGTCTTCGGTCTCCTCTCCAACTCTCTGGCGCTGGTTGCTGATGCGGGGCACAACTTGAGCGATGTGCTCGGGCTGGCGATCGCGTGGGTGGCAAGCGTCCTCGTGAAACGCCGTCCAACGCACAAGCACACTTATGGCTACAGGCGCTCCTCTATCCTTGCAGCTCTTATCAACGCCGTCTTTTTGCTGGTGGCAATAGGCGCCATCGCATGGGAAGCTATCAAGCGCTTCGGTACACCAGAGCCTGTTGCCGGTGTCACAGTAATAGCGGTGGCGCTTGTAGGCATCGTTGTGAACGGGGTTACGGCGCTGCTCTTCATGTCGGGTCGCAAACACGACCTTAATATTAAGGGTGCCTATATGCATATGGCGGCTGATGCCGGCGTCTCGGTCGGTGTGGTGCTTGCGGGCGTCGCTATCCTCTTCACCGGTTGGGAGTGGCTCGACCCCGTTGTGAGCCTTGCAATCGTCGTGGTCATTTTTCTAGGTACCTGGGGCTTATTGCGCGACTCAGTGAACATGGCGATGGACGCAGTGCCGGAGAACATCAACAGTGCGGACGTGCGGAGCTACTTCCAGGCTCTACCCCATGTCGCCGAGGTGCATGATCTCCATATCTGGGCGATGAGCACCACCGAAACGGCACTGACGGCGCATCTCGTTGTCAAGAATCCTGCTGAGTTTAGCGACGCTTCCCTGAAGAGATCGGTCGATGAGATGCGCGACAGATTTGGTATTCAGCACTGCACGCTACAGGTCGAGAGCGGCGACCCGGTCCACCCGTGTACCTACTGTGTGCCCGCCTCCGCTTCGCCGGCCACAGGTCAGAAGGCATAGCGGAGGCGGGCCTTGGGCGCTGCTCCAACGCTTTCTTTCCCTCCAGTCGACGGGAGATGCTCCCGGCGCGGCGGACGCGGAAAACGCGAAAAACGTGGACACAACAGGGTCGCGTACCCCGGCCCCTAACCTGTCGCTAAGTTTGTGTGAGGCAGAAGCGGCGCATGTTTAGTTTGCTCCAAAGCGTATTCCTCTATCTGCTGCTGCCTGTCGGAGCAATAATCCTTGGCGGCCTGGCAGCGACTATTCGCAAGCCCGGCCAGGGCTTGCAGAGCGCGATACAGCACTTTGCGGCTGGCGTAGTTTTCGCAGCGGTGGCGGTTGAACTCCTGCCTCAGGAACTAAATGAACACCGCCCGGTGCCTTTGATATCCGGTTTCGCAGCCGGAGTCGCCTTTATGCTCGGCGTTGAGTGGTTGATAAAGAGGCTTAGCTCCGAGCCCGTGGCGGGCCAGGCAAGGCTCGAATTAGCAAGTGGGGCACAAGCAGGCGAGACGAGCTATGTGGCTCAGGCAGTTCAGGCGGCCCAGGGAGGAGAGGCGGCTCAGGTGGTTCGGGCAGAACAGCCAACCGGCTTGCTTGTTGCCGTTGCGGTCGACCTGGCTGTGGACGGTTTGCTGATCGGTGTTGGGTTCGCTGCAGGTGCGAAGCAAGGTATTCTCATAACTATCGCCCTTACGTTGGAGGTGTTGTTTGTCGGCACATCGGTCGCTTGTGAGTATGCTGATATAGGAGCGAGCCGCGGCAAGATATTCGGGGTAACTGCCGGACTGGCAGCGATTATCGGCACAGGCGCCGTGATTGGTCTCACTTTTCTAGGTGGTTTGTCGGGAGCGCCCCTGGCATTCGTGTTAGCCTTTGGCTCGGCGGCTCTGCTCTACCTGGTTACCGAGGAATTGCTCGTGGAGGCCCACGAGACGCTTGACACACCACCTATAACGGCTGCGTTCTTCGCGGGATTTCTAGTACTTCTGATAATTGACGAACTGGCTTGAGTGGTGCGGTAGTCCCACGCTAGCACTACGTCGAATCAGTCAGGTATGCCGTATGAGCTCGCGCACCTCTGAGAAACCGGTCGCAGCCCGATTGGGGCCAAGGGAGCGTGGCATGCTCCGAGCATGAGAGCTTATACTGATTGTGTGCCACAAATCGAACTGGCGACTTGGGGACCCGGTACCTGCATGCCGACCTAGCAAGGCACTCGGAATCAAAAAGACTCCGGTTAGGACATTAAGGAAGGGAAGATTTGAAATTTGCGCTTGCCATTGTTTTGCTGGTAGTGGGATCCTGCTTCTTGGGCCAAAGTGGCGCGTCTGGGCCGATCTATGCTCAGGCGTCTGAAGTCGTAGTGGCGCAAAGCTGGGTCTCCGCGCTAAACCGAGGCGACACCGGCGCAGCCCTGGCCCTGCTGAACGACGATTCTGTCCTGATTATAGAACCTTCGCAGCCTGAGGCTGAGACCGCAATTTATACAGGTAAAGACGAGATAAGGGCGGCGCTCCAGAGGTACTTAGAGGACAACTTCCATACCGAGCTTCTGGCTACTCCCGAGGCCGTGAACGGTACTACCTCCTGGACGGAGAAGCAGTCGAGCGACAGCTTGCGCAGATCGGGGATCGTTGAGGAGGAAGTGAGAGCGGACGCTCTAATTGAGGCAGGGAAGATAAAATCTCTAATTTATGAGCCGGTATCTGCTTCGGAAGGAGAAGAAGCCACACCCACAGCCGGCATCAATGCGAGCCCCTCACCCGCGCAAGGTGGTCCAATCTCCCCTACTCACACCCCCACCCCCACACCTGCTTCGCCTCAACCTCAAGGGAGTGGTCCTACAGCGACAGCACCCAACGCTACGGCGGCACCGCTCGCGCAGGGCGTGGTTGTGACTCCCACCTCACCTTCGGTGTCTCCCGTCCCACCCCGCGCAACTGCGAGCCCGCCCGGCCCCAAAGGTCCCACAGGTATGCCGCGTACAGGAGCGGGCGGAGCCTCAGATGTGGCCGGAGCGCTGCTTATATTAGGAGCGCTAATCGTGATAGCAGGTGGCGTTATCGCACGGGCATCGTCGAGAAAAAAAAGACGCCACGTGAGTGCTCCCAGACCGGGTGAGCAGGTCACGTAGGCCGCGCCTCCGTCTTTGGCCATCTAGCGCTCCAGCGTTCTAGCAATTTAGCGCTCTTCCTGCCTAACACACGCAGCGGCCTGTGAATTGCGAGTATGGATTTCATGAACGCAACAACCTCCTCGCAACGATCCCCCCGCTTCTATGCTCTTCTTTCAATAGGAGCCGCTTTCCTGACCATCGGGCTGAAGGTGGCCGCCTACTTCATGACGGGCTCCGTCGGTATGCTCTCCGACGCCGCCGAGACCCTCACAAACCTTGCTGCTGCGCTAGTGGCCTTTTGGATGCTAACGCTGGCCGCCCGCCCACCGGACGAGGAGCACGATTTCGGGCACTCCAAGGCCGAGTACTTCTCAAGCGGTGTGGAGGGCATGCTCATCCTTGTCGCTGCGCTCTACATAGGCATAGCGGCATGGGATCGCCTATTTCACCCCCAGGCCATCGAGAACGTGGGGCCAGGCCTTGTTGTGTCAACTTTCGCGACAACAATAAACGGCGGGCTCGCGGTTGTCTTATTGAGGGCCAGTAAGCGGCTGCGTTCGATCACGCTTCAGGCTGATGGCCACCACTTGCTCACCGACGTGTGGACATCGATCGGCGTACTTGTGGGCATTGCGCTGGTTTCACTCACAGGTTGGCTGGTCCTGGACTCGATTATCGCTTTTATTGTGGCGGCGAACATTGTATGGGTCGGTCTGCGATTGCTGAGCGATTCAGTTCACGGTTTGCTTGATACTGCTTTGCCTGCCGTCGATGTGCAAGCCATAAACGAGGTTCTGGCACCCTACCGCGACGGGGGCATCGGCTTCCATGCGCTTCGCACCCGGGCAGCTGGGCAGCGTCGCTTTGTGTCCCTGCACGTGCTCGTCCCTGGTTCGTGGACGGTTGAGCGCGGACACGCCTTGTGCGAGCAGATCGAGCAAGATATACTGGCGGCTTTGGCGTCAACCACCGTATTCACTCACCTCGAGCCCCAGGAAAACCCCGTATCCTTCAGCGACCAGGGGCTAGACCGAACAGGCGATGTGGGCAGCGCGACGTCGGGCCAAGTGTCGCTGCCCCGCCGAGGTCGCAGCTGAGGGGCACGCCGCGTCGGGCGGTAAACCCAGTGTTCCTCCTGCTGACGAGATAACCGCGGCATGATACCCGAGTATCTATGCCATATTATCGCTATTTGCGAGCGTTAGGCCTTACGTGCGGAGGCCATAAGCCAAAGCCTATCAACCTCGCGGGGAATGCCAGCACGACTGCTCTTCGTAGCAGGAAGCGGACGACAGCTGGAGGGGTGAAAGAGGTATCTCTACCGTTACCTCTTAGCCTCAACATCACGACCCTTTGAGCAAGCGATTGAAATGTTTGGATTAGGATCGTGGGCAATTCACGCCGGCGCTGCACCCTGGCAAGGTCTCTCTCCTGTTTCGGCGTTCCGGCCTTGAACTTCGGGCCAAGCTCGTTGGACGCCACTACAGCGTCCTGTATCGCCAATAAGAAGGAGGCCCGGTCGGTACCAGCGCTTGAGGCGGCTCGACTCGACTGAGAGTACCGAGAGCTGCTTCCGCTCCTTGAGCTCACCAACCCTGTCATCGAGCGCGGGAGCCGCCCTGGTGAGCGCCACCGGTGCATAGATTATCCAATCTGTCTTATTCATAAGGCACTAAGCCTGGCGGTCCCATGGCCATTATGCTTCGGAAGGCTACTCTAGTAGCGGTTCTTCAAAGCGATAACCACCTAACAGCACCAGGCCCCTCAAACCCTTCTTTGGCGGGCGAGTGAGTGGCAGGAGGCTGGTGTCTGACGAGGCTCGTCTTGAGATGATGGCACGTTCGAAAGGATCTCACTGCAGAGCTTGACACACTCACCGCAAATATAGATACCAGGTCCGGCAACCACTCGCCGTTGTGCATCTTGAGGCTTGCCACAGAACGAGCACGAAATTCTATAGGACGTTTGTTGGTTTTTCACGGGAACCTCCTTAGCACGTCGCCTCGCCATATCTCGGCCCTATTTCATTGGACAACCTGTCAGGCGACCGATAATAGCAGGATTAATCCAGGTGGGTAGCGCGCCAGTCAACTGCGGCCCTAGTACTAATTTTTGGTGCGAAACCCCTTGCTGACGGGCAAGGCCGAGCACAAAAGCAGAGAACAGTGGCTTGAACCGAATTTATGCCGCTCATGCTTGCTGCTCATGCCACTAGTGTGTGAGCAATCTTGTGCAGATCATGGGCGATAACACCCCAGCCAACCCACCGCTCCATTCCGTCATCACCATGGTACAGGCAACGGTCCAATTTGTGGCGCCGTTTTAGTACGCTGATGCGACCTTCGATACCACTTCGCCAGTTGCGCCCACGCCAGAACCACCGCTGCCGTTCGTGCGCCACCCTGGCCTGCGATTTGGCCCCAGGCTTGGGCATTACCACATGAAGCACTCCCTCATCGATCACCTGCTGCTCAACTTTCGGCGAATATACCCCTCGGTCGGCGGCGAACAGACGAGGTGGCTTGCCGAAGAGGGCATGATGGTGCTCAAGGCTTGGTCTCACCTGCCCGTCTTCTGCCGGACTCCCCACCAGCACTCGGTAGCCACTCACAATTCCACCCTCCACCTCATCTAGCCACAGCACCCGCCCGAACTCAACCCGTTTGCCCAACTTACCTTTACGTATAATTGCCGTATGCGGCTCGAACAGGCTGACAATCTTCTCCGACGCACAGACACTCTCTCCATGCAATACCCGCATGGTCGTTTGGGCTATGACCTGCTCTATACGTGGCACAAAGGTATCAAGTTGGTGCACGAGCCTATGCACCAGTCGTAATATGCCAGGTGTTTGCCCAATCCCAATCCCAGTCTCAATCTGTCCTTCATCTCCTTCCCGATACTCTTGCAACTTCAAAAGCTCCTTCGCTTCCTTGGCTTGAGCGACCATTGCTTGCGTTACGGCGATTACCCTTGTGTAAGCAGCCTTGAGTTTAGCTGAGGCCTCTTTGCCACGCTGGCGAGCAACATCCATGAGGGTTTTCATATCACGCCGTATAGAGCGTGTCCGATCTCGAAAGACACTACGCTTAACCCTGGCTCTGGCTAGGAGGTCACCCGTGTCACCCGTGTTGCCCACAAGCTGCTTTGCTCGTCGCAAGATTCGGGTGAGCACACGCACTCCATCGCCCAGTAGCGTGCTGTCTACGGGGTAGCGAATGTTGGTCTCAACGACTGTACCATCAACACGCAGTTTGCGCCCACGCGTGACCTTCAACTCCTGAGCCAGATGGACGACATGATCCAGTAAAGTATGCAGGGTGGCAGGTTGAATGAGGTTGGCCCAGCGCAACAAAGTGGTGTCGTCTGGTACTTTTTGAGCATAGACCCGACAGAATTGTCTCAGAACGAGACTGTCCGAGACGAACTGTTCGGTTTGCTCGTAGCTCCAACCATGCAGGTGTTTGAGGACAAGCAAACGCAGGATCACCTCGACCGGAGTAGAGGGACGGCCATTGGAGAGGGTCTGTGGGTAGCGCCGGCTGAGATCAGTTCGAACTTGCTGAAAGATGAGGTCATCATCAAGCAGGATGTCAATCTGCGCCAGAGTGGGATCCATAGTCATACTCAACGCCGGGATGTACTCGAACAGATTCAGAGGATCGTACCGATTGCGTAACATACTCACCCTCCACTTGCCCCCGTGTTGCCTTGGTGCTCTCATATTGGCTGGACTCCATATATGAAGGATCCTGCTGCATAGACAATGCCAGGCAGGGTTTCGCACCAAAAATTAGTACTAGTGCAATTTCAGGAAAGCTATTAGGGAATGGATAAATGCTGTTCATAAGGACAGTCGAAAGTATCACAGACACGTTGAGCAAGCTCATGGGAGGTGAGCAAGCGGTCAGCTTCCATCACCCTGCGCTTGCCGTGCAGCCACTTCGGCTCAATGGGGTTGAGCCAGGGGCTTTTGGAGGGCAGATAGCAGACCAGTATCCTCACTCCGTTGCCATTCCCTTCATACTTGACCTTGTAGTTGTGTTCTCTGATCCATTCCCGCACCTCTTTGCTCACGTGCCAGGGCGCATTGTCCCACACCAGCACCAACACCCTCTTGCCTCGCTCCCACAGCTTGAGACAGCACCACTCCAGATAGCGAGTGGTCATGCTGCTTACTGGACGACCATCTACAAAGCGCAACAACATCTCTCTAAGTCCAGGTTCGGGCAGCCACAATCCATAGCAGGCCAACGCTTTAGGGTCTGGATCACCTTTTGGCACTTGCTTCTCAAAGAGGCGCAAAGGCTTCTCATGTTCCACCCAACTATGCATTGCAGGGTGGGCTATTCTACTCCACCATACCTCGTCTTGAAAGCCGAGCGCCCAATCAGGGTGAGCAGGAGAGGAGGCCAGTTCCATCAGCCAGTCTCTACGCTTTTTTTTCGTGCGTACTGCGGATCAGGAGAGGCAATCCACTCTTTTGCTCTGAGCCAGCGCACTCCCAATCGCTCCAATGTGGCTCGTACCGTCTCTGCTGAAACACGCTCCTTTGTTAGTCCCTGCTCAAAACTGACCTCTGCTGCCAGTTCAAGTGTCCACACCGAGGTTTGCTTACCAAAGTCACGAGGGCTACGGTGCAGCAAGCCTCGTAAGGAGTGGACGCTCTCCTCGGCGAAGGCACGCTCTATCGTGTGGGGGACAGAGCAACCTTTGAGCAGGCATTCAAGTCCACGCTCGTTGAAGGCGTGGATGGCATTGAGGGCTGTCTGGTTATCGCAACCAAGCGTATTGGCAATCTGCGGTACTCGTTGCCCTTTGGCGCTTGCCAAAAGGACCTGGCAGCGCCTCAGCACAAAGGCGTCTGAAGAGCGCAACCCTTTTTCCAGGACCTGGCGTTCTTCATCACTCATTGTCCGTACAAATACTGGAGTTCTCATACCTCCTATTATACCGTATGTCTATTACCTTGTCTGATACTGCACTAGGGCGTTACCAGCTTCTTCATTGTCTCATAAAGTTGTGCAAGTAGAAGATCGCCACACCGTAGCCGCTCGCGGTCGGCCCACCTGCATTCGGACAGCTGATGCATCCACTCAACAGGGGCAGGCGGATCTTCTCCCTTCCTCCACTCCTGTCCCAGCCCATAAAACAGGTAGATGTCCCAGGCAACATCGTCTTCCTCCTCATCACCTTTTGCCCCTAATGAAGTAGCGATGGCCTTGCCCACCCACTTATCAGGGTCGTAGAAGTGGCGAACACGCGGGTCCTGGATGATCCGGACAGATAGTTTCACTGCGGCCTCGGTATCGCCCGTGCTGCTCATACTGCGGATGTTGCCGGCCTCGCACATCGGTATCCAGACGATGCTGATACTGAGGCGGATCTCGGGGCTGTCAGCCGGAAACGCTTCGACGATTGAGCTTTGTACCGCACGGGCACCTTCCAGGCACTCTCGTCAGGTAGGGGACACCAGGGCCACAAACCGCAGTTCATCTTTATGCTCGTTGAAATACTCTCTAAGCGGCTCCAAAGAAGCAGCAAGTGAGGTGACGCTGACCGAACTGCTTCTACTCTTGTTACTCATCAAGGTTATCTCTTCCATGATGCTTTACCTTCGTAAACTCGGGTCCATCCTATAGTGATGCCCGCACATTCAAGGCTCCCTTGCTACTTGCTACTTACCGTTCAGAAGGGGAAGGATACTCGCTTCAAGTTGATCGCGCTTATCGAGGATGGTTCCACCCGAGCTTATCAGCCCGCTCGGCTTGCTGTCTGCGCTCTCCCACTGGGCATCGTCTCCGTACAGGTAGTAGGCGTCCCACAGGTAACCACCGTCACCATCCACGTATTTAGAGAACCACTGGCTTATCACACGCTGCTCGTCCCAAAGATTTGTGACACGAGGATCGGGCATTGCCCCACTTTTCCATGCAGAGCGACTATCGCCTGCCAGCGTTGAAAACCAAACCGTGTAAACTTTCAGATTTGCTGCGAGGTGCTTGTCCAATATGTCCTGCTGTACCGCACGGGCACCGGCAAGGCAGGTAGGTCAGGTAGGGGAAACGAACAGGACAAGCCGGGGCGCCCCCTGATCCTGGTTGAAGCGAGCTCGCAGGTCCTGGATGGTATGAACGTCAGTCAGAGTAACGCCAGGCACGTCGGGTATCATGTTGTCGGCGATACGCTTGCCCACGAACAAAGCCACAGCGATGACCCCAATGACTACAAGTGCAGTTACCAGAGGGTTACGCTTGCCCGGACCTACGCCATCAGCGTCATCAGTGTCATCAGCGTCATCAGCGTCATCAGCATCACCGGGGTCACCAGCGTCACCAGTATCCAGACTGGTGCTGTCTCTGCTCAAGCCCTCGTCCTTGTTCTCGTCCCTGTCCTCTTCACTCATTGGTCGTTTACCTCAATCTGCTTCGGCCTGCACATTGCCACTCGCGCAGCTCTACCAGCTAGCAGTCCTGCCCATCAATGATGAAACAGCTGGCTACACGTTGTGCATTCTCTTCAAGAAGTTGATGCGCAGCCTCTAAAAGCACCCGCACCCTCTCATCTGTTACCTGGTAGGTGACGTTCCGCCCCTCGCGAACGCCCTCAACAAAGCCGCACCAGCGCAAGCAGGCCAGGTGGGAGCTTACTCGTCCTTGCGACGAGCCAAGCTTATCTACCAGATCGCCCACGGTACGAGGCCCTTCCAGTAGGAGCCGGACAATGCGCACCCGGGTCGGGTCGCCGAGGCCGCGAAAGAACTTGGCATACAATTCTGAGGTTGCATCTGTGGCCTTCTCTATTGTTCCCCGTGTCCTTTGCGGTGCTAAATCGACCGGAGTACGCTCTGTTTGACTTGTTTGGTCAGGCATAGAGTTGTTTGCTCCTTCTCCTTTTCTTTTCCCTTTCCTTCCGCCTGCGCCTCTGAATTGTCGCGGGCGACCTCATGCTGCACAGCATGAGAGCTTGCTCACGTCTCGGCCAAATGACAGTGCAGCCAGCTTCAGGCTCTCAGACATGGTCAGGTAAGGAGCGAAACTATCGACCAGGTCCTGGATGGTGAGGCCATATTTGACAGCAAGTGTGCCGGCATAGATGACATCGCCTGCGTTCTCGGCCACCATATGCACACCCAGGATGCGGTTGCTCCCCTCTTCGGCCACCAGCTTTACGAGGCCGATTGTGTCGTGGTTGACTTGTGCGCGGGGCACAGTATTCAGAGAGAGGACCGTGCTCTTTACCAGGCGCCCTTGAGCACGTGCTTCTTGCTCGGTAAGGCCGACGGCCGCCACTTGCGGCTCGGTAAAAATGACACCGGGCAGGCCCGTGAAGTCCACGGTGCGGCCAGCATTACGCAGAGCGTTTTCTGCGGCCAGTTTGCCTTGGTAGGCGGCCACGTACACAAACTGCGGGCTGAGGGTTACGTCCCCGGCAGCCCACACGCGTTGATTGGTGGTGCGCAACTGCTCGTTCACCACTATAGCGCCTCGCTCGTCAATCATGATACCGGCGGCCTCCAGGTTCAAGGCTTCGGTATTAGGACGACGTCCGGTAGCGACGAGCACCTGGTCTGCTTCATGCACTCGGCTCTTGCCGCCGATCGTGAGGTAAACATTACGTTTGCCGCTACCTTTGGCTCGGATGCCCTCCACGCGCTCAACATGTTCCACCCGCGCGCCGGTTATCACCTCGATGCCCTGGTTGGTGAGCACTTCCTGCATCAAGTCACTGATCTCCGGCTCGTATTCGTCAAGCAGGCGCGAGCCACGTTGCACCAGCGTAACGCGCGTGCCGAGACGACTAAAGAGTTGGCCCAGCTCAAGGGCGATATAGCCGGCGCCTATGACAAAGAGGCTCTCAGGCAGCTCGGTTAGGGACAGGGCATCTGTGCTGGTGAGATAGCCTGCTTCTTCGAGACCAGGTATGGGAGGCACGGCAGGATCGGCGCCTGTAGCAATCAGGTAGGCGCTGGCCGCGATGCGTCGCTCGCCCACCCTAATGGTTTTCTTGTCCACGAACCGGGCTTCCCCCGGTACCAGTTCCCAACCATACTCCTCAATGAGGTTGGCGTATTTCTCCCTGCGCATTTGCTCAACCAACTCGTCCTTTTGGTGGACAATTGCCGCCATGTCAACCTTGCCAGCCGAGGTTCCGACCCCCTTGAAAGCGTGATGAGAGGACTGCTGGTAGATTTCGCTGGCACGCAAGAGGGTTTTTGAAGGCACGCAGCCTATATTGACGCACGTGCCGCCTATGGTGCCGCGCTCTACCATGACGACCCGTGCTCCCCCCTCGACGGCGGTGATGGCCGCGGCCATGGCAGCGCCACCCGATCCGATTATAGCCAGGTCGTACTCGATACCACTTTCATTCTGAATACCTCGGCCCGCCGTACTCGCAGTCATTTCAGACTCCCGTGCCGATCTCTCTTCGTGAAAGCTATCTATGGGGATGATGGCGCCCGGTTGGTAACCGGCGTCGCGTACGGCCTCTCTAAATAGCGCGGGATCGCTCCCCCGATTGGGGATCTTAAAAGTTGCTTCACCGCGGCGGAAGTCGGCATGCACGTTGAGGGCGCCGGCCTTCTCCAGGGCGTCACTGACGGTCTGCTCGCAGTGGGCACAGGTCATCCCCTCTATTTCCATCGTGTGGATTTTATCACCCATTCAGATTCCCCCTTCAACTATCATATATACGAATAATCGTATATATCGGTACTATAGCGCCGGTCGCTCGTCCCGTCAAGTTTGCAGGTTATGCCATGTTGTCAAAGCGAGTTTGAGCCTTTGTCCATAGGTGCGGTTCCTATGCGGCCGAATATTTCAAAAGCGGATCTGCTGTTTGTACCGGTCATTTCGAAGTGGCTAGCGCGTACAAGAATGAGGCATGCAATTGACATTGGAAGATATCTCGTATAGAATGTGCTTAATTGACTGACCAGTTAATTGTCAAGTTTGGGTAAGGGGTGATTCGAGTAGATGGCACGCACGCCAAAAGTAGTAGAAGATCGCCGTGAGCAGATCGCCGAGGCCGCTATGCGTGTCTTCGCCCAAAAAGGCTTCATGCGAGCCACCAACAAAGACATAGCCCGCGAAGCCGGCATTACCACCGGGCTTATCTATCACTATTTCGACAGTAAGGAAGCGCTGCTCAAGGCAATTGTTGAGTTACGCTCCCCGTCGCAACTTACGCGCTCGCTTTCACCCGAGATGCTGGCCCTTCCTACTGAAACCTTGATACGTTCGCTTATGCTCCAGATGTTGGCGGTAGTTGAGGGGGAGCAGTTTGTGCAGCTGCTGCGTGTTTTTCTACCGGAGGCGATCCATAATCCGAACTTGTCGGCGCTTGGCCTCCCCAGCCACCAGGAAGCTACCAGGTTCCTTGCGGACTATCTGGCCGCCAAAATGGCTAGTGAGGAGCTGCGCCAGGGTGACCCTTCCATGGCCGCCCAGGTGCTTATGTCAGGCATCATGGGGTTTGTGCTCAGGCGTCAAATACTTAACGACCCTCTTGCCCTGCAGTACACCCACGAGCAGATTGTCGATAGCATCGTAGGGACGGCGCTGCATGGGCTACTGTCCAGGTAGTTTTTTTGACCAGCAATTAATTGGTCGGTAAGTTAATTAGAGAGACCAAAGTAGCGGCTATTGGGCCGCCAATTGGAGAAACTTATGCTCAAATACATTCGTCCCTTTTCATCACCGGAAGCGATCCTCGCGCTTACGGGCGGTAAAGGTTCGAACCTTGCCGGGCTTGCACGTGCTGGCTTTGCCGTCCCGCCTGGCTTTATCATCACGACGGATGCCTATCGTCTCTTCGTCACTTCCAACCAGTTCGGTTCACGCGTTCTCCACCTTGCGAAAAGTATCACTCTTGAAGACCTGGTCGCACTCGAAGCCACCTCGGCTGAGATCCGTGCCCTGTTCGCGAGTGGTACGATGCCCGTGGAAATCAGGGAAGAGGTCGCCTCTGCCTACACCACCATGCTCTCCAGCAGCCCAACCAACCACCCGGTCGCAGTGCGCTCATCCGCAACCGCTGAGGACCTGCCCGGTCTTGCCTTCGCCGGCCAGCAGGAGACCTACCTCAACGTTGTCGGTGAAAGTGCGCTCCTGGAGGCGGTGAAACGCTGCTGGGGGAGCTTATGGACTGCACGTGCTATGGCATACCGAGCACGCAACCACGTACCACCGGACGAGGTAGCGCTCGCAGCTGTGGTGCAAGAGATGGTCCAGGCCGAGGTATCGGGCGTGCTCTTTACGGCTAATCCGATAACCGGCCGGCGCGACGAGATGGTGATTGATGCCAGTTATGGGCTGGGGGAAAGCGTGGTTTCTGGCCTGGTCGAACCCGACCATTACGTGGTAGACCCCCACGGTTGGAGGATCACTAAACGCAAGCTGGGAGCGAAAGAGCTCGCTATTCTCTCGCGCGCTGGCACCGAAGGAGGCACTGAGCAGGTCAAGCGCCCAAAGTCCGAAGAACAGGCGCTGCCCGATAGAGCCATAATCCAGGTGGCGCAGAGCGCAGGGAAGGTGGCAGCACACTTCGGCTCACCTCAGGATATAGAGTGGGCGTGGGCGAGCGGACGATTGTATATCTTGCAATCTCGCCCCATTACCTCCCTTTATCCTCTACCCGACTTGCCCAAGAACGCTCAGCCAGAGGACGGCCCACGCCTATACATCAACTTCAATGCCATTCAAGGTGTCAACGACCCTCTCACGCCCTTAGGCATTGATGCACTCCGGCTCATATTTGGTAGCGTGCGCGAACTGCTACATATCGATAGCCAGCCGAGAGATTTTCTCCCGGACGCCGGCGGGCGCCTCTTCCTCGATTTCACCGATCTTGCTCGCGACCAACATCTGCGCACCTTAGCGCTTGACTTTCTGGCCCGTACCGAACCTGGTACCCAACAAATATTACACCGGCTGATTCAGGAGGGGCGGTTCTCACCTAAAGTTGTCCTCACGCCAAAGCGGGCAATCTCCCTTTTCGCCGGCGTCTTCCCTCTGCTGCGAACTGCGGTCACCGCCCTGTTGAGGCCAGAGGGAGTACGTCCCCGCGTTCTTGCGCGCGCCGAACGATTTATCGCCCGAACGCGCAGACACGCCCGCGCAGCAAACGATCTGTCCGCCACGCTGCGCGCCATGGAATGGGACCTGCCGCGGGCCCAGAGCGTTAGCATCATGGTGATGCCCACCGTCCTCCCGGCACTCGCCGCTGCGCCAATTGTGGATCGCTGGCTAACCTCATGGCTTGGTGAGAAGCCTGGCATGGCGCTACAGCTGATGCGGGGACTGCCCGGCAACATTACAATCGAGATGAACCTCAAACTCTGGGCTGCGGCACAAGAGATCCGCGCTGATGTCCCCACATTGGAGTGGGTAAGCACGAAGTCAGTTGAGACCCTGGTGGGAGCTTATCAGAGCAGCGAATTACCACCGACCGCGCAATTTGCAATCGAGCGTTTCTTACGCGAGTACGGCATGCGAGGCGTCGCCGAGATAGATTTGGGTACTACACCGTGGCGGGACGACCCTACACAGATTATGCAGACGCTACTTGGCTACTTGCGCCTGGAGAACCCAAACCTCGCGCCTGACGTACTCTTTTCACGAGGAGCCAGAGAAGCGGAGCGCCTCGCTGCCCAGTATATCAAGCGTGCTCGCGCGACCCGTTTTGGTTGGCTACGAGCAAAGCTCCTCTCCGCAGCAATAAGGCGAATGCGCATCCTGGGCGGCCTGCGGGAGGCACCGCTATTCTATCTAGTCCAGGTGAACGATATCTATCGTACGGCTCTGCTGCAGAGGGCATGCGACCTTGTCAGAGATAACCAACTGGATAGGGCCGAGGACATCTTCTATATACCGCTCGCTGAGCTAAAGCACTTTGCCCGAGGGGGAAAGGGCGATTTGAAAGTCCTTGCCAGAGCGAACCGCGCCGAATATGAGCGGGAAAAGGAGCGAAGGCAGATGCCGCGTATCCTCCTAAGCACCGGTGAGGCTTTCTACGAGGGGATAAGTGCAGGCAGCAAAGCCGCTGCGAGTGATGAAGACCCTCTGGTCGGCGAGGCAGTGTCTGCAGGCGTTGTCGAGGGGCGGGCGCATGTAGTTCTTAATCCTCAGAATGCGAGACTGGAGCCTGGCGATATCCTCGTGTGCCCATCGACCGACCCGGGCTGGACACCGTTGTTTCTAACAGCAGGAGGACTGGTAATGGAAATCGGCGGGCTGATCACGCATGGCTCAGTTGTCGCCCGCGAATATGGCATCCCCGCTGTAGTTGGTGTTCACCAGGCAACTACTCGGATAAAGACCGGGCAGCGCATACGAGTAGATGGCAACCAGGGGAGCGTCACAATACTGGAATAAGATCAGAAGTAGCACTCGCAGTCTCACTCCTGCGAACGAGCCAAGTAAAGCATAAGGGAGCAACGAGGATGACATCACGATTGACACGCAATATTGTAATCGCGGCTACACTGGTCGATAGCATCCTGGCCGGGCTGAACATCAACCGGGTGCTCGTGGAGATGCCCGCCTGGCAGCAGACTGGCCCTCTGGCCTGGTCCGAATTCAGCAAGCATGCGGACCTATCTCTTACGGGCACGCTCCTCTACGCGGTCTCTGCCTTCGCTGGAGCACTCCTCAGTATCGCCGCAGTAATAAGCTACCATCGAGATAGGCGCGTACCGAGATCTGCAGCTGTACCACTTTATGCAGCGGCGCTCTTGACAATCGGTGGCTTGCTTACGACGATACAGGCCGCTCCCATAATGCAGAGCGTGCCCGGCCTGGGGAGTGACACGGTGGCCCTACAGCAAGCGTTGGACGGGTTTCAGTTCTGGGGCGGAGTGCGCGCTCTGTTCCAGGTGCTCGCCTTCGGGGCAAATCTGTGGTCTTTAGTAGCCCTCCTTACACCGTCAACTCAACCCCAGTCTGTATAACCTGGCACGTCAAGCCCTGTGCTTCACAGTAGCTAGAGACTCTCCTGCTCTGCACAAGTCGTGCGACGGTCCAACTGTGAAGGTGGAACTACCCCTTGCCTTCACGCAACATCCGGGCATACTCATGGGGCATGAGGTCAGAGGAGCTAGTGCCTTCGATTGCGCGTGCCGCGCGCTCTATATCATAGGGCACCCTGACGAACTCCACCTTGAGGTGCTTACCGTCAGCTTCCAATACCACGTAGCACGCACGCGGGTCGCCGTCTTTGGGCTTGCCAACGCTTCCCTCGTTGATGACGTGCCGGCCTCTGGGTAGCACCCGGTGATATGGGACGTGCGTGTGGCCGCACACCAGCACGTCCGACGCCACCATGTCAAGCAGCCGCTCCAGGCTGGAATCGGGCCGGTCCTCATAAAGGTACTCGTTTATCCTGCGCGGTGAGCCGTGAACCAGCATCACCTTCAGGTCTCCGAGTTGCAACGGTATTCTATCCACCAGGCTGCGCAGGTATGCTTTGTTATCCTCTGTGGTGTGGGCGTTGCTCCATGCGATTGAGAGTTTGCCCAGCGCCTCTGAATGAGCATCCTTGTAGGCACATCCGCAGTCGTCGCTTGTGTTGCCTACTCCCTGGTCGTAGTTGCCCATTATGCAGGGTATTTTGCTCTCGCGTATAGTTCGGGTAACCTCGTTGGGGAAAGTGGCGTAGCCCACCAGGTCTCCCAGGCAGTAGCGCTCGGTAAGCCCTCGCACGTCCATGTCTGATAGGACGGCTTCGAGTGCCGGTAGATTAGCGTGAATATCGGAGAATATAGCTACCCTGTTCATCATAGTCCTCCGTTTCATCCATCCTCACCGCTCAAGCTGCGTTTGCTGCCCATCCATAGGTCGCCAGTCTCAAGACGGTATGGAGCTATCGGATACCAGGTACACACTGTCAAGGATTTACTTTGTCTCGTCTACTACCTGGCTGAAACCAGGCTTTGCCTCCGTAGCTACCACCTCAGGATCTCGCAGCACCTGGTATGTTAGGGCGCCGAGAGCGGCACCCGCGATAGGCCCTATCAGGTAGAGCCACAGGTCGGTGAAGTCGCCCGTGACGAGGGCCGGGCCCAGCGACCGAGCTGGGTTCATGGAAGCTCCAGTTATCGGTCCCGCAAAGAGCGCTTCGAGTGCTATCGTCCCGCCGATTGCAAGAGCTGCCGCCTGCCCGACGGCACGCGTGTCGGTCGCCACGGCCATGATCACAAACATGAGTACATATGTAAGGATCGCCTCAAGCAAGAGTCCTTCAATACTACCGTTCGATGGGTGCGTAACGCCAAGGCCGCCTGCCTTGCCGATTAGAAAGCGCACCGCCAGGCTGCCCATGATCGCACCCCCTACCTGCGCCACGATGTAGGGAAGTACGCGAGCAGCCGGAAAGTGGCGGACCAGGGCGAAAGCCAGAGTCACAGCCGGGTTGAAGTGCGCCCCTGAGATGTGGCCGGTGGAGTAGATCATTACCATAATCACGAGGCCGAAAGTTAGAGAGACGCCAACATGCCCAAGCGCTCCACCTGAAACCGCGTTCGAGACCACAGCACCCGTGCCCGCCAGCACAAGGGCGAAGGTTCCAATCATCTCGGCCAGCATTGCCCGCGCCAAACTTCCCTTCACTCTCTTTCCCCTACACCCGCAACTCTAGAGGACTCGCGTCTAACTACAGGCAGCAGGAAGCGAATACGCGTCGTAAGTTCGCGTGCGGTATGCTCGAACACCAGGTAGCGCTCCTCCTCGGAACCCCGGGCCTCCGCGGGGTCCTGTATGCTCCAGTGTATTAGCCCGGGGTCGTCAGGGAAGAGCGGGCACACCTCACGCACCAGGTCGCAGACGGTGATCACGTAGTCGAATTTCTGGCCTGCGAACAGGTCAACGTGTTTGGAGTACTGCCGGCTGATGTCCAGGTCCATCGATCTCATTACTCGGACAGCGTCGGGGTGGATCTCGGTCGGCTGGCTACCGGCACTGTAAGCTTCTATAGCGCTCCCACCCTCTCTGCACAAGATGGCCTCTGCCATCTGGGAGCGCGCGCTGTTGTACGTGCACAGGAATAGGACCCTTAGAGGTCGTGCAGGGCTCACAGGCGACGAGTCAACTCCGTTAATCTCCTGATTCTGCATGCTCTCGAGCGTACTGCCTTCTACCAGAGCAGGGTGCAAGGAGCCCGCGGCCCCAAAATAGAGGTCGCGCAGATGGACCAGGTTGATAGTGTAGTACACGTCTCTAGCATCAGCTGAGCTGCGCCGCTCCACGACGATCTGAGCATTCCGCATCTTTCGCAGGTGGTAGCTGACCAGGTTGAACGGCTGGCTAAGTAGCTCTACAAGTTCGTGCACACGCCTATCACTGTGCACCAGCGCTTCCAGGATTTGCCATCTAAGATCGTGGGCCAGGAGCTTCATGAGGGCGGGTGCCGGTGCTCTTAGAGCCTGGTGCGCGAGGCTCGACACGCTTGGTGTGCTGGGCGCGGTGAGTGCGTTGCGCATAAGACGTCCCCTCTGCTGTAGTTATTTCAAATGAAATTGAAATATTTTTGCAATTATAGCATCAAGCGGGGAGAACGCCAAGATTGTCATACTAATCGAGCGTGTGTATTGCAGGCGTCTCAGGTGTATTTGTGACCATAAGTATGCCGGAATAGTTACCAAGGTGATATGCGGGTTAACACAAGCTGAGCGGGAAGGTCAAAGGGTGAACGCACCCGGCTCTGATGAGGGACAACAAGAATCTTGTGACCCCGGTGCTTCGCGAAGTGCCGAGCTCGTACCTTGCCCTCGCCGTTCTATCTGTTCGAGAGGGAGAGCGGCACAATCGCTACTGCGGACAGTGCGGCAAGCACCCAGAACACAGTGGCATAACCTCCGAAGAGGGCTGCACCCAGGCCGACCAGTACAGGCGCCAGGGCTCGCGACACGGTTGTCGCAAAGGCCAATACGCCATTGATGCTGCCGTAGGCGTCAGGTCCATAGCGCTCAACCACAAGTGCTGCCCGGGCCGGGGTCAGCGCACCAAACCCGGCCCCGAAGAGTGCCACAAAGAACCAGATGCCCACGGAACCGGTGGCGGTAACCAGCACTACCAGGCCCAGGGCCTGCAAGGCGAACAGTAAGGCGGTTACGTGCGTGCGGGACACGCGCGAGCCAAGCGGTGTGAATATCAACCTGCCCGGTAGCGCCAGCAGGCCGATACCTCCCACTACGGTAGCTGCAAGCTCCGGCTTGTACCCACGGTCGGTAAGGTAGGGTATCAGGTGGAAGCTGATCGCACTGGCAGCAAAGTTGATCAGCGCGAAAGCCACGGCCAGTGCCCAGAAGGACCAACCTCGCAAGGCTTCTCGCATCGTCGCACTATGCTCGTGTGGCACTGACCGATGTTCCAACATGCCGGTAGAATCGGAGGTTCGGGGAGGTGTCTCGCCGTCTACAGGTAAACCAAGGTCAGTGGGGCGGCGGCGAAGGAGCAGCGCATGTGGGAGCACCGTTACCACTGCAAGCATCGCGGCCAGGATGAGGAGTGTCTCTCGCCATCCCAGCTTTGCAACCAGGTAGGCCGCCAGGGGCACATACAGCACGCTGGCGAAGCCCCCTGAGAATGTGAGCACGGTGAGGGCACGGCTCCTGTAGCGGTAGAACCAGGTGGCGACCGCCGCAAACGCAGGCTCGTACAGTACAGCGGCCAGCGTCACCCCAATGCCTATCCACGTCAGGTAAAACAGCGGTAGGTTGCTCGTCCAAGCCCAGGCCAGCACGAGCAAGCTGGCAGCACACGACCCGGCGGTCATAAGGACGCGGGTACCGTGACGGTCCAGCACTCGACCCACCGGCACGCCTATAAAACCGGACACGAGGAGGGCCAGCGAGAAGGCACCGGTCAGCTCTGTGCGTGACCAGCCCAGTTCCTTGGACATTGGCCCGAGGAAGACAGGAAAAGTGTAATAGAGGATACCCCAGGAGGTGATCTCGGTCACCGCAAGAGTGCTGAGAATCACCCACCCATAGTAGATACGGCTGTTGCCCCTGGCCTTAGCCACAACACCCGTTGGTGACTTCTTTCGTCGCTGTGGTATTGGCCGTCGCAGCGAGTGTTTTGCTGCGGTTGCCGTTCAGAGCCAGCGGCAGGAAAGTCAGGGGTGCCGATTGGGCAACCTCACTGCCCGCGCTGGTACCGGTGCTGGTGCTGGTGCCGCAGCACGAACCTCCGCCGTCCCGATTGGTCGAGCAGACCCCGGTCTCAGGCAGCACGAGTTCCACCTGTTCAGCTGCCACCCTGTCGCCTGCGAGGGAGGCTACTATAGAGCGCACCTGCTCGTAGCCGGTCAGCATCAGGAAGGTTGGTGCACGGCCATAGCTCTTCATGCCGACCATGTAGAAGTCGGGTTCGGGGTGCGATAGCTCCCGCACTCCGTGTGGAGGCACGGTGCCGCAGCTATGAATGTTCGGGTCTATGAGCGTGGCCAGAGCACTAGGGCTCTCTACTGTCGAGTCGAGGTCCAGGCGAAGTTCACGCAATGGCTCGAGGTCGGGGCGGAAGCCGGTTGCTCCTATTATCTCGTCCACCGGCGGCAAGCTACCCTCCTCACCGTCCAGCACGATACCTCCGTCTGTGCGGCGGACGCGCTGTGTCTTGAAACCGGTGACCAGTTGTATAGCTCCAGAGGCTACAAGCGAGGAGATATCCGAACCCAGGCGAGCACGCTCGGGCAACTGGTCCCCGGCGGCACCACCATACAGGCTGCTGCCGCCAGATTTTCGGCGGATCGCCCACAGGATACGGGTAGCAGGTTCCTCCTGTGCCAGGGTAGCAAGGTCCAGTAGTGCATTGAAGGCAGAGTGACCACTGCCGATTACCAGTACGCGCTTGCCCGCATACCGGGAGCGATCCGCGCCAAGCACATCCGGAATACCATAGGTAATATGAGACGCCAGGCTGAGCTCACCCGGCGCCGGCACGCCGCTGCTGCCGAGGGGATTGGGTCTCTGGTAGGTACCGGAGGCGTCGATCACCGCCTGTGCAAGCAGGGTATCCTCACCACCACCGCCACCACCACCGCCACCACCCTCGCCGTCGGCAGTGCTGATGTGCAGCAGGAAAGGTGCATCCTCTCGCCCCTGGGTCTTCATCTTATCGAAGCCCTGGCGGGTTACCGCGTCCACTCTGACGCCATAGCGCACGTTAGGCTCTATTTGCGGGTGTGCGGCAAGCGGCTCCAGGTATTGCTCTACAAGGTCTGCACCCGTTGGATAAGCCTCGGGATCGGGGGAGGTCCACCCGGTCTCACCGAGTAAGGCCGCGGCTTCCCGATCTATACTGTAGCGCCAGGGTGAGAACAGGCGCACGTGGCCCCATCTGCGGACAGATGCACCTGGGGAGGCACCGGCCTCCAGCACCACGAACGGCACGTTGCGCCGAGCCAGGTGGGCGGCCGCGGCCAGCCCGACAGGGCCGGCACCGATAACCGCAACGGGTAAAGATGACTTATTCATTCTATAGCTCCTTGGATCTATGTTTCTGAATATCTTCGTTTGAATACGGGCGCATCGCGGCGCCAGGTGGTTTGTTATCCGGCTACCCGTGCAGGGTAGCTACTGAGACGACTATAGCAACAATATCGAAGATAGTCAATACAGTTGCGGTACCATATCCGCCTAGGTCTGAAGATGTATTGACAAGTTTCGATATAGTGCTGTAAGATAGGGTCATGATACAGATCAGTGACAAGCAGGAAATGGTCAAGTTGCGGGAGGGCACACAGGGGGCAGAAGGATGCTGCACGCCCATGCCCGTGCGGATACCGGAAGGCACTGAGGAGCAGGTAAAGCTCATGGTTGCCATGTCCGATCCTACGAGGTTGCAAATAGTGGCGATGCTGGCGAGGCAGAGCGAGCCGCTTTGCGTTTGCGAGATCCAGGGCAACTTCAACCTGGGCCAACCGACTATATCTCACCACCTCAAGGTGCTGCGAGACACGGGGCTTGTGTCCGGTGAGAAGCGCGGCCTCTAGGTCTACTACTCCCTGGAGCGCGGTACCCTGCAACGCGCCGCCGATTATCTCAACAACCTGCTGTCGCAATCTGTAACTGCATCAATGATAGGCTAGGTCCACGTGCGCTACACGTCTGAGACCTGGCCTTATTGTTCGCCTGTTATATCGAAGTTTATCGATTTAGCACGCGAAGTAAGTGGTGTCGATGCTCCGATACTACCCAACTGCATGAGAGAGGAGGTGAGTAGAATGAAAGATTGTTGTCCAAGTCCTCAGGACGAAGAGAGCACATGCTGTGATAGTGGCTGCTGCGGTGGCGGCTGCTGCTAAAGCCAAGAAGGCATAATGAGGAGGCAAAACCGAGACCTCTCGGTTTTGCCTCCCGTTGTTTTAGACCAAAGGGATAAGATCGGGCGCTAGCTGTAGGGAGGGCTACCAGCCGCACCTTAAGAATGCTTTTCAATGTCAAGCAGTGTTAGTCCGCAATATCTTGCCCATCGCTTTTCCCTTTGCTAACTCATCGATTAGCTTGTCCAGGTAGCGAATCTCCCGCATAGTTGGTTCTTCGATATCTTCTATCCTAACACCACAAATCACGCCCCTGATCAAAGCTCGTGAAGGATTCAGTCGCGGAGCCTGCTCAAAAAAGCTCTCAAAGTTTATCTGCTTTTCCAGCTGCGCCTCCAGCTCCTCATTGCTATAACCGGTCAACCAACGAATAATTTCATCAACTTCTGCCCTCGTACGGCCCTTTCGTTCAGCCTTAGCAACATAAAGCGGATAGACACGTGCCACGCTCATTGCATAGATTCGGTGGTTGTTGTTGTTCATGATACTCCCTCTTTTCTATGGTTTCCTCTATCATACTGCGGATGCCAGCGGCGCTTGGAAGCCCGGTGGCATGGGTCCCAAAATCCCGTTTCATATTTGGAGTGCCAATTGTGCGACTGTAGACAGAGTTTTGGTACTATTCTTCACCCTCTTCTTCTGCTTCTCCTTCGTTTCCGATTTCAGCATCCATTTGCTCTAGCTCTTCAATTGTAGGCAGGCTATCGATGAGCGGCTCAGGCAGTTCGGGCACTAAGTTGAGAAGATACTCGGACACACTGATCGGTTTGCTCAGGTCCCGCAGGGCGTATTCAACGATTAGCTGGTTGCGGCTCTTGCACAGAATGATGCCGATGCTCTGTTCGTCGGAGGGGTGGCGTAGTTGGTCGTCGACTACTGACAGATAGAAGTTCATCTTTCCGGCGTATTCAGGCTCGAACTCTCCCGGTTTCAGCTCTATTACGACAAAGCGGCGTAAATGTAGGTGGTAGAAAAGCAAATCGATCCTGTACTCTCTGCCCTCAACTTCCAACTTGTATTCACTGCCCACGTAGGCGAATCCCTTGCCCAGTTCTAACAGAAATTCGCGGATGTGCTCTATGAGTCCCCGCTGTAAATCGCGCTCCTGGGCACGCTCGGTCAACATCAGGAAGTCGAAGTTGTAAGGGTCTTTGATCAATTCGCGAGTGAGGTCGGAGTCGGGAGCTGGCAGAGCGTAGGCGAAGTTGTCGAGCGCTTTACCCCGGCGATGGTACAGGTCGCTCTCGACCTGATGCATGAGCACTGAGCGACTCCAGCCGTTTCCAATTGTCTTGCGGACGTACCACTCTCGCTCAGCAGGATCCTTCACTTTATCGAGCAGGTAGACGTTGTGCCTCCAGGGTATTTGTCCACCAAGCTGGTGGACAATTGCCTCGTCGGGGTACGCTTCGGCGAAAGCCCGCATGTAATGTAGGTTTGAGCGAGAGAGCCCGCGCATGCTCGGGAACGCTCTGCGCAGGTCAGCCGCAAGGCGCACAATAACCTTGCCTCCCCAGCCCTCTCGCGCCTGCCTCTCGAGGATCTCCCGGCCCATATGCCAGTAGAGCAAAATCAGTTCACGATTGACCGAGAGTGCCGCTCGAACTTGGGCGTCTTGGATCCGCCGTTTGATTACGCTGAGGAACTCCTGGTAGTCGTCAGGCACCAGATCGCTTTCACTTGCTACTTCTCCTTGCTCTGGGGCTATTAATTCTTCTGGCCTATCATTCGGCATGGGCTCTCTCTTCTTAGGATATGACACTATACTGCGGTCCTCTGCTCCAATGGAAAAAGATCATCTCGAAAGTGATTCGCGAATCACTTATCAGCACTTTTGTTCTGAGTGTCACTTTTGCTCCTGGCCAAAATAGTCTTGACAACCGTGGCGATATGCTTAAGGCGACATATCGCGTCGAAGCAGACTACGGCAGCGATTTTATCATTCAACACATGGCGTAGGTGAGCGCTGCTCTAAGGAAGATTCAATAGGGTAACGCAACTGGTGTTCTCGCACCCTGGTCGCTCCTGGGGAAGAGGCTGGGTCGAGTGCCGTTCTAACAGCGTCTATCAACTCTTCCTCTATTTGGTCAGGTCTAATTTGCTGTGGTAAACGCCCTGTGGTAAACGCCCTGCGTGCCAGCATCGTCCCTACCGTACAATTCGGTTCGGACGATGCTCACATGTCTAAGAGTATGAAATGGGCATGGCTCACCACCGAGTCCCTTCCTATTATATATGTTATATATGCAGACTATCACCAGCCGGGTGGCGGCCCCGGCACGTGCAGAAGTTCGGCTGCTCGCGCTCTGGTAGCTTCTCCTCGCCGATCGTACCGTGACGTGGTACCGGGGCCGGAGTGCCCGGCCAACCGCTGTACGGTGGCCAGATCGGCTCCCGCGTCGAGCAGATCGCCGATCATGGAACGCCGTAAATCGTGGGGTGTGAGGTGCGCCACGCCCGCCTCCCGAGCTCGTCGCTGTAGAGCCTCGAGGATGGTGCGAGGGTCCACGTGCCGCACTCGGACGTGGCCGCCTCGGAGGACGGGGCAGAATAGTGCGCCGGCTCGCTCTGTACCTGGGGCGCCCACAGACCTTGCGCGCAGCCACGCGTCGATGTGGTCTCGCTCACTTGCCGAGGTGTAGGCCATCCTGGACTTGTTGCCTTTGCCCGCCCTGATGCGAAGGCTACCGGTCTGCGGATCGTAATCACTCACGTTCAGAGCCGCCGCCTCCGCCCGGCGCAGACCCGAGCCGTAGAGCACGGCTATGAGCGCCGCGTCTCGAACGTGAAGTGGGGATCGGCGCTCGTCTGCTTGCCACGCGCTGTAGCAGGCCTCCAGTAGTGCGCGGAGTTCCCCTTGCGTGACTGCTCGCCCACGAGGGAGCGATTCGCCCCGCACCGCTCGGATATCTCGCGCTCGGTGGTAGGTGTCGGTGTCTATCAGGTTCAGCTGCCAGGCCGCTCGCAATACCCCTTTGACGTAGGCCAGGAGCTTGTTTGCGGTGCCGTGTGCGTAACGTGACGCCAACTCCGCCCGTAGAGCGAGCGTGTGCTGAGCGCGCAGGGCGGCCCAGGGCATGGTATAGAGATCGCACCGGCCTCCTGACATGATCTCGGCAACCACCTGCAGGCCACTTCGGACGGACGCCCGCGTACCCGGTGCCACGCTTGCCAGGTATACGAGCGCGGGATGCTGGTCGGCGGGTAAACTCTGCGCGGTCGGTACCGGTGCGAGCTTTCCATCTGACCCATTCGTCCCGTCGACCTTGTGCATCTCCAACCCTTCAGCGACCACCCCTTTAATAAGGTAGGGCCCCACTGCTAAGCCTTTATCTTCCATCTCCCCCTCCCTCCATGCCACTTCCTGGACTGATGACTCCTCCCTAGTAGCCCTATACTAGGAAACTATTAATTGGCATTATATGGCCTATGGTGACCTCTGTCTAGTCCAACTGTGATGTCACTTTTAGTTTGGAGTGTCACTCCGTGCAATTTCGGTTGTCACTCTGTGTA
>JADEYI010000569.1_pt1 | contig 46937 bp, 48 predicted proteins | sample 8542331 | NCBI WGS metagenome assembly JADEYI01 (sample SAMN16510988, study PRJNA670497) | mine drainage metagenome | isolation source: biofilm near Copperflume 1 | place: Germany: Marsberg coppermine Kilianstollen | collected 2018-02 | reverse complement strand
GCGGTGTTCTCCCTGGCGGTGGATCAGGTGGTCAGGGGCCCTGAATAGTTACGACGAAGAGCTCCCATTGGCAGGCGGTGTGGTTCCCGTACTTTCGGCACGCCGGCGCCGGAATTGTCAGGGTGACGGCTCCGGCCTTATCGTTGAATGCGACGTGCGCGAAATGCGTGTCCGCATCTGCGGCCGCGGGGACAGGCTGGGCCAGCAGCAGGGCGGGAATCACTGCAAGTGTGAGGTACAACCACCGTCTCATTGTGCGGGGGGCAGTCCTTCTTTTCACGCCGTTGTAACCCTCGGTTACTCGACCGAAAACGACCCTGTCTTGAGGGATTCGGCCAAGAAAGTCGCCCACGAAAACCGCGCCTGATGGTCCGTCATGGCCGCTGCTGATGACCTATGGCATTTCAGGCGCGGCGTCGCTACGACAGGGCCACTCTTATCGAGGCGTCCAGGTGTCCCGGGGAGGACTCTCGGCTCGTTGATTCTTGCCGTCGAGCGATCCTGCACCGGACGTAGGCTTGGCCCATGGCAGATTCACAGACGGAAGAGATCGCTGAGCGCATCCAGGCTGCTCTGGCGGCGGCCGACGTGACCGAATTCTCGGATCTGCTTCATCCTGAGGTCCGATGGGGTGCCCCGGACGACCCGAACCCCGGCTGCCAGAATCGCCGACAGGTGCTCGCCTGGTACCGACGCGGGCGGGAGGCCGGCGTCCGGGCCGAAGTGATCGAGTGCCTCGTGTTCGAATCTCGGGTGCTGATCGGCACGAAGATTCGGGGGAATGATGCTGCCGAAGAGGCGGGCGGGGAGGTCGACCGCTGGCAGGTGTTCACCGTCGGCGGTGGACAGATCGTGGAGATCGTCGGCTACGACAACCGGCCCGAGGCCCTGGCGCGAGCGGGCGCTTAGGCCGCCCACCCACGGCTGATCACCAGCACGAGTCCCACCGCTCAACACCTCAGTGGCCACCTGACAGACGGAGACGGCTCCTTCGACGCTCCCCATGGAGCGCCGACCTCGGGTCCTTCCCCAAAGTCTGCTCTACGAAATAGCTCCACCGACCGGCACCTCTTCGAGGGTGACCCGCATGATGTCGATGCCGCGGTCCATCAGCTCCCCCGTGCGCTCGGCCAGATCATCGGGGAGGACGTCGGTCACCCACAGAAGCCGGCACCGTCCCTCCCCGTCCGAAGTCGTCTGAATAGAGGCGTTGTGGTGCGTGCTGCCCATCGGGCTCTTGACGACTGAGTAGGCGAGTCGCATGTGCGGCTCGTCTATCCCGATGAGGACTTCCGTCGCCTTGGCTCCGGTGAAGAGTGTGATCTCCCGTTCGCGTGGGCCGGTCATCCGGAGGCCGGCTATGAAACCCGGAGCCAGCCGTTCGTGGAGGGCGGCAAAGTCACGAACCGCCTCCCAGCATCCCGCCGCGTCGGCATTCACAGTGACATCTCGCATGATCGTTGCCATGGCTGGCTCCTCACGTAACTCCTCCGAGGCCGAATCGATCTGAAGGCCTGCGTTCCACCGTCGCACCTCCCCCTGCGGGAGGGTCAAGACCCGGTTCGGCGTTACCGGTGCGGTCAGGCGGGATTGGCCTCGGCAGCGCGCCAGAGATACCAGGAGGCGACGGTCCGGTAGGGTCGCCACAGCTCGCCCCGTTGCTCGAGCTCCCGAGCCTCCGGCATCTGTCCCTCGTTGAGCGCTGTGGCGAATCCACGGCGGAGGCCGTAGTCGTCGAGCGGGAGCACGTCCGGACGTCCAAGTCGGAACATCAGGAACATCTCGGCGGTCCACCGTCCCACACCCCGTACGGCCGACAGCCTCTCGACGATGACCTCGTCGGACAGGCTTTGTGCAGACTGGAGCGTGGGGATGCCTCCGGCCACGCTCCGCAAAGCCAGATCGCGGATGGCCCGGACCTTGGCCCCCGACAGTCCGACGCCCCGCAGATCGGCGTCCGACAACGCAAGGACGCGAACTGGTGTCGGTAGGCCGCGACCGCCGGGGCCCGATACCGAGAACAGGCGTCGGAATCGTCCGTGGATGGTCGCTGCGGCTTTAGGACTCAGTTGTTGGTGGACGATCGCTTCGCATAGTGCGGAGAACGTGTTGGCCGCAGGGCGAAGCTCCATGGTGCAGGGTCCAATCGCATCTATCACGCGACCGAATTCCGGATCATTGGATCGAAGCCGGCGGACGGCTCGCCGGGTGTCGAAGCCGACGGCCTTCTGGCCCCGCCTGGGCGTCCTCGAGCCCTCGGCCCATGCATTCTCGATGGCCAACAGCCGCTGTTTGGTGCGGACTCCACCCTCTGCCGAGAACCCTCCGATCCGTCCTCCCGCCGCCACGATCCGGTGGCAGGGCACGACGATCGGGAACGGATTGCGCCCGAGGGCCTGACCGACAGCTCGTGCCGCCCCCAGATTGCCTATCCTCGCGGCCAATTGGCCGTAGGTGATGGTGGTTCCAGCCGGGATGGACCGGGCTTCCTGATAGACGCACCTGGCGAACGCGGGTACCCCGTCCATGTCCAGCGGGATGCGGGGCAGGTCACTTCGGCCACCCGCCAGCTGACGCCCGATCGCATCGATCGCCTGTTTCACATACGACGGCGGCGAACCCTCGGTTGCACCCGGATGCCGCCCGACGATGCGCCGACGCGTGGAAGGTCCGTCCTTCTCCGGCAACTGGATGCCGAGTATGGCGGCCCCGTTCCAAACGACGCCGCACCGACCGATGTCCGTGGCGAACAAGGCGTATCCGGGCTTCGTAGCCGAGGAGCCAGCCCGGTCGGTTGCCTGATCACGCACTCTCGGCCACAACGTCGAACTCGTTGCCCTCGGGATCGGCAAGCGTGACCCAGCGCGCCCCACTCTCTTCAAACTGGCCGCCGCGCACCGCCCCACGAGCCACCAGGCGACTCACATCGCCGTCAAGGTCTGGGGTGACAAGGTCCGGGTGCAGCCGGTTCTTCGTCTCTTTGCCTTCCGGCACCTTGACGAACATCCAATGCGGCCGACTGTCGGCTGGATCGTGGAGCCCGATCGACGCAAACTCTTCGGTCGCACCCTCGTCGACGGACCGGTCGAGGACACCGGACCAGAATGCGGCCAGTCCGGCCGCGTCCGAGCAGTCGATGGTCACGGCATACAGGTTCAGTGTCATTGCTCATCTCCTTTGGTGTGGAACACGGGCCAACAGACCTCCGTCCGGTGCATCGATTCGTCATCGGTCTCCGCGTAGCTCACGATGTAGTTCTCGCGAATTGCTCCATCCAACCCGATCTCCCGCTCGGTCACGAACGTGCCGAGCGCACCGTAGGTCTGGTCGAGCTCGCTGAACGCCCCAAGGTGCACCGTTGTCGCCAGCTCGGCGGCCGGAATTTCGACCGCGTGGACCCTCCCGCTCGGTCTCACGACACCGGCAATCGGAGTGAAGGCCACCACCTCGCCCAGCTCGTCCTCGAAGAACTCCTTCGGGTACAGAGCGCCATCGGGACCTGATCTCGCCCCTGTGGTTGGAGCCAGGACACGGTGGAGCTCGTCGAAGGCCTCACTCCACCACGATTCGACGTCGTCCATGCGCACCGGTTCGGAGATGGCTATCGCCCGCACATCAGCGACGGACCGGTAGTCGACCGCAATAGGAGTTCGGGGCTGCTCCAAGAGGGCTCGGAGCGACGCCACGGTCTGCTGGGTCTGGTCGAGCTGGGACTCCATGTGCCTCAGGTGGGCCACGATGACCTCGTTACGGGAGTTCGTATCAGGCGCCCGGAGTACCTCCTTCACCTGGTCGAGCGGCATCCCTAGATCACGGAATCTCCGGATGACCTGGCCGATTGGCACCTGTTCGGCCGAGTAGTAGCGGTAGCCGGTCCAATTGTCGATCTCCACGGGTTCGAGCAGCCCTACGGCGTGGTAGTGACGCAGCGTCTTCACGCTCAGGTAGGTCATGCGCGAGAAGTCACCGATTGACAGCTGGATGGTCATGCTTTCAGTCTCCTCTCCCATGGCATCCGGAGATGGCTCGTTCGGTGCTCACCAGGTGGACGCCAATTCGGCACCGATCGTGGACCCCGTGCACAGCGTTGGCCCGTGAATCCGATGTCGGGCGCCCACCAAGCATGCACAGCCGGGCGCCGCTTCCAATGGGAGCCAACTCGATTCGGCCATGCCTCCACGATCGTCCCTCCCGCGACAGGAGAGTCAACTCCTCGAACCGATGCTTGGCGTACGGCGACGTCCTCAGGTTCCCGAAGGATGGATGGGTCCGATCGGCTCCACCTGGAGCGGCCCGAACGTCTGTTTCGCCGACGGTTCCGTTCTCGTTCGACGACAGTTCCGGAGAACTCGCCTTGGAGCCTTCCTTACCCGGTCGCTTTCTGCATCTGCTTGATTCCGTCTTCGATGCCACGGCAGAGCACGTCGAGGTCGGGAGTGGTGTCGTAGTCGCCGGTGACTCCGAAGTTCACGTCGCCGTCGTAGGAGAAAATGGCGATACCAACCCTGATCTGGCCGGCCAGGGGGACGTACGGGTATGCCTTCAACATGCGCCGGCCACAGACGTAGAGCGGAACCTGTGGTCCGGGAACATTGGTGGTGACGGTATTCACGTTGCGCTGAGGCAGGTGGCTGGACACCCGCATGCCTAGGGCCAACAGCATCGGGGGAGCGAAACCCGACATAGACGTCAGGGCCTCGCCCGCCAGAGCCTGCTTGGACTCCTTCAACCCTTCCATCTGCGAGCTGACGGCGTGCAGCCGCTCGCCTGCGTCGGCGATCGACACCGGGAGTTCGGCGAACATGGCCGAGACCTTGTTCTGCAGGGTACCGTCGCCCACGGCGCGGCCCCGGTCATCGCGAGCGCGGACGGAAACGGGGACCAAGGTGCGCACCACCCGGTCGACGGATTCGCCCCGGGACAGCAGGAGCTCACGGAACCCGTTGGTGATGGCCGCCAGTACCACGTCATTGAAGGTTCCACCCAGCTCCTTGCGGATGACCTTGATGTCCCGCACCATGGTCGAGGCCCACCCATAGCGCCGATGCGGCCCCAGTGGGCCGTTGAGGCTCGAAAGCGGTGGCCTCCGGACCAGCCCGGTCATGGCGGACATTCCCTTGACCACCTCGCGCAGCTGCGCCATCGCCTGTCGTGGCACGGCGGCCGCGGACCGGGCGGCCTGCATCTGCTCATAGGGGCTGCGAAGCAGCTCGACCGACGCCTCGGCGGCCAACCGCGCCCCCGACGGCGTCGACTCGGGTGCCCACGTGACGGGATTGGGGGCCACCGGCTCCGGAGAGGTGTCCATGATGAGGGCCAGGAGGTCGGTCCCCGATACACCGTCGACCATGGCGTGGTGGGTCTTGGCCATAACGGCCCAGTGACCGTCCTCCAGGCCTTGGACCACCCAGAACTCCCAGAGGGGCTTGGAACGATCGAGCTGCTGGGACATCACCCGGCCCACCAGCTTGCGAAGCTCGGCCTCTCCACCCGGGGAGGGGAGGGCGGTGTGACGCAGGTGGAAGTCGATATTGAAGTGGGGATCATCGACCCAGACCGGCCGCCCCAGTTCAAACGGGACATGCCGGACCACCCTGCGGTAGCGGGGGACGAGCGACAGTTTGCTCTCGACCATGTCCATGATGTCCGGGAAGGGGGGTTGGGGGCCTTCGAAGATCCCGACCGACGCGATGTGCATGTGGCTGACATCGTTCTCGATGTGCAAGAAGGACGCATCGAGCGGGCTCATCCGGTCAAAGCCCACGTCGGACCACCTCCCCAGTGCCGCGCCCCTCGGTCGGGCAAGACGCTACTACTGCTCAGGCGTTCGGACCGTGGGAGATCGGCCTCAACGTCCAACCCGTGGGAGAGCTTCAGCCAGTGGGAACAGCATCGACATCGGCCAGGAGACCACCGGAGACCTCCCCCCGTGCAATCAGCTGCACCGTCTCCGCGTAGGCCGCCGCCGTCACCCGGTCGGATCGGTCGTTGCTCATCGGCTGCAAACCCATCGCATTCATCGACCCTCCCCCGGGTTCGATCCGGACGACGACTGTGCCCGCCCGCTCGAGGCGGCGCTGTTCTCGATCGAGGCGCCGATGGGAGGACCATCGCAGCAGCGCATCCGCCGCTCCCAGGGGGAATCGGGTCGCAGACATGGGTGACACCACCACGACGACATCGAGGTTCTGGGCCCGCAACACATCGGCGTTGGTGCTCGAGTGCACGCCGCCGTCAAAGTATTGGACGCCGCCGACGGTGACAGGTGCGAAATAGGCGGGGATGGCACAGGAGGCCAAGACGGCTGCCGCCAGAGGGGCGGGGGGCGATCCGGCCCGCCCGAACACGACTCGGGCGCCGTCAGTCCGTCGGGTGGCGCAGACCCAGAGGTCCTCGGGCCAACGGTCCCCAACCATCCGGTGCAGCGGAGTGGCCCGATCGGTCAGATCGATTCTCCCAGCCGGCAGCATCGTCATGGCAGCCACCTCGGGCCGGAAGGCCCACGGCCGGCGGGCGGCCCGAGCCAGGAGAGCTCGAGAGGGCGGGCGCCACGGCCTGAACCAGTCGACGGGCGGGGGCGAGGGCAGGTCGGAGGCGTCCGGAAGAATACGGTCCACCAGCATTGCGCCCTGGAGCGACAGCGGGGACCCGGTGGACATCGCTGCGAGATCCGATGCACTCACTCCCAGGCGAAGCAGCGTCCCGGTGATCGACCCGGCCGACGAACCCACAATGGTCGTGGCGGATCTGGGGTCCCATCCGAACTCGCTCTGGAGCGCGGTCAGCGCACCGGCGTGATAGGCCTGCCCGACGACGCCGCCGGCACCCAGCACCAAACCGACGCTGGTCAACGATCCTCCCCCATGTGCCTGCTCCCGAAGAAGGACCCGACCTCTTGTGCGCTGTGCATTGACTCCCCCACAACTGACGTACCTGCCCCACTCGTTCGCTTGATCGTACCGGTCGCGGACAAACGAGCAAGCGATCTCGGGCCTCGATGGAACGGGCGTTGTGCCTGCTCAGTGCGAAACGGAGGCGGTCCTGGCGAGGAGTCTGCGGCTGGTGGAGGCGACCCCGACGGGTCAGCTGGGCGTGAAGCGGCAGTCGAGGTGCTTGATCCCGTTGATGAAGCTGGACCGCAACCGGTCTGGTTCGCCCACCGCCTCGATGTCCGGTAGGCGCTGCAGCAGCTCTCGCATCATCACGTCGATCTCGCGTCGGGCCAGATGTGCGCCCAAGCAGAAATGGGGACCGGCCGCGCCGAACCCGAAGTGCGGGTTGGGATCCCGGGTCACGTCGAAGGTGTAGGGATCCTCGAACACATCCTCATCGCGGTTGGCCGAGTTGTAGAAGAGGAGCACCTTGTCGCCCTCATGGAGGTCCTCGCCGGACAGCACCGTGTCCTCGGTCACGGTGCGCCGCATCCAGATCACCGGAGACGCCCAGCGCACGACCTCCTCGACGCCCGTGGCCCCGATCGCGGCGGGATCGGCTTGCCACAGGGCCCGCTGATCCGGGTGCTCGGACAGGGCCAGTAGGCCATGGGAGATGGCTGTTCGGGTGGTCTCGTTCCCCGCTGTCAGCAGGAGGATGAAGAACGAGGCCAACTCACCCGAGGTCAGGGCCTCGCCGTCGATGTTGGTGGAGATAAGCGCGGTGGTGAGGTCGTCGGTGGGGTGCTGGATCCGATGAGCACTCAGGTCGTTCATCAGGTCGGTGAGCTCCTGGCCGGCGTTGATGAAGGCCAGGACGGGGTCGGCGTCCTCCGAGATGTACTCAGGGTCGCCGTCGCTGAGGATGATGTTCGAGCAACGGAGAACCGTGGCGTACTCGGACGGAGGTACGCCCATCATGTCGCAGATGATCTCGAGAGGGAGCGGTCCGGCGATCTCGGTGACGAAGTCGCACGTCCCGAGCCCGGAGGCCCGCTGGATGATGCGATCGGCGACTTCCTCGATGCTCTCCTCGATGCTCTTGATCCGCCGCGGATTGAATGCTGCGGACACGATGCGACGGAGCCGGGCGTGGCGGGGATTGTCGGTCGAGATCATGCCGGCGAAATACTCGACCATCTCCGGAGGCAGGTCGAGGATGCTCACGGCACCTTGGCCCGAGCAGTAGATCTCCGGGTGCCTGCTGATCTCGGAGATGTCGTCGTGTCGGGTGACCGCCCGGTACCCGGGCCCGGGGGGTGGGGCCAGGGCGGAGATGGACGTGGCATCGGGCTCTTCGAAGAAGGCCAGCGGTCGTTCCCGGCGCAAGAGCTGGAAGGCACCTTCCCGCTCCGACCAGGGTCGCTCCCAGAAGCCCAGATCGGAGAGGTCGATGGCGTCGAGGGACAGGGCGGATTCGGGGATCACGATCCCAACCCTACCGACGATCTGGCCGATGTTGCTCCGCTCTCAGAGGCGCTGCTCGAAGGGCTCCTGTCCCATCGATGCACCCGGCTTCACTGATGGGGCGCTCTCACGGCCGACACGCCGGGAGATGGGGTCGAACGCGTAGTACAGGGCCAGCGCACCGTGGAAGGCCAGGCACACGAAAGGAGAGAAGAACACCGCGACAACGATCGAGGCGCCGTAGGCGAGGGTGCCGGCAGTGAAGGCGATGGTGGAGATGGTGCGTTGCGACTCGGGAAAAGCGGGAGACAACAGGCGCCGGCCGATCGAGGCGTTCAGCCAGAGCAGGGACCACATGCAGGCATTGACGGTCATGGCGAGGCTGTAGAAGATGGCGGCCGTCCTGGCCCCCGGTCCGAGACGGAGCGCCTCGCCGAACACCTCTGTCGGATAGGGAATGAACACGATGGTCATGAGAAGGAGGAGGTTGCAGTAGAACATCCCCCGGTCGATCGCCCGAAGGTGGGTGAAGATGGTGTGATGGTTCACCCACATGATGCCGATCACCAGGAAGCTGACCACGTAGGCGGCCAGTGACGGCCACCGCTGGCCCAGTTGCCTGGCCAGGTTGTTGTAGTCAGCGGTGTTGGGTAGCGCGATGGTCAGGACCAGCAGGGTGATGGCAATGGCGAAGATCCCGTCGCTGAACGTCTCCACCCGCCCCTTGTTCATCCGAGCATCACGCCTCGAAGCTATCCGGTCCTAATTTAAATTTAGGCTGCCCGGTGGCACCCCACGTATGCCACCCCTACCCTGAGGAGCCCGACCGTGACCACCAACCTCGATGAGATCGCTGCCGGCGTCTATCGCCTGTCCACGGTGGTGCCCGACATCGGGCCCAGTGGGTTCACGTTCAATCAGTTCCTGCTGGACGACGAGGAACCGCTGTTGTTCCACACCGGCCATCGATCGATGTTTCCTTCGATCCGCGACGCCATCGAGCGCCTGATGCCGGTCGAGCGGCTGCGATGGATCACGTTCGGCCATGTCGAATCGGATGAGTGCGGGGCCATGAACGAATTCCTGACAGCCGCCCCCGAGGCCCAGGTCGCCCACGGGGCCCTCGGCTGCCTGGTCTCGCTCAACGAGATGGCCGATCGTCCGCCTCGTCCCCTGGGTGACGGGGAGGTCATCGACCTGGGCACCAAGCGTGTACGTCACATCGACACGCCCCATGTCCCGCACGGATGGGAGGCCCGCGTCCTCTACGAGGAGACCACCGGCACCCTGCTGTGTGGTGACCTGTTCACCCATCTGGGCGATGGCCCCGCCCTCGCTTCAGGCGACATCGTCGGACCGGCCATGGAGGCGGAGGCCCTGTTTCGCAGTTCGTCCCTGGCCCCCGACACGGCCACGGTCATGCGCCGCCTGGGCGAACTGGCTCCGACCACGCTGGCCCTGATGCACGGCTCGTCCTTCAGTGGCGATGGCGCCGCGGCCCTCAACGATCTTGCCGCCGCTTACGAGTCGCAGTACCTCACGCCTTCCTGACGACCGTCCTGTCCGTTCCCGGGTGGCCCGGGCTGACGGTATCAACCAGGCCGGGGCGCGGGCGGATCCGGTGACGCGACTGAGCAAGGTTGGCAGGGGATGGCTACGGGTTGATGGTGACCTTCGAGGTGGCGTCGTTGACCCCGAGGGGCGCCACCACGACCGAGTGGTTGAACGTCAGGTTCGCCCCGTTGATGGCCGCCCACGCTCCGCTGTTCGGCGGCCCGAACGCCGACCGCCTCGGGAAGTGGACGCCGTTGAAGGTCAGCCTCCCCGGACCGCTCACCCAGATGCCGGCAGGAGGGGTGCCGGTGAATCTGTTCCGCATGACAACGGTTCCCCGGTTGAAGGTGACCTGCTGACGCGACTGAGCCGCGGCCCGGACGAGTTGGATGTCACCGGTGAGGGCCGAATCATTGAAGGTGATCGGGCCGGCCAGCGTCCCCTGCATCAGGACCCCTCCCTTCTGTCCGCCGGGTCGATTGATGGTGATGTTGCCCGCCCCGATTCCCGTCAGGTCGCTTTCGAAGTCCCATGCAGCATCGGCCGCCGAATTGATGGTCACGTCGTTGAGCGTGGACCGCGTCGCGTAGGCCAAGGTCACGCCCTGGCGCCCGGCATTGTTGATCGTGTAGCCGTTCACCGCCAGATTGCTCGTCGGTGGGTGGCCAGGCTCGAATCCGAGCATGAGGCCATCCCCGTAGGTGTTGTTGGTGGTGACATTGTTGAGTGTCACATCGGCGCTGGACAAGATCTTGACGCCCTCCTCGTTGACCCATGGCAGTCCGTGATAGCCGCCTTCTGCGTTCAAGCCGTTGAGGACCACGTTGCTGATGGTGACATTCGAGGTGCGCATGATCAGGAAGAACGGCCTCACACTTCCTTTGGCCCCTTCGCTATTGGGGGGGTCGTTGGATTCGGCATTGGCATGATTGTTGTAGGTCCCACCATTGATCGTCACCGGCTTGGTGATGGTGATGCCGTCGGTCCGGTAGCACCCTGAGCCGTTGAACACACCTCCGGGCGGCAAGGCGGCAATGGCGGCAGCCGGATCAGGCTTGCACCGCCGGGACTCATCACTGGAGGCCTGCGTCGTCGGTACCGGCACGGTCGTCGTCGTCACCACCGGCGCCGATGACGGTGCCTTCGGCGCTGGAGCGACCGACTTCGGGCCTGATCCGGACCCGGCGGACGGTTGGGTGGTGGTGGTGGTGGTCGGTTTCGGCACGGTGGTCGGGGTCACGACCGGGATGGTTGGCAGGCTCGCCGGTGGTTTCGACACGGTTCCCGGCCCTGGGGCCGGTCGGGTGGTCGTGGTGGTGGTCGGGGTCGGCACGGTCGTCGGGGTGGCCACAGTCGTCGGGGTCACGACCGGGATGGTTGGCAGACTGGCCGGTGGTTTCGGCAGGACCCCCAACGCCCCTGCGGGCGCCGTGGGCGGCTAGGTCGTCGTCGGTACCGTCCCGACGTGCGGCGTAGTGCTCGTCGCCAGTACCGCCCCGGGACCCGACGGCGACTGTGCCTGGAATCCGGAGGTCGTTCCATTGGCCTGAGCAGTGCCGGGGCGAGTGGTGGCGTCGAGCTCGACAGCCGTTGCCGTAAGCCCAACCGCGGAGATGAGTGCGGCTGCGGTCACCACCGCGATGATGGTGAAACGTTCGCTGCGATGGACCCGCGGGCGAGCAGAGCCGTGCTGCTTCGGACCAGAACTATGCCCCAATTGCCCTCCGTCCCCGAGGGGCTGGAGCGGCTCGTCAGTCTGCACCGGTTTCGTTGGCGCACCCGATTCGACGGCCCGGCTGACTCGTGGAGTCCCGTGGTTTTGCGTCCCCCCCTCACGGAGGGTTTGCCTTTTTCGTCCTAGCGCCCCGAAAATGAGACTTCCGAAGCCCTCCTACGGTACCGGCTCGCTGCCACGTTGCACAAGGGCCAGATGGGGCTGTCGTCGGGCTGTCGTCCCACCGTCCGCGTGCCGGTGGACCAAGGCCGGTCTGCGGACCAGGGGTTCGAGGCTCCGACCCGAAGCCACACCAGGCGGGGTCAGGGACGCAGCGCCGGGTGATGCATGGCCACCAGGGGCACGAGCACACTACGCGGCGAAAGCCAGGCCGCGGCCGCTGAGATCCGATTGGCTGCGCCCGGAATGACCACCGCCTTGTTGGCGTCCATGCCGGACACTGCCGCCCTGGCCACCTCCATCGCCGGTATCCACATGATCTTCGGCAGAGCGGCGGCGGCTTCCGCATCCGATATTCCTGCCGCTTCGGAGAATCCCGTCTCGACCGGGCCCGGGCAGAGCGCCGTCACCGTTACCCCTGTCGACCGCAACTCGCCCCGGAGGGCGTGGCTGTAGGAGAGCACGAAGGCCTTGCTGGCCCCATAAGCGGCCTGGCCGGGCAGTGGTTGGAAGGCGGCCGTCGAGCTCACATTGAGCACCGCCCCACTGCGCCGCTCGACCATGCCGGGCAGGAAGAGTGAGCACAGATGGACGACCGCCTCGACGTCGGTGCGCACCATGGCCAGTTCCTTGGTCGGATCCGAGCGGTAGACCGGCCCCATGGTAGAAAAGCCCGCGTTGTTGACCAGCACGCTGACCGCCAGTGAACGAGCCTCGAGCCCGCTCACGACGGCGCGGCGAGAGCCCTCGTCGGTGAGGTCGGCCACGATCACTTCGGTCCTGACCCCGTACCTCGATGCCAGCTGCCCGGCCAGGGCCTCGAGCTTTGCCTCGCTCCGGGCCACCAATGTCACCCCGAGGCCGCGACCGGCCAGCAGGCCCGCGATCTCCGCCCCGATGCCGGACGAGGCTCCGGTCACCAGGCACGTGCGGTCCGGGTTGGGTGCGGGAAGAGCCATTGCCCGAGCGTATGCCCAACCCGCACCCCTCGCCCGCCCGCCGACGGAGGCCCGGCGACGCTGAACTCAGGCCCGATGCGAGGATGCGTAGACGGCTCGGGCGCGGTAGCGGAGCGGCTGCTCCCCGAGCTCCTCGAGGTAGTGCGCCACCCATCCGGCCACCCGGGCCACGGCAAACAGCGTCCGCCCGGCATCCGGTGGCATCCCGGTCGCCCAGGTCATTGCGGCCAAGGCCAGGTCGACGTTGGGAAGTGGGATGGAGTGCTCGCCTGCCAGCGCGATCAGAGCTCGGGCCACGTCGAGATTGGCGCCGGGGGCCAATTGCCTGAACATCTCCCACAGGACGGCGAAGCGAGGGTCGCCGTTCTTGTAGACCGTGTGGCCGAAGCCGGGGAGAAAGCCCTGCCATCGGAGCGCGTCGTTGAGCGCCTGTTCGACGCCGTTCCGTTCCGCCTCGACCAGCAGGGAATAGGCCAATTGGCTGGCGCCGCCGTGGAGGGGTCCGGCCACTGTCCCCAGGCCGGCCAGCAACGCGTCACAAATGTCCGCCCGAGTGGATGCCGCCACCCTCACGGCCATGGTGGAGGTGGCCAGCTCGTGGTCGGCGAGGAGAATCAAGGCGGCGTTCACCCCCCGCACGAGTTGTTCCGTGGGGGCTGGGCTCAGGCGGAAGGTCAAGCGCTCCGCCATCGAGCCGGCACGAGCCGTGCCGTCGTCCAGGACAAGACGGGCCGGGGCCGGTTGGCCGCCCACGTTCCCTCCACCGGGTGGTGGCAGGACGTTGACCATGGAAGCTGCCACCCGGCGAGCGGTACGGACGACCGCTTCGGGGCGCAGGTCGGCACGGAGGGGATCGTGGGCGCCGGCCATCACCACGGCCCAACTCATGCGGTCCGACGATCCCACGTGCGGCGCCGGTCCGAGCGGAAGCGGCACCCAGGCCAACTCCTCATCTGCCGGCTCATGGGGACTGTTGCCGGCGTCCTGGCGCCGGCCACCCCTATCGCCGGCTCCCGCTTGCGGCAGCTCCCACAGCCACTCGGCCACCTCTTCGTAGGTGGACTCGGTGGCCAGCTGGGTGGCCCGGCGGCCCCGGTAGATGGGCCCGTCCTCAGTCAGGTGGGTGATTCCGGTCGTGACCGTGACCATGCGGGTCTCGACCGCCTTGCCCTGCTTGGACCGTCGGGCCAGCCGCTCGACCTCGTCCACGTCGAACAGGCTCCGACGACCCGAAGGGGAGCGATGGGAGACCAGCATGCCCCGGCTCACATAGGCATACAGCGTGGTCACCTTGACACCGAGCCGGCGGGCCGCCTCGTCGCTCTCCAGCATCCGGGTCACCGGAGAAGCTTAGGTTGCGGGTTGCGAACGACCTGGTCCGAACCCGCCGGCACGGGCCCGTTGTTCGGGACGACGGGGACGTGTGCTGGTCGAGCGGCTCACGTCGGGAGTGCGGATCTGATCGCACCCGGAGCCGACTCATCGGGGGTGGGGGCCGTCAAGGCGGGTCGTCATCGAGAGAGAAGACCCGCAGCGCGTTGGCCCGGAGGAATTTGGGCCACACCGCCGGGGCGAGCGGCACGTCCGGGAGCTCGGCGAAGATCCGGTCCAGGGTGAGACCCGCCGGGAAGTACCCGGCGAAGATCACTTTGTCCGCCCCGGACCCGTTGGCGAAGGACACGATCTCCTCCGGGTAGCGACGAGGCGCGTACCCGCTGGTGGAGTAGTAGAGGTTCGGCCACTTCCGCAGCAGCATGACCGCCAGTTCGAACCACGGTGCGCCCCCGTGGCGCATCACGACGGTGAGATCGGGGAACGCCCAACACACCTCGTCGAACAGTTCCACATGCTGCGGGGCCATCGGCACTCTCGGCCCCGGGACGCCGGCATTGATGCAGATAGGAAGGCCCAGGTCGACGCAGGCCTCGTAGAGCGGGAACATCCGGTGGTCGTTGACCGGCACCTGGGGGACGTACCCACAAGGGAAGGCCACGGCGGCCACCACGCCCAGCTCGGTGGCGGCGCGGCGCAGGGCGTCCACCCCGTCGGGGCCGGCGTGCGGGTCGACCAGGTACGTCCCCGAGAACCGTCGGGGATGCTCCGACACGAGGGCCCGGGCCCGCTCGTCCTCGAAGCTCACCGGAACCAACCCGCGCTGCACGCGGTGGGTGTCCATGGCCTCGAGGAGGAACGGAGCGGCCTCGGTCACGCCCTCGGTATCGGGCAGCTGGCGGAACATGTAGCCGGCCGCATGCTCGAAGGTCTCCCGGCTCTCCGTGTCGCGGAGGAGCGGGAGGAGCGGGTCGCGCCACGAGCTGCGATCGGCGGCGGGGAGACCCATCATGGTGTCGATCACCCCGCCGGCCGGGACCTCGAACGTCACGCGTGAAACACCGTTCTCATAAGTCAGACCTCCAGGGAGGGGCATTCCTAGCGGTCATCGCGGAACCGCTTGGCTTTGCCTGTGGCCTGCCCCGTGAACTGGTCGAGCGACCCGGGGGCGACGATCTCGACTCCGATCCCCACACCCAACTGGTCCCGCAACCGCCGCTCGATGGTGGCCTGCAGCTCGTCGTGCCGATCGGGCGCAGCGTTGCTGGCCACCGAGACGACCAGTTGGTCCCTACCGTCCGCGGAGATGGCGCGCACGAAGTAGTCGGGGATGGTTCCCTCCACCGACGTGGCGATCCGGCCGATCCCTTCGGGCCACACATTGACACCGCGCAACTTGACCATGGTGTCGCCCCGCCCGGCGAAGCGGCCCATCCGACGGAGCCAGCTGCCGCACGAGCAGCGCTCCCGTGGATAGAGCTTGGAGAGGTCCATGATGTTGTACCCGAACTGCGGGCTCCCGGTCTTGTAGCACTCGGTGACGACCAGCGCGCCGGTCTCCCCGTCCGGGAGCGGCTCGCCGGTCTCCACGTCGACCACGCGGACATGGAAGGCGTCCTCGAAGATATGCAGCCCTTCCTTGGCGGGACACTCCACAGCCACCGTCCCGACCTCGTGGAACCCGTAGGTGGCGTAGGCCGGGATCCCGAAGATCTCCTCGAGGAGCTCCTCGTTGCCGACATTGGTGGCCAACGCCCGGATGGAGAGGTCGCGCTTGGGGTCGAGTCCCATAGACCGGGCCTCCTCGGCGATGCGCACCAAGTGGTCCCCCGTGGTGAGGATGGCGGCGGCCCCGAAGCGACGGGCCAGGTCCAGTTGCTTGGCCGTGCTGGTCACCGCCCCGGTGCTCGCCGTGATCACCAGGCAGTTCATCCAGCGCTGCAGGGCCTCGTCGAAACTGAAGGCGCCGTTGTGCAGGCCGTAGGCCCAACTGTTGACCACCACATCCCCCGGCCGCAGTCCCTGCATGTACATGCCGCGGGCGTTGAGGACCCCGGACACCCCCCGGTCCCACTGCGTATAGAGCGTGGGCCGGGGCTCCCCAGTGGTGCCGCCCGACATGTGGATGCGCAGCGGCTCCCGTACGGCATCATCGGCGGAGACGCCCTGGTAGTCACCATAGGGAGGATGCTCCTCGATGTTGATGCGGAGATCATCCACGGTGTAGGTCGGGACATGGGCCATATCGTCCAGGCTCCGGAGGTCCCGCGGGTCGAACCCGTTGGCATCCCAGAGGCGGCGGAAGAAGGGGACCCGGTAGGCCCGGTCGGCGCGATCGCGCAACCGGCTGAGCTTGAGCCGGTCGATCTCCTCGGGCCCGACGAACCACTCCCGCTCGAAGTACTCCGGTGGAGGGCGGAACAGGCGGGCGAGGTCGTCGAAGTCCACGGCGTTCCAGGGGCGCCGGAGTCCGATGGCCATCGCTCACATCCTCTCATCGGGTGGCCAGGCGCCGGCCTACCCGTTCACGCAGGCCGTCGATGATGGCCGGCAGTCCAGCGGGTGCGCAGGATAACCCGCAGAGTCGCAGGCTCCCGGGGTGGTCCGGACCCCAAGTGCGCAGTGACCCGCCGGCCGGGCCCGGTTCCTTGTGATCGACATTGACTTGATCAACATTTACAACCCTTCCCGGCGCAGGCACACTGAACAAGAACGAATAGCGAAAACCGATGGGCGGCACCCGGCCGCTCGAACCAAGGAGTGCCCGTGGCCACTGCCGTCCAGGACTTGATGTCCTCTCCCCCCGTGACCTGTCCCGTCGACGCCACCCTGACCGAGGCCACCGCACTGATGAACGACCGTCAGATCGGGTCGGTGGTCGTGACCGACCGGCGCGCCATCGTGGGGATCCTCACCGAGCGGGACCTGTTGCGGGCCGCGGCCACCAGGATCGACCCGCGCAACGAGTCGGTTCGACGCTGGATGACGGCGGACCCCGACGTCCTCGGGCTCGGCGATGAGGTCGGCGCCGCCTGGTCCGGCTTGACCCACCACCACTACCGGCACCTTCCCGTCGTCGACCACGGCGACCTGGTGGGCGTGGTCTCGCTGCGGGACCTGTTGACCGTGGCCCAGATCCGGCCCGCCGACGAGGCCGGCACCGACGTTCCCCGCGGGCTCGAGGGCGTGGTGGTGGCCGAGACCTCGGTCGGTGACGTCCGCGGCCGGGAGGGGTTCTTCCACTACCGCCAGTACTCGGCGGTCGACCTGGCCGCCCGGCGGTCGCTGGAGGATGTGTGGCAGCTGCTGTTCGACGGCGCTCTGCCCGACCGCACCGGTGCCGCCGGGTTCGCCGAGGAGGTGGCCTCCCTGCGGGGCATCCCCGAAGGGTTGACGGGACAGCTTCCCTCGCTGGCCGCCATGGGCACGCCCCTCGACGGCCTGCGCACGGCGATCTCCATCCTCGGGGCCGAACGGGGCTGGCGCCCGACCCTCGACATCGACCACGCCGCCCTGCGCTCCCAGGCCCTTCACCTGTGCGCCGTCGTCCCGACCATCCTCACCGCGCTCTTCCGCCTCCGCAACGGCAAGGACCCCGTGGACCCCCGGGACGACCTTTCCTATGCGGCCAACTACCTGTGGATGCTCACGGGCGAAGAGGCGCCGGCCACCCATGTCCGGGCCATCGAGCAGTACCTGGTGCTCACCATCGACCACGGTTTCAATGCCTCCACGTTCGCCGCCCGGGTCATCGCGTCGACGGGCGCCGATCTGGCCGCGGCCACGGTCGGAGCCATCGGAGCGCTGTCGGGGCCCCTCCACGGAGGTGCTCCGAGCCGGGCCCTCGACATGCTCGATGCCATCGGCACTCCCGAGCGGGCCGAGGCCTGGATCCGCCGCGCCGTGACCCGGGGCGACCGGATCATGGGATTCGGCCACCGCGTGTACAAGACGGACGATCCCCGCTCTGTCTTCCTCCGGGATGTGGCCCGGGAGATCGGAGGCGAACTGTTCGACTTCGCCCAACAGGTGGAACAGACCACCGTGGAGGTGCTGGCCGAGTTGAAGCCCGGTCGCCAGCTGTACACCAACGTCGAATTCTTCGCCGGTGTGGTCATGCACAGCTGTGGCATTCCCCGGGAGATGTTCACCCCGACCTTCGCCTCGAGCCGCACCATCGGCTGGGCCGCCCACATCATGGAGCAGGCGGACGACAATCGGCTGATCAGACCGGCGGCCCGCTATGTGGGCCCGCCGCCTCCCCAACCGGTGCCGGCGGTCTGACCTGGCCCCGTCGGCCCTCTACCCCGGGCCCCGGCCCGGAGGAACCTCTCCCAGCACGGCCACGGGCCGCTCCTCGACCCACAGCAGATGCAGCTGGCGGCGCTCGATCCTCCACCCGGCACCGGTGCGCCGGTACTCGTCGCGGTAGCGGATGAACCACACCGAATCGGTCCCCGCCCCTCCGTCCTCGGCCCGACCGCCGGTGCCGGTCACGTGGTGGGCGACGCACTGCACGTCGCCCGTGGCCCGGTCACCCTCGATGGCGTAGCTGTGGTTGGACACTTGGTGCAAGGTCCGGTGGTAGCGCCGCAGCCCATCCGGCAGCTGGCGGAGCGCCTCGTGTCCCGTGCGGGTGATGGTCGGGCGGAGGTCGTCGGGGTAGTTCGGCACCACCAGTTCGCCTTCGGGCACGAAGAGCGAGGCCAGTAAGGCGCCGTCGCACGTATCGACAGCGGCGGCGTAGGCGGTGGACAGGGCGCGCAGTGCCTCCTCTTCGAGCCGGTGGTCGACGGGCGGCTCGGCCCGCGTCATGGCCCACCGGCACGGGCACGGTCGCCCGCCACCCGATCCCCCGGCTCCTTAACCGATCGGAGCCCGAAGCGCGCCGCGAACGCAGACATCTCATCGTGGACCTGCGCCAGGTCCTCGGTCATGGACGCCGACACCACCAGCCGCACGGCCCCGGCCGACACCGCCTCAGCCACCTCCTGCTCGGTCGTGGTCGGGAGATAGCCGGACAGGGACAGCTCGACGGAATCAGCATCGCGGCCGGCCTGCTCGGCCGACTGGCGCAGTTGGGCCAGTCGGGTGCTCAGGTCCTCGGGGGCAAGGCCCAAGGGCTGGAACCCGTCTCCCACCCGGCCGGCCCGGCGGGCCGCCGCTTCGCTGTGGCCGCCGATGTGGATGGGGACGCCCCCGGGACGCACTGGCTTGGGGAACGAGTGCGCACGATGGAAGGTCACGAACTCACCGTCGAAGTCGGCGCCCCCGGGTCCGGCGTCCGCCCACAGCGTGCGCATGGCGGCAATGGTCTCGTCAGTGCGCCGCCCGCGAGTCCGCGGGTCCGCACCCGTGGCCCGCAGTTCTTCGTCCATCCATCCGACACCGACGCACATCCGGACCCGGCCGCCGGAGAGAACGTCGACGGTGGCGATCCGCTTGGCCAGGATGACCGCCTGGTGATTGGGAAGCACCAGCACCCCGGTGGCCAACGTGATGGCGTGGGTCACCCCGGCCAGAAAGGCCATGAGGTCCAGAGGATCAGGGATCGCACAGTCGTCGGGAAGGGGCATCCTCCCCGACGGTGCGTAGGGGTAGACGCTGTCGTAGTCCGACACCACCACAGCGTGCTCAACCAGCACCACGGACTCGAATCCGCACGATTCGGCATGCCGGGTGAACGAGGCCATCCAGTCGGGATCAGCGGTGACCCCGAGACGGACAGGGGGAATGATTCCGAACTGCATGCAGCGCTCGCTTTCGTCCGTTGACCCGGGTTGCACGGGAGCGCCGCCTCTGGCGTCGGCCGGCAAGGTGAGCGTAAGCGTGGCCTCGGCCCGGCGCCAATGCCCGGAGGGACCTGACCCCCTCACGCGACGGCAAATCACTAGTGTGAGCGCGTGCTCAGTGACGTCCCGGGGGGGAAAGACAGCATGGTCACGGCCAGCTTCTCCGGCGTGGCCGGGCCCTGACGACAGTGGACGAGTCGACGCCCGACCCACCGGAGGTGGCTTCCGGGAGATCGGGATCCCACCGCCACTCCGCGCCCGTTCGTCTGAACCGGCGGGGTTTCATCACGCTGTCCGCGGTCGGCGGGGCCATCGCCGCCGCGGCGGTGGTGGGCGTCGTCGAAGGGACATCGTCCGGGAACGGTCCGGATGCCCAGACCGCGACCAGGCACCACCCGAAGTCGCATCCCGCGAAGACAACGACGGATCCCGGTGGCTCGACGACCACGCTGCCCGACGGCACCGTCATCCCCACCTCGGCGGCCATCGTGGCCGAGAACGCCAAGACAGGCCAGGCGTGGTGGGTCACCACCGTGCAGCAAGCCGGCGACATCGAGGGCTACGCCAGCCAGGTCAGCGCGTCGGTCGGAGACACGATCACCCTGTTCGTGAGCACGAAGGCCTCCCAGTTCCACGTCGAGGCCTACCGGATGGGGTACTACCAGGGGATCGGCGGCCGTCTGGTCTGGCAGTCGCCCGTGGCGCCGGGCCACCGCCAGCCGTCGCCTCAGCTGATCGCCCCGACCAACACCATCGAGTGCCAGTGGGCGCCTTCCATGACCGTGACCATCGGCCCGAGCTGGCCGCCCGGCGCCTACCTGTTGAAGCTGGTCGGTGCCACCGGGGAGCAACAGTTCATCCCGCTCTGCGTGCGGGATGACGCCTCGCGGGCCGCCATCGTCATCCAACACAGCGTCACCACGTGGCAGGCCTACAACCGATGGGGCGGCTACAGCCTCTACTACGGCAATCGCGGCGGCGCCCTTTCCTTCACCCATGCCGCCGCCGGTGGCACGTTCGCCGATCGCGCCCGGATCGTCTCGTTCGACCGGCCCTACGACCACGACTGGGCGTCGGGTGCGGCCGACTTCGTGGGGAACGAGTTTCCCTTGATCTTCCAGGCCGAGCAGCTGGGCCTCGACGTGACGTACTGGACCGACGTCGACCTGCATGCGCAGCCCCAACTCCTCAGCCGCCACAGGGCATTGGTGACCCTGGGCCACGATGAGTACTGGTCCGCCGCCATGCGTGGTGGGGCGGCTCTGGCGCTGGCCGGCGGGGTCAACCTGGCCTTCCTCGGCGCCAACGCCTGCTACCGGCAGATCCGTTTCGAGCCGTCACCCCTGGGGCCCAATCGACACCAGGTGTGCTACAAGTCGGCGGCCGAGGACCCGATGGCGGGCACAGACAACGCCCTGGTCACCGTCAACTGGGACCAGTCGCCGGTCAACAGTCCCGAAGCACAACTGATCGGCAGCACCTATCAGGACATCGACGCCGACGCCGACCTGGTCATCGTCGATCCCGCCTCCTGGGCCTTGGCCGGCACCTCGCTGGCGGCCAACCAGCACCTGGCGCACGCGGTCCGCGGAGAGTTCGACCGCTATGTCCCCAACGGGACCGGTCCCTCCACCCTGGACGTGATCGCCCACTCCATCGTACCCAACCGGCATAACAATTACTCCGACGTGACGTGGTACACCGTGCCCAACGGTGGTGGGGTGTTCGCCACCGGCAACGCCTCGTGGGTCGGGCAGCTGGCCAACAGCCCGCTCATCCCGTCCAATGTGGTCCCTGGGCCGGTCCCTGCCGTCACTCCGGTGCTGTTGCGGATCATGGAGAACGTGTACTCGGTGATCGGGATAGGCCCGGCCAGCCGGACCCAGCCCTCGAGGGGCAACTGGAGCGCGGTCTATGCGCCCGGCTCACCTTCGGCCGGTGCACCCAGCACCAACAACGCTGCCTGAGCTCGAGAAGCGCAGCGGCCCGGGACGCGTTAGTCGCGTCCCGGGCCGGCGAAGGTGATTTCTACCCAGTCGTTGTCGTCATGAACCCCGCGGACCTGTAGGCCATTCCCTCGAACCGCCTACGGCTCAGGTCACTCGCTCAGGGTGATGGGCTGGTCATCGAGGGAGAGGTCGTCGACCTCAGCGGGCAGACCGGCGGAGGCCTGGTCGGCCTGGACCGCATTCTGAGCAGCGAGGTGCTCACGGATCCGCTCATCGACCTCGGCCATCAGCTGCGGGTTCTCGGTCAGGAAGGTCTTGACGTTCTCCCGGCCTTGGCCCAACTGCTCTCCCTCATAGGTGAACCAGGCACCGGACTTCTTGATGAACCCCAGCTCGACGCCGACATCGAGGAGGGATCCTTCGCGGCTGATGCCTCGGCCGAAGGTGATGTCGAACTCCGCCTGTTTGAACGGAGGCGAGCACTTGTTCTTGACCACCTTGACCCGGGTCCGGTTGCCCACCTGGTCGGCCCCGTCCTTGATCGTCTCGATGCGACGGATGTCGAGCCGGATAGACGAGTAGAACTTGAGCGCCCGGCCCCCGGGGGTGACCTCGGGCGATCCGTAGATGACGCCGATCTTCTCCCGGAGCTGGTTGATGAAGATGGCGATGGTCCGCGACTTCGACAGCGTGCCGGTCAGTTTGCGCAAGGCCTGGGACATCAGCCGGGCCTGGAGGCCGACATGGGCGTCGCCCATCTCCCCTTCGATCTCCGCACGCGGGGTGAGCGCGGCCACCGAGTCGATGACCAGCACGTCGAGGGCCCCCGACCGGATCAGCATGTCGGAGATCTCCAGTGCCTGCTCACCGGTGTCGGGCTGGGAGATGAGCAGGTCGTCGATGTTGACCCCGATGGCCTTGGCGTAGACGGGATCCATGGCGTGCTCGGCGTCCACGTAGGCGCAGATGCCACCGTTGCGTTGGGCCTCGGCCACCACGTGCATGGCCAGGGTCGACTTGCCCGACGACTCCGGGCCGAAGATCTCCACGATCCGGCCGCGCGGGAGGCCGCCGATGCCGAGGGCGAGGTCGAGGGCCAGTGCCCCCGTCGGGATGGCTTCGATGTTCATGTGGAGGTTCTCACCCATGCGCATGATGGACCCCTTGCCGAACTGCTTCTCGATCTGCCCCAGGGCCATGTCGAGTGCCTTGTCACGTTCCATGTCTTCTACTCTCCTCGATGCTGTCACTCACTTGAGAGTGCTGACCCTACGGAGCGGGTGTGACACTCGGTTCGGTGGCCCCGGAGCCAGACCCGATGGCGGGCGGGCCACTTCGGACTGCTGCACGCGACATCACTTTAGACCCGAACGCATGTTCGATGCGCGATGGTCAGGAGGGCCCGCGCCGTGCAGTCCCGCGTGCTGCCCGCACGCGCTTTCCGGTCCGGTCCGACCCGCTCCGGGCCCCGGTCCCGGGGCCGATCCCGGGCCCCTGATGCCCCGGCTCCGGCCCGAGAATCAACCCGCGGCCAGGTGGCCCCGAGTAGCCTGCCCCATCAATGCCGGAGGATCAATCGCCATCCGACCCTGGGTCGGCGAAGCCTTCCGGTAGCGGGACCGGGGGCGCCGCCGGACCGCCCGTCCTCTCCCGCAAAGAGCTCCGCAGCCAGAAGGGCGGTGGGGGCAATACCGGCTCCCGCAGGTGGTGGTACATGCTCGGCACTGCCGGGATGCTGGTCGTGGCGGCGGTGGCGGCGGTCTTCCTCACCCAGGCGAGCGCCAACACCGCGTCCAAGGTCAGGCTCACCCCGACCACGACGACGGTCCCGGTGGTGGTCCAGTCCTGCCCGCTGACCGGGGCGCCGGCCCCGGGGGGCACGGTGCCGCCCCGCCCCGCCCTCGGCATCAAGATCGGCAACTACGCCGGTGACCGCCCATCCTCCGGCCTCAACCAGGCCGACATCGTCTTCGAGGAGCCCGTCGAGGGCGGCGTCACCCGCCTCGTCTCGGTGTTCCAGTGCCAGGGGGCCCCGCTGGTCGGTGACCTCCGTTCCGCCCGCCAGCCCGACGCCGGCATCCTCTCGCAGCTCTCCAACCCGGTCTTCGTCCACGCCGGGGGCATCAATCCGGTGATCAACCTCCTGGCCGGGGCGCCGCTCATCGACAAGAACCTCTATCAGGGGAGCAACCAGTCGGCCATCATCCAGGAGCCCGGCCGCTATTCTCCCTACTCCACCTTCGTGAACACAGCCTCCCTGTGGGCCCTGGCCCCATCGGACGCGGCGCCGCCGGGCCCGATCTTCCAGTTCTCGGCGGCACCGCCCCCCGGATCCGTTCCCGGGTCCGGCGCCAGCGTCCACATTCCCTTCTCAAACTCGTCCGACGTGACCTGGCAGTGGAGCCCGTCCGCCGGCAAGTACCTCCGGCTCTACTCGGGAACGCCCGACAGGCTCCTCGACGGTTCGCAGACCGCGGCCAGCAACGTGGTCGTCATGTCCGTGCAGACGTACTACGGCTCGTGGGTGGAGAACGACCAGGGTGGCCACGAGGTCGACGTCACCGCCACCGGCAGTGGGCCGCTCGTGGTGATGCGGGACGGCGTGGCCATCGCCGGCACCTGGAGCCGGACCAGCCTCACCCAACCGGCCACGCTGACCGCGGCCAACGGGACGCCGATCACCCTGCAACCGGGCAACACCTGGGAGGAGCTGGTTCCGGCAGGCATCGTGGTGACTCCGGGAGCGTCGCCCGCCGTGGGGGCACCACCTGCCCGCACCACCGGCTGACGCCGTCGGGTTACGCCGACCCTGCTCTTTGATGGGCCCCCGGCGATGGGGACCCGCCGTCAGTCCCGGGTGGGGCTCCCCAGCCGCCTCCGCAGCAGGTCGAGGGCGGCGATGGTGGCGTACTGGCGTACGCGGTCCCGATCGCCGGGCACGTTGAAACTGAACGACTCGGTCGGGTGGCCCTCTCGGGCCAGTCCCACGTGCACGGTGCCCGGGGGCTGATCGTCCTGGGTGTCGGGCCCGGCCACGCCGGTGGTGGACAGGCCCACGTCGGACCCCAACACCCGGCGGGCGCCGTCGGCCATGGCCCCGGCCGCCTCCTCCGAGACCACCGGGCCCTCCGGCACGCCGAGGACCGAGAACTTGACCTGCGATGCGTAGGACACCACCGAGCCCCGGAACCACCGGCTGGCCCCGGGCACGTTGACCAGCCTCGACGAGGCCAGCCCTCCGGTCAACGACTCGGCCAGCCCGAGGGTGAGCCCGTTGATGGCGAGCGCCCGGGCCACGGCGTCCTCGATGGCCTCGTCGTCGACGCCGAACACCACGTCCCCCGCCTGGGCGTAGAGGATGCGCCTGATGGCGGCCTCTTGGTCGTCGAGCAGGGAGGATGCCGCATCCTGATCAGCGGCCCTCACCGTGACCCGCACCTTGATGCCTTCGATCCCGCTGGCCAGGAAGGCGATGGTGGCGGACCCCGAGGTCCCCGCGCCTGCCATCGACGGTCCGGAGGGCGCGGCCTCGAGATCGTCAATGTGACCGGCCAGGGTCTCGGCCAGGCCGGACTCGCTCATGCCCCAGGTGCGGATGACCCGGCTGGCGATGACGCCGGCCGACTCGCCCCGTTCGGTCATGCGCCGCTGGAGGTCGGGCAGGATGCCGCGCTCGAACATGTCGGACATCTCATAGGGCACGCCGGGAACGGCATAGACGACCTTGTGCCCGACCGGGCAGATGAGGCCGGGGGCGGTCCCCTTGGTCTGGGGAATGATCGAGGCGCCCTCGGGAACGTCGGCCTGGCGGAGATTCGTGTCCGGCATCTCCCGTCCGCGGCTCGAGAACATGGCCCGGATCCTCTCGACCCCACCCTCGTCCCGGCGGAGGCGGACGTTCATCACCTCGGCAATGCCTTCGCGGGTGATGTCGTCATGGGTGGGGCCGAGACCGCCGCACACGATGACGCCGTCGCTGCGGGCCAGGGCCGTCCGGAATGCCAGCACCATGCGCTCCTGGTTGTCGCCGACCGCCTGGTGGAAGTGGGAGGCGACACCGGCGGCGGCCAGGTGCTCCCCCATCCACTGGGAGTTGGTATCAGCGATCTGGCCCAGGAGCAGTTCGGTCCCGACCGCGACGATCTCGATGCGCACCGTCTCGCTCAGGCGGCCGAGCTCGAGCCATCGACCGGACGGACACTGATGCCGGGCCCGTCGGCGACACGCTGCCGCGCGCTCCTCCTGCCATCGAGGAAGTACTGGCCGCCCGTGAACACGGTCAGTGCGGTGGCGACCCAGATGGCGGTGGACAACACCACCTTGTGGGTGGCCAGCGGCGGCGCCAGGCACAGCCCGATGGCCAGGTCCTGCGCGAGTGTCTTCACCTTGGCCGTGGTGCGAGCAGGGATGGAGACGCCCCGGCGCCCGACCACCGATCGGTAGACGCTCATGGTCACCTCCCGCACAGCGATGATGACCGCCGGAACCCACCAGACGATCCCCTTGGCCACCAGGGCGAAGAGCGCGCCCAGGACCACCACCTTGTCGGCCAACGGATCGAGGAAGGCGCCGGACCGGGTGGTCCCCTGCTTGCGGGCCAACCATCCGTCGACGCCGTCGGACATGGCCAGGAGGCCTCCGAAGACGAACGTGAACCAGCTCGCGCCCCACAACATGATGAGGGCGATGACCACGGGCGTGGCCAGCAGGCGAAGCACGGTGATGCCGTTGGCGGGGGTGAGGAGGGCCGAAGGCCCGAAGGTGGTGGCCCGCGACACGGGGACGTCCGGGACGGCCGTGTCGGGTGTGACGGCGCGGTTGCTCATGGGGCCGCTCCGGCCGACGCCGGCACCCGCCGGCCCGCTGCTGGTCCGCTCCGGTGCCCCGATTCGGCGACCAGATCCGGGCCGTCAGCCCCCGTGATCACCACGTCGACGAACGACCCGACGGGCAGGTCGTCGGGCAGGGAGACGATCCCGTCGATCTCCGGGGCCTCCCGGTAGGTGCGTCCCTCGCCCGGGGCATCGATCAGCACCTCGACCGTCGCACCGATGAGTTCCTCCCGCCGCCGGGCGGTGATGGCGTCCTGGAGCTCGGTGCACTCCCGCAGACGCTCGGCCACCAGCTGGTCGGGGATCTGGCCGTCGAGCCCGCTGGCGAAGGTGCCCACCTCGTTGCTGAAGGGGAAGAACCCCACCCAGTCGAGCTGGGCTTCGTCGATCCACTCGAGCAGGTGGTCGTGATCCGCCTCGGTCTCCCCCGGGTACCCGATGATGAACGACGACCGGAACGCCGCCGTCGGCTCGAGGGCCCGGATGGACCGGATCCGCTCGAGGAATCGCGATCCGTCACCCCATCGGCGCATCCGCTTGAGGAGCGGGCGCGAGACGTGCTGCAGGGAGAGGTCGAAGTAAGGGACACCCGTGGCCAGAATGGTCTCGACCAGGGCGTCATCGAGAGTCGACGGGTAGAGGTACAGCAGCCGGGTCCACCGGACCCGCTCCGCCACCGCGGCCACCAGCTCCACAATGGGGCGGTTGCCGCCCGTCGCCGGCCCGTCGAGGCGGGGTTCGGTCCTCCCGCCGGATCGGTCGAGGGCGAACGAGGACAGGTCCTGGGCCACCAGCACCACTTCGCCAAGGGTCCCCTCCGGTCCCCCCAGCTGATCCACCTCGGACAGGATCGAGGCGGTGGTGCGGGACCGCTGCTTGCCCCGGAACGAGGGGATGGCACAGAAGCCGCAGTTCCTGTCGCACCCCTCGGCAACCTTGATGTAGGACCACGGCGCCGACGCCGCCGGCCGGGGCAGGTTCAAGAGGTCGAACGAGGGAAGAGGGCGTGAAGGGAGGGGGCCGGTGCTGCCGGACAGTGGTTTGCGACCCAACAGGACCGGCGTACCGGGTACTGGTCCGCCCACCGTGGGGGGACCGGTGAGGGAGGCCCCGAAGGGCGCCACCAGATCGACCTCGGGCAGGGCGTCGGCCAACTCGTCGCCGTAGCGCTCGGCCATGCACCCCGTCACCACCAGTCGGGCGCCATGCCGCCGGACATCGGAGAGGGCCAGCACGGTGTCGATCGACTCCTGGCGTGCCGCCTCGATGAAGGCGCAGGTGTTGACGACCACCAGATCGGCCTCCTCAGGGGAACCGGCCGCCTCGAACCCGTCGACCGCCAGCGTTCCGACCAGCTTGTCGGAATCCACCTGATTCTTGGGGCAGCCCAACGTCTCGATCCAATACCGCTCGGCCACCTGGACAATCTACCGGGGTACCGGGGCCGTGAAGCTACGGGCTCGCCGAGCCGAGGTTTCGGGACAGCCAGGAGCACACACCCGAACGCATGACCGACCGGAGACCGATGGAGGCGATCGGGAGACCACGGCGGCAGTTCAATTGCCGCGGTGGCCGGACACCGTGTCTCGACCTGGACGTCGTCGCTCATGTCCCGCGACAGAGTCGCCTATGTCCCGCGACAATCACAGAGCGGAGAGGGAGGGATTTGAACCCTCGGACCCAGTTACCCAGGTCAACTCATTAGCAGTGAGTCCGATTCGGCCGCTCTCGCACCTCTCCTTGCTGCTCAGAGCCAGTTCTTCAACTTCGCCCTGCTCTCCTCTGTGCCCACCTCGAACCCCCGGCCCCTCGTGGGGACGAAGCGGCCACCGGCGGGGCGCAAACACGGAGAGGTCCAAAGGGTACTGGATCGCTCCCTCGGCAGTGACGAGCCGGGCAACCCAGTCGGCCGTCACCGGTGGCGGTCCGGATGGGACTCCGGTCAGCGGCGATGGACCGTCGCGGCCAGCCGACGGGCCATCCTGCGCCCCGACTCGGTAGAAGTGAGCAGAGCCAGTCCGAGCACCACCAACGACAGGCCGATGAGCAAGATCTGTTGGAAACCCACACCCGTGAAGGGCAACGGACCCGTTGCAGCGTGGGCTGGAGCACTGGTTGGGGTCGTAGCGTCGGCTGGAGCATCGGGCGAGGCGCTGGCGGGGCCACCGCCCGAAGCACCCGTCGGTGGGCTCGGAGGGGAACCGGCGGCGGCCGCATCTACGGGACCGGGCACCGTCGACGTGGTGGTGGTCGTGGCCGCGGCTTGACCGGGCTGCTCGGTGGTCGTGGTGCTGGCGGGCGTGTCAGTGGGCGGGATGACGGGACCGCTGCAGTCCTCGATGGTGTGCTGGAATCCCCGTTTGGCCACCCAGGGTGGCCCCACATAGGCGTCGGCTTGGATCACGCCGCAGAAGTTCTTCGGGTAGGCGAGGGTCAACGTGCCGGACGTTCCGTAGACGATGGCCACGTCCACCGACAGCTTCGGTTCGTTCAGGAAGAACTTCCACATGCAGTTCGGCTGCGATGTCGGACAGGCCGGCGTGGGAATGGTCAGCGTGACCTGCTGGGCAGCGTCATCGAAGGTGATGACGGCCGTGGATGGGCTGCCCGTAGTGCTCCACGCCGCGCCCCCCAGGCTCACGCTGAGCAGGGTCAGCGCCAGGACCGAACTGGCTGCGATGATGGCTCGTTTCATTCTGGCTCCCGGGCCGAGGTTCCACCGATCCGACGAGTGTACGTGGAGATCCCGGGGATGTCGGGTATCTCGACGGACGATCACCTTCGCCAGTCGTCACGTCGCGTCCAGCGGTCACGCCCTACTCGCGGAACGGGCGGACGGCCGCCCCCATCGATGGCGCCAGAGGGTCGGCCTCATTCGTCGAGCAGGTACTGCGGCCCGGCGCCGAGCGCTGCCGCCACGTCGCCCGGATTCGACAACGTGCAGGTGCGCAGGGACAGACATCCACAGCCGATGCAACTGGTCAGGCCGCCCCGCAACGCCTCGAGCAGTGCGATGCGCTGATCGATCCGTTCACCCCAACCACGGGTGAGGCGCCGCCAGTCCTCGGGGCTCGGCGCACGGTCGGCGGGGAGCCCGGCCAGAGCAGAGACGATCTCCTCGAGGCTCAGGCCCACGCGCTGGGCAATCCGGATGCAGGCGATCCTCCGGAGCACATCACGTCGGAATCGCCGCTGGCCGCTCGAGGTGCGTTCGGCGTGGATCAGCCCTCGACTCTCGTAGAACCGGATGGCCGACGCGGCCAGACCGGCCCGCCGGGCCACCTCTCCGATGGTGAGCAGATCTTCCATGACGCTCGCAATCTCTCGTGGGAATCCCTATCCCGAGAAATCCCTTGACTTAAATATTACTTTAACCTTTACGCTACCGGTTAAGCGCCGGAGGCGGTGCCGAGAGTGAGGGATTCCACATGCCAGTAGCCATCGTCACCGGGGCCTCCCGAGGATTTGGACGGGCCGTTGCCGGCGATCTGGCCAAGGACGGGTGGAGCCTGGTCATCGACGGGCGTCGACCGGGCCCGCTCGACGAGGTGAGCCGGTCGTTGGGGGCGCTGGGGGTACCAGTGACGTCGATCGCCGGCGACGTCACCGATCCGGGACACGTGGCCGCGCTCGTCGAAGCCGCGGCTGCGCTCGGCGGCCTGGACCTTGTCGTCAACAACGCCAGCACGCTCGGGCCCTCGCCACTCCCGACGCTCGACCGCTACCCGCTCGCTGCTCTCCAACGCGTCTTCGAGGTCAACGTCTTCGCCCCCTTGGCCCTCATCCAGGCGGCCCTGCCCCTGTTGCGCCGCGCCGGCGGCACCGTTGTCTCCATCTCGTCCGACGCCGCCGTCGAGGCCTACGAAGGCTGGGGCGGCTACGGGTCCTCCAAGGCGGCGCTCGACCAACTGCACCACGTGCTGGCCGCCGAGCAGCCGCAGCTGCACATCTACCAGTTCGACCCCGGTGACATGCGGACGGAGATGTACCAGGCCGCATTCCCGGGCGAGGACATCTCGGACCGGCCCGAGCCCGAGTCGGCCGTGCCCCCGCTGCGGCGGCTGCTCGACTCAGGCGCTCCCAGTGGGCGCTACCGCGCCGACGAGTGGGTGCGGTCATGAGCGCACTCGCCCATCCGAAGGAACGGTTCACCTACGACCTGCCGTCCGCGCTCGAGGCCTCGGAGCCGCCCGAGGCGAGGGGACTCACGCGCGACGCCGTGCGCATGCTGGTCACCACCACCAGGGACTGCTCGCAGGTTCCGAGCACCTTCAGCATGCTCCCCCGGTTCGTCGTGCCGGGTGATCTGGTGGTGGTCAACACGTCAGGGACCATTCCGGCCGCCGTCGACGCCACGGCTGAGGACGGGACCGCGCTCGTCATCCACCTGTCCACCCGACTGGACGGGGCGAGGTGGGTGGTGGAGCCACGGCGAACGTCCGGCCGGGCCACGGAGCGGTGGCACGGTCCACCCCCGTCACGGCGCCTCCTTCTGGCCGGCGGAGCCTCCCTCACGCTCGACGAGCCCTACGGCACCGCCGGGCGACTGTGGGTGGCGACGCTCCACCTCGGGCAGCGCACGCCTCAGCTGGCTCGCCCTCCACGGTCGGCCCATTCGCTACGGCTACGTCGATCGGCCGTGGCCGATCGAGATGTACCAGAACGTCTACGCCACCGAGCCCGGCAGCGCCGAGATGCCGAGCGCGGGTCGGCCCTTCACACCGGAGGTGGTCACCCGCCTGGTGGCCAAGGGCGTCGGGGTCACCCCGATCGTCCTGCACACCGGGGTCGCCTCCCTCGAGGCAGACGAGCTTCCCTACCCCGAGCGCGTGCGGGTGCCGGAGTCGACCGCCGAGCGGGTCAACTTGGCGAGGCGCGGGGGCCACCGGGTCATCGCCGTAGGAACGACCGTGGTGCGGGCCCTCGAGACGTCAGTCGGCACCGACGGGTTGGCGCACCCCTATGACGGCTGGACGGACCTGGTCGTGTCGCCGGAGCGGGGCGTGGAGATCACCGACGGTCTGCTCACCGGTTGGCACGAGCCTGCCTCGTCCCACCTCTTGATGCTGGAGGCCTTCACCGGACGCGACCTCCTCCGTGACGCCTACCGGGTGGGTCTGACCGAGGGCTACCGCTGGCACGAATTCGGAGACGTGCACCTGGTCCTGCCCTGAGGGGCGCGGCGGTCGACCCCGAGTGCCTCCCCCCTTGTCGACCGGTCCGGGGCTCTGAATGCATCGGCGCAGGTACCTTGGGCCCTGATCAGATGGCGCCCCGGGCTGCCACCACCGACAGGAGACCATCACATGACCGCTCGGGTGGCGTTCCTCCAGCACAGCCCGTCCGACCTGCCCGGAGTGCTCGGGCAGCGAGCCCTACAGCTGGGTTTGGCCACCCGGACCTACCGGGCCGACCACGGACCCCCCGGGCTGCCCCCGCCCGATTCGTTCGACCTGTTGGTGGTCATGGGCTCGGCCGAGTCCACCACCGACCGCTCCCTGGCCTGGATCGACCACGAGCGGCAGCTGGTGGCGGGCGCGGTGGCGGCCGATGTTCCCGTACTCGGGGTGTGCTTCGGCGCCCAACTCCTGGCCCAGGTGCTGGGCGCTGCGGTCACCCGGGCCGTCCGGCCCGAGATCGGCTGGCTCGAGATCGACACCGATGATGAGGACCGGGTGCCGCCGGGTCCGTGGCTGGTATGGCACGAGGACGCATTCACGGTGCCGCCCGGAGCCGACATGGTGGCGCGATCGGACACGTCGAATCATGCCTACATCCTGGGGGTGCACACCGGCGTGCAGTTCCATCCCGAGGTCACCGAGGAGATCGTCCGCCGCTGGGTGGGCGAGGCCCGGGCTGACGCCCGACTCGAGCCGTCCCAGGCCCAGGACCTCCTGACCGGGTTCGACGCCGGCGGGCGGGGACCGGATGACCAGGCTCACCGGCTGTTCGACGGCTATCTGGAGCGAGCCGGACTGCCGATCTGATCACCGGGCACCACGGAAAGGACGAACGGCCGGCCGGGCCCTGCCGCCAGGGGTTCGCGGGCCCCGCGGCCAGGCTTTGGAGGCCGAATGACCTTCGCCGCCCTGAGGATCCCGAGGAGATTTGTCCGGGACCGCGGTTGCGCACCGGCCGCACACGTGGTTTGCTATTAGCACTCGACAGTGCAGAGTGCTAACGACACGGAGGAACACCAGATGGCCAAGTTGATCACGTTCGACGAGGAGGCCCGCCGGTCCCTTGAGAGCGGTATGAACAAGCTCGCCGACGCCGTACGCGTCACCCTCGGACCCAAAGGCCGCAACGTCGTCTTGGACAAGAAGTGGGGGGCGCCCACCATCACCAACGACGGCGTCTCCATTGCCAAGGACATCGAGCTCGAGGATCCGTTCGAGCGGATCGGCGCCGAGCTGGTCAAGGAAGTGGCCAAGAAGACCGACGATGTGGCCGGCGACGGCACCACCACGGCAACCGTCCTGGCCTGGGCCATGGTCCACGAGGGCCTGCGCAACGTGGCCGCCGGGGCCAACCCCATGTCGCTCAAGAAGGGCATCGAGGCCGGCGTCGAATCGGCCGTCACCTCCCTGCGGGGCATCGCCAGGGACACCGACTCCAAGGGCCAGATCGCCCAGGTGGCCTCCATTTCCGCTGCCGACCCCGAGATCGGGGAGATGATCTCCGAGGCCATCGACAAGGTGGGCAAGGACGGGGTCATCACCGTCGAGGAGTCACAGACCTTCGGCATGGATATGGACCTGGTCGAGGGCATGCGCTTCGACAAGGGCTACATCTCCCCCTACTTCGTCACCGACCCCGAGCGGATGGAGGCTGTCCTCGAGGACACCTACGTCCTGCTGGTCGGCTCGAAGATCACCGCCGTCCGGGACCTGCTCCCCCTGCTGGAGAAGATCATGCAGTCGGGCAAGCCACTGGTCATCGTGGCCGAGGACCTCGAGGGCGAGGCACTGGCCACCCTGGTCGTGAACAAGATCCGCGGGACGTTCAAGAGCGTGTCGGTGAAGGCCCCCGGGTTCGGCGAGCGGCGCAAGGCCATGCTCCAGGACATCGCCATCCTCACCGGCGGCCAGGTCGTCACCGAGGAAGTCGGTCTCAAGCTCGAGAACGTGGGCCTCGACCTGCTCGGCACCGCCCGCAAGGTCGTGGTGACCAAGGACGAGACCACCATCGTCGAAGGTGGCGGCTCTGACGAGGAGATCAAGGGCCGGATCAACCAGATCAAGGCCGAGATCGAGAACACCGACTCCGACTACGACCGCGAGAAGCTGCAGGAGCGCCTGGCCAAGCTGTCCGGCGGAGTGGCGGTCATCAAGGTCGGCGCGGCCACCGAGGTGGAGCTCAAGGAGAAGAAGCATCGCATCGAGGACGCGGTGTCCACCACCAAGGCGGCCATCGAAGAGGGCGTCGTCCCTGGTGGCGGTGTGGCCCTGCTCCGTTCGCAGGCTGCGGTGCTGGACACGGCAGACAAGCTCGAGGGCGACGAGGCCACCGGAGCCCGCATCGTGTCCCGTGCCCTCGAAGAGCCCCTCAAGCAGATCGCGGTCAACGCCGGCCTCGAAGGTGGGGTCATCGTCGACAAGGTGCGCAACCTGAAGAAGCCCACCGAGGGCCTCAACGCAGCCACCGGCGAGTACGAGGACCTGTTCAAGACGGGCGTGATCGACGCTGTGAAGGTGACACGGTCAGCCCTGCAGAACGCCGCCTCGATCGCCGCCCTGTTCCTGACCACCGAGGCCGTCATCGTCGACAAGCCGGAAGAGTCGGCAGGCGCCGGGATGCCCGGCGGAGGGATGGACGACTTCTAGGTCGGCCGTCGCCCGACCCGGGCGAACCTAACTCGTGACGAAGGGCGCCCGATGGGGCGCCCTTCGTTCATTCCCTACAATGGGCGGCGTGACCCAACCCCTGGACGGCGTGACCCGGCCGCTCGCTCCATCCTCCGGCTGGGGAGTGCTCCATCTGTTCTGCGAGGTCCCCCACCGCGGCTCCGGCCCGGGCGCCCGGGGCTGCGACGCCCACGCAGTGGTCCAGGCGGTCAAGCGGGCCGAAGCCGACGACGTCCAGGTCGTGTCGGTGGCCCTGCTCGGCCACAAGGCAGACCTGGGCTTCATGGCGCTCGGGGCCGATCTCTGGCGCCTGCGCCGGTTCCAGTCCGATGTCCAGGCGGCCGGGCTCGTCGTCACCCTCTCATATGTGTCGCTCACCGAGGTGTCCGAGTACGCCGCCGGGCTCCCGGACGAGATGAAGCAGACCAGGTTGTATCCCTCGTTGCCACCCGACGGCATGCCGGCATTCTGCTTCTACCCGATGTCCAAGCGCCGTGGCGACCGGGCCGGCTCCAACTGGTACGCGATGCCCTTCGAGGAGCGCAAGGCCATGATGCACGGGCACGGCGCGGCGGGACGCGCCTTTGCCGGCCGGATCGTGCAGCTCATCACGGGCTCCACCGGGATCGATGACTGGGAGTGGGGAGTCACCCTGTTCGGGGTGCATCCCGACGACCTGAAGGACTGCGTCTACGCCATGCGCTTCGACGAGGGCTCCGCCCGCTTCGCCGAGTTCGGGCCCTTCCTGACCGGGATGGTCGCATCGGTGGAGACGGTTCTGGCCCAGGTGACGCCCGATGAGTGAGCCGGTCCCCGGGGGCGACCTCGAGGCGCTGCGGGCCGGGCTGGGGCGGATCGGCCCGATGGTGGTGGCCTTCAGCGGCGGCGCCGATTCGGCCTTCGTGGCCTTTGTGGCCACCGAAGCCCTGGGCGCCGGCCATGTTCTCTGCGTCACGGCCGTCTCCCCGTCGCTTGCTCCCGAGGAGCTGGCCGACTGTCGCGCCCTGGCGGCCGAGTGGGGGCTGCGCCTCACCGAGGTGCCCACGGACGAACTGGCGGACCCGGCCTACTCGGCCAATGACGGGTCGCGCTGCTATCACTGCAAGACGTCGTTGCTGGAGGCTCTGGGCCCGGTCGCCGCCGGCGAGAACGGCGGTATCGGGGCCACGGTGGTCCTCGGGGTCAACCTCGACGATCTCGGCGATCACCGCCCCGGCCAGCTGGCAGCGGCGGAGCGGGGGGCGCTCTTCCCCCTGGTGGAGGCCGGATTCACCAAGGCGGACGTCCGGTCCTGGTCGAAGCGTCTCGGCCTGCGGACCTGGGACAAGCCGGCGGCGGCGTGCCTGGCGTCCCGGGTCCCCTACGGCACCCCCGTCAACCTGGGCACCCTTCGGTCCGTGGCCAAGGCCGAATCCGGGCTCCGGTCGCTGGGCTTTCGCCAGCTGCGGGTGCGCCACTACGGCGACACCGCCCGCATCGAGGTCCCGGCGGAGGATCTCGCCGCCGCCGTGGCCCGGCGCCTCGATGTCGTCCGTGCCGTGAAGCGGGCGGGGTACCGGTACGTCACGCTCGATCTCGAAGGGTTCCGTTCCGGCAACCTCAACGACGGGTTGACCGACGTTGCCCTGGCATCGCCGGTGGGAGTCCCGGGATGATCGGGGTCAGGGTCAAATTGACCTTCCCCGAGGAGCTGGTGCGCGAGCCGATCATGGCCCGCATGGTCCATGAGCTCGACATCGTGCCCAACATCCGTCGCGCCGATGTCGGGGAGCACTCAGGTTGGATCATCTGCGAGCTCGACGGCGAAGGCGGAACCGTCGATCGCGCCGTCGAGTGGCTCCGGGGCGAAGGGGTCCAGGTCGACCTGCTGGGCGACGTCGTCGAGAGCTGAGGTGGCCGCTGACCGGCCGGTCGACGGGTCGACGGGTGCACCCGCCCGAGCCGTCCAGCAAACGAAGGATGTCGATCCCACCGACGACCTGTTGTCGGCCAACCTCCGCAACTGGGACGAGCGTGTTCCCATTCACACCCGGTCACGCTTCTATGACGTGGAGCACTGGTTGCAGACTCGTCCCGGCCCCCGGGTCCGGGAGATCGAGGCCATCGGGGACGTCGCCGGTCTGGACCTCGTGCACCTCCAGTGCCATTTCGGCCTCGACACTCTGGCCTGGGCCGACGCTGGCGCACGGGTGACCGGGCTCGACTTCTCCCCGGCCGCCATCGCCGCCGCACAGGCCCTGGCGGCGCGGGCCGGGCTCGCCGGACGGGCCTCATTCGTGTGCGCCAGTGTCTACGATGCCGCCCGGGCCTTGGCGCCGGAGACATTCGATGTGGTCTACGTCAGCCTGGGTGCCCTGTGCTGGCTGCCCAGCGTCGGGCGATGGGCTGACCAGGTGGCGGCGCTGGCCCGACCCGGCGGCAGGCTGTACCTTCACGACGGCCACCCGATGGCCTGGTCGCTGGCCTCCGATTCACTGGCCCTCGAGTACAGCTACTTCGAAGAGCCCACCCCCTACGTCGATGACTCCGAAGACACCTACACGGACTCCGACGCGCCCTTGGCCAACGCCCGGAGCTACGAGTGGAACCATGGGATCGGCGAAGTGGTCTCGGCCCTGATCGACAGGGGGTTCCGCATCGATCGGTTGACGGAGCATGACTGGACCGTCCACCAGCAATTCCCGTGGCTGGTGGAGACAGTCGCCCATCACTGGAGCGCGCCGGCCGGTCAGCCTCGAATTCCGCTCTCCTACACCGTGGTGGCCACCCGGACACCCTGAAGCAGGCCCGCGGGCCTGCGGCCGTGGGGTTTCGGGTCAATGCGGCCCTGCGCCTAGGAGGAGGTGGGGTCGTCCGGGGTCCGGATCGTCCAACCGGCGCCCGACACCTTGCGGGGCTCATAGAAGAGGCATCCCTCGGGACAGGCGAAGGGAAGCTGCTCGTTGGCGCCCATGCGACACCGCTCGAGCTTCTCCTCGTGGGCGGTGGTCTGCATGACGTAGTGACGACAGTCTTCGAGAACGGCCACACTCCATTCTGCCTGATCGATGCGGTTCAGCGGTGTCAGCGGGTAGCGTCGGGGAAGTGGAACCCGTTCCCTCCACCAAACAGCTCCTGCGGTGGAGCGAGGCCCTGGCCGGCATCGCCCGGACCGGCCTCGGCTTCACCGAGTCCCTCTACGAGCAGGAGCGCTTCGAGGAGGTCCTCCGGGTAGCTGCCGACATCCGGGTCACGGTCGAGATGGGCTCCGACGGCGCCGAGGACGCCGACGGCCTGGTCCACGAGTGGCTGGGATCGGTCGGCAAGGGCGTCCCTGGCTACGTGACCCCGAAGGTGGCGGTGGGGGCAGCGGTCGGCAACGACAACGACGAGATCCTCTTGGTGCAGCGGTCTGACTCGGGCGTATGGCTCTACCCCACTGGTTGGGCCGATGTGGGGTACTCGGCGGCCGAGGTTGTGGTCAAGGAGGTCGAGGAGGAGACAGGCATCGAGGTCGAGGTGGTTCGGCTCATTGCTGTGCTCGACGGCCTCCGGATTGGCATCAGCCGCATACCGCTCTACTCCCTGGTGTTCCAGTGCCGACCGGTGGGCGGCGAGCTCAAGGCCCATCCCCTGGAGTGTTCCGATGTCGGGTGGTTCCCCCTCGACGACCTCCCCTATCCCCTGGCGGGGGCGGAGCGCTGGGGCAAGCACGTCTTTGCCGCCTTGCGGGGCGAACCCATCGAGGTGCTCTACGACTCGGTGCGGTCGCCCGTCTGGCGAGGCGATCCGGAGCGGGACTAGCGGCGCCTTCGGTGGGAAGCTCGCCGCGGTGGGTGTTGGCCGTCGGCTCGGCCGGTTCGAGGACTTCGTGGACGTGGCCGGGTCGCGAGCGACGGTCGACGGGAGGGCTGATGGGGCGACGGTCGACGGGGCGACCCTGGCTACACTCCCACTCTGTGATCCCCCACCGCCGGCCACCGATGCCGACGTGATCACCAACTCCGCCTCCGAGATCACGGTGTCCGAGATGGTGGAGAGCACCCCCGAGCTGGTTGAGGCATTTGCCCGACTGATCCCCCAGCTCTCGTCGTCCTCTCCACCGCCGACAGCCGACCAGTTGGAGGAGATCGCTGCGGCGCCGTCCTCGGTGCTGCTGGTGGCCCGAGCCACCGACGGCACCATCGTGGGCTCGCTGACGCTGGCCCTCTTCCGCGTTCCCACCGGGCTTCGAGCCTGGATCGAAGACGTGGTTGTGGACGAGTCGGCCCGCGGCGCCGGGGTGGGCGAGTCCCTGGTCATCGAGGCCCTCGGGCGGGCCTCAGCCGCCGGGGTCAAATCGGTGGATCTCACCTCGCGCCCCAGCCGGGATGCGGCCAATCGCCTCTACCAGCGCCTGGGATTCGTGGCGCGCACGACCAACGTCTACCGGAGAACGCTCGAGAGCCCGGAACGGAGCATCGGCTCGGTCCCGTGAGGCCGGCCGTCCGTGTGTTCCGTTCGGAGGTCACGCTCCTTCGGCCACGACGGCGTCGGTGAGCGCCTCGATACCGGCGAGCCGCCCGGCCAGTTCCGAGCTGAGCCGGTAGCGGGTGGCCAGGGCGGACGGGGCCGTGTAGCTCACCTTCGTCTGGCCGCCGTCATCCCACACCAGCACCTTCAGCGGGAGATCGAGGGCGGCGAGTGGGGCCGCCGCCATCACCGGTGTTCCCGCCCCGGGACTCCCGAAGATGACGACCTTGGTGTCCCGCAGGTCGAGTCCACGGCCCTTCGCCTCGCCGCTGTGGTCGATCACCGCGAACACCTTCAACCCCTTCGTGGTCACCAGGTCCGACAAACGGGAGACTGTGTCGGGCACCGACCGGGAGCTCGGCTTGGTCACGACACCGCTATCGTCCGGATCCGTGGTGGCCATTCCTCCATCGTTCTCCCTGCGGCGTGGCGTGGCAAGGCTGTTCAGCCCGCACCCGACTCACTCATCAGCCTGCGGGCTCCGCATCCGGCTCGCTCGGCATCCGACGGAATAGGTCACGCCATGACCACGGGCGCCCGCTGGTTGACCGACCGGCCCGCCGAACGATTCGATCTGGACGGCGTCACTCTGCGGCGATCGAGGGCCGACGACGTCGATGAGCTGGTCGCGGCGGTCAATCAGAGTCTCGACCACCTGCGGCCCTGGATGCCATGGGCCCAGCAGCCGGCGACACCTCAGTCGATCGGGGCGTTCCTGTGGCAGGCCGACGTCACCTGGAGGGATGGTCGCGAATTCCATTTCGCCGTCCGCGACCAGCGCGGGTCCGAATCGGATGCCCTCATCGGCTTTTGTGGACTGCATGATCGGGTGGGAGTCGGCGCCCTGGAGATCGGCTACTGGGTCCGGGCCGACTGCACGGGACGAGGCGTGGCCACCACGGCCGCTGCCGCCCTGACCCGATCGGCCCTGGCCCTCGGCGGTGTGACCAGGGTCGAGATCCGCTGCGACGAGGCGAATGTGCGGAGTGCGGCCATTCCAGCCAAGCTGGGGTTCCGGCTCGACCGGGTGGTGGTCCGATCGCCCGAGGCGCCCGGCGAGACCGACCGCCAGCTGGTCTGGATGATGGACTCCGATGGCGTCAACGATCCTGCGGGAGGTACCCGGCACCAGCCAGCGGGCCGCGCCCGGTGAGTTGCGCCGGTGAGTTGCGGCCGGTGAGTTGCGCCCCTGAGTTGCGGCCGTGAGTTGCGCCGGTGAGTTCCGGCCGGTGAGTTGCGCCCCTGAGTTGCGGCCGTGAGTTGCGCCGGTGAGTTCCGGCCGGTGAGTTACCGCGGGGAGCCGGGCCACCAGGAAGGAATCAGCCGATCTTCACCAGGTCCACGACGAAGATGAGCGTGTCGTTGGCGGCGATGCCGTTGCCAGGGGACGTCGACCCGTACCCCAGGCTGGGCGGGATGACCAGCTCGCGTCGGCCCCCGACCTTCATGCCCACGACTCCGTGGTCCCAACCTGGGATCACGGCGCCCTGGCCCAGCACGAACGAGAAGGGCTGACCCCGATCCCACGACGCATCGAACTGTTGCTTGCTCGAGTACGCGACACCGACATATTGCACAGTGGCGTTGTCCCCCGCCTTGACTGCCGGCCCGGTGCCGACGATCAGGTCGGTGCTCTCGAGCTGGACCGGGGGAGCTCCGGGTGGCACCGTGACCGTCGGCTTGGTCCCGAAGGAGCCGGCCGGCGACGGGCTCTTCACCGGAACGATGACGAGCGAGGCCGCAGTGGTCGACGGGCTCGAGGACGAACTGCTGCACCCGGCCAATCCCAGGGTGGCCACGGTCAGCCCGACGAGTGACCACGAGCGGATGCGGGGCATGGAGAAGGTCCGTTCCGAGGGTTGTGTCGAGGGTCGCAGCACCGGGAAGCCGGTGCCGCTGGGCAGACGGTAGTCGGCGGCCGCATCCAATGGGCACCGCCCCGGTCGGGCCTCTCAGGCCCCGGCGCGGTCGATACACCCCCCTGGCACCATGGGCCCATGACCCTTCGAACGCTGGAGCGGGTGGCCCACGACCTGCGCTCAGCGCTGTCCGACCTCGAGCCTGAACGGCTGAGCGGACCTGACGCCAGCCGGTTGCTCGAGGTCTTCGCAGAAATCGAGAAGCTGGCCGCGGCAGGCAAGCTCCTGTCGGCGCGGCGGGTGGAGTCCTCCAACGTGTGGCGGAAGAAGGGGCACCGGTCGGCCGCCGCCCACATCGCCACGGCCACCGGCACGGGACTGGGCCCGGCCATCAATGCGCTGGAGGCCGCTCGGCAGCTGCGGAGGCTGCCGGCCACTGATGAGGCCTTGCGCGATGGGCGGCTATCGGAGACCCAGGTGAAGGAGATCGCCGGCGCGGCCATCCTGCAGCCGGAGGCGGAGCGGGAGTTGGTGGAGGCGGCAGAGAAACAGCCACTGAATGTGTTGAAGTTGAGGTGCAGCCGGGTCAAGGCCACCGGCAGGGACCAGAACGCTTCCTACGCATCGATTCGTCGGGGTCGTTATCTGCGGAACTGGACCGATGGCGACGGCGCCGTGCGGTTCGACGCCAGGCTGACCCCGGACGAGGGGGCCCGGCTGCTGGCTGCCGTGACCGCCCGAGCGGACCAGTTGGCCGTGGAGGCCAAGCGCTCCGGGCTTGCCGAGCCCCTCAAGGCCTTGGCCGCGGACGCGCTGGTCGGACTGGCATGCGGTGGTGTCCGGACTGGTGCCCCCGGTCGGCGGGGCACGGGTGGACCGGGAGGACGAGGCCGCGGGCCGACCACCATGGTCCACGTTCGGGTGGATCACCAGGCGCTGGTGCGAGGTCGCGTCGGTCGAGGCGAGATCTGCGAGATCCCGGGCATCGGGCCGATTCCGGTGGAGGTGGCACGCCGTCTGGCCGTCGACTCCATCTTGAGCGTCCTGGTCACCAAGGGCGTGGACGTGGCCGCAGTGGCGCACGTCGGGCGCACCATTCCCGCCTCGGTCAGGAGAGCCCTCCACGAGCGGGATCCGGTGTGCGTGGTCCCGGGGTGTGGCCTCGCTGAGGGGTTGGAAATCGATCATGTCGAGCCCTTCGGCCAGGGCGGGGAGACGGTCCTTTCCAACCTGGTCAGGCTGTGCCACTGGCACCACTACCTCAAGACACACCAGCGCCATCGTCTGGAGGCGACCGAGGATGGGTGGCGGTGGATCTCGCCGGACGATTCCCGAGCCCGGGGATTCGCCCTGGAACCATCGGGGTAGCACGTCAGGCGCGCCATCAGGCCGAGTCATCCTCGCCGTCACCCGGGTCGGCCGACGACGGTGAGGACTGGCGGGGCGCGGACCGGGTGGCCCCGGATATGGCGATGCTCCCATCGGACCCGTTGGATCGGGTCATTCCCGGCCGACCGTGCTCGGTGCGCCAGAGCGCCTCGGCACGGAAGGCGATCTCACGGAGTGACTGCCCGGTGCGCCTGGCGGCCCGGGCCACATCCTCGAACTCCGCCTTGATCCTGTCCACGCTCACCTTGACCCTGATGAGCTGTCCGTCGATCCATACCGAGTCCGACGAACGAGCGGCGGGCCACCGCTCCCCGGCGGTCACCCGGACGCCCAGCGTCCCCGTGCTGTCCCGGAGGACGTCCCGGAGCACGGCGACCACCGAAGGATCGCACAGGACGTGGACCACCGAGCCGGGGCGCCCCTTCTTCATCACCACCGGCGTGAGCCACGCGTCGTGGGCACCGGCTTCGAGCAGGGCGCCGATGGCATGGGCAAGCTGCTCACCGGTGGCGTCGTCCACATTGGCCTCCAGGATCGACACCGGCTGTCCGGCATCGGAGTCGACGTCGGCGATCGCGGCGGCGATGCCTCCCGTGGGCTCGGTGGCGTCGGAACCGCTGTGCCGGTCAATCCTCACGCCCGTCACCACCTGGGTGCAGTTGGGCAGCTCCGCGAGCTCGCGGGTGCCGGCGCCGAAGCCCTGTCCGGTGACCCGCATCGGGGGCATCGGCCCGAACCCCGAGGACAGGGCGGCTAGCAGGGCCGCCCCTGTCGGAGTGGTGAGCTCGACCGGGATATTGCGACCCCAGGTCGGTATGCCTTCCAGCAGCGCCACCACCGCCGGCGCCGGGTTGGGCAACATGCCATGGGCGGCCCTCACCATTCCCAGCCCGGTTGCCACCGGACTGGCCCGCACTTCGTCGATACCGAGCACCTCCAGAGCCGCGGCCGTGCCCACGATGTCCACGGTGGTGTCGTGGCCACCGACCTCGTGGAAGTGGACCTGGTCCACCGGGCGCCGGTGGAGGCGGGCCTCGACGTCAGCCAACACCCCGAAGGCGGCCAGGGCCCGACCCGCCACCCGGTCCGGCAGTCGCGCCTCCTCGATGAGCCCGACGATGTGGGCATGGGTGCGGACCACCACATTGTCGTGGACGGAGACCACGGCCCGAGAGGCGGCGATTCCGCCCCGCAGGGCGGGCTCGACCTCGAGCCTCCACCCGCTGACGGGCAGGCGCTCCAGCAGAGCGAGGACTTCGTCGAGGTCGGCGCCGGCATCCAGCAGGCTTCCCAGCGCCATGTCGCCGGCGATGCCGGCAAAGCAGTGGAACCAGGCGATAGAACGACTGCCGCCGGGCGCGTCCTCGGCGCTCATGGGAGCATGCGGGCGATGGCACAGGCGGCGCCGAACCCGTTGTCGATGCCCACCACCGTGATCCCTGCGGCGCACGACGCGTGCATGGCCAGCAGCGCCGTCACCCCTTCCAGCGCCGCCCCGTATCCCGTGCTGGTGGGGACCGCCACCACCGGCGCCGGCGTGATGCCGCCGATCAGACTGGCCAGGGCGCCTTCCATCCCGGCCACGACCACCGCCGCGTCCGCATCGGCGAGCTCGTCGGCCGAGGCCAGCAGGCGGTGCACCCCGGCCACCCCGCAGTCGGCGAGGAGGGTCGGGCGGAGCCCGAGCGCGATGAGCGTGGCCGTGCACTCCCTGGCCACCGGAAGGTCTGAGGTGCCGGCCGTGACCACGAGCGTTCGGGTCGATCGAGCCGCCCTGGGCCGCCACACCACCGTGGACAGCTCCCCGCGGATCTGGTCCGCACCGGTAGCGGCCCCGGTGACGGTGCGAATGCCGTGCGGGTGCTGGTCCATGACGAGATCCACCTGAGCGGCATCAGCCCGGGTGAGGATGATGGGACCACCGCTGAACGACGTGGCCCCCGGCTGGGGCGGACCGGCGTCCTCGCCCAGCAGCTCCGCCACGATCGACGAGCACTGGTGGGGCGTCTTGCCCTGACCGTAGACGGCTTCGGGGAAGCCCTGACGCAGGCTGCGGTGGTGATCGACCTTGGCAAAGCCCAGGTCAGCAAAGGGAAGCCGCCGGAGCCGGTAGACCGCCTCGTCGGGCGAACATGCGCCGGAGCGCACGTCGGTGAGCAGCCGTTGCAGCGCGGGTTCGTCCATGATGTTCACTATCCTGCCTGGGTATGGCCGCCAACGCACCCGCTGACGCCTCCACGCGGCCGGCGCTGCGCATCGGGTTCCTCGGCCCTGAGGGCACCTTCACCGAGGAGGCACTCCTCAGCGAGGCCGACTATGAGTATGCGGACATCCGCCCCATGGGGTCACTTCCGGAGGTTCTCGACGCCGTCCAGGAGGGCCAGGTCGACCTGGGTTTCGTGCCGATGGAGAACGCCATCGAAGGGACGGTCCGGGACATCATCGACAGCCTGGTCTTCGACTTCGACCTCCGCATCCAGCGGGAGGTGGTACTCGACATCCACCTGCACCTGATGGCCCGGCCCGGGACCACCTTGGCCGATGTCGAACGGGTGGCGTCCATTCCCATGGCCACCGCCCAATGCCGGGGATTCCTCAACCGGAAGCTCCCGACCGCCGAGACGCTGGCGGCCAACTCCACAGCCGAGGCGGCCCGGCTGTTGGGGGAAGGTGACGCGGCCATGACCTCCCGGCCGACGGCAGCGATCGCACCCCGGCTGGCGTCAACCCTCTATGGGCTGGACATTCTGGTCGAGGACGTGGAGGATCACCCCGAGAACCAGACCCGCTTCGTCTCGGTGGCCAAATCTGGGATCCCGGCACCGACCGGCCACGACCGCACGAGCATCGCCTGCTTCCAGAGTGCCGACCATCCCGGAAGCCTCTACGCCATCCTTGGCCAGTTCGCCGCTCGCAACATCAACCTCAGCAAGCTCGAGTCCCGTCCCACCAAAAAGGCACTCGGCGACTACTGCTTCATCATCGACTTCGCCGGCCACATCGCCGATGCCGTGGTCAGCGACTGTCTGCGGGATCTCCATGCCGAACTGGCCGGCGTCAAGTTTCTCGGGTCGTATCCGGCTGCAGGCCCAACCGGGCCGGCCATTCGCCGTGATGCCGAGGCGTCGTCACGTCGGGCCTTTGACTGGGTGGAGGGATTGCGGAGCGAAATCAGGTCGAACGGGAGCCGGTGACCCCGCGTGCGCAACGCGGGCGGCGACTACCCTGGCGGGCGCTCGGAGGGATGGCAGAGCGGACAAATGCGCGGCTCTTGAAAAGCCGTGAGACGAAAGTCTCCGTGGGTTCGAATCCCACTCCCTCCGCTGTGGTCGAGGTAGCAACCTCCCTCGTAGTGCGGGCAGCAATTTGGTGTCTTGTATGTCACCCGCGGGTTGGCTGCAGCCTCAACACCTCTCGCGGCTGACCCGGGCGCGCTCGGACAGGAGGGTGCGCTCCTGTCCGTTGGTGGCCAGCGTCGCGGCCCGCTGGAACTCGGATGCCGCCTCGCCGTGGCGGCCCAGCCGGTCGAGCAGGTCGCCCCGCACGCTGTAGAGGAGGTGGTAGCGCTCGAGCGTGCCGGTGCCTACGAGGATGTCCACGAGGGCGAGGGCTTCTGCCGGACCCGACGCCCACGAGACCGCCACGGCGCGATTGAGCTCGATGATCGGCGAGGGTGCGGTGCGGGCGAGCGCGGTGTAGAGGGCGACCAACTCGTCCCAGTCGGTCTCTTCGGGCCGGAATGTGCGGGCATGGCAGGCGGCGATGGCGGCCTGCAGGGCGTATGGGCCCCGGGTCGTAGCAAGCTCGTCGGCCCGGGCCAGAGCGGCTTCGCCCCGCCCGATGTGGAGGCGGTCCCACGTGCGACGGTCCTGGTCAAGCAGCAGGACGGGGGCGCCAGCGGGACCTATGCGGGCGCTCAGGCGGGAGGACTGGAACTCCATGAGGGCGACGAGGCCGTGTACCTCGGGCTCGTCGGGCACGAGGGCGGCGAGCACGCGGCCGAGGCGGAGCGCCTCGCCGCAGAGCTCGGGCCGCACCCAGTCCTCGCCCACTGTCGCCGAGTAGCCCTCGTTGAAGATGAGGTAGATGACCTCGAGCACGGCTCCCAGGCGTGACAAGCGGTCCTCGCCCATCGGGACCTCGAACGGGACGCCGGCCCGGGCGATCGCCTTCTTGGCCCGCACGATGCGTTGCGCGATCGTTGCGTCGGGGACAACGTAGGCCCTGGCGATCTCGGGCACCGTGAGCCCGCCGACGAGACGCAGTGTCAGCGCCACCCGGGCGGGCATCGCCAGGACGGGGTGACAGGCGACGAAGATCAGGCGGACCCGGTCGTCGTCGATCTCCTCACTCGACACCGCGTCGAGTGCCGCGTCGTCCCCGTCGCCGAGGGTCGAATGAGCCTCCAGCTCGTGCCCGATCTGAGCGTACTTGGCCGCCAACGTGCGGTGGCGGCGGAAGGTGTCGATCGCCTTGCGCTTCCCCACGGCAGTGAGCCACGCACCGGGGTTGTCCGGGAAGCCATCGCGGGCCACTGGCGGAGCGCGTCCACCAGCGCGTCCTGAGCAAGCTCCTCGGCCAATGCGATGTCCCCGGTGAAGTTGGCGAGCACCGCGACCACCCGGGGGAACTCGACCCGGTAAACGGGCTCTACGCGACCAACTGGGGAGAGCGGGTCCTGATCCTCGGTGGTGATGGCT
>JADEYI010000568.1_pt1 | contig 46946 bp, 62 predicted proteins | sample 8542331 | NCBI WGS metagenome assembly JADEYI01 (sample SAMN16510988, study PRJNA670497) | mine drainage metagenome | isolation source: biofilm near Copperflume 1 | place: Germany: Marsberg coppermine Kilianstollen | collected 2018-02 | reverse complement strand
TCTTCCTGCAGGAAGGCTCTCCTGGCCGACTGGCGACTTGCCACCGCCAACATTCTGCACAGTGGACGCCCTGCCGGACGCACAGCCAGTCATCCGCTGGAGCGCACAGCACCCAGTGCCGCTGCCCGCTTGATGCTCTCCTCCACCACACATCGTACCCAGCCTGCCTTGGCCTAAAACAGGGCAAGCCGGGCTGACCCGGGGTGGAACTGCAGGAGTGAAAGCGGTCGTCCGTGCCTGATACAACCCAAGGGGCTCTTAGCGCCCAGATGGCCAGTGGACCTGCCATAAAACTGTGGTGACCAAAGTATGAGAAGAAACGAGCGGGTGTCATGGCAAAAGGCCAGGAGACCATGGTCATACAGAGGGCCTGTTTTAGGCCAAGGCAGGCCACCTGGTTTAGGCCAAGGCAGGCCCCCTGCTTTAGGCCAAGGCAGGCCACCTGTTTTAGGCCAAGGCAGCCATAATATGAGCCACGACAACCACTCGGGAAGGGGAGGCCTCTTTATGGAGCCTTAAAGCTCCCCTGTTCCTGCAGCTGTGGCCGAGAGAGGCGAGAGGCCTACCCTCTGCGACTGTATGCAATGCCGAGTAAGGGAGAAGGAGTGCAGAGTGGGCCTATCATGACGATACGACGTGCTGGGGCACCGACTGTCAAGCATATACTATACTCTTGTTTATGTGGCTGGGGGCTTTCTGGAACATGCATGCACGGAACAAATGTATTCAATGGCATGCTGGATGAGTGGACTTTTGATGAATGGATTTGACATGCGTGGCACTGCAATGCAGGCCGCCTGCTGAGCACGGCAGACTTCCTGGAGGACCCGCAGCCGGCTATCTTTGCCAACATCAACCTCAAGTACGGCTACCTGCGCCTGCGCGCCAATGCCACCGCCCTCATCACCGAGGTGGGCTGCAGCTACTTCTCATGTTTTCTAAGATCCTTACATGCATATCACCGGATACGGGCCATCATTGTCATGGCCTGGCCAAATCCAAATCAAGCTGCATTCATAGGGGCTGGGGAGCTCGAAACATCAGCAAATTCACAGATAGACGGAAAATAGAGAGGGAATGTTCTTCCAGCAAGTGCTCTGCTGGGCTGCTTCTCATCCTAGCCCTTGATGAATCCGAAGAGTCCACCAACAGGAAGCAGGAAGGATGCTCTTCAAATGTTTGTGATCAGACTTCAAGCTCCGGTTCTTGCCCCATGTGTCTGGATCTGCCATGTGCTGATGTCAACATTACACATCTTGTCAGACCTGATGCACCAGTTGTTATACCCTTTTCCTGCCAGAAGGTAAGGTGTGTCTTGCAGACAAGCTGCAGCAAAAGGCTGCCACAAACCCACTCCTTGTTGGACTCGCCAGATCCAAGCAAGACCCAATCAAACGTGGGCACGGTGCTCAGTACTTATACCGCACCCCGCCAGCCGGGGCCAGGCGCGGAGCCGGCTGGAGCCAGCACCCGCAGTATAGGGTAGTAAGTCAGCTACAGTCTCTGATTTGTGGCCGTTGACGTTGAGGGTGAGAAGGCGCAAGGAGAGCGATCACCAGCAGTCGGCGGCGAGGGCCACCGTGTCGGAGTACGCGCGTGACCTGTTCTGCTGCTGGTGAAGCCACGACTCTGTGGGCTACTGCCTGACTTGCGCGCGACTTGACGCCCGGCGGGAAAGCAGGTCTGTCCTTTCAGCGTCCAGATGTTGCTGCTGGAGCCTCCTCCCGCGTCAACGCAGCCGAGTCGTACGAATCCCATGGCAGGCTGTTCCTTTCCAGTACTTCCGGCGCATCATGTCGCAGAGCATCCTCTTGCGCTGTCCCTGGTTGCTGACGAGTCCCATAAGAACATGGCGAGCGGCACATCGCTGGGATGTACGGTGTGACGCTGTCCCTGGTGGAGCAGCAGTTTCCGGCCAGCCAGCCATTCCAGGCAATCTTCGATACGCATGCCCGGAACGCCGGAGAGCTCCAGGGGTGGAGCTAACGGTGCGGGTACCTGGGCTGCTTGGCCTTCTGTACAGGTGCTGATGTGGCTGGTGAGAACCCGTGTGGCGATCGCACTCCATCAGGCTGGCGGCAGCTGCTACACGCGCAGCTGATCGATTCTGCGCCGTGGCGTCCGCTGCAGCGACAAACATGCAGATATCCCCAACATGGGCGGTGTCGCTGCCGGGGAACGGGACGGTGCCGGTCGAAATGGTGGACTGTCAAAACAGTCACAAGATGGTGGGAACATAATAGTTCATACGAAGAAATACAAAGATGGAATCTCTTACCTTAATGCATTCCATCAGGGTAGTGTAACACGTGCAAATTATGCAATGGATGGCACAACCTGTCCTAGCTCTGCACTTCATGTACAGTGAATGCTGCAACTGATGATCAAAAGGGCTCTTGGGTCCAGCAAAATTCTCTTTGGATCCTCAAACATATCGCTTCCTCCATTCGTTTGTTCGTTCGTCTCAAAACCCCAGACGGTGTCAGGGTTGATGAGGGTAGGGTTTTCTATGAGAGGATGTTTGTTCCCAGCCTGTTCCCCAGCCAAGGAGCAAGCTGAATTAAGTTAGGCTGTGGCGTTGAGTGGCGTTTCCGTGGATGTGAAACGATGGTCTCTTCCTAATCACTGTATGCAGCGAAAATTGCTGATGTCGAATGTGATGATGAGTTGAAGGACAGGTTTTAGCCACGAAATACATGCTTCAAGTCTGCAAATGCTAAAATTAATCATAATCAAATATACATAAGTATCAGCAGTGTTGCCATGGCAAACTTCGATGTCGTCGTCGTTGGAATTGGAGGACATGGCAGTGCAGCTCTCTATCACCTTGCTAAGCGGGGTTTCAAGGTAGAATGGTTATCAAGATCACTGACGAAAATGTTCAGATTGTGTCATTACTGATCGAGCATGAACTGATAGTTTTGCTCCTTTCCTGCAGGTCCTGGGACTGGAGCAGTTCTCAATCGCTCACGATCTTGGATCCTCGCATGGCCACTCACGTATAATACGCCTTCAATACCATGAACATCCAGGTGAATCTGGGGAAAAGATAGCATAATTGGAAAGCAGCAGTGTCCTGGCCATGCACCTGTCCACCTGCCCTGTCTCATTCTATGCTGCCACTATTCAGACTATGTGCCGCTCCTGCGTCGCGCTTACGAGCTGTGGCACAAATTAGAGGCTGAATCAGGCCAGGTAGCCCTCTTCCTTGAAAGGAATCAGTAGACTTGAAGAATGGCTTTTGACACAGGCATCTTGCAGGGCACCAATCATGTTTTGTTTCCTGTAGAGACTGCTTCACACTACAGGGTGCTTGGAATTTGCTGATAAGGCCAATGCAGACAGCGTCTTCGCTAATGCTCTAAGGTCTGCCATGGAGCATGGCCTTGAGCATGAGGTCTTATCGTCTGAAGAAGCGAATGCAAGATTTCCGGGATTTCACATTCCGTCAACTTTCATGGTAAATTGATACATGCTGCTTTGACTCGGCACTGTGGGGTGGAGTCACAGTGAAACTTTCTCACATTAAAACTCTCTGAATGCAGGCATTGTACCAGCCACAAGGTGGCATCCTCAGTCCAGAAAAATGCATCAAAGCTCATGTTGAAAGAGCAGTGCAGCACGGAGCTACTGTGCACACGGAAGAAAAGGTGCTTGCTTGGCACGTCTTGCCGTCAGGCAATGTTGAAGTGAGGACAGCGAAGGGAGCATACACGGCATCGAAGCTAGTAGTGACAGCTGGTGCTTGGATCCCGCAACTTGTACCAGAACTGCAGGTAATGAGTGATACACCAGTGTTGGCCCTGGTATGAGTGTGGTTCCACAACCTGTTGGGATGCTGCATGGGGCTGCACTCCACTTTTAACAGTGTCATTGTTTGCTAGGGTATTGCGGCTGTGCAAAGGCAGGTGATTGGATGGTTTGAAGTGTCAGACCATGAAGCATTCAGCACAGATAACTTTCCGGTCTTCATTTTGGAGGATGAGACGCTGGGAGAATATTACGGCTTCCCTGAATTTGATGGGCTTCCAGGCATGAAAATTGGAAAGTTCTACCATTTGTATGAGCCTTGCGAACAGCCTGACAACTTGACCCGCATCATCACCTCTGCTGATGAAGAGGTACACACAGTATGTATAGACGTGCTTGTTTTCTCTCATGCGATGCTGACATCTGGATCCACTGTAGGATCCATTGTGAATTGGTAGGGCGCTGCCTGCAGGTGCTCCGGGCGGCCGTGAAAAAGTACTTCCCCAAGGCTGATGGGAAGATGTGCAAAGCTGTCGCTTGCATGTTCACAAACACACCTGACAAGGGATTTATTGTGGACTTCCATCCTGAGCACCCACAGGTAAGCTTTGCTCAGCAGAGCCCTTCAAAACGGCAGCACCGGTTGAGCAAACAAAAGCCAGTGTCCTGTGACGTCTTTCCACTGCAATGGGCCTTCTGCAGGTAGTGCTGTGTTCAGCGTGCTCGGGGCACGGCTACAAATTTTGCAGCGTGATTGGAGAGATACTCGCAGATCTGGTGGTTAAGGGGTCCACAGCACTGAATATCGACCTCCACAGAATCAGCAAGTCCAGAAAGGCTACTCGAGACATTGCAGGATCCTTGAGTAGATGATCACTGGCAAAATTTGATTGTGCTCTGACACGTGAAAGTATCTGTATCTGCAAGGGAAGTATAATGTTCCACATTATATTCCTATCAATGTGCACAAAACGTTAAGGAGACTATCTGGGACAAGCATGGGACTCTTTAGGCAGTCATAATTGGTGGAGTGCACAAGACATCTCTACAGAATTTGATACTTGGGCACACTTGAATTTGTTGTCAAAGTGCTAGTGTTCTTTTCTGTTATGGTCTAGACTTCATCTGGCCAGCCCTGCGGATCTGGTAATCGTCAAAGATCTTTGGCAGTGCAACCATTGGCAAGTTGCTGTATTTACGTGTCTGCTTGGGGGAATGTCAGATATGGTCGGTATACTGTACATTTAGCTTCTTTGTTAAAAGCCCTTGAAATTCAAGGTTTAATCTCTAAGACTATGGTAATGTGTCTTTGGGAAACGCAGGGGCCTTGCACGGTGGTTGCTGCTTGTCGTGAATGCAACACCTGCAGGCCCCCACCATGATATCCAAAGCTACCGCGCAGTGATGGCATGTTTCCTTTGACGGTTCATTTACCATAACGTAATTGTACATTAATATTATTGTAATTTCTGTATGCCTAGACACTCTAGAATGTGTCCTAATTGCTCCCATTCTCACGTAAATAGCACTTCTATTTTGGTAGCTTCAAGGATATGTCCTGCACACTTGCATAGATGTCTGTGGCTTGCTATCCCGCTCTGTTGTCTATCCCACAACATACTGGTACAGAAGCAATGACACGATGCAAGCCAAGCCTTTGAGCTGTGCAACTCAAAGCCAAATGTCTTCAACACAACATCACTTTTTGCCAGCCTTCCTTTGCGCATCGAGCTCTTTCTGCGCCTCGCGATTCTTCTCTCCGCGCTGCCCATGCGTGAATACGATCCTCTTGCGCTTTTGCTTCTTCAGGGCACGCACGCGGGGCTCGATGATGCCTCTCTTCTGCAGGCTGTTGAAGCGCTCACGCGCCAGCATCGCTGCGGGTTTCAACTTGCGCAGGCTGCCACTTATCTCTGAGGTGAGGAGGACCTAGCCGCACACCACCACACGCACCATGAACAAGCCAGACACAAGCTTTCAGGGCAATACACAGCCGGTCTGCAGGAGGACATAGAGTGCCTGGTGAGGGTTGGAGCAGTTGCGAGCGCACCTGCACAGGCGCTTCCTGAAATTTGACCTTGCCCAGGCGCGGGGGCGCAATCAGCGCCTTCTCGGCCTTCATCCTTTCCCGCCGCTGCTGCCGCCGCTCCCTTTCCTGCTCCGCCTCGCTTATTTCCTGCCCAATGCTGTCCAGGTTCTGCAGCTCTCGCCTCTGCTGCTTGAGCCTCTGCTTGGCTGCCATCTCAACTTCCTGCTCCTTCACCCTCGCTTCCTTGTTGCGGACGGTCCTCGTCTTCTTGTTCGGTCGCCTACTGGGTACAGAGCCTTCCTCTTGTCCACTGTGCTCCTCTTCACTGTCTCCATCAACTTCCTCCACCTGCTCAAATAGGAATAAGAACTCCACCGACCATGGCAGCACATTCGTGGCCAGGAGTCTCCATAAAACACAATTGTCAACACCTCTTCTCGTCAGAATGACACTGACCTGATACTCGAGCAAAGGATCCGTCTCGGGCTCCCAGCCAGCTTGCTTTTGCGGCTCCTTTGCACGCATGTCAGCGTCGATGTTTTTCTGCACTTCCACAGCCACTGCATGTGCGACGGTTGCCTCATGCTGCTCCCTGTCTGGATTGTACGAGCAGCCTGGGTCGTCAATCTCAACGGGTCGGATCTGGCGCACTGGCTCCGCTTTCCTGAAGCATAGCAAATGTGCCTGATCAGTGCTCTCATCACTTTTTTCCACTTTGCACAAAATTTCACTGTGAGGTGCAAAAGATACACCTCTCAACATGATATGCACACCTCCTCTTTGCCGGACGAAGAGGTCCAAAAGGAGTGGTCTGCTTGCTTGCTATTGCTTGTGCCACAGCATCGAAATCTTCCGGCTGCTCAGTATCCTTTTCCTCCGCATCCCATATGTCGTACAGTGCTGCAGGCCTACTGGTTTTCCTTCCTCTCTCAGCTGCGGGGTCTCGCTTGCCCGCTGCAGCAGTCTGTCGACGCTGCTGTTTCTTGCCAAGAACAGGCTTGATCACGGGACGAGCCTGGTGTGCTGCATTGATGATGGCCTGGCTTCTCAAGACCTTTTCCTTGCGCTCCTTCAGTGGCCTGGCAGCGCTTGAATCTGCAGGAGCTGCTGATGTGCTGGCTTTTGCCTATGAGACAGCAAGTGCGGGGTGGTGAAACAAAGCAAGCGAGAAATGTGCTGAAACGTATGTAAAAGCAGCCATAAAATGTATATTGAATGCGTCTTTTACCTTATCAATGAAGAAGAGCTCTGAGTCAGGCAGGACGCCAACGTCTGTACCAAGCCGTTCATTCCTTGTCTTCTCTTCAATTGCTTCCTCGATCTGGATTATTCAACAAATTTCATTATTTCTTCCTTTTTAAATAAGACAAACTGCGAGCATCAACTGTCATGAATAAGAGAGCACTCCCACGCACGTCTGCGGTGTTGATATTTTTGCGCCATGCTTTCTTCCCTTTCCGAGAAGCTTTCGCCATCTTCACTAAATCGACTTCGAATAATTGCGGAATGGATGAAGTTCTTTTGGGGGAAAAATTTTGAGGTAGTCTCGGAAGTCGGCCAGCATAGTTTATATATATAGTTCTTGACCTCTGCAAAACGTTAGGGTTACAATTTGCGGTCTTCAATTCAGGGCTTTGCTAATCATGATGCGACATTGATGTCGTTCTTACTCAGTTTCTCGTGAAGCAAAACGTACATTAATTAATATGAGAAACACACTTCTTGGTTGATAATTCTTCAAATTTCCTGTCTGAGTCTCTTTGGGACGTTTCAAGCGGCGGTGTCTGTGAAAGTAAATTATGAATGGGATCTCAGCAGGCCTTAGCTCTGTATCGTGAGCTCCTCAGAAACATCAGAAAGCTTCCCAGGTGAGCATTGTATTGCCCTGTGTCATACCTGTGGTCGAGACTGACATAATTGCGACACTACTCATGTTACATAAGTGGCCTAGCCAGTGTCCAGGTTCTCTCTCAGCTGCGACCGATGCGTTTCCTGAATCTGTCCTTGCATCAACAAGATGCACGTGGTAATGACCGCATCGCAATTTGCAGAAGGTGTCTCCTGCTCTGTCCAGGAATTCCAGGCAGTACTACAGGCAGAACGTGAAAGGAGGCTTCCAAAACCACAACGACGAGATTGATCCAGAGCGTCTTCAACAGCTCCTTGAAGGCGCAAGAAAAGACGCAGATTTCATACTGAATAAGGTATGTGATGTACTTGCGGTGCATGCTGGTCTGATTGTGTGAAATGGACTATACTGACTCTCGGTGGATGCGCAGTACGTTGGGAGCAACCAAGGAGGGTCAACTACTGGACGGTAATCGAGTTGGCACGCGTTGCAACAACACGGCAGGACTTTGTACCCTCTCACTTCAAGAAAAGCTCCTAGACAACAAGGGAAGGAGACGGTATTGGAAGCACATCCAGCATGCAGACCCGGCAGCGCAGTTCCGGTCCCATCACAAATGGAAAATCAGCGACTGCATACGTCAATGGGAACGCAAATGGAACAGCGGCAGCCATGAATGAAAAGACCCCGCTAGCAAAGCCTGTAGTTGTGGGGGCAGCGCTGTCAGTGTCGTCCCTGGTCCTCTATCTGTTGAGCTCCAGCTACATCATCCTCCTGAACAAGCGTTTGATGGTGGATGATGGGTTCAAGTACCCCTTGGCCCTCACCGGATTGGCACAACTGGCAGGCGCTATTGCAGGTGAGGTGCATAGCCGCCTCCACTGTGTTTGCACCTGCTCAAGCGATTGTTCCGCCCAGCATCGACCCGATTACGCATATGGGACAAGCAGAGATCGCTACCGTGCAGGATGGATCACCTCTAAGACGGGGCTCATCAAGCTAGGGCCTGCACCGTCGCTGCGTTTCCTGGTCACGCGCCTGCTTCCAATTGTGCTGAGCAGTGCTGGAGCGCTGTATTTTGGCAACGTGGCATATTTGTCCCTGTCTGTCGCCTTCATCCAGATTCTGAAGGTGTGCAATCAGTGTTTCTTGGCTTTGTGATGTGGCCGAATGTTTCCCTTGCGATCGTGCTCCATGCGGAAGCCAGAGACTCTGGCCAGCTTGTGGAGTCGTTGATGCACCCGTAAGCTTGTGAGTTGCGACAGGCATCTGCACATACTCCCCAGTTCCAGCTGTACATCAGAAGCACGGCTTTGACCAGTCTGTGGGCTGCAGGTGCTGACCCCAGCAGTGACCCTGGCCATCTGCGCCACATTTGGGTTAGAGAGGCTGACGGGATCCCTGCTGGTGTCCATCCTGATGATCACTCTGGGCACTGGCGTGGCCACGGCTGTGGAAGTGGGTGTCGCCGGCTTTGCCTGGCCTGGCTTCATTTCCTTCCTGTTCTCCACGCTGCTGGAAGCCGTGCGAGTGGTCTACATCCAGCTGCTGCTGGGCAGCCTGAACTACAACTCCATGGAGGTGTGCCCATCACCCAAGATGTGACACATTCGAGCAACCCTGGCACCAATCTCAATGTCGGGTACTCATTCACATATCAGGGGGAGAATAGCGAGGTGGAGATGGCGCGTGTGCGTGTTGCCTGCAGGTGCTGGTATACCTGGGCTTCCCAACGGGCATGGTGCTGCTGGCAGCGTCAGCCATCTGGGAGCGCGAGGGGTTGCTGGCCAACGGCCTGGCCCTCATGGCGCACAAGCCGCTCCACTACCTGTCAGCCATCTTCATGGGTTTCCTGGTCAACCTGAGCACCGCCTTTGCCATCAAGGTCACCGGCAGCCTGACATTCAAGGTGGTCGGCTGTGTCAAGAACACGCTGCTGGTGTGGGCGGGCATCCTCATGGGGGATGTGGTCACGACCGAGCAGCTGCTGGGCTACACCATCTCTGTCGTGGGGTTCGCCCTCTACACGCACGCAAAGTGGCGACAGGGGAAAAGTGCATCGGCCGCAAAGAAGGTGTCTTAAGGGCGGACTCTCCATTGGAGACTCTCCATTTTGTTATATTGGTTTGGTAGAAAATTCTTGAACGGATAAGTCAGGCAGGCTGTGGATCGATGTTTTTACATGACAGTAGGGGCACTGTATCCATGATCATAAACCTTATTGAATTGAAAGGGTTTTACACCGTATGTGTGCATTGCCTCATGATTCAACAGGATGGAGGGCAAAAGTGGGAATTAAAGTAGGTAGATTTTGTAGTACATGGTAGTGACAGCTGAAAGCATGGGGGCAGCTTCATCAGATTTACATGATCAAAGGATGTCGTGAATTTGGAGTGAGCATGTTGCCTGCATGCAGCGTGATGCTGCCGCTGAGCTTCGCAACAAAATTTATAAAGCCTAGTCCATCTTGAAACTTTTCTGCCGATTTCCGCCCACTATTACAGGTCCTACTAGTACAGTGAGTACTCAGACAAGCCCGCGAGATGTTCATTAAGGCCAAGTAAATGCCAATGAGTGATCTTCACCCATCTTTCTTTGCATTCTCAGGATGTCTTCGTTCCTGCCTGCTGAGCTTTCGCGGTGCTTCTGACGCCCGAGCACGAGCATGTTTCCTTAGTGCGTCCCACAGGAAGATGGTCCCTGCATGCATGCAAAGCTGTCCTCTGTCCCTTCTGTGACCGAACAGAAAGCACCATCAACATTCATATGCACAATCATCTCTCATTCTGACAATATTAAGATGTGGAGATACAGGGAGTTTGGTAGAAACTGACCAAACATGCCCCCGTTGAATGGGATGGCCAGGAATCCTGCAATGAACATGGACCATTTGCAGCATATCTCTCACTACACACAGCGGATTTGCAAAATCCCTTCTCAAGGCGCCATCCAGCAGCAACAGCTGGTATCACTCAAGCTTTCTACAGGGCAACCTTCTGTGGTACCTTACCTGTATTGATGGAAATTAGATATCGCATGTATTCAGCAGGCGGAGTTCTGCTGATCCACATCTTCTGTTGGTGGTCTGCCAAAGACCACCAGGGTTTTAGGTTTACAACATACACATACAGATTGTGACGTTATCACGAACACCTGTTGCATTTGGAGATGTACTGCAGGACACACCTGACAGCGCGATGATCCCAAGAAGCCCCATGATGAACAAACCAATGGAGGTGGGCAACAGAATTGTGTAAAGGACCACTTGCCAGTCCTTCAAGCGCTGGGGAGCCTGAGGTGCTGCTGCCATCGGAGCCACCATCTTAATTGCGATGATATGTTTGACAAGCACAGTAGTTCAGCTGTGGTGTGAGAAGGTTACCCCAGCAGCTCTAGTGTCCTGACTTATAGCCATGCAGATGTTATCTAGCTAGGCCTCGGCAATAGGAATAGCCCGCTCTCTGGAGTAAAGGTTAGTTTTAAAAGGCTTCCGTATGACCCTAGTATCGGAATGACGCCCTTTCAGTAGAGAAACTTCAGCCTGCAAGGATGAGAAGAGAGGAAGGAGGGCACAGGAGGCAGGCCAAATTCACTAGGGTACAGGATGAGAAGAGGAACAGGGCTGTCAATGTGATTGTGAATTATGATGCAAATACCGTCCTCTCGAAATGTAGTTCTGGTTCATGACTCAGTGCCATTACATGATCATCACATGTGACATCACCAACACTGAAGTTTATCATTTGACTAGAAGTCAGGGCGACAACCTTCTAAGATTGACAGTGCCTCGATTGCACTGTCAACCTTGCAGCCTATGCGCTCTGGGAGGCGCTTTATATTGCATCATGATCATGCACCGCGGCCGCCGAGCATTCGACTTAGTACTGTAGTGCTGAATTGAGAGCCCACGTGGAGTACAGCAATCGCTAGTGCAGTTCTTTTTAGGTGGTGTCCCTTGAGAAAAGTTCTTTGTGCTGTAACAACACTAGCTCCCTTGAGTCCAGATCAAGTATCAGCAGATTATCAAGGTCATATCTTTCATACCTCACATTCGAATTCGTGGTCCTCCGCTGTGGTACTCACCTAGTGGGCATGCCTAACGCAATGCACTCATGAACATGGAATTGTGATCTCAGGAACAAGCAACATGGCCGAGTCCACATCAAGGTCGAGTTCAAAAATCAAAGAACCAACAACAACAGATAGACGCTCAGCTGCTAACCAGTGGTACTGTCAACTCTTTTGTAGTTTTGAGGCCGTCCTATGCATTAAGGGAGAGCTGCTGCATGATGCGGCAGCCCTGACTGAGTATCTGACGACATATTTATGGAGGCAACATGGCCAGCCTCTGGGATCAGTCTTACTTCTTCTTCCCTGTGGTCGCCTTTGCCTTGCCCCCTCGCGACCCCTTACCAGCCCCTGAAGCTCCGCCCCTCCCCTTCTTTTCCTGGTGCACGCCCGCAACACAGCTCTCAAGGACTTGGTCATATAATCAAACGGATCACTGCTTGTTTTGCCGCAAAATATCAATGTTTCCAACTTGATCGGAGGCTGTCCAATCGAGCGCTACACACCGGTCCGCCCTTGGCTTCGAAGGTGATGCCCCTGCGCGCAAGTTGTGCGCCCTGCTTTTGAGCCATCTGCTCCTTGCCAAAGTCCTCTTCCTCTTCGTCCTCCTCCAGAGCTGCACCTGCCGCTTCTGGCTCCGCCTCTCCATTTTCCACTGCACATGCACCCGCACAACCAGCATCTCAAGACTGGGGAAGTGCCACAGTTTCCCTGTGGGAGACCCATGCAAACACCTCCTGTGATCATGCTTCAAGCATCAGATTACAATATACAGTCTGAGACTCACAGGGCTCGAGCTCGTCACTCGGAGCTGCAGCCCCCTTGCCGCGGCCGCGCTTGCGCTTGAACTCGTCGATGGCGATGTTGCACTTGGCGCGGCTGCCGGACTGGTTGAAGGTGCGTGTGAAGGCCGACTTGACCTTGGTTTCCACCCCCTTCATCGGGTCCTCGCTCCACTCCGCCTTGCTCTTGAAGTGCGTGACGCTCATCACAAAGTCCAACTCATCCCGCGAGATGCAGTACTCCTGCAAAAACACCGACAGGACTCATGGGGAGGTCATCATCACGCAAATACAGACACCAGCATGGGCAGCACGGTTCAGGGTGTGTCATTGGACGAGTCTCATTACCTGCATTGTGTTGATAACAACGGGAATGCCCTCCTTGTCCTCAGAGGCCAGCGGCTTGGACAGTGCATAGCGCAGCGTGGGCAGGTATGCTGTGCGCAAGCCTGTGCGATCTGAAGCCACATGCCCAGAGCTCGTCATGCGGGTGTGTAGCTCGCCCATCAGCCGCCGTTGCTTGCCCGTTGACGAGTTGTTGCCCAGCCATGCTGTGAACCTGTGCAAGACCGATGCCACCATTGACCAATTTTACAAACTATGTAATCTGTGCAGCGCTCTTTGCTTCCCTGATCAAATCAATTGCATCAGACGGTATAAGCATAACACCAGGCAACCAAGCAGACAAGCAGGTGCACCTGGGGAAGTTGTTCTCGTAGGAGCTGAACGTTTCGCGGCCGCCGCGCATGTAGGTGGCAGGGTAGACGCTGCCGATGGCGGCCGCAAAGGGCATCAGCCCCCAGCTGCCGTACTGCCGCACCTTGCGATTCACGAGGTCCCCAGCCGACAGAGCATCCGCGGCCTTGGCCAGGACCTGCACGCACTCGAGAGCTGAACACATCTGCAATTCTAAGCCACAACTCAACTTCTGTGTATGGCAGTCCTGCAGTCCCGTACATAGGCATGCATGCTTCACATGCTTTAGATTCTTCACACATCAGCAGCAAGGGCTGAGAGGTATCGCATGCATATCTATCAGCTGTCATGAAAGGGACATGCCTTCATGCGGGTGACCTCACTATCGGCAACCTTCGGCTTGTGGTTGACATAGTTTTCCTGCAAAGCACAAGCACCAGCTGTTCACAGCAGCATTCCCGGCCTTGAAACATAAGTTCCCTCCATGAGCAGGACGTTCTTTGTACCAACATCAGCAGACAACAAAAGGTGATCACCTGCACCAAGAGGGGCACCAGGTCTGCATCCTGGAAGACCAGATCGATCCTGTCGTTCAGCGACATCTTCTCGGACTCCAGGGATAGCAGCTTGCGGCCGGCCTCAAAGGGGCTCATGTCAGCGTCTTTGCCACCTCCCATCTTGCCCTGCATTTACAAAACTTCCTTGGTAGACAGCAATCCGGTACGTCATCAGGTCAAGACAGGCTGCAAAAAATCAAATGAGGAAGACATCAAATGAAGGAGGGAAGAGCAGCACCTTGGCCTCATCGTAGGAGAGGGAGCGTTTGCGCAAGCGGATCATCTGCAGCTGCCCTAGCATGAGGCGAATGTCAGCGTTGGAACTCTCGACCAAAGCGGCCAGCGTGCTCTCATTCACCTGCAGACCCTCCTTCTGGCAGATCTGTATCAGCCGCTTTGAGATCTGCTGCGATGTGGGCTTCCTGTCCATCGCAAGACGATCCAGAATTACTCAGTGTGCAAAAATGACAAACTAATTTGGATTGCTCTTCACCTGGCACGCTTGCATGCAGGCTCCAAGGGTGATCAAGGGTGCAAAAGCGCACACCTGAAGTCCAGCTCAAGGCAGTGGTTTCGCAGGGACTTGAGCTTCTGGTTGTACTTGTCATTGCAGATGCAGATGATGGGCAGCTTGGCGGCCTTGATGGTGAGGATGAGGTCAGGGACACCGCCCCTGTCACCCGCTGACATGCCATCCACCTCGTCCATGATCAGGCACAGCTGCGCACCAGGGCAGTCTACCTCTTTAGCGTCCTTTCTGCTATCAATGTGCCTCCGACATGGTGCACAGGGACTGGCGTATACACATCAAGCACCCAAGCAACGATCTGTTAAAATGTAGAGTACCTTCTTTTCCTCTCCCTGGGCGCCTGAAGTGAGCGCGCGGTTGTTGGCCAGCTCCTTGATATTGTTGGCCAGCTTGCCTGCCATACCTCCCTTGGCACTCTTGTCAGCTTTGTTGCGTGTGTCGCTGGCATTCACCTCGACCGGGATAAATCCCAGTTCCCTGGCAACAGCAGACCGGCATCTGTTAGCACACACTGTGGCACATTTTGGCTGCTGAGGCATCCTGCACCATTGATCAGGGTCAACATGCCAAGCTCCACCTGGCAATGATCAGCGCCGAGGAGGTCTTGCCGATGCCTGGGGGACCACTGAGTATAATGGCTTTCTTTGTCAGGTCTTTTGGCTTCCCGCCGCCGCGCTTTGTGGCAACGACCTCCTCGTGCCTCAAATGGATTCGATCCCTGCACGCATTTTACGCATCAGACTCACTTTCATGTGGTCCTGCAGCACCTTATTGCAGAATGCTGTAGACAGCACATGTGGCACAGGTAAATTGGTATGAAAGTTCCCATGCAGGTGTGTACCAGTTCTGCAGCCACTCTCTGATGGTGCCGATGAGGCCTGGATTCCCGATCAGGTCCGCTGACCTCTGAGGTTTGTGCTTCTCCACCCACAGCTGCCCAACCTGACTCCCAGGAGCGCTGCCTGCAGCACCCTTGGTTGCAGCGCTTGTTCCTGCGCATTGTCAGAAGATAATGTTGTCACCCCCAGTTCTAATGCAGTGGCTTCCTTCAGCAGGCATCCACCGTCAAAGGATGCAATAGGCACACGTTCAGGCTGTGCACACCTGCTTGGCTTGTGCTGGCCGCTGCAGAGGGGAGGGCTGGGGACGCCCGGCCACTGAAACTGGCCGGCAACCTGCGGCCAGAAGCTGAAGGCGACGCTGCCTCACCAGCGCTGGCAGGGGTTGGCGAGGGAAGGGGAGCCTCTTCAGGCGGAGCGTCTGGTGCAGGTGCAGCCTTGATGAGGGAGAAGAGGCCGTCCTCATCGATGATTTTCACACCCTTCTCCTTTGCCTGCAAATATAGCAGCACTTGCTATCATGAACAAATTGAAAATTACACCATGAGTGACTCCTGGGTGCCACCTCAATGCAGAAGGTGCAGCGTCCAAAACATGTCACACAGTTCCATTCACCCCTGAGACACTTTTAAGTTGGGAGCTGTAGCACTTACGGTGGATACTTTGCGGGTGCCGGAGTCTTGTCCAGCCACCAGGAAGGTGGTCCTGCCCGAGACGCTGGTGGTGACACGGCCGCTGTGCCGCTTGACAAGATCCTCCGCGCCTGACCGGGTGATAGACTCCAAGGACCCCGTGATGACAAAGGTCTTCCCCGTCAAGCAGTCTGGATGACCTTTGGGGACAGCCTGCCGCATGTCATGCCAGCACACCGTCACACATCCTCCATCCATTTGTAGGCAAGCCTTGCAACGCGTGCAATGGCCGTGACTTTCATTCCTGTAGATCGCGCTGCAACACAACCTGCGCCAATTGGTGACGAGGCAAACAAGGCCATTGTGCTCACCCTTGAGCCCGGGTTGAGCGGAGCTGGGTCGCCCCCACGCTGGTTCCAGCCCCCTCCTTCCTGTGCCTCAAGCACGGTGTACTTGACCTCGCCCTCCTCCGGTAGCTGCTTCACCGCAGCGTCCACAGCATCGATGGCAGCCTGAACATCTGCTGGATGCTCCGGGCCTTTGGCCTTCCCCTTTGCTGCAGCCTTTTTCACCCCACTCCTGCAAAAATTGCGCAATTGGTGTTCAATCTTCACCACTGTGAAGTTCATATCCGCAACAACCTTTTTTGTTGTACCACACAGGTGAATCCAGCATTGCCACATTCAGAAGGAGAATAGCCACATCTGCTTGGATTTCTCACGTTGGCCTTGCAGGCTGTGCAGGCGGCGGAGTAGCCTCTGCTGCTGGCGCCTTTCTTTTTGCAGGCTGAGAGCTTGCGGCAGCTGGCTTGGGTGCCTGGCTAGGCTTGGCAGCCACCGGTGGTCTGACGGGAGCCCTCTTGCGCTTCTTTGCCCCCGTGAAGTCGTCGTCCTCATCCACATCCATGTTGTCATCATCGTCATCACTCTCACTACTGTCACCAAGCGCCAGATCCACCACAAAGTCATCGTCATCCACCTGTGACTTCCTCTTTTTCACGGGCTCCTGCTCCAAGCATGCAGACACCTTTCAACGCCCTTGTCATCAGCAGGATGGAGGAAACAATAGTTTGTGTGTATCTTTGTAAGCAAGCAGGAATGACTCAGACCTCAAAATCCTCGTCATCTGAATCAGACGCAAGGATCTGTTTCCGCTTGGCCTTTGTAGCGGCGACCTGCTGTGACTTCACAGGTGCATCTCCGCTGCCTGTCTTCCCAGCTGATCGGTTCTGTGGTGTTGTGCTCTTTTTGGCTGCAGGGAGCTTTGCAGTATTTGTTTGTCTTGCAGCTTCACCTCGCTCAGCCTGTGCAGGTCAAGAAGTGAACAGGTCAAGATGGTGGTAGACAGAAGCAAATGTGGTGTGAAGGTACATTCGTTGGGAGTAGCTGATGTTCATGAGAATATAAAGCACATACCTCGGAAGGTTTCCCCTCCTTTTGCTCTGATTTGGTACCTGTCAAATTAGGATGTCATTCCATCAGATCCCAGAATGCCGGAACTTTTTATGTCAATGTCAATGCGTGCTTGGCTTGATGGATGTTGAGCATCACCACACACACAAAATATGTACAAGGTCGTATTAGTTATTCTGGAGATACAAGAGACTGCATCCTCAGATAGACTACTCACTTTTGTTGTCAGCGGTGGTTTTGGAGGGCACTTTACTGAAGAAACTCCTGATATCCTGCAAAACCATCCACAAATCATCAGTTTCATTCAAATCAATTTTATTGATGACCAAAAAGCCAGTCAATTTTGCCAAGATTGTGAAGGTGGCAAACGGCATTGCACACCTTAGGCATGCTGTGTACTTCACCGGACGTCTCCCTAAAGTAGACGTCGATGGAGCTATATGCACCGGGCAATCAAGACCATCGTAGATTACTGGCTCTAACATTTCTAGGACAAAGCATTGCAGTTCATGGGCAGCACGGAGGGGTTTAAGGATAGGGATTTGCATTGTACACTAGGGTTCACTCAGTGGCTACCTGATAGACTTTGATCTATTTGAACAAGGCAGTAGCCAGCTGAAAACCTCTTCTTCCTTACCAAGACTATTATCTGTGTCGCGGCGCTTGTACCACCTTCACTGTACTATGTAGAAAGCACTGAATGCCCTCAGGCTGCCAGCGCTTAAGCGCTTGGGACACTGTTAGCTGCCAGCGGGTTCTTGGACTTTCATAATCTCTCGCTTCTTCTAAGTGGAATTTGGATATATCACACCAATATGCGCTAAGTGGCGGCCCAGGTGCGGTGAACCTATGATGTGTCAACTGTCACACTGGGCACTCGCTGTCACAGTCACAGCCGTGATGAGCGCTCAGTATGAAATCATTTGGCATTCAAAGCCTGCAAAACCAAGACCAAGAGATAATTGGACTCTGCAGATGCTGCCGATGCTCATTCTAGTCACTCGTCAATCACCGGCACATGATACAAGCACTACCGCAGCGGCTGCGAGCAATTGCAAGGGTGCGCACCCTCAGTCAACAAGCTGGCGCAGTGTATCAGTACACTACGGTAGTGTAAGTGCTGCACACCACTAGCCGACTAGCATTGCCATACAGCATTAAAATCTTACAAAGTGTCTCCAAGACACCAGACAAACTGTCACCGATACACAATGGCAATATGGGCTCAGCAGGACCGCCAGGATTCGTAGTGAAGTCTCCTGTGCCAAGTATCACATTACTTGGTAACGACTGAATGACCCTATCTAAAGCCCAATCAGTCTCTGGGCGTCTAAGTCCTGCGCAAATGTTCAGGCATATTTCCGAGGTCAAATGCCAAACCGATCGCAAAATGCATGATAGCAGCAGATACATAGTGGAAATGCACCTAGGCAGCTGCCTTGAGGGTCTTCATGTCCTCCAAGATTCCAATGATGGTATCAGCTTTTGATGCATTCAGATCTCCTGGGCTCTCCTCCACTCTCTGCAACAAAACAAACATTGAGCTCAAGCTTATCCATTACCTTGTCCAGGGGTCATTAACAAAAGAGATTGCCAGGACAGGGAGGCGATGTGAAGCCAGAAGAGGAGCATCACCAGTCTCAGCAAGATGCCGTCGTCCACAATAGCAGCAAATCTGCACCCCATCCGCTCATCATGTCCATGCACTTGAGGTGTACAGCATCACTGCAATATAATCATGTCCATGCACTTGAGGTGTACAGCATCACTGCAATATAAGTGCATCACATCGATGCAAGAAAGTCAACCCCCTGCACCCTCACCTCTGGCAGCGCAACTGAGGCCGTTCAGGGTCACTGACATTGACCCCCAGCATCCTGGTGAAGGCCCCAGTGTCATCGGCCACACCCTGGACAATGCCGTCCGCCCCCTTCTCTTTCAACCACTGATCGACCACAGATGGCTTGTTCACAGAGACACACAGAATCTTTTCCACTCCTGCTGCCTTCAGATCTTTAGCGCTCTGGATGAAGGTCGCCAAGTGGTCCCCGCACACACTCCCAAGGTCTGGCAGTCCAAAGATAGCAGACACATGGCCCTGTGTGAGGATCGCTGACTCAGGTCTCTGTGCATAGAACGTAGACAGCTGTACGAAAGTAAGACCTTACAAAACGCCCACATCAATTACCTTGAGTAGTGTTGAGAGTCTCTGAGCTCCCTCCGTTGTGCTGACTTTGATGTCTCCCCTCAGTGTCAGATCTCTTCTGCGATTGAGTCCAATGTTACACACTTCTTGTCTTAAATCCGATGATCTGTGGCCGGCAGGAACGGTAGCATATGCCCTTGAGGGGCCATGAACACTTGGACGAGCATCGTTCAGTAGGCAGGTTGCTGCTTCAGGCACAGAGTTGCAAGCGCTGACGCTTGGGATGAGCCGCAGCAAGCCTGTAGCTCGTCGCATCGTGGAATGAGAGCGGGAGAATGTTTTAAGATCATCTCTTCCTGACAACCAGACGCTTTGGATCACGTGGGAGCCACCAGCTTCCACTTTGGAGGAAGCTGGCTATCTATTCCAAGCGAGTTCCATAGAGACATTCAGGACCAAGTCCTCAGACCAAAGGTAGGACCATTGGTCCTTTAGAAACCGTAGCGATGGCCGGTGGCCCATTTGGCAAGATCGACTTTCTGGACGATAATCTGGTGCGTTCTGGATCAGCTCAGAGATAGATCAGATTTTGAGATATCGGAGCCTGGTTCCACAATGATTACATGTTTGGTATTGACACCTTACTATATTTTCCTTGATAATTGGTCTCGCTTAACGCAAGCTAAATCTGCAGGGGAGGGTACTTGATGCCATCACCGCTGCAGTCCAAGACATTGCACAGCTGCTACAATCAAGCAGTTGTGGAGAGATTGGTACAACGAATGCTTTTGGGGACAAGCAACTGGAGGTAGAACATGAACAGGCGTTGCGCCCTAGGCTGTGAGCTGTATTATTGAAGGACTGGGGTCCTTCTGCCCCTCTCATTGCGAATGTGGTGCGGCAGATCGCTGTGTCCTAAATCAGCATCTTGCTCTGTAGGTAGATGTCAGGGCTGATGACATCATATTCCAGCGGCTGAGGGAGAGCACTGCTGTGGCAACGGCTTCATCTGAAGAGAGACCAGAGGAGATTCCCCTGGGAGGACGGGGTTTTGCAGTAAGCATCAGATCCCACCATTTCATGATGACTGATCCTCAAAAATGTTCAAACTTGCTGAGAGGTTCATCTGGTTGTACAGGTTGCTTTTGACCCCCTCGACGGTAGCAGCATCTTTAGCGCCAATTTCGCGGTGGGTGCCATCTTTGGAGTCTGGGCAGGCGACAGGCTGCTCAACAGGAGAGGTGCTGAGCAGGCGGCCGCGGCCTATGCTGTTTTTGGCCCCAGAACCACGCTTGTTGTGGCACTGCCAGATCCAGGTGAGACGCGATGAGGCCTATGATAAGAAGATGCATACCTGCGATCTACTCATCCCCACACATTCATGAGCTTGCGGGGTGGGAAATTTGTCAGTTACTGTGGTATGCTGTGAGATGCAGGATCTTCTGCGGGACAGGTTGTGCAAGAATATGCACTTGCACACGAAGATGGCTCGTCAACATGGAGTCTGATCCGAAAGAACATTCAGATTGGGGAGAAGAAGGTGCGCTATACTAAAATCCTTTCAGTGTTGTGCAGTGATCTGAGTGTGTCCAATGACATGAAAACAATTTTCCAAATGTGTCAATCGGCTTTATTGAGCGCACTCGAATTATTATCTTATCAGCTGTGCTATCGCACTGTGCATCAGGTCTTTGCTCCTGCAAATCTTCGGGCAGCTGCTGAGAACACAGTGTATCGAGATCTCATCTCTCAGTTCATTACGGATGAATACACATTGCGATACACTGGGGGCTTTGTACCAGACGTCCATCACATCTTGACAAAGGTGTGATGTGCTTCCCTGCTGTCACTGCTGGCCATGTCCATACAGCTGCTTGAGGCCAACCTAAGAAGTGGTCATGCCTCTTCCGACGTAGGGTGGTGGCATTTTCCTGAATCCGGTAAGCCCATCAGCGCCCGCAAAGTTGCGCCTGCTGTTTGAGTGCGCACCCCTTGCCTTCATTGTTGAGGCAGCTGGGGGCCAGTCAAGCGATGGCAGGACGTCCATACTAAACTTGGAGATTGGGTCATTAGATGCTCGTACACCAATCAGTATCGGCTCAAAAGCAGAGGTACAAAGGGCTTCAGGATCTCTGAAGATGCCTTAGCATACTAATATCCACGAGGCTGATTAACCAAGCATCAAGATGATTCATTTGCTGTATGCATCATTAGCAGATGTCAATGTACCTTCACCTGTGCCAACAGCGGCGTGCAGCCTGAGGCACTAAAGGCCATTGAAGAGTGCCTGATTTCTACATCTGGGGCTGGCATTGTAAACGCTCGTAGAACGTCATCACAGGAACGTTCACACCAGAACAATTAATTCTTGAGAGAATTGAGTACATGGATCTCCATCTCCAAAGAGAGGTATCTAAGCTTTTGCACCTCCAGACATTACCAATCATCGACCTCAATGGACAGCAGCAAAATGCCAAAGTATGTGTCTTATGCATACAATTCAATACTCGCTTCACAAGGTCATATTGCAAGATCTACTCAGCTTTCAAGTTACAGTCAGTCCGTCAACTTAAAGGATAACAGTAGCATTCAATCACACCATCTTCCTTCTACAACAGCCCACTAGAAACCAGATAATCCAGAAAAGCGCCGTCAGCACCGCAAGCAAGAGGATAAATGACCCGACAACAATCGCTGCGATTGGAATCAGAGCAGCCACCTGTCCTTGCGACTGCGCAACACGGGCAGCAATGGGATTGCAGATGTATGGCAGCAAAGTCAAGCCATCATTGGTGCCGTTTTTGACAGGGATTGACCTGTAGTATGCATTTGGCCAGTATGCAGACTTGTTCACAGTCACATTCTTAGCTGGCGCGCTTGAAGGCATGCTGGAGCCCAAGAAATTTGATGTGATGCTCCTGCTGCAACCTGGTGGGTCTTCAAGGCTATAATCGTAATAGTCAAACTCCTCATCCTTGGCGATGTCATTGTTGCTGAAGCGGCCTTTGTCGTCAAACACGAGCCTGCACAGCACATCATTACTTGATGTTCTTGAGCCCAAGATCACTGCATTGTTGCTGCACTAGATTTTGAAGCATCCCATTCTTCATTCATGGCCCTGAAGGTACCTGTGGTTTGCATCTCTTATTTCCTGAGATGAGAAAGGGGTGGTCTTCGCAAGCTGGGAAACAACACAGGATGGAATGCAACCAGGTCGCAACGATGTCAGCGGATCCAGCTGAGCCCGGGCATTACCAGCGGTGGGAAGAGCCTGAGATGACGCTGGGAAGGAAAAGAAGCTGCCAGCCTACTGGAAAAGCGTGCGCATAGGGTCTCGTAATATTGCAAGACTTCTTACCAGGACCCTGACTAGGTAAATAATATAGGATGGACTGGGGCAATCTATATGACGTCAATCTGATGGATGCAGTGTTCCCCCACGATGACTGACCCAGGCCTCTGCTTGGTGGGGCACCGCCAGATCGCTGATCTCCGACAGAAGCAAATACGTTGATTGAGCCCCAACTAATGCAAATCAAGCAGAGACAGAAGCAAGAACTTGATGGAGACATCGATGCCCATGTATGCTGGAAGATTCAGGTTTCGGAAGGCAATGCTGCAAGCTGTCGGAGGGAGTCAGAAGGCAGCTGACGTCACCCTGTTAGATCAAGCTGGAGGAAGCTTCCACCTTTGTTAGATTCATTCTTCTGCAGTGGCAAAGCGACAAGTTGTGCCAAGGATATCTTGCTTTGTAGCAACACAGCATTGCACAGAATTCGCAATTTGGTTTCTGGCGTCAAGTATTGTTTGAGAAGGGAAGATGAAAAGAATATTTGGAACCAAGAAAGAAAAGGCACCCGCACCGTCTATAGAGGATGCTTCAGGGAAACTTACTACACGAGGAGACACGTAAGTGTTCAGTGTTGAGTGTGGATTCTTTACTACTGAAGGCTTTGGGCAGTTTCTGGGGTTCATCAAGACAGCACTACACAGAAGACCAGCTTGAATAAACGTTTGGGGACCCTGCAGGCTCGATGACAAAATCAGGAAATTGGATGAGCAACTTATGAAGCACAGAGACGTGATAAAGAAGACGAGGCCGGGTCCAGCACAGGACGCAGCAAAGCGCAGAGCCCTCAGCGTAAGTTATGTTGTGCCGAATCTACAGCATTATTGCTGAGTGCACCTTGCAACATCATGGCGTCTGTAGCAGGTGGACTGAGCAAGTATAACTGTTGCACAGGTCCTGAAGCAGAAACGGTTGTATGAAAATCAGCGGGAGCAGCTTTACAACCAGCAGTTCAACATGGAGCAGACATCCTTTGCTATGGAGTCCATCAAAGACACAGCGCAGACTGTGCAGGCCATGAAGGCTGCTGGTGCAGAGCTGAAGACAGCCTTCAAGAAGCAGGACCTGAACATTGACTCCATAGAGAAGATGCAAGACGAGATGGCAGACCTCATGGTAGATCACTTGGGCTACTACCTACAACATTCTTCTGCAATGTCACGAGAGGTGGTACTTATTGACTGTTTGTCGGACATGGTGAGGATGTGCCTATGGCGTGCAGGACATGCACAACGAACTGCAGGATGTCATGGGACAAAGCTTTGGGGTGCCAGATGACATAGACGAGTCGGAGTTGATGGGTGAGCTGGATGCTCTGGAGGACGAGCTGGCAATGGAGGCTGAGAACCCAACGGCGGGCGGTGTACCCTCCTACCTGCAGGTAAGTAGTGTCTCTTCTGAGCTGCTGCTTCCATGCATCACGCGGTAGCTTAGTATAGTGTGCACTTTTCTAATCTGTATGTTTCACTTGTTCCACTTACATTGCGAGGCAGCCCTTCCTCCTCCCTTTTGGCGCTCGCTTTGCTTTGATGTCAGCATATCATTTTCTTTTCTCTGATTTGGTCTTGATCAATTGCTGACTTAGTCCTGGTGTGGTGCTCCGTATCAGGAACCTGATCTGCCAGAGGCGCCACATGCGCAGGCTGCAAGGCCCCATGCACAGCCCCTGGCCGAGGGCGACGAGTTCGGGCTCCCTGCTGTCCCTCAGCGCTCATAATATCGCTATCCCTCTGTAGCTGAAGACGCGTCCGCTTACAGTCTGGTTCTTTTGAAAATGTCCAGCGTGTTTGCGGCAGTGTCACGAGCCTCATGTTGAGGATTTCACATATGTACAAAATCCAGATCAGTACCTAGGACTGTATCAAATTGGGCGATCCCAACTTGAAGGCCTGCTCCCTTGATGAATCTCGGCCTCAGACCCAAGAGGCGGCCTTTTGATCTGCCCTCTGCAACTTGTTGTTTCAAGTATTCCTCGGTGGTCTCTCTCTGGTCATGCATCTGACATATAAGTCATCCATTGAGGGCAGTGTCCTTACCATTGGTGCGCCAGGGCCGCAGCGCCAGATGTGTACAGTGTAACAGAGGCGCCGCGCCATGGCGCCATATGCCAGTGGCACGTGGCGCACCAGTGCACCGTGCATGGCAGCCTGCGAGGCGCTTCTGCCAGGCAAAGGCATGTGCCCAGTGAGCAGGGCCATGAATGCTTGCCAGCAGCTACATCAGTTCTGCACAATGCTACACAGATGTACGCCAGTAATCTTTCTGCCTTCATCCATCCAATGATCAGAAGCACAAACCTAAGCCAAACCCTCTATGTTGATGACGTGATGTGCAATCTGGATCTCTAGATAAGGCTTTGCTCTCCGAAATGCACAATTCTGCTGCGATCGACACAGGCCCCCGAAATATATACACAATGTCTCAAATAATGCAAGGATTATTTGTGCAAAAAGGTGCTTCCCTTCAAGTTCGGCCACCCTCAAAGATTGGTGCGGCGAGGAACGTATCATCAAAGAAGACGGTGAAATCGAAAATTGTAGCCCAGGCAGTCGCTGAAGCAGACATTGCCGTACAAACTGGGACTGCCGCACGAAAGGTATATCACTTATAAAGGCGTCCACCAAGCTCCTAGTCCTTTTGCAGTTGGGTGTTGTTTTCTCTCAGCATCGTAGCTGTGAGTCATTTGTTTTGCTGGTGAATTTCCTCTGATTGCTGTCTGCAGGTCGAAAATCCACCAGGAACGCCAATCGTACCTCCTCAGGTAAACGTTGCTTCACGTTGGTATCACGCACCTTCGTTCTATTGTCTGTATGCAAGATTTAATTGGAAATTATATTGCCGTGCAGGAAATACTTTCCAGACCCAGGAGGAACAGAAGGAGCTCCAGCATTAGGGGAGCAATCTCCGAAACCTACGTTTCTCCTGCCAACCTGATTCTGCCAGTCTTCATTCACGATGGCGAGAAGAACATCCCAATCAGCTCCATGCCCGGCGTAGATAGGCTAGGGTGGAGGCATGGCCTGCTGTCCTCTGTGGCTGAAGCTCGCTCCTACGGAGTGAACAGCGTTGTCCTGTTCCCAAAGGTGCTGTCCTTGCTGCTTCTAGAGATGTCGATTGGACCTGATTTTACCTTGAGCTGGCTCTTGACTGCCTTTGCATGTGTCCTGTCTCAACCGACACACTCTTGCGCTTCTCACAATGTGCTGAAATCGCGTTTGCGGCATGCAGACCCCGGAAGATCTGAAGACGCGAACGGGAGAGGAGGCATTCAACCCTGATGGCCTTGTGCAGCGCAGCATCCGCCTGCTCAAGGACAAGTACCCCGACCTGGAGGTAGAAACTTGTTTTGTCATTCAGTGCGTGGCTCACATGCAATGTTCTCTTCATTTGCACAGGAGGTGCCGTTGGTATGATGCGTGCAACAGAGAGTCAATTGCTTTTGTGACACTTGCCATGCTGACGCTTCCCGCTGTGATACCCAGATCTACACAGATGTGGCGCTGGACCCCTACAATTCGGACGGCCATGACGGCATTGTGCGTGATGACGGAGTGATCCTGAACGATGAGACTGTGGAGTTCCTGTGCCGGCAAGCGGTGTCGCAGGCGCGCGCCGGGGCTGACTGCGTCTCACCCTCCGACATGATGGACGGCCGCGTGGGCGCCATCAGGTCAGCAGCATACTCTTTCATGCTTTGGAACTCCTGACGCTCTTGGAGCAAGGCTTGTGTAAATTTGAAAGATATCTAAATTTGGAGAGATTGCACGAAGTACAAGGCAGTGTGGGCATGATACACGGTAAATTGGTGGGCTACATTTCCGTATCTACATGCACTGAGAGACTTAAGAGTTGATTGATAGACACAGTGGTTTGACCATTGGGTGGTCCACAGACGCGCACTGGACAGGGAGGGGTTCAGCCATGTGTCCATCATGTCCTACACTGCCAAGTACGCATCCGCATACTATGGCCCCTTCAGGGATGCGCTTGCATCTGCACCCAAGGCCGGCCAGGAGCACCGCGTCATCCCCAGCAACAAGAAGACCTACCAGCAGGTGGCCCACGCTCATCGCAACAGTGCCATGGATCAACTTGCACAGATGGCCGTTACCGTGGCTTGCCTCCCCAGGCGCTGACTGTTCGCCGCGTGCTTGGATGCAGGATCCAGCAAACTACAGGGAGGCTTTGAGGGAAGCGCGCTTAGATGAGGCGGAGGGTGCGGACATTATGATGGTCAAGCCTGGCTTGCCCTACCTCGACGTCATCCGCTTGCTCCGCGACAACTCCTCTCTGCCCATTGCTGCCTACCATGTGTCCGGTGAGCCTTCACTCCCCCATAGACCCCCTGGATCATGAGCCTTCCACGAGGACATGCACTGTGGACTGCCATCATATTCCCCACTGCTGTCCATGCAAGCTGTATCTCTCTCGACGCAGAGATGACCGTAAGATCTGGGTGGGGCCATCTAGTGGGGCCACCAGCAAGCTGTGAATTTTGTCACTGCATTCTGCAGGTGAGTACGCGATGCTGAAGGCAGCGGCAGAGAGGGGCTGGCTGGATGAGAGGGAGGCTGTGTTGGAAGCGCTGATGTCCTTCAGGCGCGCTGGCTCAGACATCATCCTCACATACTATGCCACTCAGGCCGCCAAATGGATGGCAGGAGAGGACTGAGGATCTGGTCTGGTGTCCATGTCAGCTGTCCAAGTCTGCTGCTTTGTGTGAAATGTAACTGTCGAGATTGACGGCCATTATCCCTTTAATTCGTTGACAAATTTTTATTGCTGACATGCAAACCCTTGCGCAATGTGTATTGGCAATCAGGAGTACACAAGAACATGGGCCAATAAATTGTCCGAGATGTGCAATACAAACAACTCGTATGTTGAAAATTGGATGTCTGAGATTTGGCCCACAAAATTTTAAATAGACATGACAGACTTCAGGTCTGGAGCTCAGAACTGAATTTGAGATCGTTCCACAGAATATTTTGCTCTTGCAAAAAAAAAATCTTGCATGCGATGGGGAGAAACTTAATCTCTGTGCGCACTTCACAGTTCTCTGCACTCACACACTGCAGTCAAAATAAGCACCTTTGCTGCTCTCAGCAACTGGCACTATCAGCCTATTGGAGAGTGAGAAATTTTTCTAAGGCTAGTAGCAAATTGGGACCCCAATGTTTTTCCCGCGCTACCCATCCCATGTCTTCATAGCGTGTGTCAAATTCGCTAGCAAGCTCCCATTGCAGCTCTGCCCGCTGCCGCTCTAGGGGTCTCTCAGCATACAAGATGGCTGCTAGTGCTGCGTGCACCTGCGGTATCCGATGCAGATATTGTTGACAGCGATTCAAGGACCAAGGATGCATCCCTGATATTCCCTCGTGCCAAATTTTTCAAGATAGCAAACATGAAGCCCAGAATATTTTTACCTCTGCATTGCCACGAAGAGCAACTTCTTCATCATCCAGTTCAAGGATAGCCTGCTGCACCTCCCCCGTCTCATAGAGCAAGACTGCTCTGCGTATTCTCGCTCTTTCACTCAATGCAAGCCCTGGAAATTTGGAAACAATTGATGAATATTGGTCCACAGCCTGCACAAAGAGGCACAAAACACTTTTGAGAATTCGGTATTCCCAGCCTGTAGCTCTTACAATTGAGGGACGCATTCTAACACTCACATCCCGGTAGGCTCCTGCATCTGCTGAAGCCTGCGCCTTGGCAGTCAGTTCATCGAATGCCCTGACTTGCTCAGGTATGCTCAAGCCTGGAGGACGTCCTGCATGCACCAACCTGAGATCTCCATTCCTTGCCTAGCAATACTGTGGACATCATGCCATATGCTGATAGAAGTGTTTGTTCCTACCTCTGTCGTTCAAGCTGGCAGCTGCATATGTATCAGAGGACTGTTGCTTCCTAACCACGTTGTTGGCAGCGGCAGGCTTCCCTAATGAAACAATTGTGAGACAGATGACTGAAGCTAGAGCGACTTTGACGGCGTGCTGGATGGTATTCCTGCTACTAGTACTATGTAGACCAGAGCAAGTGCACCTAGTAATATTCAGACTTTGAATGCCCCTAGAGGTACTCGTGCGATAGCACGTATGTGTAACAACATATTTTCTTCGAGATACTATCCTAACATTCAACAAATCGTGAGCTTGAGCACCTCGGCATCGGTATAGCATCAAATCTCTACTCGGATTTCTATAGGAGGGATGCTTCCCTGTGGTGCAACGTCGTTTCACATGGAATTTCACGAGGAATGAAGGAGTCCGCTGAGTCGCAGAATTGCCGAAAATTTGACATGATCTTGAGATCGGAAAGCAAGACGTCATGCATGCACGTGCCCATTTCCTTTGCTATACCATGCATGTCGGAAATCTCGACTGTGATGCGCAGAATCAATCTAAGTTCTGTAACATCCTGAAGACCCAGAAGGGCAGAAGAGCGACATGGCAAAACGGAAGGACCTCGAACCTGATAGAGCAAGAGTTCCTGTGAGGCTGCTGGCGTGCGATGATCTGGGCCTGCTCCAAGGTACTTCTGGAGCTTTTGAACGTCGTTGAATATTCTGGGTACTGATCCATTCTAGACTAGCCATTATATGTGTGCAGGTGTCCAGGCTCCTGATCTCAATCGATTCGAGGATGCAAAGGTGGTCAGTCGTTGGTAAGTCCTGGAATTTTCAACCTGTTCTTTGGATCGGCAGGTCACATTCATGCTTTGGTCTAATAAATTGTGTGTATTTAGGGGAGAAGCAGACAGACGCCAGAATGCAGCGCGTTGTCTGGCTGTCTCAGCCAGCACAGAACAGGAGCAGAACGCAGGGCCTTCAGGGTCGTTCCTGGTAGCCGTGGGGCGTACAGCTGGACGCATCTCTGTCTTGGACGGGCAGACAGGCCAGTTACGGGATACCATCACATGTGATACCAGCTCCAGTGGAAGTTCACCGCCAGAAGGGTATGTGGTCTTCGCTTGGCAGAACTTGCACAAGAAGGTCGCACAAACGTGCAAATCGTGAGCGGTGTTGGTCTGTGTGCAGGAATGTAGCAGGTCTGCATTTCCTCACCAGTCAGACGCCTGATCGGCCTCAACTGCTGTCATGCACGCATGGCGGCTCAGTGGATATTCATTCTCCGGCCCTCCACTCAGATGATGAGAACTGGGAACGGCTGGCCCACTGGACAGTCCCTGGAAAAGTGTCCTCAATGGTGTGTCCCCCAGGGCTCGTATGGCAACACCTTGATATGCGCACTGTCTGTGAACCGCTCTGAAGTAATTGTGGTTCACAGGCAGTGAGCGAGGATGAAAGCTGCATGGCGGTGGGTTGTGAGGGCAGTGAGCTCAATATCTGGGACGTGCAGTCTCAGCAGCGGACTTTTCTGGCAAAGAGTGCCAAGCCGAACAGGATTGGACTTGTGGACCTACCCTTTTGCTCAACCGTCGCTTTTGTGCCAGGCTCGGGAGCCTCACAGGTATGTTCACATTGATGCGGCTGGAGGTCACATCAGCTTCTAAGTTTTGTCAAATAGCGCACTTGCAATGACACTTGAAACTAATGGTCACTCGCAGTGCAGGTGCTTATTGGAACAGGCAAGAGCAAGCTGCGGCTGTACGACACAAAACATGGCAGGCGGCCTGTGCTGGATCTGACATTTGGCGAGGCCAGAATCACCTCTCTCGCAGCTGAGCCCAACGGTGAGGCGTCTGGTTCCTTTGATGCTTGATGTGTGTGTAGCTTGGGAGACCACATTGGCTCTCCCAGGATGAAAGTCATGTGCGCTGGAATTCTGCTGATGTGCGTGCAAGGGAGCATAGTGAGCCTGAGCCTGCTATTGTGGCGCTTGTTGCAGGCAAGAGGGTGTGGGTGGCCAATGCAGCAGGCAAGGTTGAGGTGCTGGACCTGCAAGCTGGCAAGATGGACGGCGCTGTTAAGGGAGCAATTGGATCAGTGCGCTCTCTGGCGCTGCACCCCACAGAGCCGCTGCTGGCCTCAGTTGGCCTGGATCGGTTTGTGAGGGTGCACAGCACAACCAGCCGCAAGCAGCTCTGCGCTGTGTACTTGAAGCAGCAGCTGAACGGGGTATCCTTCTGCCCCGCGTCCCATCAGGAAGAAGCAAAGGAGTGCGCGCAGGAACAGCAGGCAGCTGCAGGCAGACATGGGGACAGGCGCAGGAAGCAAGCGAAGTCCAGCAAGTGAGGACTCCTTGAAAGAACACACGTCAACGCGAGACTCCTTTGTTGAACCCATTTGAACCATGACGCGCTTTTGCTACCAGCGACACTCACCAGAATTCTGATCATGATTGAGGATCGTATGAGTATGTTGACGCTGAACCAGAGTCAATCATACCGTGTGTGCCTGAGCGAGTATTACAATTTTCTGAACACATGTGAAGCAAGTTTATGGCATGATCATAGATGCATGCATATCTTGACATCAAGAAAATAGTAGGTGTGTCTTATCGCTTAATTAAAATGTGTACACCTGTGCGCAGAGTGGAATGATTTCCACTTCAGAAACTGTAAATGACGTGTGCACATGTGGTCCAGTGGCTCTCTTGCAGAAAGTCAATTGATCAATCATGATTGGAATACTTTGATATTCAAATTTTTTGCATATTGATGGCACACATCATATGGAGCGCTGCGGTTGCAGTCCTATAGTTGCAACTGCAGTACACTCATGCGCATGTCACACACTTCTCGCCTCATCCCTGCTCATCCTCGCTGCACAATGACCACAGCCATTTCAGTGGCAGTTACCATACAGTGAAATTTTACTGCTGTATCAGTATTTCTGCATTGCCTTGGCTGCACCACCCAAGTCTTCAAGGGCTGTCATTATACCTGTCTGGTACGAGATCATACATGCTGTCATCGAACATTTGCTCCTCGCCACCAGGCGTTGGAGCTTCATCATCCAGAGCTGCAGCAGCAGTGCTGGGAGTAGACTGCTCCGCTTCCCCTGCAAACAGGCAAGATCCTAGGTGCTGTGCCTCATTAGACATCGCATGACATGCATGCTAAGGCCGAAATTCAACCATGCGCCTTTAATCAAGCATGCGCACTCGACTCTGTCGGCCCATGTATTTGAGCGTGGTCGGAGGCTGCACCTGCTGACCCCTGACTGATTGGAGCAGTGCCCAGAGACATCACTGCATCCTTGTACCCCAGACCGCCATCAATGGGTGCTGCGCCAGATGTAGACAGGAGAACGCTGGGCTGCGGGGCGGCCTTGTTTGCTGGCGGCTGCTTGTTTGCTGGTGCCTGGGCAGCAGCGACGCTTAGTTCTGTCTCCTGTGCTGCCGCACCTGTGACTGGTGCGGCATGCATGGCAGCCGGTGCAGTGAGCAGCCTTGCCAGAGGGACATCGTCTTCGGAGTCGTCCTCATCTTCATTGCCTGGATCCCTCTCTGAGGAGCAACAAAGCAAGACATTATATTAGTCATAAACAGAGACTTGCAAAAAGTGCACTGTCGGTCATAGACACCCATCAGAGCAGACATGGCATGAACAGGTTTGCACCTGTTTCAGCACATGCTCTAGCGCGTCGCCTGCAGCCCATGTTTTCCACCAGAGACACACCCATCCTCTCTGTGTTTGCAGGGTGCTTGTCTGCTTTCCTGCGCCAACCACCCTGAGTTTAGCTTCAGCGCCTCATGTGATCTCCAAATGAAGCACCAGAATGCAAGGCAGAACCAGTGGGGCGCAGGCATCCGCACTTGTCCCAGCCGAAGGGTCTCAGCAAGTGCAGCTCTCTGCGGGTGCGCGCATTCATCTGGGCCGACTGTGGGGGTCCTTCCTGGACTGCACTGGGGGATGGGCCCTCTGCGCTGCCCGCCTCTTTCACCCTGTCCTGCCGAGGGACAGTGCCTTGCTGCTTGGGAGGGGACGCCTGCATTGCCTCCACCCTGCCATCGGCTGCTACACTGCCCGAGCCAGGCACCAGCAAGTGCAGCCGCACGATGAAAGGCTGGCTCTGCTGGCAGGCCTCGCTCGCAAGGGCTGGGTTGTCTGAGGGTGCTTCAGGACTGCTGGTCAGCGCATCGCCTGCCTCATCTCGCAGGTCTATCACTGACTTGGACTGCTTGCTGTCAGTGGCAGGAGCTGATGAGCGGCGCTCTTGTGCTCCTGTGCTGCCTTGGTGGCCGTGATGTCGCCCTGCTCCTGGGGTGTTATGTGCAGGGGAGGCCTCTGAGGGGTTGCCTGCATCGTGGCCATGCGACTGCTCTGGGTGCTCATCCACCCTGTCAAGCCCTGCCAGCTCGCCTGCACCCAGCAGCGGAACCTGCGCCTGCTCCTGGTCCTCAGAGTCAGGGATCTGCAACAGTCGCTGGGGCCTGACTGGCCAGGCATCCACATCCGTCTCGGAGTCGCTGCTCTCAGCACCATCCGTCTGATCCTCATCCGCTTGGGAAGACTGGCTGTCACTGGCATCATCCGATGAGCGGCGCCGCGCACTTCGCTGCTCGCGAAGGCGTCTCAAAGCTTCCTCTGCCTGTGCAGGCCTTTTCTTTGCCCTCCTTGGCCCGTCCGGCTTAGCAAACTGCCCTCGGGGCGGATGCTTCTCTGCCGACCTGCATATGCAATTGCACTTTCTGGCGCAGTAAACATTAACACATCTTTGACGGCAGCATAATGGCAGCATGCCCTGACCCTGAGGAACCATGCATTTCGTGTTTAAACAAAAGCGCTTATGACCAGAAGTGCTTGCTGGGAGTCTCACTCTCGCGACTCCCAGCCAAACGGCTCCAGGCCCTCCGGGATTGGAGGTCCGGGCGTGGAAGGCGGCTCCCGGCTCTTGCGAGGCGGCGCATGCCGCGGAGATTTGTCCCTCACCGCACCATGCTGCCTAGCAGCAGTGGGAACTCGTCCCTGGCGCCCTGAGGGCGGCCGATCCAGGGGCAAAGCTGCGGCTGCAGGGGAAGCCAGCAGGGCATCCTCACGCTGCGACTCAGGGGAGGCTCCGCTGATCTCCCTGACCTCAAGCCGGGTGTGGAGCAGCTCCTGGTGAGCCCTGGGTGAGTAATCTGCACTGTCGGCCGAGTACTCGCCGCTGTTGCTGCTGTACAAGTCCTCCCCAAAAGAGTCGCTGGCTAAAGAGCGCGGCTCGCTTGGGAACGGTGCCATGCGCGCTGTGGCAGCCATGCTGTTGGGCAGCGGTGCCTGCCGGCTGTAGCCTGCAGCTTGCTCCGTGGTGATTTGATGCCTGCGCCGCTTCCTGGGCACGCCCTCAGCCTGCCCGGCCACAGCAGGTCGGTTGCTGGGGCCCCTGCGGCGCCTGCCGCTGCGGCCCGAGGCTGTGTTCGCGCGGCGCTCTGCCGCCCACCAACAGTGACCGCATGTCAAGTTCACTGTCTCAAAAATGCCAGCCTGCCAATTTTATGCAGCATATTTTGAAGACATGAGAATTTGGCGCACAGCCACAGGGTAGACGCACCTCGGATGCGGCCGACCGGCTGGGGACCAGATCCATTGTAGAAAATTCCAGCAGGGCCTCTCGGCTGATCAAGCTGCACCACCGGCCTCCCAGCATCCTCACACAGATCCAGTGGGGAGTCCTCTGGTCTCTGTTCAGGCTCCTCGACAGTATCCACCTAATAAAGCACACTCCCCTCTTTACAGGTTTGTGCTTTAGCATCAGCAAGCAATCAACACATTTCTTTCCCAGATAACGGCTCACCTGGGCATTCATGACTGGGCGGAGAACATTTGAATCAAACTCCCTAAAGTGCTCGTCTGCCTCTGGGAAATCCCTGAGCAGCCCACAAGAACAACTTTCAGCTTTCAAATTCCCTTGTTGGACTTTAGATAACGCAATAAAACATTTACATGTACGGCGGCACATCTGAGAGGTGGAGGTATAAAGAGTGCCAGGGCCTCACATCTGTTTCAGTCGAAGGCATCCAGTCTCACTCTCGTCCCTCTGCAGGCCAGCCTGTAGCGCTGCCTCCATGATCCTGCTTTCCAACTCGCGTTCCGCTCCCCACACCGCGACAAGCTGCAGCGACTTGTGACTGGCCAGCAGCTTGCACAGCTCCTCGACAGCTGGGGCATCCAGTTGTTCTGCCCCAGTATCTTGTGAGGCGCCGCTTCCATGCACACTGCCTGGCGGCCCAATCTTCAGGATCTGCAAGTGCCTGACGCTCGATGCACTCGTGCTCAGAACTCCAAGGATTCGCCGGATATCTACATTTGTGAAACCTGCAAAGTGCAATGGGTACTGAAGCGATTGGAGACAAATTACGATGGCAAGCACAGGCTGTGGTGTGCAGGGAGGAGCATACCAGCATGGTCAAATTTGAGCACCCGGACTGGATTCCGGTTCACGACAATTTTGAAGCATTCCAATGCAAAGGAGGACTCTGCACAATCAATGCCGCTTGTCAAGAGTGATGTCTAATGCAATCCAAGTATACAGGAAAATTGAACCTTCATCACAGAATACACAGATACCTGGGAAGCAGAGGTGTTTGTTGTGACTGACATCAAGCCTTGTCCAGTAAACAGGTGTGCAGAATAGCTGAAGGAAGAGCAGGCCTGCATGCAATGATGGCACAATTTGGTTAAACACTGCCACACAAGTTCGAAGCTTGCAATTATCAGTTGCACAATGGGATCTTGCAAATGAACAGAGGTACATACCGGCTAATTCACTGGTGAGCCCACAATTTGCCAACCTCAGCGAGGTCATGGAACTGGACTTCAGGGCGCTTATGAGGCGTGTGAGAGCTTTGAAATCCTGCTCGTCAACCTACATCATAGCGTGATCAGGACATAGGCAAATCATAAACGAATCAAATCCATTGCAGGCCGAGACCTCCTTTTTGCCAAGCGGATGGGTTTGACTGGCAAGACATGAGGAAGTAGGGTTAAGTACCTCGGTATCAGACACGCTGATCTGAGCAACGTAGGACAGACCAGCGTCCTCCCATGATCCCGATTCCCTGTGTGAGGCATGACACCTGAGGTTGCTGCAGATACAGCCCCAGTCAGAAATGTAGTGTAATACATACTTGTCGTGCCGCACCTCAAATCCTCGCAGGCAGCGCTGAATTCCTTGCAGAGTTCCGAAAACGCACATGCTGAAGACTTTACGTTCAGATCGGCCCCATACCCAGGTGCCCTCTGTAATGTACCGTTCGCTTTCTCTGCGCAATAACAGCTTTGATCTCCTTCAAAAATAAAGTTATGCCCATCAGCAAATAAAGAGCAAGGGTTTCTGCTAACAAGTCACATATATGATTCTTACAGAAATGCAAGCTTGACAGGAATCACCCATGGAAACCTTGTCCTGTATAGTCTTGATGGCATCTGCAGCGAGGAGCTGATGCACAGGCTCCATGGGGGATTTAAAAACCGTGCGACAGATCTCCGATGTGCACCTGTGTTGTTCAAGAATGGCACAGACAGGACTTATTAATGTGGGGATGCCGCTTCAATGCAAGATCCTGCATGACTCTGCACGCTCTGCAACACCAAGAGTCCAGAGGTCCATCCAATCGCATAATGCATCATCGCCTCGTTGAAGGTAGCGCGCATGCAAATAACAAGAAAGACTGTCAGAAAGTGTCCTTCAAAATTTCAAGGTCGGTGACATGCTCAGGAATGTGTCAAGGGAATTGTGGCTTCAGGGTTTAGGGTTTATCCGTGGCCGTCGTCGTCTTGCAAGTACATTGCATCACAAAAAGAAGTCATTGAAGCCACCAGTTTGTTGCGATGGCAGGTGCATTTGGGGCTGTGTTTACTTCTACATCCAGACCTTGCTGTCACATTGGAGCCCCCTCCTTCTCGAGGCTAGATGTGCTCAGGACAGGTTCCAGAAAGCCAGTGCAAGCAGAGCAGTTGGGAAGCAGACCATGTACAGCATGGCCTCTGAGGGTGGCTACAGGTGTGAAATAGTGGACGAGACTGTTAATGTCACAGGATTTTGAAACACGTTCTTGGGGTGCTGCATTTGTGCTGAACCGTCCTTTCTGTGGTTGCAGTGGAGGCTGAGGCTGCCAGTTCGCCTGCAAATGCCCTTTCCCGTAGCCCTCAGACAGATAAATATGCTGTTGTAGGTAAAGTTCAGCCTTGTGCTCTATTTTGTCAAAAGGCACGATGCAAGTTTGTTGCTTTCCACTGCAGCCAGGGTGCCTCTGACGAGGTTTGTTACCAACGTGTATATAACTTTTTTCCTACAAACATGTGACTGAGGCTCTCAATTGCCCTCAACGAGCTGAGCCATTGAGGCTGGTGTGCTGCAGACCTAGGTGGCACACAGATATTGGTGGAGGAGGGAAGGTGGTACACATGCAACCGGTTACAGGTAAGCTTTTACTGATCTTTCTGTGCTGTGAGATCCTCAGCATGATGTGTGCATGCTGTAAAGGTGCAACCTTATCTGTCATAATTGTGTCCAATTGAAGATTGCTAGTGTGAAGAGTGCTGGTGTGGAACTGCAGGCTGAGCCAGGCAGCAAGGTGCAGCTGGGCCGCGTGCTTGCCTTGAAAGATGAGGGCGTCTTCCATGTTGGCAAGCCCTACCTGGAGACTGTGATTGTGGAGGCAGAGGTGCTGGAGGACACCAAGGGGCCCAAGCTGACCATCTTCAAAATGAACTCCAAGAAGCACTACAGGAGAAAGACAGGCCACCGCCAGCCGCTCACCAAGTTCTTGATCACAAAGATTGACAAGCAGTAGTAGGAAGTTCTGATGGCAGATGTTCAGCCCTGAGAGAGGCGCAGCAAAACCCACCGAGACTCAAAATATTGATGCCAGGATGAAGGGGTCCATATAGCGCATGCAATTTGCAGATGCGAACTGTGATGACCGAGATATTACAAGAGTTGGCGCATGTGAATTAAGTCTTCTTGCATTGCTGCGGCTTCCTGTATCGGGTGGTCTCTGATGTTGAAGACATCTCTTGGTTGTGACACCTCCCAGTGTCACATAATAGCGATCGGAACAACTATCCAGGGGTACAACATTGCTGAGTCTGAGTTGTCTTTGGGCCTCATGAAGCATAGATTGCTGCGATGTTGCCTCTCAATGGCCAGGCTGGCCAGTCCACAAAGGTAGGAGCAGCCTCTGAGAGCGCTGTGCGGCATTATCATGACTCAGCAGACACATAGAATGGTAATTTTGATGCAGTGATCGGCATCATGTATGATAAGTTTGATCTTAAACGCTCCAGTACTTCAAATTAGATTACTCATGAGTTGCTGATCACTGGGGCAGTGCATAAGGCGCCTGCAGCAGCTGCCATGACAGTACGCACTGGGGCAGCCTGCAGCCCTGAGGGCCCAAGCACAGCGTGGCCACGGCGCGCAGATTCGGCGCGCAGATTCTAGAACACCACTGCAGCTGGCATATCTGCATGGCATTATTGCACTCTTAAATCGAGCAGCCTTAGGTTCAGGTGCAATTTCGCAAAAACCCTCCTCGTGTGTGTTCCTCCCTTTTCTTTCATCGGAACCTCACTTTGTGAATTGACAATGACATAACCAACTGCTGGCTTCCTTATCCTGGGAAGCCATGACTCAACATTCACCTCACTCAGTGCATTTGCTGGATACATCCCATGTGCAAACAAAATCAGAGGAGTAACGAGCTGGAAGTAATGAACCATGATCAAATGCAGTGTGGCAGAGGCAATTCCAAGCCCTCCTCCTTTTCGGTGTCGAACATGCATTCCATCATCGTTGTCAACCAGTTCAGTCAACAGTCATGACAGAAATTTGCCGGCACGGTCCCAATCCTTCAGGCACAAAAATGTCATTAGATCTTGGCGAAGTCTCAAAAGTCCAAGGTCACAATGGTACGCCCACATCAAAGAGCTCTCACAATTACTTGAAATGTAGGTGACATCGGGAATCTTGCTCATATTTCTTGTTTGGCAGGGTTATAACGGCAGCAAGTACGGCGTACGAATTGCCATCAAGGCCCGATGAGGACAAAGGTAAGCTGTTCAATGGGTTCATAATGGGCAAGTAACAGCTGGCGAGCTTGATGAGAAAGTGCACCAAGAAACACAACCGGTAAAAGGCAATACACCGCAGGAGCCACCTTCCTTAGAACAACACTGCCGCTGGCGTTGTCTCTGGCGTTATGCAACATGGACCGCATTGTTCTTAGCGTAGCTATAGTTCCTATTGCCAAGGAATTTGGCTTTGGCATTGCTGCCCAGGTGAGCCCTTGGCACCCTGCTGGTACAACCTCACATACATGCACTGCTAATGCTCGAACATATGGCAAGAGTCAGGTGATTGGCTGACTGTGTGCATTCAGGGTCTGATACAATCCGCATTCTTGTGGGGTTACATGGGAACTCAATTGCTGGTGGGCACCTCAAAACTCTATTCCTCCTGTGTGTGCAATTGTTTGTCGTTCTCAGCCGATTCGAGCTCTGATGGATAACTGAGACTGTGGCAAAATTAGGGCGGAACGATGGCTGATCGTGTGGGAGGCAAGCTGGTGATGGCATGGGGCATTGCCGTCTTCTCGCTGACATCCCTTCTGATGCCACTGGCCCTCTCCAAAGCTGTGAGGTCCCAGCGTTGCAACACATTGATTCAGCTCTGCTTTTATGCATGCTTTGGGAGGGATGCACGGCCTGACGTGAAAATTGAGACTGATCCCAGCAACGCATCTGTGGCGTCACAGGTCGCTGCTGCTGCCCTGACATTCCCAGCAGTGTTGGCCACGCGAGTCTGCATTGGCCTGGGAGAAGGCGTTGCCTTGCCAGCAATGAATAACATGGTGGCTGGTTTGCAGCGCGAAAAGCGATCTACCGCTCTAGGCATCGCATTCACAGGGTTCCATTGCGGTACGGGAAATGCTCAACATTTGCGCTATGCTTTGCTTCCCCTTGGCAGTCTTTACAATGTGCATTAAGTCATCCAAAAAATGTGCTGCTCCTGCTGCAGGCAACCTCATTGGCTTGGCGGTGTCGCCCATCATTCTTGCTGCATTCGGCTGGCGCTCCCTCTTCCTGATCTTTGGCATCCTGGGTGGCCCATTACTGGCATTCTGGCTCTCTGTCGTGCCTACCTCAACTCCAAAGGGTGTGCACCAGTCACAGGCCAAAATCGCTACCCACAGCATTGCGACAGAGAAAGATTATAAGTTGCTGCTTTGATCACGGCTGACTGGTGTCTCGTGTTTCAGGACGAGAGGGAACAGTTTCACCAGCAAAGAAGAAGGTCAATGCTGCGATTCTGCTGCGCAGCCCTGCCACATGGGCAATCATTGTTGTGAACATCGTCAATCACTGGGGGTGAAAATGCTTGTTTTTTTCCCTATCTGGCTTGCGAATCAGGCTGTTGATGTTTGAAGGTCCTGGCATGCTGGCCAATGTGTCTTTTGAGTTGCTAAGCTGTCACAAACAGGTACTTCATCTACCTCAACTGGATGCCATCCTACTTTCACCACGTCTTTGGCCTCGATATGAAGTCCTCCAGCTTCCTATCCTTCCTGCCATGGACCGTGAGTCCTGCCACTAGATTCCCTCTTCTTAATTGGCATCACACTGGGGGATGGAGGGGTTAACCATGAGCAGTACATTATCTGACAGGGCTACAGATCTTCACCGTTTGTGGTGGTGAATATGGTGGTGTGTACTGGTGGTAAGAGCTCAGAGATATGACTGTTGCAGGTCATGGCGCTGGGGTCCATGTCAGCGGGCTTGCTGGCCGATGGGCTGGTGAGGAGGGGGATGTCAGTCACCAATGTGCGCAAGGCCGTCCAGACGGTGGCGTTCCTGATACCGGCTGCAGCCCTCATCGTGCTTGCCAACCCGGGCATCTCCACCACCACAGCTGTGGCCTGCCTCACCATCGCGCTCGGCACCACCTCCCTTGGTAACCTCCCACATCCCAAAACCTGTCCGTCTCTATGTTTACATTTGTATCTATGTTGACAGATCTGTTTGGGTGCATTTTAACATCCGTGCATAAGTGCTTGAATGTCCTGCCCTTAATGATTTGCGTGCTAGCTATGACAGCCTCTTCTGGCCCAATATCATCACCATGCGTCAATTCATGTGGCAAGACAATCTAGTGCTGCTGGCCAAATTTATCAGGGATTTGTTAGAAAGGGTATACATGGGATCGGGCACCCAAGACATCTAAACAGCCTTGTTGGCTTGCAATGTAATAATTCTCACTTTCTGAGGTGCCTGTGGACTGCTGCAGGGCAGGCAGGCTTTGTGGCCAACATGGCCGACATCGCCCCTGGGAATGCCGGGCAGATGTTCGGGCTGTGCAACACCTTTGGCTCCCTGTCTGGCATCGTGGGTGTCTCCCTCGTTGGCTATGTGGTGCAGCTGACGGGCTCTTTCAGCCCGGTCTTCAAGATGACCGCCGGCTTGTACATCTTTGGCACCATTGTTTGGAACCTGTTCTGTACAGGAAACGTGGCTTTTGACTAGGTCCTCAGCGTTCTTGCAAATCTGCAGAATGGCAACGGCCAGAATGAGTGTTCATGGATCGGAATTTCAGGAAATGTCTGAATGAGCCCATGCCAATGGCAGATGTTCTGACAGTACAGCCTGTCCCTGCTCTTCTGCAAAGATGTACAGCCACTGTGTCCGACTATGAGTCATTTGACTTGTATAAAAACGAGAGTTCGCAAGCTGGATTCCTTCTAGCAATGTCTTGCCAAGCATTGATTGAGCAGCTTCCAGACCTTAAGGGAGCTCTGGAGCTTTCAAGTATAGCACTGTAAGTTGCCCAGGACACCCCTTCGGTATGCCATGTGGGCGTATGCCTGTGGCATGCATGTGGGTGCACTCCATTTTAGGAAGGTGCACATGCGTATTTTCCTCGCCGTGCGGCATGTGGACACTGATGTGTGGCTGCCATCCACCACTGGTGCCAGCTCCAAGCTTTCAGCTATAGCCATACCAGTAGTACTAGTAGTCCGGGTCTGATCAGATTGCAATTGCTGGTCCCGACCACAAGGCGCGGGTGCCGACTGCAACCACACAGCTGACGGTAGCCTTAACAAGAATAGCGCGCGCCGCCGCGGGCCACCGTGGCCCCGGGCCGCGTGACGCGCGGCCGCGGCGTTTCGCGCATTGCGCACCGGTGCCGCACAAGAATAGCGCAGCGCTGCCGGTACGCACCAGCATACCGGCAGCAGGTATACCGGCAGCAGGCTATGAGCCTACACTGGGGGGTACATAACGTATACGGTGCTCTCGCAAAAGGATCATACCAAAAGGATCATAAAGTGATCAAGAAGGAATAAATAATAGGCTGCAGACTACCGTAGTGACTGCCAGTCAGTGTGGGCCCCGCAGATGCACATGTGGCTGCAGACGCCCTGCGTGTATGCCCTATGGCCCTCTGGGCTCTGGGTTCGCCACTAATAAAAGATTATTATTATTAATATTATTATTAAGTGAGATATTGCCTTTTACTCGCCTGCATGCAGCAGGACCTGTCATGCCATTGTGGGAAAACCCTAATCTAACCCTCTGGCCAGCTGGCCAGAGGAGGGCGTTCCAGGAAAGAGGAAGTTGCTGGAATTGACCAGATTCCTAGGGGAAGACTAGCACACACTTTTCTGCAGCCAAAACAACATCCGGAGGTTAGGAAAATCGTCCAAGACTCGATACGTGCAATAATCTGTCAGGTTGTCTCTAAGGATCTCGGGGCGTCTTCTGGTCAAAGTGGGTGGTGTTTACTCTTTGCAACCTTTGCCCGTGATCTGTTGGGCCAGCCAACAGACGGGATTAAAGAGGATAGCGTGAACCCACAAAAGGGCTGTGATCAAAGGCTTCCCCTCCTTTCTTTACCCGTGTTGGAGGGTCTTCAAGGCTTTTAAAGCATAGTTTTCAGAGAGTGAGCACAAATGGAAGGCGTCGTGCAACTTGTCAATCGCTTGCAAAGCGCAGCAACATTGCTCGGGGACAATGCTGCTAGCGACAAGACACTGCCGAGTCTTTGGGAGCTTCTTCCCAGCATCGTGGTTATCGGTGGCCAGGTCTGTGCTGCCCCCCCTCTGTGTTTCAAGTATGTCCTTGATGTGAGGATGGATGCAAATAATTACCTCACACCTTCGAGACATGTATTATGTCTTGGAAGGTTATGACTCAAAGAAACGGATCTGAAGTTTACAGTAGACTTGATCGAGCACACTGTTGCTCAGAATCATGATATTGTTTCCCATGTACAACGAGACACGAGTACGAAAGTTCCCGGATGATGAGCGCTCTCATGGTCTCGATGCCTTAGAATTCTGTACTTGACACTGCAGAGTTCTGGGAAAAGCTCTGTCCTGGAGGCAGTGGTAGGCAAGGATTTTCTGCCCAGAGGAACCGGCATTGTCACTAGGCGACCTCTGTTGCTCCAGCTGGTGCGCTTGGAGGACCCAAATGCCCGCGAGTATGGAGAATTCCTGCACAACAACCGCGAGAAGATGTACAACTTTGGTTCGTCTCCATCAGCGCATCATGTTTTCCATCTGTCATGCTTTTGTCTTCGACACAGAGTACTTGTACGGCACCAATTCAGCTGCCATTTCTGACAGGCTATCACTTCGCATTGCTATTGTTCTGCAGAGGCAATCAGGGACGAGATTGAGAACGAGACAAATCGATATCTCAAGGGGAAGGGCCGCGCTGTGGCTCCTGAGCCAATCCAGCTCACGGTGTACTCCCCGAATGTACCCAACCTCACCCTGGTGGATATGCCAGGTAGGCTGCAAGGCTACCTGATTAAGCATGCAGAACGCTTTGCACCCCTTTGCCTGTAGTGCTGAGCAGATTGGCCCAAACTTTTGTCCTTATTCAAACTCTGCCGCATGCAGGCTTGACAAAGGTGCCAATTGATGGTCAGCCAAAAAGCATTGTGAGGGAACTGGAGGACATGGCGCGCTCATACATCAAGGTGAAACTGCCCACTGCTGTGTTTGACGTTGCTTGTTGAAGACTCGGTGCTTGCCACTCGATCTGATCTAGTTGATGTTCTGACGGGAAGACGGGAAACATTCTTGATGCTTTCTCGACAGGGTGACAATGCTATCATCCTGGCAGTGACACCGGCGAACGCAGATCTGGCCACATCAGATGCCTTGCACCTGGCACGGGAAGTAGACCCCACAGGAGAGCGCACAATTGGTGCGCCACCTGCCATCTCAGTGCCTGCTTTTCTGTCCATTGGGGCATGGGAACACATATGCTTACATCACAATTGGTCGAGCATAGCTTTTGCCTTCCTTGAATTGTGAAAATTCTGTGCTGCAGGCGTGCTGACAAAGCTGGATATCATGGACCCCGGAACAGATGCCAGAGATGTGCTCATGGGCCAGGCTGTGCGCCTCAAGAATGGCTGGATAGGCATTGTCAACCGCGGGCAGGCTGACATCATGTCCAAGGTGCACTTAAATTCTCCATGTCTACTGTCCGCCATGTGCATGCAATGGACAAGTTCTAAGCCATATGCAATGGTGGACTCCTTTGAATGCCTTGTTCTCGGAGTCAGCGTGGCATGCATGGTACAGGTCCCGATGGAGGAGGCACGGAAGAAGGAGCTGGACTTCTTCAAGGGCTCGCGGCACTATTCGGACCTAAAAAACGTGGGCACGGGCTTCCTGAGCAGCAAGCTGTCCACGCACCTGATCACGGCCATCCGCAAGCAGCTGCCTATCATCCAGCACTCCATCAACGATGGCATCATCAACCTGGAGCGCGAGCTTGAGGCGCTGGGAGGCCCTGCAGTCACCACCCGCGGCGCCATGGTCCACCTCATCCTGCAGGTGACCACCCTCCGCCTAGCTCAATCCTATTGTCTCAGTGAGCCCGTCAAGGGGATTTGCCTTGGTGTTCATGTGGTGTCTGCTGTGTGTATATGTCTTATCCACATAGGAGCCGGTGCGGCAGTACGGGAACAGCAGGAGGAGCATTTTGAAAAGAAGTGTACTGGAACTCTGCATTTTACTTGTGTATTGATTATGGGCTTGCTGGGGAGCAGCTGTGCCGCCAATTCGAGGAGGCCTTTGCAAAGTCGGTGGATGGTGGGAAGGGCGGCGGGGAGCAGATCCTGCTGGTGTTTGAGAAGCGGCTGACAGACAACATCCGCAAGCTCAACTTTGACAAGATCCTGGACCCCGCCAATGTCAAACGCATTGTGGAGGAGGCCGACGGCTACCAGCCCCATCTCATCGCCCCTGAGATGGGCTACCGCCGGCTGCTGCAGGCACGCGCCCCATCCTCACCATCTGTGCGCAATTCGTCTTTTTGCTGCAGCATCCCTGCCTCTGCACATGCCCATTTTATACACATATGCTTGGTAGCTTTTCAACCTTTTCAAGGGCTGGGTTGAACGCCAAGAAGGGTGAGAGGGCATGCAACATGCCGATTATCCAGGCGCCTGATACGTGTTTGCTCAGCCAATGCCATGCAAATGTCCATGCATTCATCTCCACATCCAGGGGAGTTGAAGCTGTCCGCCTTGGGCTGAATATAGTTTGTGCCGGCAGGAATGCCTGGTCCTGTTCAAGGGGCCTTCGGACGTGGCGGTGGAGGAGGTGCACGCCATCCTGCGCCAGATCGTGGCGCGCACGCTGGAGAGCGAGGAGTGCAAGGGCCTCGCGCAGTACGGGCAGCTCAAGCGCGAGATTGCCACTACAGGCGCCGCCGCGCTGGAGTCTATGAAGGACGACGCGCGCAAGATGGTGCTGACCATGGTTGAGATGGAGCGCTCCTACCTCACCGCCGAGGTCTTCCGCGAGATCCTGCAGCAGAACGGCCGCTCCGGCGAGCACGGCGAAGTCATGCGCACCCTCTCCGGCCGGCAGGTGCACCAATTGCTGCTATTCCCTCTGCTGTACAGGGCCCGCCCAGGCCTCCGAGGCTAGTGGCTGCCGCCATCATTTGCGGAGTGTCTCCTCGGTGCCAGGCTTGATGTGTCGCATTGAAACTACTGGTCGTGGCCTGAGTGGCCTGGGTGCTGGGGGTTGCATGAACATTTGGTGAGTGATTTGGACATGTGTGCAGATGTCGGACGTGATGGCGGACGAGCGGTCGACGCCGTCGGACAAGCACACGCAGAAGATTGCGTCGCACGTGAGCGCGTACATCCACCACGTGCGCACGCAGCTCAAGCAGACCATCCCCAAGGCCATCGTGCACTGCCTGGTGCGACCATCCTCTCCCTCGCTCCCACACCTGCTCGATCATGTTGATGCTCAGCTTGGGAAAGGCACCCCTTGTTCTACCTCCAGCAGTGTGGAGCCAAGGCTTTTAAGGTGTGCAGGCTTTGATGCACACTTAGTGATGTGTCAGTGTTTGCTCACTCTGTGGAGCAGTCTTCAGAAAGGGGTTGTCTGCTGTTCCGCAGGTGATACAGGCAAAGAAACGCCTTCTGGACGACTTGCATGCAGAGGTGGCGTCCAGCGAAGATGGCAAGCTGAAGCGAATGCTGATCGAGGACGAGACCACCCTCAAACGCCGGGAGCAGTGCACGCACCGGCTCAAGCTCCTGAAAAAGGCTGCAGAAGAGCTCAGTGCAGCCTCATATTAAGCCACCCTGTCCCTGTGCTTTCCTGTCTGCGCGCCAGCAGGCAGGGTGACAGCATTTGTCCTGTTTCTATGGTTAGCAGAAATCGACGTGAAGGTCCGCATCAGGAGGGGTAGAGGGATGCTTTGTCAAGAACTTGTTTACAAATAAGCCATTGTACTGTATGTCACCACAATCAATATTACCATGTGTGCTAGTGCTGATTGCAGCAAGCCTGGCTGCTGGGCTGGTAGCATGATTACACCCCTGCAGCCCACAATTTTTATTAATAGATATGGTATGCCTGTGCCGCGGCCTCAGTGGCCTGTGTGCCTCACTCTTGGTGTTGCAAGTGCCAACAACACATATATTGTGTAAATCGCGATCAGCTTCTCTTTGAGCCGGCTTGACTTTGTTGCAATCACATGCATGGTATTTCTCCTGTTGATTTGATCTTTAACTGGGAGGACTCCGGAGATCCTTGGAGACTGTGTCACTGCTCATATCATGTCATGCCCTGGCAATGAGGCTAGCCACAATGGTGATTTGGGCCACACATGCGTGCCAGATCCACGGATGCGCCTCGATGTTAATTAATTCATGCATGCTAGCGCGCTGCATGAGATCCAAGCAGCTGATGGATCGTCCTATGTTTCCAGCAACCAGACATTCGTGTCCTCTACTTTGAGAGGAAGTTTGTGGTATGCATGATTCAAAAGATCCAAAGCTTGCTCCCACGAGCATCAGAAGCATGTCCAGCATATCTCAATATTTTGACCCGGTGGGGCCTGGGTCCTTCGGGATCCGGCTCCTCGACAATCAT